>Ga0315281_10000067_pt1 | contig 115744 bp, 113 predicted proteins | sample YL17G07_0_MG_FD_204540 | JGI IMG/M metagenome (GOLD analysis project Ga0315281, IMG submission 204540) | Sediment microbial communities from Yellowstone Lake, YNP, Wyoming, USA - YL17G07_0 | ecosystem: Environmental > Aquatic > Freshwater > Lake > Sediment | place: USA: Wyoming | collected...
ACGTCCGTGTTCGTCACGCTGGTCCCGGACAGGAGCCGGGCCGTCCTTCTCGCCACCATTACCACGACCCTTTTTCTCCTGATTTTCGCCGAGATCAACCCCAAGTCATTCGCCGCGCACAACCCCCTCCGGACGGTTCTCCTCTACAGCTACCCGGTCCGCGGGGTCATGGTCCTGTTCTATCCGCTCGTCAAGGTCCTCTCGCTTTTGACCGGGATCGTGGTCCCTTCGTCGCGCGAGAAGCGCGGCGGCCAGCCCGACCGTCTCAGCGAAGAGGAGATCCGGGTCATCCTCCTCGCGGGGACGCGGGGATTTTCGGCGTTGCGCCGCCGGATGATCTCGGGCGCCCTGGACATCAACGCCCGGCCCGTAAAGGAGATCCTGATTCCGAGGTCGCAGGTCAAGGCCATCGACGCCGACTCGTCGCCCGGGCAGATCCTGGCGACTATCCGGGCCTCGGGATACTCCCGTTATCCGGTTTACCGGGGCCGTTTCGACAATATCGAAGGGACGGTTCACACCAAGGATATTATCGGTTTTGTTATTGATAATAAAGAATTTAGCTTATTATCCCTGCTGCATAAACCGCTCTTCGTCCCCGAGCTCGCCAGCCTCGAAAAAGTCCTCTTGCAGATGCAGGAAAACACCGTCCACATGGCCTTCGTCGTGGACGAGTACGGCAACATCGAAGGCATCGTGACCCTGGAGGACATCATCGAGGAATTCGTCGGCGACATCCGGGACGAGCATGACGGAACGGCCGAGGAATGCTTCAGCCGCGTCGGCGACCGGGCCTACATCGTCAAGGGGTCCGCCTCCGTCAAGGAGGTCAACGCCGCCCTCTCGCTGGGTCTCCCGGAGAGGAACGATTACACGACGCTGGCCGGCTTTTTCCTCTACGAGTTCGGGCGGATTCCGCAGGAGAAGGAGTCCCTGGAATTCGGGGCCGCCCGGCTGACCGTCGAAAAAATGAACAAGCGCCACGTCAGCCTCATCCGCGTCGACCTCGGCATCGCAAAAGGACCGTCCATCTCATGAAATCGGCCGCCCGGACCGTCGCCGTCAACAAGCACGTCACCCACGACTACGAAATCCTGGAGAGGTTCGAGGCGGGGATGGCCCTCCACGGGAGCGAAGTCAAATCCATCCGGGACGGCCGGATCAGCCTGAAGGAGAGCTACGCCGAAGTCAAGAACGGCGAGGTCTTCCTCGTCAAGTGCCACGTCAGCCCCTACGAAGCCGCCAATATCTTCAACCACGAACCCGTGCATGACCGGAAACTCCTGCTCCACCGCCGCGAAATCAAGCGCCTGGCCGGGAAGATCCAGGAACGGGGCCTGACCCTCGTCCCCGTCCGGGTCCTGATCACGGACCGGGGGAAGATCAAGCTCGAACTGGCGCTCGTCCGGGGAAAGCGGGAATACGAGAAGCGCGAGGCCATCAAAAAGAGGGACACCGACCGGGAGATGAGGGCCGAGATCAAGAAGCGCTGGCGGTGAAACGCCCGGCCAGCCGGATCGCCGCGACCATGCTCCCCGGGTCGGCCTTGCCCCGGCCGGCGATATCGAAGGCCGTGCCGTGGTCCGGGGACGTCCTGGCGAACGGCAGCCCCAGCGTGGCGTTGACCCCGGACTCGAACGCCTCGAGCTTGAACGGGATCAGACCCTGATCGTGGTACAGGGCCGCCACCAGGATGTCCAGCCGGCCCAGGGCGCGCCGGAAAACGGTGTCGGGGGGATGAGGTCCGCTGATTGCGATCCCCTCGCTCCTGGCCGCTTCGACGGCCGGCCCGATCTCCAGTTCCTCCTCGGACCCGAGCAGCCCATTTTCGCCGGCGTGCGGGTTGAGGCCGGGGACCAGGAATTCGCGAGGCCCGCCTTCGACACGGCCGGCGGCCGCGGACAAGCCCCGGAAGAAATCGAGCAGGGCGGCCCTGCGGACCTTTCCCAGGGCTTTGCTCAGGGGCAGGTGGTGGCTGAACAAGGCGACCAGGAGCTTATCGGACCAGTAGGACATGATGGCTCCCGGATAGAAACTCTCCAGGTACTCCGTGTGGCCGCGCCAGGGAAGGCCGGCCATTTTCCACGAGGTTTTGGAAACGGGACCCGTGACGACGGCCTCCAGGCGCCCGCCGCGCGCGGCGGCCACGGCGGCTTCGAAAGAGCGGAAGGAAGCCCGGCCGTTCCGGGCGTCGGGCCGGCGGAGGGCCCTGTCCGCGGCGGGGGAAACGGTCTCGGAGAGAAAAATCCCGGCTTTCCCCCGCTCGCCTTCCCGCCAAGGGCCGGCCTTGAACGGGAGTCCGAGGGCGTCCGCCTCTTCGGCGATGATGCGGGAATCTCCGAAGAGAATATAGGATGCCGGCGGGAGGAGGACTCCGCTCCCAAAAGCTTTCAGGACGATTTCCGGTCCAACCCCTCCGGGATCCCCGAGGGTCACCCCGATCCTGGGAACGGTCATCTCTTCTTCTTGGACTCGTCTCCGGGGGCTTCGGGCGCCTCGTTCACCTTGTGCAGGAAGCGGATGCTGCTTTTGTAGATGAGGAGGTTCGGGGCGTTGTCGCGGTTGAGCTTGATGCAGTTGCGGTCGTACCACTCGACGTACCCCTCGACGGTCTGGCCGTCCGTGAAGACGACGGCCATGGGGGTCTTCTTGTTCATCTGCTTGAGGTAGTAATAGCTTTCGGCGAAGGTGTCGGTGGGCGGGTGCATTTTCCTTCGCTCCGCTCCCCTGTCCCGCTCCTTTTCCTGGCTCATCTGTTCCTTGATTTCGGTGAGATTGGGCCGGATCAGTTTTCTGTTCATAGAATCTTCTCCAAACATCGGGATGGGTTGGAGACGCTTACCTTTGTCTTGAATCATAACACGATTCCCCGGCGAATGCAAGCTAAATGATGGAAGGTCAACACGTAAGGGACAAAAAAGGCCCGACCGGAAAGAGCTTCGGATGCCCAAGCCGGCCGGCCGTTCCGGGAACTGTGTGAGTTTCAGTTCTGGATATAATCCGTAATCCTGACATTCCTGTTCTTCAGGCTCACGCCCAGATCATGGTCCATGGCCGACAGGGAAACGTTGTAGGCGACGATGGCGTTGAGCTCGGAAATCCGGGCATTGGCCAAGTCTCTCTGGTAGGAAAGAACCGTATAGTTAGTGCTTTGCCCGACCTTGAATTTCTCCTGCTCGGCCGCCAGTTTCTGCTCGGCGAGCTCGCGCGCGACCTTGTAGGCCGTGATCCGTTTGAAGTTGGCCTCAACCGTCCGGGTGTCGTTCTTGATCTGGAGAAACAGCTGTTGCTGCTGGTTCTGAAGGGTGAGGATCGCCTGTTGGAGGCTGACCTTGGCCTGGTAGAAATTGGCTTTGGAAAAGAGGTTGCTCATGGGGATGCTGAGCGTCAGGCCCACCGACCAGTTGTTGTTCTTGAACTTCCAGGCGTTGCCAAAGGCCTCCCCGAAGCCTCCGGGGATCGGCGGGCGGTTGGGATCGAGGATGCCGTCCGTCGGATTCCCGATATAGAAGATTCTCGTGCCCGAAACTCCCGGGCTCCAATAGGACGCGGACAGGTTCAGGTCCGGAAGGAGCTGGTTCTTGGCGTAGCCCAGGTCGATCTGCTGAATCTCCATATTGATCTTCGTGGCCTCGAGGTCGGGCCTGAGCTGAAGGGCCGTGGCCAGGGCCTCGTCCAGGCCGATCTTGCGCTCTTCGAACGAGGGGCTGTCGAGCGGCTTGATCGAATCGACGGCCCGGGCTTCGGTTTCCGGCATGTTGATCAGGATCTTCATCTGGTCTTCGGCGCTTTTCACCTGGGTCTGCGCCTGGATCAGGTCGGCCTCGCGGGTCGCGACTTCCGCCTGGGCGCTGAGGATCTCGATCGGCGCCAGCGTTCCGATTTCGACCATCCTCTGGTTCTGGTCGAGAAGGTCCTGGGCGAGTTGCAGAGACAGCACGCGCACATTGAGGTTTTCGATGCTATAGACGAGGTTCCAATAGCTGTTTTCGACCGAATAGATCGTGTCGAGGAGCGTCTGCTTGAGCTGATAGTCCGAAACGTTCAGGTTCTTCTGGGCGACGATGATATTGTACCGGCTGATGTTATAGCCGAAGTTCCGGAGAAGGGGCTGGGTGAAACTGAGCCGCACCGTGGTGTTGAAGCTGGGGTTGATCGTCACGCCCGTGCGGTTCTGGTCCGTTTTGGAGCCAGTCATGGACAGGTTGAACGTCCCGCCGAAGGGCACGGACTCGCTGGCCTGGATGAAGGTGAAGCTGTCCGTTTTTTGGATCAGGTTCCCCGAGGCGTCGATATACGTTACCGAGGGGGAATTGTTGTTTTGCTTTTGGTAGGACAGGGCAACGGTCGGCAGGAATTTTTCCTTGGCCAGGGCGACGGAGTATTCAGCCTGTTGGGGGCCGAGAACCTGGATGGCCAGGCCGAGGTTGTTTTTCAAAGTTCGGGCGATGGCGTCCTCGAGTGAAATAGACATGACTCTGGGGCTGTTCTGGGTCCAGCCGGCGGCGGCCAGGACGATGAGCAAGAGCCCGAGGGCCCAGCGGTGCTTCTTTTTCATGATCGACCTCCTTGTGGTCTGTTTGTTTTTCAAGAATACGCGTTCCGTCCGGACCGGTCCCGGCTTATTCGTATCTCAGGGCTTCGATCGGGTCGAGCTTGGACGCCTTCCAGGCGGGGTAGAACCCGAAGAAAATCCCCACCAGGGCGGAGAACAGGAACGCCAGCAGGACCGAACTCAGCGAGACGACGGTCTGGAACTGGGAGAAGATGGCGATCTTGCCCATGAACTTCGAGGCCCCGTAGCCGAACGCCACGCCGATCATCCCGCCGAGGAAGCTCAAGACGACGGCCTCCGTCAGGAACTGGAGCAGGATGTCCCGCCCGCGGGCGCCGACGGCCATGCGGATGCCGATCTCCCGGATCCTCTCCGTGACGGAGACCAGCATGATGTTCATGATCCCGATCCCCCCGACGAGCAGGGAAATCGAGGCGATGCTGCCGAGCAGGATGGTCATGATCTTCATGGACTCGCTGGCGGTTTCGGCGACGTCGGACATGTTCCGGACCGTGAAGTCGTCGTCGGCCCCGAGCTGGATCTTGTGGCGGTCGCGGAGGAGCGACTCGATCTGGCGCTGGGCTTCGGCCGTTTTATCGGCCGACGCGGCGGAGATGTCGATGGAATTCAGGTACTCGATCCCGGCGATCCGCCGCATGCAGGTCGTGTAGGGAATGGTGATCATATCGTCGCGGTTGAAGAACCCGCCCGACTCGCCCTTGGACTTGAGGACCCCGAGGACCTTGAACGGGATCTTCTTGATGCGGACGATCTTCCCGATGGGGTCCTCGCCCTCGAAGAGGTTCTTGTTGACCTCGCTCCCCAGGACGCAGACTTTGGCCGCGGCATCGACCATGCTGTCGTCGAAATAGGTGCCGATCTCGACGGGCCAGCTGCGGATGTCCGGGTACTGGGACCCCGTGCCCTGGATCGACGTGTTGGAGTTCTTGTTGCCGTAGACGACCTGACCCCGGCTGCTGACCGAGGGCGAGATCATATTCACCGCGTCGCAGTACTTTTCGATGGCCTCGGCGTCCCCTTCCTTGAGGTTCGTCCGGCCGCCCGCCTGGCCGTGCACGCCCCGGACGTTCTGGTTTCCCGGATAGACGAAGAGGAGGTTGTTCCCCATGGAGTTGAAGCGCTCCTGGATGCCGCGCTTGGCGCCTTCGCCGATGCTGACCATGGCGATGACCGCGCCGACGCCGATGATGATGCCCAGGGCGGTCAGAAACGTCCGCATCTTGTTCCGGGTCAGGGCCCGCAGGGCCACTTTCATCGTCTGTGTGAAATGAAGGATCATGCTTTTCATGATCGGCCTCTCTTTATCACGATGTCTCGCCCGGTCACGACTGTTCTTCCCGGACGATGACGCCGTCCTTGAGGTAGATCCGCCGTCTCGCCCACGCGGCGATGTCGGGTTCGTGGGTCACCATGACCATCGTCATTCTCTTCTCTTCATTGAGCTTCTTGAAAATGTTCATGATCTCGAAGCTCGTCTTGCTGTCCAGGTTGCCCGTCGGCTCGTCGGCCAGGATCAGGGAGGGGTTGTTCAGGAGGGCCCGGGCGATGGCTACGCGCTGCTGTTCGCCGCCCGAGAGCTGGTTCGTCTTGTGGTGGGCCCTGTCGCGGAGCCCCACGGCGGCCAGGGAATCGAGGGCCAGCCGCGTCATGTCCTTGCCGTTCAGGCGCGAGTAGAGGAGCGGCAATTCCGTATTCTCCAGGGCCGTCGTCCTGGACAGGAGGTTGAAGCTCTGGAAAACGAACCCGATCTTCTGGTTCCGGATGTGGGCCAGCGTATTCTTGTCGAGCGTCGAGACGGCCACTCCGTCCAATGTGTATTCGCCGGAGGTCGGCTTGTCCAGGCAGCCGAGGATGTTCATCAGCGTCGACTTGCCCGAGCCGGAGGCCCCCATGATGGCCAGGAACTCTCCGTCCTCGATGGAGTAGGTGATCCCCCGCAGGGCCTGGACTTCGGTTTCGCCGACCTTATAAATTTTGATAAGGTCGCGCAGTTCGATGATTTTCTTCGCCATGATCAGCTCCCGAAGGGACCCGGCCCTTACCGCCCGATGAACATCATCCCGCCCGGGCCGCCGCGGCCGGGGCCGCCCATCTGCTGCGCCCGGTTCGCGGCCGAGCCGGCGCCTTCCGTGCCGGTGATGATCTCGTCGCCTTCCTTGAGGTCCGACCGGAGGACCTCCGTGTACGTATTGTCGGTTAGGCCGGGCCGGATGAAGATCATCCTCAGCTTCCCGTCCTTGTCCTGGATCCAGACGCGGCTGGCCTGCTGGCGGCGCTGCCCGCCGGAAAGCCCTCCGGCGAACCGCCCGGCCGTTTGTGCGCCCTGTCCCTGGGCCGCTGGACGAGCCTGTTGCTGCTGGGCGCCTTCGCCCTGCGGCGCGGCGCCGGCCGGGGCCCCGGGTCCGCCCTGGGAGGAGCGCTGGGCCATCATCCGGTCCCCCATCTCCTTCATCATCTTTTCCATCTCCGCCTGGGTGAGGACCGGCGTGAACCTCAGGGCCGAGTTCGGGACGCGGAGCGCGTTCTTGGCTTCGCCGACGATGATCGAGACTGTGGCCGTCATGCCGGGCCGGAGCTTCTTCTCCGGGTTTTCCACGTTGATGACGGTCGTATAAGTCACGACGTTCTGCACGGTCTGGGAGGCATACCGGACCTGCTGCACGACGCCGTTGAAGCTTTCATTCGGAAACGCCTCGACCGTAAACCGGGCCTTCTGCCCCTCTTTGAGCTTGCCGATGTCGGCTTCGTCCACGTCGCACTCGACCTTCATCTTGGTCAGGTCTGTCGCGACCTGGAAAAGGACCGGGACCGTCATGCTGGCCTGAATCGTCTGGCCGACACTGACTTTCCGCGTGATGACCACCCCGTCGACCGGGGAGCGGATAACGGCGTAGCTCAGGTCGACCTTGCTCAGGTCGAGCTGCGTCTTGGCCTGGGCCAGACTGGCCTCGGCCGACGTGACGTCCGTCTTGGCGCTCAGGTAGTTGGCCTCGGCGGCCTCCTTTTCCTCGGAGGACAGGAGCTTCTTGTCGGCGAGGCTCACGGCCCTGTCGTACTTCCTTTTCAAGTTGTCCAGGGCCACCTTGGCGCGATCCAGGGACGCGACGCGGCTCTGGTAGTTGGCCTCGTTCTGCTGGATTTTCATCTGCAGGGGCTCGAGCTCGAGCTCGGCCACGATCTGGCCCTTGGTGACCAGGGAATTGTAATCGGCGTAGAGCTTGTTGACCTTGCCCGACACCTGGCCCCCGACGTCCGTGAGCTCGATCGGGTTCAGGGTCCCGGACGTGACGACCATGGCTTCGATGTCGCCGCGCCCGACGGTCTCTTTCCGGTATTTGACGACGCCGTTCTTGCCTTTCTTGATCAGGGTCACGCCGAGGACGGACCCCGCGATAATGACCAAAACGACGACGATCCAGAGGATTTTCTTTTTCATAAGACTTCTCCTTTATTCTTAATTGGGTTTATTTCGTTTCCCGAGGGGTGTTCCGGTCGGTCCGCGCGGCCTCGCCGCCGGAGTGCGCCGGCTGCCGCTTGGCCCGCTCTTTTTGGATCATGTCTTCGAGCTTGGCCCTCTGCTCGGGCGTGAGGACGCCGTCGACCTCGCTCTTTAGCTGGGCCCGGACTTCGCGCAGCCGGACGTGGATCTCTCCGTCGAGCAGCTTCATCCGCTCGTCGCTGCGCTTGAAGATCTCCCGGAGCTTGTCCTGCTGTTCGGCCGTGAGTGCCAGGGCCTTGGCCACGGGCTCGAGCAGGGGGAACGGGGTCCGCTCGTGGGCCGGCCCGCGGGGCCGCTTGTGCATGAGATAGCGTTCGCCAAAGACGCCTGCCGCGGCGCCGAGGCCGAAGACGACGATCAGGGTCACCGCGACCCCGAGTTTATACTTTTTGATCATGGCATCTGTCTCCTGACGGCGGGTTTTTCGTCGAGCGAAGCGAAGATGAGCATCATGCTCCGCGCCTCGGGGCGCTTTTCCTCGAACAGGCCCCTCGTCTCCGAGAACGGATTGGAGTTCTCGATGAGGAGGGCCTCCGACTGACTCGTCTCCGGGGCCTGGGGCGTGAAGATGAAGAGGCCCGCCGCGAGGGCCACGAGGGCCACGAACACCGGGATCGCGTGCAGGGCCCATCTTTCCCAGAGGACGAAGGGCACGATCTTCTGTTCTTCCTTCAAGCGGGGCTCGAGCCGCTCCCAGAAGCGGGGGAGAGGCGCTTCCTCCATTCCCGGGCGGAGGAGGGCCGTCATGGACCGGTATTCGGCGGCCGCCTTCCGGCAGGAGGGGCAGGCCTCGAGGTGCGCCTCGAGAAGTCCCCGGGAGCGTTCGTCGAGGCGCCCGTCCAGGGACCGCGAGATCCATTTCTCGGCCGTGTTACATCGCATGAGACCCTCCTTCCTGGCCCAAATAAGGCGCCAGCTTGTGCCTGAGAATCTTCCGGGCCCGGTGGAGTCTGGAGTCCACGGTCCCGGGAGACAGACGAAGGACCCGCGAGATCTCGTCATAGGGCAAGCCCTGAATGTCCCGCAGGGTCAGGATGGTCCTGTATTTTTCCGGGAGGCCCTGGACGAACCGCTGGACGAGGGTCTTGCGGGTTTCCGTCTCCCGCTCCGCCTCGGCCATCTCCAGGGCGTTCTCGTCAGCGGCCGGGATTTCCCGGACGTCCTCGAGGGAGACTTCCTTGGCCCGGCCTCTTTTCCGCAGGACGTCCCTGACATGGTTGATGGCGATCCGGTACAGCCACGTGCCGAACTCGGACTTCAGGTGGAACTTGGGCAGGGCCAGATAGGCCTTCAGGAAGACCTCCTGGGCCGCGTCGTCGGCCGCTTCCCTGTTCCGGATAAAGCTCATCGCCATGCTGAACACCTTGGACTGGTATTTCGCGACCAGCTCTTCGAAAGCCGCCTGGCTTCCTTCCTGGGCCAGCCTGACCAGTTGTTTTTCGTCCATGCGGTTTTGCTCACTTGTCCTCCGCGTTGTATTAGACGGGAGGACGGGGAAAAACTTCCAAAAGACGGCGCCTCTCGAGAAAACTCCCCTTCGGGCAAACCGGTTACATCGGAGCCCGGAAAGGATTGACCGTCTTCGCAGGGTTGAGCCGGAGCCGAAGCCGCCCGGACCCACCCCCCGCCGGGAAATATCTATTATAGCGGATATCTCCAAAAGGGTGAAGGGACGGCCCCCGGGATCAGGGAGAGAATGGAATGGAAAGGCCGGCCCCAGAGGCGGGCCGGCCTCCCGTGCTGCTCAAAATAGAAAGCCTGCCGGCCTTCCCCACGAGGGAGGCCGGGAGGATAAGGCGCTGGTTACTTCGCCTTCTTGACGGCGGTCCACTCCGCGGCGGGCCGGTCTCCGACCTGAGAGGTCCCAGTCATCTTGTCGCCTTCGACCTTGGCCTTGTAGATCACCTTCATCTCACCCTGCGGACCGGTCCGGGTGATCGTCCATTCAAGCTCGTTGCCCTTGATTGTCCCGGTGCCCGTGATCTCCTCGCCGTTTCTTCCCGTCGTTTTAACCGTCAGATTCTCGCCGGTTTGTGCGAACGTGATCGTCGAGGTCATGGGGCCGCGTGGCGTCGTCCGGGTCATCTCCCAGTCGCCCGTGACGTTCACGGCGGCCAGAGCGAAGGCCGCGGCCAGAACCAGACCCATACTCAAACAAAAAAGCTTTTTCATGAAAGACTTCTCCTTTTCTCTATCTTAGACGAAAGGCGCAAAAAAATCTTCCCGCACGCCATACATTATTTAGTATCAATAACTTGCGATCATATCAAGAGACCTTCACGGTTTTCTTGGCGATTCCGCCCCTCGTCGAAGCGAGGGTCACCTCGGCCTCCGCCGCTTCCGGGCCCGTGGCCTTGACCTTCCATCGGACCTCTCTCCGCTCGCCGGACTTCAGGGATCCTATCTCGACGCGTGCCCGGGTGTCCTTGGCCAGTTCGACGCCCTTGCCCGTCAGACGGACAACGGCCATGTCGGGGCGGACGATCTTGACCCGCTTGGCCATGTCCAGGGCGGTCGGCAGGAAGCCGTCGTTCGTGAAGACGGCGACGATCTCCAAGGAGCCGGGCTCTTTTTTAACGGGCTTGACGTCGAGGGACACGATCCGGACCTGCGGCAGGGACTTGGCCAGGAGAAGATTGAACCTCGCCTCCTTCGCGGCCCATTCCTCGAGGATCTCCGGCGGCGGGTTCTGGCGGAAGAACTTCGGATTGAACCCGCCAATCTCGACTTCGCCGAGCGTCGGATGCTGGAATTTGGTCCAGGGCTTGAAGTATTTCCCAGGCACGTTTTCGTCGAGCCAGCGCAGGTTTTCGAGTTCGGTGATCCGCCCGTCGCCGTCGTAATCCTTCATCCGGCCGCCGTTCCAGAGCTCGTCGCCGTACCAGATGGCCCCATACTGGAAATAGCCGAAATCCGGGGAATGCCCGAACAGCGGCGACCCCTGGGGCTCCCGGGGGATCTCGAAGCCCATCTGGGCCGCCATGGCCCTCATTTCGCTGTCTCCCCGGCCCACGTTGGCGTAATCCCAGTAGACGTCTCCCGCGTACGGGTAGCCCGTGATCTTCTTCCCCTCCTGGTCGAAATACCGGTAGAGCTTCAGGTCCTCGGGGAACATGGACTCTTCGCTCCGCGACGTCGATGGCGGGCGGAGATGCATGGGCACGGACGTGTCCATCGTCTGGCCGACGGAAACGTTGGGATGCTGGAGAAGGAAGAGGACGACCGCCCTCGTCTCCGTCTCGGAAAGCGGAAATTCCCCGGCGCCGCCCTGGGTCCAGCCGCGGCCCGTCAGGTCCAGGCCGGGCTCGGGCCGCCAGTTCTCCGGGTAATTGCGGTGAAGGTCGATGCCGCCGATGCCGTCCTCGTTGACACGGCCGTCGCCGTCGTTGTCGACGCCCTCGCCGGAGATCCTGTAATTCCCCTTCCCCGGTCCGGCCCTCTTCATGAGCCGGCCGGACTTGTCGTCGGGGTCGATGATGAAATCGCCCTTCCCGTCCTCCACCTTCTGCCTCATCTGGAGGACGAGGCCGTCGCCGTCGAGGTCCTCGGGCGGGTCCTCGTCAAGGAGGCCGTCCCCGTCGTCGTCGTGCGGCCTGACGGTGCTGCGGTTGCTCTGGGCCGTGTTCAGGTAGAGCTCCGAGCCGTCGGGGTTGTTCTTGACCTTGACGTAAAGCGCCTTGCTGTCGACGAGCGCCGTGATCTCGGGTTCCTGGCCGTAGCGGGTCAGGACATACCAGGCGAAGTAGAGCGCCGATTCGGCGGCCGTCACCTCGCCCGAATGCCTGTTGCCCTCGATGAACATGGCCGGCTTGTCGGTGTCCGGCCCCGTGGTCTTGTTGGTGATCGTGATCTGCCAGATGTCCCGGCCTTCGAAGGTCTTGCCCACGGAATAGAGCGAGACGAGGTTCGGGAACTCTTTTTCCCATTTCTGCAGGAACTCCACGACCTCGTCGTACTTGTGATAATGGGCGAAGTCCATCTGTCCTTTGACCTTGGGACGGGTTGCCTCGTAGTCTACGCGGGGGAAGAAACTCACCCCGTGCCTCAGGCCCCCGACCGTGTAGGTCCTGGACGGCCTTTTCTCCTGGGCGGCCGCCGAAAAGATCAGAAAGGCGGCGACCCCGACGGCCGGAAAAATGCGAAACGCGCGCGTGTTCATGGGACCTCCTCCCGGGGATATCACAGGGAGGATAAACGGAATGAGAGGGCGAGTCAACAGAGGGAGATGAAGAAAATTGGAACCTTTTTGCCGGGGGCGACGTCTAATAGGGTGTGAGAACGAATTCAACACGGAGGTTAACCATGAATAACAAAACCAAGATCGTCATCTTTCTGGTGGCCGTGATGGTCACCCTGGTCGGGTTCAACCTGATGGCGTCCCCGTCGGCCCTGGGCATGTTCAGCATCGGCAAGCTGAATGGGTACCAGGTCGATGTGACCGCGTCGGCGAAGCTCGGCTCCCAGGCGCGGCCCGTCGTCCACATCAACGGGATGCCTTGATGAGGCGGAACCCGGGTCCGAACGGGCTCGTTCCTGACCGGCGGGCATCCGTCCGGCCGATTCTCGTCGCGTAAGAGGCCGCCGTCTTTCCAGGGGGAAATCGGCGGCCTTTTTTTATGCGCAGCCCGGCTTGAAACGGGCCGAAGGGGAATGGCCGGAACGTCACGTGCGGCTTAGCGCAAGACGCACTCTGGAGTGGTGGCCATCCCCCAGGCCCGGGCGACCGGCGCTATCTCTGAATAAGGACGACGGCCCAGCAGGCGATGGCGCGGCCCTCGCCGACGGGCCCCAACCCTTCGTTCGTCTTGCCCTTGATCCCCAGCCCCAAGCTCTCGACGCCCAGGACCGGGCAGAGGATCCCTTTCATGCTCTCGATGTGGGGAGCGATCTTCGGCTCTTCGGCCACGATGACCGTGTCCACGTTCACGACGCTCCAGCCCGCGTCCGTCAGCCGGGCCATGACCTCGCCGAGAAGCCGGAGGCTCGAGATGCCCTCGGTCCGGGGGTCGCTGTCCGGGAAGAGCCGGCCGATGTCGGCGTCGCCCGCGGCGCCGAGTAGGGCGTCGATGATCGCGTGGACGAGCCCGTCGCCGTCCGAATGGCCGGCCAGGCCCGCCGGCCCCGGGATATGCAGGCCGCCGAGGACGAGCCGATTCCCGGGGACCAGGGCGTGGATGTCGTAGCCGAAACCTATTTTAAGCATCGAGCAAGGCCTCCGCGATTTTCAGATCCAGCGGCGTCGTGATCTTGATGTTGGCCGGGTCCCCCGCGACCGTCCGGACGGGGAGCCCCACTCTCTCCACGAGCATGGCTTCGTCGGTCCCGGAAAAACGGTCCCGCCGGGCCGCGTCCATGGCCCGCTTCAGGACGGGATAGAGAAATCCCTGGGGCGTTTGGACCCGGTAGTTCAGCGTCCGGTCCAGGGTCCTGACGACCCGTCCGTCCTGCACTTCCTTCACCGTATCGTCCAGCGGGATGACCGGGACACAGGCGCCGCCCGCCCGGGTTTCGGCGATGACCCGGCTGATCAGCGGACCGTCGACCAGAGGACGCGCCCCGTCATGGATCAGGACGAGCTCGGCCGTCGCCTGTTCGAGGAGCCGGAATCCCTGCCACACGGAATCCTGGCGTTCGTCGCCGCCGCGGACGACGTCGAGGATCTTCCCGTAACGCATCTGGTAATGCTTCCGGTCGCGCTCGTCGGGAAGGACCAGGACGATCGCCCCGACCTCCGCATGCTCCTGGAATCGCTCCAGGGTCCACTCCAGCACGGGTTTCCCCCGCAGGTAGACGAATTGCTTCATCTGGCCGAACCGTTTGCCGGCCCCGGCCGCGACGATGATCGCCGAGGCGGGGCTCACCGGCTTTCCCCGTTGTAGCGGCCGAAGATCATCTTCCCGACCGTCGTCTGGAGGACGGACGTGACGGTGACGCTGATGGTCTGGCCGATCAGCCGGCGGGAGTTGTCCACGACGACCATGGTCCCGTCGTCCAGGTAGGCGACCCCCTGGTCCTTTTCCTTCCCCTCCTTCAGGATGAAGACCTTCATCGACTCGCCCGGCAGGACGACGGGCCGCAGGGCGTTGGCCAGCTCGTTGATGTTGAGGACGGGGATGCCGTGGATGCGGGCGACCTTGTTCAGGTTGAAATCGTTGGTCACGATCTTGGCGTCCATGGCCTTGGCGCACTCGAGGAGCTTGGAATCGACGTCGCGGATGTCGGGGAAATCCAGGTCCGAGATGACGACCGAGACCTGGGAGGATTTCTGCAGGTGGTCGAGGACGTCGAGCCCCCGCCGGCCGCGCTGGCGCTTGAGGGCGTCGGCCGAATCGGCGACGAGCTGGAGTTCCTTGAGGACGAACTGGGGGACGACGAGCGCGCCCTCCATGAAGGCCGTGTCGCAGAGGTCGGCGATCCGGCCGTCGATGATGACGCTCGTGTCCAGGATCTTATAGCTGCGGCCGGCGCCTTTCTCCTTGAAAAGGCGGGACAGGTTGGCGGGGTCGAGCCACTCCGGTTTCCGGATCCCTATGAGGAGCCCGATGTAAGGGACGATGATCAGGAAGAAGATGTGGATGAAGGTCCCCATCTCCCGCGTCTGGACGACCGACCGGTAGATGGAGCCGACCAGCCAGCCGAGGAGGATGCCGATCAGCATGCCCAGGCCCGCGCTCCAGACGACCTTGAAGGCGGTTTTCCTGATCTTCGTCTCCAGGGCCATGACAGCGGCCCCCAAGACGAACGCCGCGGCCGCCCCGAGCTCGTGGGTCAGCTTGAAGGGCGGGTAAAAAAAGCCGGTCAACGTGATGAGGCCGATGATAATGACGCGAAAAATGATGATTCCCATGGGCGCGAATCCTCTATTTATAAATGAACGCTAAAAGACGTATTGGAGCGCCTGCTTGACCGTCTTCACGCCGAGGCATTGGATGGCGGGCAGGTCCCCCTTGTCCAGGGCGTCCAGGTTCCCGGCCGGGACGAGGATGGTCACGAAGCCCAGGGTCTGGGCCTCCTTGATCCTGGCCAGGGGCTGGCTGACGGAGCGGATCTCGCCGCTCAGCCCGACTTCGCCGAAGAAGGTCATGTCCTTGGGCAGGGCCACGTTCTTCATGGAGGAGACGACGGCCATCACGACGCCGAGGTCGGCCGCCGGCTCTTCGATCGTCATCCCGCCGGCCACGTTGAGATAGATGTCCTCCCCCGCGAAACTGTAGCCGAGTTTTTTCTCGACCAGGGCCAGGAGCATGGAGGTGCGGTAATGGTCGAGGCCGATGCTCATGCGCCGGGGGTTCCCGGTGAACAGGGTGGACGAGACGAGGGCCTGAATCTCGGCCAGCAGCGGCCGCGTGCCCTTGATGGTGCAGACGACGGCGCTGCCGGGCTCCTCCCGGGGCCTTTCCCGGAGGAAGAAGGCCGAGGGGTTGAGGATGGCCTGGAGTCCGGCCGCGGTCATCTCGAAGACGGCCAGCTCCGAAACGGGGCCGAATCGGTTTTTCATGGCCCGCAGGACGCGGTAGCTGTGGTCCCGCTCCCCTTCGAAGAGCAGGACGACGTCGACGATATGTTCGAGGGACTTGGGCCCGGCCAGCGACCCCTCCTTGGTGATGTGCCCCACCAGGAAGGCGGGGATCTGGTTTTTCTTGGCGAAGCGGAAGATCTGGTTGGCCACCTCACGCACCTGGCTGATCGTCCCCGGGCTCGACGTCATCTTCGAAGAGAAGATGGTCTGCACGGAATCGACGACCAGGGCCTTGGGACGGAGGCGCTCGGCCTGGGAGATGATCCGTTCCAGGTTCGTCTCGGACAGCAGGTAGAGGCTTCCGTCGCTGACGCCGAGCCTGTCTCCCCGGAGCTTGATTTGTTCCAGGGACTCCTCACCCGAAACGTAGAGGACGGACTCGCCCAGCTGGGCCAGGCCTTTGGACACCTGGAGGAGGAGCGTGGACTTGCCGATCCCGGGCTCGCCGCCGATGAGGACCAGGGAGCCGAGGACGAGCCCCCCGCCGAGGACCTTATTGAAATCCTCGATCTCGATTTTGATGCGGGGGTTGGCGAATTCCTTGATATCTTTATAAAGGACCGGGTCTGAGGGCGGGAAGGAAATCTCGACCGGGGTTTCTTCCTCGGTCTCCTCGATCATGCTGTTCCATTCGCCGCAGCTGTGGCACCGTCCCATCCATTTCGGCGAGCGGAAGCCGCAGTTCTGGCAGATGAAAACCGTTTTGTCCTTCATCAAAGACCCACGCCCAGGCCGAAGAAGACCCCCCTCTTGGCGACCAGGGTGAAATCCTCCAACCCGAGAATGAGATAGACGTTCTTGTGGGGGTAAAATCTCGCGAAGGTCCGGAAGAGGGGGCTTGTCGCGCGGTTGAAATCCAGCCCTTCGACGCTCAGGACCAGCTTGTCCTTGAGGGCGTAATAATCGAGGCCCGCCCCGAATTCGGACTCGATGATCCCGGCCCGGGGCGCGAGGGAGCCGAAGCGCATCCCGCCCTGGGCGGAGTAGACGAACTTGTCCGCGACCGGGTCGTTGACGATCTGGCCCAGAAAAAACGCGCGGTTCTTATACCAGAGGCCCAGGCTGAGGTAGCCCTTGAGGTCTTTGCTGCGGGCGAGATACTCTCCCCGGATGTCCAGCCCCAGCCGGACGGCGGAGACGGAGTCCGCGATCTTCCGGACGTCCCCGACCGCCCCCCGGGCCTCCTGATAAAGGCCTTCGTCGTTGACCAGCTTTCCCACCGTTCCCTCGCCCCTGTCGATCTTCTCGAGCGACTTGTTGAGGAGCTTTACCGACTCGTCGATCCTGGCCAGGACGTCCTTGAGCTTGGACGCGCTCTCCCGGATATCGCCCCGGTTCTCCTCGAGGAGCCCCCGGAGTTCGGTCAATGTGGCGTCGAAGTTTTGCGCAAGCTCCCTGAACCGTTCGTCCAGGCTCTTGGCCGTGTTCGAGGCCGCGGTGATCGTCTCCCCGACCTTGCCCCGGTTCTCGTCAAGGAAGCTCTCGATCTTCGCCGTCACTGAAGACAGGTTCTTGACGGCCTGGGCAAAATTGTCCCGGGTGTCCTTGTTCGTCATGTCTCTGAGGTTTCGGGCGACCTGCTGGAGGTCGTTGCCCAGGGACGTCAGCATGGGGGTCAGCTGGTCCATGCCCGAGGACGGCCCCGGGACGAGCTCGTCGCCCGGGTGGAGGTATTCGTCTTCCATGCTCGGCTGGATGTCGACGAATTTCTCGCCTAGAAGGCCTTGGACCGACTGGACGGCCTTGGAGCCGTGCGGAATCTTGTTGGTGTATTTGGGATAGATGCTCAGGACAACCTTGGAGCGGCGGCCTTCGAGCAGGATGTCCTTGACGTAGCCGATCTTGATCCCGGCCATCTTCACCGCCGCGGTTTTGTCCAGTCCCAGGGACGTCTCATACCGGATGATCAGCGGGTACCCCGCCGGGCGAAACAGGTTGGACAGGTTCCCGACGACGAAGATGAATACGGCCAGGATGACCAGAGCGCCGGTGAAGAAGATGCCGACTTTGATCTCTCTTCTCATAATTGACCTCGTTTCTCACCAATCCGTGATCGGCCCGCCGGCCCGGCCCGAGATGAACTGCTGGACGACGGGGTTCCGCGTCGCCTGGATCTCGGCCGGCGTCCCGACCTCGATGATCACCCCGTCGTAGAGCATGGCGATCCGGTCCGCCACCTTGTAGCAGCTCACCATATCGTGGGTGATCACGACGGACGTCACGCACAGATCGCGCTTCATCTGGTTGATCAGGTCGTTGATGGAGTCCGCCCGGATGGGATCGATGCCCGTGGACGGTTCGTCGTACAGGATGATCTGGGGCTTGTAGGAGATGGCCCGGGCCAGGCCGACGCGCTTCTTCATGCCGCCCGAAAGCTCGTGGGGCATCAGGTCCTCGACGCCCCGGAGGCCGACCTTGGCCAGGCTGTCCGAGACGATCTCCTCGATCTCCTTTTTGGTGTGCTTCGTGTAGCGCCTCAGCCCGAAGGCCACGTTTTCCCCCACGGTCAGCGAATCGAAGAGCGCGGCGCCCTGAAACAGCATCCCGAATTTCTTGAGGACCCCCTGGAGGGCGTCCTCCCGGAGGCCGGTGATTTCGATATCGTCGATGAAGATCTGGCCCCGGTCCGGTTTGAGCATGCCGATGATGTGCTTGAGAAGGACGCTTTTGCCCGAACCGCTCTGGCCGATCACGACCATGGTCTCGCCTTCTCCGACCTCAAGATTGACGCCTTGAAGGACCTTCTTCGGCCCGAAGGACTTATGGAGATCGGCGATCCGGATCATGGAGCCGTCACTTCGGCAGGCCCTTGCTGAGGAAAAAATTCAGGATGAGGACGCAGATGCTGCCCACGACGACACTCCGGGTCGTCGCCCGCCCCACGCCCTCGGCGCCCCCCTCGGCCTTCATCCCCTGCCAGCAGCCGACGGTGGCGATGACGAAGCCGAAGACCAGGGCCTTGATGAGACCGACGCAGACGTCCCAGAAATTGAAATAGAGCAGGGCGTTGCGGATGTAGACGATCCGGTTGACCCCCATGCCCACGATGTTGTAGAAGAAGCCGCAGAAGATGCCGATCATGTCCCCGTACAGGGTCAGGACGGGCACCATGATCACCGCCGCCAGAGTGCGGGGGACGACGAGGTAGCGGTTGGGATTGGCGCCAAGGCTGGCCAGGGCGTCGATCTGTTCCGTGATCTTCATGGTCCCGATCTCGGCCGCGATGGACGAGCCCACCCGGCCGGCCACCATCAAAGCCACGAGCAGCGGAATGAGCTCCTTGCACAGGCCCACGGAGATGATCGGCCCGCTATAGACCTCGGTCCCCGGCCCGACGTACTTGTGGAATCCGGTGTAGGTCTGGAGGCCGAACACCAGCCCGCCGAAGGCCGCGGTCAGGGAGACGACGGACAGCGACCGCACGCCGATACTTTCGAGCTGCTGGAGGAAGATCCGGCCCTCGAACGGGCGGCGGAACGTATCGCGGATGGTCCGGCCCATGAGCATGGCGACTTCGCCCATCTGCTGGAGGAACGGGGCCACGATGGGGATGCGGTGTCTGTGTCTCGCGGCCATTCGTCAAAACTCCGGCGTGTAGAGCTCCATGTCGGCGAACCGGGCGTACTCCCGGATGAAGGCCAGCTGGAGGTTGCCGATCGGGCCGTTCCTCTGCTTGGCGACGTTGACTTCGGCGACGCCCTTGAGGCTCTCGTCGTCCGGGTGGTAGAACTCCGGCCGGTAGATGAAAATCACGACGTCGGCGTCCTGCTCGAGGGCCCCCGACTCGCGGAGGTCGGAGAGCTGAGGCTTGGGCTCGCGCCGGCCCTTCTCCGGGGCCCGGCTGAGCTGGGAGATGGCGACAACCGGGATCTGGATCTCCTTGGCCAGCTCCTTCAGCGACCGCGAGATGAACGACATCTCCTGGTTGCGGTTCTCGAACCGGCCCCCCGTCCGCATGAGCTGGATGTAGTCGACGAAGACGATGTCCAGGCGCTGCTCCATCTTGAGGCGCCGGCACTTGGCTTTCATCTCCATGACCGTCAGGGCCGGAGATTCGTCGATGAAGATCCGGGCCCGGGACAGGGCCTCGCCGGCGAGCTTTAGTTTCTCGAACTCACGGTCGTTGATGAAGCCGGTCCGGGTCCTCTTGATGTCAAGCTGGGCCTCGGCGCAGAGGAGCCGGATGACGAGCTGCTCCTTGGCCATTTCCATAGAGAAGAATCCGACGGCCTTGTCCGTCTTGAGTCCGACGTGATGGGAGATGTTGAGCGCCAGGGCCGTTTTGCCCATGGAGGGCCGGGCGGCCAGGATGACGAGCTCGGACGGGTGGAAGCCGGCCGTCAGCCCGTCGAGGTAGCGGAAGCCGCTCGGGACACCGGTCACGGCCTCCTTGCGGTCGACCATGACCTGGATCATATCCAGGGTCGGGCCCATGAGCGTACCCATGGACTGGAAGCCCGGCTTGAGACGCTGCTCGGCGACCTCGACGATCGCCGCCTGGGCGGCGTTGAGCAGCTCATCGGCGTCCTCCTTCTGATCGTAGCTCGCGGAAATGATATTGGCCGACGAGGCGATCAGGCGCCGGAGGAGGGCCTTCTCCTTGATGATCTGGGCGTAGTATTCGACGTTCAGGCTCTTGGGGACCCCGTCGAGAAGACCCGAGAGGTAGGCAACGCCGCCGACTTCCTCCAGGATCCCCGCCTTTTGGACCTCCTCGGTCATGGAGAGGAGGTCGACCGGAAGCCCCTTGTCGACGAGGATGATGATCTTTTCCAGGATCTTCCGGTTGGCGTCGCTGTAGAAATCCTCGGGCGAGATGGTGGACAGGACGACGTTCAGGTTCTCTTTCCGGACGAGGATGCCCCCCAGAACCGTCCGTTCGGCCTCCGGGCTGTGGGGCGGCGTCTTTTTCAGGAACATCAGGTCGAGTTCCATGGCCACCTCGGTTCAGCCAGGCTTACGCCGGGGAGCGTCGCGCCGGCCCCGCCGCCTGGTCTCAGGCTTTCTCTCCGCCCTTTTCCGCCTCGTCCTCCCCGGTCTCTTCCTTGACCACGACGATCTTCACTTCCGCCTTGTCCTCGTGGTAGACCTTGACCGGGACCGTGAAGTTGCCGAGCCGCTTGATCGGCTCGTCCAGCTGGATTCTCTTCTTGTCGACCTCGAAGCCCAGCTTGTCCAGGGCCTCCTTGACGTCGCCCGCGGACACGGAGCCGAAGATGACGTCCTTTTCGCCGGCCCGCCGCGGGAAGGTCAGGGTGACCTGGCTCAGCTTCTGGATCGTGCCCTGGAATGACTGCCGCTCCTGTTCGACTTTCTTCTTCAGCGCCTGCCGCTCGATCTCGACCATCTTGAGGTTGCTGGCCGTGACCTCGATGGCCAGCTTCCTGGGGATGAGGTAATTGCGGCCGAATCCCGGGGCGACGGTGACGATGTCGCCCTTCCGGCCCAACTTCTCCACGTCGTTTTTCAGAATGACCTTCATGTTGCCTCCCGGTTCCGGCCCCGTCAATCCTCGACGTAGGGCAGGAGGGCCATGAGCCGCGCCCGCTTGACGGCCATCGACAGCTTCCGCTGATGGAAGGCGCAGGTGCCGGTGATGCGGCGGGGGGAGATCTTGCCGCGATCGGGGATGTATTTCTTCAGGATCTCCACGGCCTTGTAATCGATGCCCCGGACGTTCCTCTGGCAGAAACGGCAGAATTTCTTCTTGGGAGCGAAATATTTCCGGTAGGGACCGCGTTCGCTGCGTTCGGGCCTGTCTTCTCTCGCCATATCACTTCTCCTCTTTGACTTCGGCTGCGGGGGCCGGGGCCTGGGCAGGCGCCTCGGCGGCGGCCTCGGGGGCCCGCGCCGCCTCTTCGGCCGTTTTCTTCCTCCTCCGGCGGGTCTGCTCCCGCAGGTCTTTCTTGACCGTCAGGAACCGTATGACCGCGTCGGACTGCTTGAACCGGCGCTCGATCTCGGTCGAGATGTCCCCGGGCCCTTCATACGTCAGGAAAACATACACCCCTTCGTTGAGCTTCCGGATGGTGTACGCCAGGCGCCGTTTCCCCCAGACGTCCTGCCGGACCAGGCGCCCTTTCTTCTGGGCGACGATCGCGGCCATCTGCTGGATGAACTGCGTTGTCTCTTCTTCGGAGAGGATGGGGGAGAGAACGAACCCCGTTTCGTACTGTCTCATCAAAGACTCCTTTTGGATTATATAGCCCCTTCTCTTAAGGAAGGAACAAGGAGAGCGGCTCCTATTGTAAACGATTCCGGTAAATATTCAAGAGACCGGATTGCGATGGTTGAACCGGGTCATGGCCCGGTCCACGCCGCCGGCCAGGATCATGTCCAGGGCCTCCTCGGCGTCGGCCAGGCTCGCGTCGAGAAGCGGGCGCTCGTCCCGGCCGAACGGTTCGAGGACGAAGTCCGCGGCGTCCCGCCCCGCGGGCAGGGGGCCGATGCCGATCCGGATCCTCGGAAATTCCCGCGTGCGGATCAAATCGACGACGGAGATCATACCCTTGTGGGTCCCGGGGCTGCCCTTCTTGCGGACCCGGATCTCCCCGAGGGGAATGTCCAGATCGTCATAAGCGACGATCAGGCGGTCCGGGGGGATCTCCCGCCCGGCCAGGATATCGCGGACGGAAACCCCGCTCCTGTTCATGAAGGTCTGCGGAAGGGCCAGCAGGACGTCCTCGTCCCCGCCCCGCACCACGGCCGTCCTGGCCTTGAAGGCCCACCCGCGCAGCTCGACGCCGCGCGAACGGGCGACCCGCCGGACCAGCAGGAAACCGGCGTTATGGCGCGTGGCCGCGTATTCTTCGCCCGGGTTGCCCAGGCCCACCACCAGCCACAAGCCTTATTTCTCCTTTTTCTCCTTCTTTTCCTTCTTCTCTTTCACTTCTTCCTCCCCCTCTTCCTTGGTGGCCCGTTCCTTCTTGATGACCTCGGGCTCCTTCCCTTCCTCGGCCACGGCCTCTTCGGGCTTCTCGCCGGGGAACTCCTCTTCCTTGTGGGGCAGGGAGATGAGGACCAGGACCGTGCCCGGGTCGGTGATGACCCGGATGCCCGCCGGGGGCGTCATGTTCTCCACCTTCAAGGACTGGTGGATATGAAGGTCGGAAATCTCGATGCCGATATTCTCGGGAATGTCGCGGGGCAGACATTCGACCTCGACCTCGCGGGTGACGAAGTCGACGAAGCCGCCCTCGGTCTTGACCCCGATGGGCTCGCCGCGGTGGACGACGGGCACCATGACCCGGATCGGTTTATCCATGGAGATCCGGATGAGGTCCGCGTGGAGGATCTCGTCGGTCGTGGGGTCGACCTGCAGCTCCTTGATCATGGCGTCGACGTCCTCGGTCTCCGTGGACACTTTGAAAATCGTGTTCTCCCGGGTCTCGAGCTTCATGATCTGGATGAGGTCCTTCTTTTTCAGAACCAGCGGGGTGCTCGGCTTGGCCTCGCCGTAGAGGACCGCGGGGATGAATCCCTGCTGCCTCAGCCGGCGCGCGGCGTTTTTCCCGAGCCCCTCGCGCTTTTCGCTTTTCACAACGATGCTCATGTGTTCCTCCTCAGGCGAACAGGGAGCTGACCGAGCTCCCCTCGTTGATCCTCCGGATGGCTTCGCCGAACAGCTCGGCGACGGAGAGGATGGAGAACATCCCGGAGTCGTTCGCCCGTTCCGTTAAAGGGATGGTATTGGTCACGAAGATGCGTTCCAGTTTGCATTTCTCGATGCGGTCCAGGGCCGCCCCCGAAAGGACCGGGTGGGTGCAGGCGGCGAAAACCCGTTGGGCCCCTTTCCTCGTCAGGGCGCCCACGCTGAGGGTCAGGGTCCCGGCCGTGTCCACCATGTCGTCGAAGATCACGACGTTCTGGTTCCGGACCTCGCCGATGACGTGGAGGACCTGGGCCACGTTCGGGGACGGACGCCGCTTGTCGATGATGGCCAGCTTGGCATCCAGCCGCTTGGCGAAAACCCGGGCCCGGCCCACGCCGCCGGCGTCCGGGGAAACGATGGTCAGGTTGTCCAGCCCCAGGCTCCGGATGTGATTGGCGATGACCGGCGCCGCCTGGAGGTTGTCCACGGGGACGGAGAAGAACCCCTGGATCTGGGGCGAGTGGAGGTCCATGGCCAGGACGCGGTTGGCGCCCGCCTTCTCGATCAGGTCGGCCACGAGGCGGGCCGAGATCGGGACGCGGGGCCTGTCTTTCCAGTCCTGACGGGCGTAGGCGAAATAGGGGATGACGGCCGTGATGCGGCCGGCCGAGGCCCGTTTGAACGCGTCGATCATGACGAACAGTTCCATGAGATGGAAGTTCGCGTCCGCGCAGCCGGATTGGATGACGAAGATGTCCTCGCCCCGGACGTTTTCGTCGATGTAAAAATGGATCTCCCCGTCGCTGAACCGGTCCAGCACGCACCGCCCGAGGTCGATCTGCAGGTACTTGGCGATCTCTTTGGCCAAAACCGTGTTTGAAGAGCCGGAGAATACTTTCATCGTTCCTTCCTCGTCCTATATCACGAGAACTGGGGCGGGAGGATTCGAACCTCCGAATGACGGAGCCAAAGTCCGTTGCCTTACCGCTTGGCTACACCCCAGCACCGACTTGCGTCCAATAGCCCTCCCGCGGCAGGGTCGTCGCCAACCGGGCGACAGACTGGCCACGGAGCTTGTCGTGAGCCTCCCGGGCCTTATCCCCGTCGGAGAACAGGCCGAAAACCGCAGAGCCGGAGCCGGTCACCAGGGACAGCATCGCGCCGCGGTCCTGGAAAAACCTCTTGAAATCCTCAAGCTCGGGATATCGCCGGAGAATGACGAGTTCCAGGTCGTTTTCCAAAAGACCAAAGTCCCCGGTACCCAGGAAACGCATAATTTTACTGTCTTTGCCCTTTGAAGTCAAGAACGGCCCGAAGGCGGCGTAGATGTCGGCCGTGGAAATCGGATAAGGCGGGAAGGCCAGGACGCAGGGGAGGGGCCGGAAATCGTCCAGCCGCGTCAGGGCCTCACCCCGGGACTCCCCCAGGCAGAGGCCCCCGTGGAGGAAATAGGGGACATCGGAGCCGATGCTCAGGGCCATGTCGGCCAGGGTGTCCGGGCCCAGACCCAGAGACCACAGGCTGTTCAAGCCGTAGAGGGTGAGGGCGGCGTCCGAGCTCCCCCCGCCCAGGCCCTTTCCCGGGGGGACGGTTTTGGCCACGCGGATCCGCGCGCCGGAGGATGTTCGGGCTTTTTCCTGGAGCAGCGCGGCGGCCCGGTAAACCAGGTTGCCCCGGTCCCAGGGGACCGAGGGATCGTCCCCCTCCAGGCTGATCCGGCCGTCCGGCGAGGACTCCAATTCGATCGTGTCCGCCAGGTCGATCGACTGGAACAGGGTCCGGATATCGTGGTATCCGTCGGGCCGCCGCCGGATGACCTCGAGACCGAGGTTGATCTTGGCGAACGCCCTAACGACCATCTCCCGCCATCTCCCGGATGTCTTCCCAGGATTTCCGGGTGAACGTTTTGAGGAAAGAGCTCTCGAAGGCCTCCGGCCGCGGCGCCGGGTTGAAGCGCGCCGAAAGGACCTTGACCCGGCCCGATGTCCCGGGGCGCGAAAAGATGACCGTCCGCGGAACGCCGGTCCCCGGAAAAAACTCCTTGACCTCGAACGAGAGGGCGTTCCTCCGGCCTCGCGCCACCCGGCCTTCCGCGTCCTTGCCGAGCGTCCAGCCGGCGGAGGCGTCCCCGCCGGGTTGTTCATCGCCGACCGACCACTGCCCGCTCAGGAGGGGGATGATCTCGCCCGGCCGCAGGGAAAACCCCAGCAGCCGCGCCATGAGCGTTTCAGGTTTTTCCTCGGCGTAGGCTTTCTTGGAGGGAACGACAAAATAGGCCGCGTCGCCCTTGAAGATCATGTAGTAGACGGTCCTGCCGAGCGGGTCAAAGGCCTCGACCCGGCCGAGGTCCGGCCGCCGGAAAAGGAAGGCGAACTTTCCTTTGACGTCCGTTTCGGCGCCCTGGACCGAGGCCGAGCCGTAACCCTCGACCGCTTCGACGCCGCCGCGCGGCGGCACGAGGACGGGCGGGCGGCCGGAGCAGGACGCCAGGACGCCGGCCAGGAGGAAGAGCCCGGCCGCGCGGTCCGCCAACCGGGAGGCGGGTTCGTTATGATTCTTCAGTGGAGCTTCAGTCCAGCCGGAAGCCATAATCGTCGGTCTTCTTGTCGGACGCTTTCTTGTCCGCGGCCTTTTTGTCCTGCTCGCCCTTGCCGGCCGCTTCGGTTTTTCTGCCGGGGTCTTCGACGAGGTTGAACTTGTAGTCCATCATCTTTTTTTTGAGCGCCTTCTTCCGCTTCAGGGGATAGAACGGGGACTTGACGCGCTTCCCGAAACAGGACATGTTCGGGTTGAGGATGAGCAGGAGGACAAAAGCCCCGAAGATGACCAGGATGGCATAAGCTCCCCAGCTCATGACCACGGTCCTCTGTCTTTTTTCATCGGCCTCGACTCGCGCTCGCCCAACTCATTATAGCGCCCCGCCGCCGGGCAAGTCAACGCGCGCGGGACGGGCCCGGAATAGGGGGCATGGAAAAACTTCCCCCTGAAAAGGGGGCCGAATCGGTTTTTTATGCTGGACCGGAGGCCGGTTCCTAAACCTCAAACGTTGCTTTCGGGCTCGTCCTGGAACTTCGGGATTTTGGCCTTCTCTTTCTCTTTGCCGAGCGAGAAGCCCAGGAAAAAAACCGAACCGAGCGTGAGGAACGCCAGCAGGAATTTGAAGAAGCCTTTCATCTCAACCTTCCGCACTCATTTATATCAAAACCGCGGGAAAAGTCAATTTGCTTTTTGCGGGGGAGGTCGATATATTGAAAAGAGGCGCGACCGCCGGACGAGGACAGCCATGACAAAAGCCCGATACTTAGCGATGGCCATGCTCGTCTCGGCCGGGCTGGCGGCCGCCGCGGAGAGCGTCAAGCCCGCCGCGTTCGCCGGCCAGTTCTACGAAAAGGACCCGGCCCGGCTGGCCGCCCAGGTGGACGGGTTCCTGGCGAACGCGGGGACCGCGGCCGCGCCCTCGGGCCGCGTCCTGGCCATTGTCGCCCCCCACGCCGGGTATATCTATTCCGGACAGACGGCCGCCTGCGGGTATGCCCTGGTCCGGGGCAAGGCCATCGACACGGTTGTCATCATCGGGCCTTCCCACCAGCTCGGCTTCGAAGGGTGCTCCATTTACCCCGAAGGCGGCTTTGAAACGCCCCTCGGCGTCGCCCGGATCGACGCCGCCCTGGCCCGGGAGATCGCCAGGTCTTCGGGTTTCGGGTTCATCCCCGAGGCCTTCGCCAAGGAGCATTCGGTCGAGGTCCAGGTGCCCTTCGTCCAGAGGGCGCTTCCGTCGGCCGCGATCGTCCCCATCGTCATGGGCTTCCAGAAAAAGGCCACGGTCCAGGCGCTCGCCGCGGGCCTGGCCAAGGCGTGCGCCGGGAAGAACGTCCTCGTCGTCGCGTCGACGGACCTCTCGCATTTCCTGACCAAGGCCCAGGCCGCGGCGATGGACGGCAACACGATTTCACTCATCCAGTCGGCCAAGACCGAAACCCTGCTCCGGAAGATCGAAGCCGGCGATAACATCATGTGCGGCGGGGGGCCGGTCGTGGCCGCCCTTCTTTATGCCGAGAAGGCAGGCCCCGCCCGGGTCGAAGTCCTCAGGCGTTCGGACTCGTCCGATTCCGGCGGCCCGGCGGACCAGGTCGTCGGATACCTGGCCGCGGCCGTCGTTTCCGCGAAGGACGCGCCCCCCGAGGAGTTCACGCTCACGGCGGAAGAGCGAGGACAACTGCTGCGCCTGGCGCGATCGGCCGTCACGGAATTCGTGGCCCGGCAGGCGGTCATCGTCGACACGACCCAGAACCCTAAGCTCCTTTCGCCCAAGGGCGTTTTCGTGACGCTCAAGAAGCGCGGCGAGCTCCGGGGGTGCATCGGATTCATCGAACCCATCGCTCCGCTTTCACAGGCCGTCATCCGGGCCGCGATCTATGCGGCCACGGAAGACCCCCGGTTTCCCCCCGTCGAGCCCGGCGAGCTCAAGGACCTGGCCTTTGAGCTGTCCGTCCTGACGCCGCCGAAAGAGATCACGAATTGCGCCCTGGTCGCCGTCGGCCGGCACGGGATCGTGATTTCGAGGGGCGGGCGGAAGGGCGTTCTCCTCCCTCAAGTCCCCGTCGAAAACGGCTGGGACCGGGAAACATTTCTTCAGGAAGGCTGCCTCAAGGCCGGATTGCCGCCCGACGCCTGGCAGAAGGGGGCCAAGGTGTGCGTCTTCGAGGCCATCGTCTTCCACGAATAAGCGCGGATCATTTTGTCCCGGAGACTCGCTCCTCGGGGCCGAGAGGCTGGCCTCCACTCCAGAGCGCGGTTCTTAACGCCGCGCATGACGTTCCGGCCATTCCCCTCGGCCCTGTTCGGATAGCTAATTCCATCTTCAGGGAACACCCCCTGCGCATCCTTCTTCTAAAGCTTCAGCCGTTCTGCAAGCCTTTCCGCGAATTCCCCTGGCATCTTGCCGATTTCGTCGCCCTGTTGGGGAAGGGTCCCTTCTGGTATAATATTTCATTAGGTCACGCGACGGGTAACGGAGAACAGGACCGAAAATGCCCATTTACGAATATCGGTGCACGCAGTGCCATTCGACCGTCGAGGTGCTGCAGAAGGCCAAGGACAAGCCGCCCCAAAAGTGCCCGAAATGCGGCGGCCCGCTGGTGAAGATCATCTCCTCGTCGGCCATCCAGTTCAAAGGAAATGGCTGGTATATCACGGATTACGCCAAAAAAAACTCCCCGTCTTCGGACGGTAAGCCTGCCGAGAAACCTGACGCGAAGCCGGACGCCGCCAAGGACAAGAAGGACCCGCCCAAGTCCACGCCGTCCTCGTCCGAATAGCGCCGCCCGCGCCGCCTCCGCTTTTGACACGCCCGGAAGCCTCGGGATAGAATGACCCCGTGAAGAAAAAGAGGGTGGTCTTCCTCGACAGGGACGGCACGCTGAACCGGGATGTCGGCTATCCCGCCCACTGGAGTCAGGTCCACATCTATCCGTATGCTTTTGACGCCGTCCGGACGATCCGGAAATCCGGCCTGGCGGCCGTCGTCATCACGAATCAGTCGGGCGTCGGGCGCGGGTTTTTCAACGAAGACGAGCTCGCCGCTCTCCACGAGCGCTTCGCCGCGGCCTTCGAAGAACGCCGGGCCGGCCTGGACGGATTTTTCCATTGCCCGCATTTTTCCGCCGGGCCCGTCGCGGCGGAGAGCGACTGCTCTTGCCGCAAACCGAAGCCCGGGCTCGGTGTGCGGGCCGCGGCCGAGCTCGGCCTGGATCTCGAGGGATCCTACATGGTCGGGGACAAGGCGGCCGACGTCCTCTTCGGCCTGAACGTCGGGGCCGTGCCGGTCCTCGTCCTCACGGGATACGGGCCGCGGTCCCTGCGGGAGCTCGAGGCGGCCGGCATCCGCCCGGCCCACGTGGCGGAAAACGTCGCGTCCGCCGCGGACTGGATCCGCAGGCGTGAACGCCGGCCCTCGCCCGGGGCCGGCCATCCTCCCGGGAGGGGAGGCTCCGGCCATGCTCAGGTTTGACGATATCCTCGAAAAGGTCTCCTCCTATATCAGCGAGAAGGAGGCCTTGGTCCTTCAAAAGGCGTACGTCTTTGCGGCCCGGGCCCACAAGGGCCAGGTCCGGCGTTCCGGGGAGCCGTACCTGAGCCATCCGCTCGAAGTCACCAACCTTCTCGCGGACATGCGCCTCGACAAGACGACCCTGGTCGCCGCCCTCCTCCACGACGTCCTGGAGGACACGGACGTCACGGCGGCCGACATCCGCGAGAACTTCGGCAAGGACGTCGCCGACCTCGTCGCGGGCGTCACCAAAATCAGCCGCGTCCACGAAACGTCGGCGGAGGCCCGGCGGGCGGAGGCCATCCGCAAGATCATCCTGGCCATGACCGACGACATCCGGGTCATCTTCATCAAGCTGGCCGACCGCATCCACAACCTGCAGACGCTCCGGTTCCTGGGCCCGGAGAAACAGCGGCAGGTGGCCCAGGAAACGCTCGACATCTACGCCCCGATTGCCAATCGCCTCGGCATGGGCCGGATCCGGGCCGAGCTCGAGGACCTGTCCTTCCGCTATGTCGAGCCCGAGGGCTTCGCCAAGGTCGACGACCTCCTCGGGCCCCAGAAGAAAAAGGCCGACAGGGACCTCCGCGAGATGAAGAAGACCCTCGAAGGCCTCATGAAGAAGAACCACGTCCCGGCCGAAATATTTTCGCGCCTCAAGAGGTCCTACAGCATCTGGACCAAGATGAAGAAACGCGACGTCGGCTTCGACCAGGTCTACGATTTCCTGGCCCTGCGCCTCATCACGGATTCCATCAAGAACTGCTACGCGGCCCTGGGCATCATCCATCAGCACTGGCCGCATCTCCCGCAGAGGTTCCGGGATTTCATCGCCATGCCCAAGCCCAACCTCTACCAGTCCCTCCACACCACGGTGATCACGGAAGGCCGCAAGATGTTCGAGATCCAGATCCGAACCCGCGAGATGCACGACCTCGCCGAAAACGGGATCGCCGCCCACTGGCGTTACAAGGAGGAAGCGCCCCAGGGCCTGATGAAGGAGGACCGGCGCCTGCACTGGCTGAGGGAAATGGTCGCGCTCTACCAGGAGGAAAAAAACCCGCAGGAGTTCCTGCGGAGCCTGAAGGCCAACCTCGTCCCCGAGGAAGTCTATGTCTTCACGCCCAAGGGCAAGGTCATCAATCTCCCGGCGGGGGCGACGGCCCTCGATTTCGCCTTCAAGATCCATACGGAGGTCGGGCTTCACGCCTCGGGGGCGAAGATCAACGGGGCCACGGCGCCGCTCAAAACGCCGCTGAAGACCGGCGACATCGTCGAAATCCTCACCGCGGCGGAGCGGACGCCGACCCGGGGCCTCCTCGGCGCGGCCACGACCACCGGCGCGCGCCAGCAGCTCAAGCGTTGGCTCAACCTCAAGAGCCGGACGACGAGTGCCGGGCTCGGGAAGAAGCTCTGGGAGAAGGAGATCCGCCGGCACGATATCCCGCCCGAATGGCGCAGGGAGGCCGAGCTCGTCGCGAGGCTGGGCGAGGCCCTGGGCATGAGGATCGGGAGCCTCGACGAGTTTTTCCGGCAGGCCGGGCTGGGCAAGATCGTCATCGACGCGAAGCTCATCCGCGAGGTGTTCCCCGCGAGCCGCCGAACGAAACACGGGCCGGCGCGACGGGAAAACGGAGCCGCCCGGCCCGCGCGGAAACCGGGCTCGGCCATTATGATCAAAACTCTCGACGACCCGATGATCCGCCTGGCCAAATGCTGCTCGCCCGTCAAGGGGGAGCCCGTCGTCGGCTATATCACGGCGGGGAAAGGCATCACGGTCCACTCCCTGCGTTGTCCGCTCGTTACCAGGGAAATCCTCGACGGACAGCGGCTGGTCGATGTGTCATGGGACCCGGCGCTCGCCGGGACCTTCAAGGCCAGACTGCTCGTCAAGTCCCAGGATTCCCCGGGGGTCCTGGCCAAGGTGGCAACGGCCATCGCCAGGCTCGAGGGGAATATCACCAAGGCGGACGTGGCCACGTTCTCGAGCCAGAAGGCCCAAATCAGCCTGGAGGTGCGCATCCGGGACCTTCGCCATCTCGAAGAGATCTCGCGGCGGATCGAGGCCTTGAAGGAAGTGGCGTCGGTCGAAAGAACGTGACGGGATTAAGCGGCCTTGGCCACTTTCCCCGACCGGAGGCATCTCGTGCACACCCAGATCTGCCGGACGCCCTTGGAGGTGCGGGCCTTGACGTGCTGGAGATTGGGCTTCCATTTCTTGGGGGAGGACTTATGGGAATGGCTGACGCTGTGCCCGAACACGGGCCCTTTTTGGCAGATTGCGCAAACTTTCGGCATGATCGTTGCTCTTTCGTTCCGTAGTGAAGCTGAGTTTATACCATAAAACCTCAGTGAAGGCAAATTCCGGTTCGCCACGCTTTTCCGGCGCTTGACGGGCACCCCCCGGCGGCGTAAGTTGATATCGTCGGCTCCCATGGCGAGGAAAAACGCGCTCGTTCCGGCTCTGCTGCTCTTGGCCGCCGGCCTCTGCGCCTGCCGGTCGGCGGCCGGGCGGAGCGACATCCGCCTGGGGGCATCCGCAGCGCAGAACGACCGATGGGACGAGGCCAGCGCCCGCTGGACGAAAGCGCTGGCGTCGGACCCCGCCTCGGCCGCCGCCCACAACAACCTCGCCGTCGCCTGCGAACGGCAAGGCCGCCGGGAGGAGGCCCGCAAGGAATACGAATCCGCCTTGGGGCTCGCCCCTGCCGACCCTTACGTCAAGGAGAATTTCGATCAGTTCATGGGAAGCCGCGAGGCCTCCGGAGCGAAGGCCGGTCCGGGACAAACTCCGGTCCAAAAAATCACGATCGACGTCCCGCCGGTCTCTCCTGTCGGAATTGAAGGCTACAAGGAAATGGTCGTGACCGGGTTCGCGGAGGCGGCTCCCGTCCCGGACCTCAAGCTCGGACGGGCGTTTTCCGAATACCTCGAGCCCGAACTCCGCCGGGTTTTCAAGGGAACCGTTTCCCTCCGCGAGATGACTCCGTCCGCGGACGACGCCGCGGCCGGCGAGGCGTTCTGGAGGTCGGCCGGGGCCGGACTGAAGGACGCCGTTTTCATCGCCGGGACGGTGGGGCTCGTGCGGGAGCCACAAAAGGCCCTCCGTCAACCGGGCGTCCCCGCGGACGGCCCGTTCAACCTCGAAAACCGGATCTTCGCCGAACGGACGCGTTTCATTCTGACGTTCGCCTATCTGCTCGTCGACGCCGCGACCGGCCGGGTCATTCAGAAGGGCGAGTTCAAGGAGACCCGGATCTTCGCCAACGTCGAGCAGACCGCCGAGTTCGCCCTCTTCGATTTCCTGCCGGCCGTCAAATCCAAGCTTGTCGCGGCCATTTTCGGCAAGCGGTCACTCGGGGAAAGATACCTTCTCCTCCGCTGACCGCGGCCGTTTCCGGAGCCCCTCGCCGCGCCCCGTCAGACGGCGAAAATTGCTAATTTTCCACCTCCCCCGAGGTTCATGGAAGAGGCCTGAACCGGTCCGATGCAGCGGTTTGCGGCGTCCGCCCGGCGGGCGGTTTTCCCCCTAAAAAAAAGCTTGAATTCAGGGGGGCGAAGTGCTATTATGGCCAAGCCTTTCCCGATCCCATCAGCGCCGGGTCTGGCTTTTCCACAGATGTGGAAAAATCTGTGGAAAAGTTGATGGTACCCATGGAACCTGAAGAAAAACAAAATCCTTGGTATCAAATCCTACGGGTCGTCGAGACCAGGGTCGACCCGAACAGTTTTGAGACCTGGTTCGAGCCGACGAGCTTCATCGGCCAGGACCAGGAATGTTTATATATCAAGGTTCCCAATTCGTATTTCCGCGACTGGCTGTCTTTTCATTATTCGAACCTCATCAACGATTGTTCCAAGGAGTTGTTCAAGAAGACGCTGGACGTCCGCTACATTTACGACGACACCCCGTCCGCCTTCATGCGCCGGTCTCCCGAGGAGCGCAAAACGAAACAGGGACTGGCCCTCAACCCGAACCTGAACCCGAATTACACGTTTGAGAACTTCGTCGTCGGCAGTTCCAACCAGTTCGCCCATGCCGCGGCCCTGGCCGTGGCGAAGAACCCGGCCAAGTCCTACAACCCCCTCTACGTCTACGGAGGGGCCGGCCTGGGCAAAACGCATCTTATGAACGCCATCGGCCATTTCTCGCTCGAGCACAATCACCGGCTGAAGATCCTCTACGTGACGACCGAGAAGTTCATGAACGACCTTGTCAACCATCTGCAGTATGGAAAGATCCTCGAGTTCCGCGAAAAATACCGCAGCGTGGACGTCCTGCTCATGGATGACGTCCACTACCTCTCCGGCCGGGAAAGGACCAAGGAGGAATTTTTCCACACCTTCAACCACCTTTATGACAGCCAGAAGCAGATCGTCATCTCGAGCGACTGCCCCCCGAAAGAAATCCCGCACCTCGAAGATCGATTCCGCTCGCGTTTCGAATGGGGGCTCATCGCCGACCTCAAGCCGCCCGACATCGAAACGCGGATCGCCATCCTCAAGAAAAAGGCCGAAGCGGAGGCCGTTTCGCTGTCCGAGCCCGTGGCCCTCTATATCGCGGACAAGGTTCAGTCCAATATCCGTGAACTCGAAGGCTACCTGCGCCGCGTCATCGCCTTCGCGTCCCTCAAAGGCGAAAAAATCGACCTCGACCTGACCAAGGAAGCGCTCAAAGGCATCATCGATTCCTCCACGACGATCGTCACTGTGGAAAAGATCCAGAAGCTTATCTGCCATAAATTCAAAATCAAGGGTTCCCAGCTGAAGAGCAAAAACAATTCCCCCAAGATCGCCTTCCCCCGCCAGATCGCCATGTATCTGGCCAAGGAACTGACCAAGTCCTCGCTGCCCGACATCGGAAAGAAATTCGGTGGAAAACACCACACCACGGTCATCCATTCCATCCGCAAGATCGACAAGCTCCGGACCGACGATCCCGAATTCAACAAAGAAATCAACAGCCTGCTGGCCCTTTTGCAATGAATACCGTCAACAGCTTGCGCCGGATATGCACATTTCCACAGAACTTTATTATTTCTCTTCTTGATTTTATATCTCTTTATAAAAAGAATATAAATATAAGAAGGACCGCTTACGGAAAGGTGACGCCATGAAATTTTCACTCCCGAAAGACATCCTGCTCGACGAACTCCAAATCCTGCAGGGGATCGTGGAAAAGAGAAACACGATGCCCATCCTGGCCAATATCCTGATGAATGTCTCCGAATCGGAGGTCGAGCTGACGGGGACGGACCTCGAAGTCGGGTTGAGGACGCACTTCCCGGCGACGATCGACAAGCCGGGGGCGATCACAGTGAACGGCAAAAAGATCTTCGAGATCGTCAAGTCCCTTCCCGAGGGCCAGACGGTGACCATCGAGCAGAAGGGGGAGACGGTCGAGATTACGGCCGGCGAGAGCGAATTCAAGGTCCTTTGCATGCCGAAGGACGACTACCCGCAGGTGCCGGAGGCGAAGTTCGAGAAGAAAATCGAGCTTCCGCTTCAGGACGTCAAGGCCATGATCGACCGGGTGTACTACGCCATCACACAGGAACAGCGGTACTACCTGAACGGCGCGCTCCTGTCGCTGAAGAACAAGCACATGGAGCTCGTGAGTACGGACGGCCACCGGCTGTCGTACACGGCCAAGCCGGAAGACGGGCTCAAACTCGAGAAGGACATCAGCGTTATCGTCGCCAAGAAAACCCTGAGCGAGCTCAGGAAGTTCGAGGAGGAAACCGTCGAGTTCGACCTCGACGACAACAACCTCTTCTTCAAGGTCGGGGCCCGGACGTTGATTTCGAGGATCATCGAGAGCAAATTCCCGAATTACCTGGCCGTCATCCCCAAGGACAACCCCAACAACCTGTCCATCAACCGCGAGGAGCTGGCCGGCGCGATCCGCCGGGTTTCGCTCCTTTCCGCGGAGCGGTCCAAGGGGATCAAGTTCTATCTCGAGAAAAACCGGATGAAGCTATTCTCCTCGAACCCGGAAATCGGCGAGGCCCGGGACAAGCTGGCCGTCGAGTACAGGGGGCAGGACCTCGAAATCGGCTTCAATTCCCAGTATCTACTGGACTTCCTGACGGCCGGGTCGTCCGAGAAAGTCGCCTTCGAGATCAAGGACGAGAACAGCGCCGTCCTCCTCAAGCCCGAAGCCGAGGAGGCCATCAAGAATATCTACGTTTTGATGCCGATGAAGATCTGAGCCGGCGGCTAGCGAACGCGGCCAGATACTCGGCGACCTCTCCCACGGCTTTCCGGACCGAAGGGCGGAGAGGCGCGCCCGGGGCGAAACTCTCCGGCTCGATCCCGAGGATCACGACATGGCAGGCGGCCGTCCTCTCGAGGTAGGCGGCCAGCGTCGAAAGCGGCGTCCTGTGCGTGGAGATCCCGTCGTCCGGGATGGCGGCCGCGTCGAGCAGAAACACCACGCCCGGTTTGAAACGAGCGGCGGCGGCGTCGACGACGAGGACATGCGAGGGTCCGTAGGCCCGGACGGCGCCCGTGAAATTCTCCGGCGCCTCGCCGGTCACGAATACCTTCAGGCGGGGGCAGGCCGTGGCGGCGACCAGAGCGGCCAGCCGCTCGGCCGCCCGGACGCCGGCGGCGTCGTCACCCTTGGACACGTTCCCCACCCCTAGAACGGCCAGTTTCTCCGGCCGGCCCAATTCCCGGGCAAGCCGGGCTTTCCACGCAATCGGCCTGCTCATTGCCCCATTATATCAGGAAACCGGACGGGGTCTTTCGGGCGGCCCTGGTGCCACCCGTCACTTCGAACGGCTGGCTTGAGAAGGGGCTGAGGGGAATAGCAGGAACGTCATCGTGGTTGGGGCCCCGGGATGGCTGAAGCGATAGGAGAAGAATGCGAAGGGGGTGTTCCCGGACGAGGGCGTGTGGAGGGCGGAGCGGGCACGGATGGGAAAAGGGGGACATGTACGGCGTACGTGTCCCCCTTTTCCCATCCCTTTTCCCAGAGCGAAGCCCGGAACCGAGCGGGTCTGGCTCGCCGGGACAAACCCGCGACCCGACGGAGGGAATCCCCCGAGCTCAACCTCACTAAATAGCGGAAGCCATCCCCGATGCCCTTTTCAAGGCACGAACGGTTCAGGCCTTGGGCGCGGCTTCGGGCGAGGCGTCCGGTTTCGGGGCGGCCGCCTTGGGCTTGACGACGGCCCGGACATAGACCCATTCCTTCTTCAGGTCATGCCGGTCGAAATCCGCGATTTCGAAGAGGGCGTCGATGCCCATGGCCTTCGGCGATGTCGGGCAGGATTCGACGCATTGAGCGCAGTGGACGCAGCGGTCGTTGTGGATGACCATCCGGAACCTCTTCTCCGCCTCGTTGACGGAGGTGATCTCGATGGCCTCGGCCGGACAGTCCCGCTCGCAGGCCCGGCAGACGATGCAGAGCTCGGGGTGGAGGAAGGGCGTCCCGCGGAAATCCTTCGGGACGGCGAGCTTCTTGAAGGGGTAGTCGACGGTGGCGGTTTTCTTGAAGAGGCTGCGGACAAGTTCGGGGAAAAATACCGCGATTCTCATTTCAGAAATCCCTTCAGGAGGATGACGACGAGGAGTTGAAGGACGGCCAGCGGGGCCAGGTATTTCCAGGCGAAAGAGACGACCTGGTCGACGCGGATCCGGGAGGTCAGGGCGCGGAGAAGGGCCAGGAGGAAGATCACGAACAGCGTTTTGATGACGAACGACACGAATCCGAGGAGGGTGCCGCCCGGGAACCCGCCCAGGAAAACAGCCGCCAGGAGCCCGCTCGAGACGACAAGCTCGACGTCCATCATCAGGCGGAAGAGGGCCAGCTTCTTCCCCGAGTACTCGGTGAAGGTCCCGCCGACGATCTCCGTTTCGGCATGGGGGATGTCGAAGGGCGTGCGCTCCAGCTTGGCCTGGACGGCGATGACCGCAACGACGAATCCGAGGAGGTTCGGCAGGATGAGGAGGGGCCTTCTCTGGTAGAAAGCCGCGATCTCCGCCAGCCGCCAGGAATTGGCCAGGATGGCCGGGCTCAAGACGGCCAGGAAGAGCGGGACTTCATACCCGAAGAACATGGTCAGGACGCGGGAACCGCCGATCGTCGAGAAGAGGTTGGTGGAGGCCCAGGCGGCCAGGAACAGGATCAGGGTCGGGAGGCTGAGAAGATAGAGGATGACGATGATGTCCCCGGAAAACGACGTCGGCCCGGGCGCGGCCAGGTCAAAGTTCCAGACCGGCAGGAGAAGCCCCGCCGTGAAGACGACGGCCAGGCCGATGATCGGCAGGAGCGTGAAGAGGCGCTTGTCCGCGGCATCGGGCACGACGTCCTCTTTGGCCAGGAGCTTGACGAAGTCCGCGATCGGCTGGAGGAGGCCGAAGCGGCCGGTATGGGTCGGGCCCATCCGGTTCTGGAGCCTGGCGTAGACCTTCCGGTCGAACCACTCGCAGAAGGTGGAGTAGAGAAAAAGGAACAGGAGTCCGGGGTAGACGACGAGATAGAGAAGTGTTCTCAGAACGGCCATACCGCATTCCTTTTCGGGGGGGCGTTTCTATGACGCTCGATCGCCTTCTGGCGCAGCTCGCTCAGCCGGACGACCGTCTCTTCGCCGCTTTGGATGTTGACCAGGCTGACGGTCCGCTCCGCGCAGCAGATGCAGGGGTCGATCGCGGCGAAGATCAGCGGGATGTCGGCGATGAACCCGTTTTTGAGCATCTCGACCGTGGCCGGGTAGTTGGCCAGGGTGGGGGCCCGCACCTTGAGCCGCTCGGGCTTGTCGGACCCGTTGGATTTGATGTAATGGATGTTCTCGCCGCGGGGGGCCTCGTAGCGGGCGACGGCCTCGTTGGGCTTGGCCTTGCGGGGCGCCTTGACGACGATGTCCCCGGGCGGGAGCTTCCAGAGGATCTGCTCGCAGATCTTATAGGATTCCAGGAGCTCCTTGACCCGGACGACGACCCGGCCCAGCACGTCGCAGGAATCCGCCGTGCCGACCTCGAAATCCAATTCGTCGTATACGGCGTAGGGGTCATCCTTGCGGACGTCGCGGGTAATGCCCGAGGCCCGGGCCGTGGGCCCGACGGCGCACAGGCTGACGGCCTGTTCCTTGGTCAGACGGCCGACGCCGGCCAGCCGGCCGACGAAGCTCGGCTCGTTGGCGCCGATATGAAAATAGTATTCGCTGCGCTTCCTCAGCGTGACGATGCCCTCAAGGATCTTGGCCTTCTGGCCTTCGTCGATGTCGCGCCGGACGCCGCCGATCGTGTTCATGGCGTAATGGACGCGGTTCCCCGAGATGAGCTCGAGGAGGTCCATGACGACCTCCCGGTCGCGCCAGGTGTACATGAAGAACGAGTCGAAGCCGGCCTCATGGCCGGCGACCCCCAGCCAGAGAAGGTGGCTGTGGATCCGCTCGAGCTCCGAGACGAGATAACGGATGTACATCCCCCTCTTCGGCGGGGCGAGCTCCATCAGCTTCTCCACGCCCTGGACGTAGCAGCTGGTGTGGGAGTGGGAGCAGATGCCGCAGATGCGCTCGGTCAGGTAGATATTCTGGATCCAGGTCTTTTCCTCGGCCAGTTTTTCCAGGCCGCGGTGGTTGTAGCCCAGGCGGATGTCGGCATCCCGGATGACCTCGCCCTCGACGGTCATCCGCAGGCTGATCGGCTCTTTGAGGGCCGGGTGCTGGGGGCCGATGGGGATTTGGAACTTCATGACTTGCCTCCCGGGATGATCTCCTGGGGCCGCTCGAATTTCCAGTCCTTCCGCAGAGGGTGGTTCCCGGCCGGCCAATCGTCGGGGAGGACGAGCGGGCGGGCGTCCGGGATGTGCTCGACGACCATGCCGAACATGTCCTGTAGCTCCCGCTCGTAGAGGACGGCGCCGGGGATGACCGGCGTGATGCTCTCGATGCGCGGCGCCGCCTTGGGGATCTCGGTCCGGAGGTTGATGTTGGCCGCCGGGCTCGAGAAATGGTAGAGGATCTCGAAGGTTTCGCCCTTGTCCACGCCGCTGATGGTGGACAGGTGGCGACAGTCCAACCGGTCCCGGAGGAGCGTCGCGACGGTGAGGAGGTCGGCCGGGGCGATCCTGACGAAGACCCGGCGGCGGTCGGGGTTGGTGACCTCGAGGGCCTTCGCCCCCAGGGCCTGCTTGATGTTTTCAGTGAGCTCGGCGTCGGTCATGGCGGGTCCTTGATGCCTAGAGTTTTCCCAGGAGTTTCACGACGGCGTCCAGGATGGCGTCCGGCCGCGCCGGGCATCCGGGCACGTAGACGTTCACCGGAATCACCTGGTCGATCCCTCCCAGGACATTATACGCCCCGCGGTAAACGCACCCGGACATGGCGCAGGCGCCGACGGCGATGACGAACTTGGGGTCCGGGACCTGGTCGTAGATGCGGATGATCCGGTCCTTGATCTGACGGGTCACCGGGCCGGTGGCGACGATGACGTCGGCGTGGCGCGGCGTCGCCTTGAGGAGCACGCCGAAGCGCTCGACGTCGAACCGGGGCGTCAGGGCCGCGACGATCTCGATGTCGCAGGCGTTGCACGCGCCGGAATTGAGATGGAGGATCCAGGGCGATTTGATCCTCGACCAGCGAACGAGCTTGTTCAGCATATCAGCTCCTTGTGACCAGAGCCATGATGGACAGGAAGATCATGAGGAGGTAGAAGATGGCGAAGAAGATGATCTTGCCGGACGGGACCGTGGCGATGACCAGGGTCGCGACGTGCATGATGGTGAAGAACAGGGCGATGAAGAAGAAGAGGCGGTAGCCGAACTGGATCTTGACGCCCGGGATGTCCTCGCCGCAGGCGTACGTCGCGAGCTTGCCGCCGACCTTGGCCAGCTTGGGGGCCATCTTCCCTCCCAGGGCGTAGATGAGGAAGGCGGCCGCGAGGAAGATGAAAAAGGCGACGGGCGGAGAGAGGAGGATTTCGATTCCCTTCATGGCTTACCCTTTCAGCTTGGCCAGCCGGCGGACGTCCAGGCTCTTCGTATGGCGGTAGATGTTGATGATGATGGCCAGGGCCGTGGCGACCAGGCTGACCTCGATGACGATGAAGGTGACGACGAGGGCTTGGGCGACCAGGACGTTGTTTCTGGCGAAGCCGGTGGCGAGCAGGAGCAGGCTCACGCCCTTGGCGATGACCTCGATCGCGATGAACAGCTTGATCAGGTTCCGCTTGGCCAGGAGGGCGTACAGCCCGGCGGATATGAGGGCGGCCGAGAAAAACAGGTACAGATACCAGGTGTTAGTCATGTTTGTCTCTCTTGCGGAACAGGGCCAGGACCGAGAAGACCCCCGCCAGGATGACGGCGATCTGCCCGACCAGGTCCAGGGTTCTCCCCTTCCAGAGGACGTCCCCGAAAGCCCCGGATTCGGGCGAGGAGGGAAGGGCCGGGATCTTCTGGAGGAGGCCCTTCATGACCAGGGCGTCGATGATGATGAACACGACGAAGAAGAGCGGGAAGACCAGGTTGGCGAGCTTGGACTCCCGGACCTCCTCGCCCTTGTTCGTCAGGGCGATGGTCAGGATGAAGAGGACCGTGATCAGGCCGGCGACGACGGAGATCTCGAAGACGCCGGCGTAGGAGGCGTTCATCCGGAAGAAAATGATCCCCAGGAGCAGGCTGGCCACGGCCAGGGAAACCGCCGCCTTGAGCAGGTCCCGCAGCAGGATCGCCAGGACCGAGAAGAGAACCAAGCCGACGAGGAGCGATGTTTGGACAATCATCTTCTATAATCCCCACGAACGGATCACGGCCTGGACGCCTTCCGCGAGCACCCCGGCGGCGGGCTGGATCCAGGTTTTTATGGTCAGGGAGAAAAGGACGCCGATCGCCAGGCAAAGGGAAGCCAGGATGACGGTCGAGGCCGTCATCCAGAACGGCGCCTCCTTGACGGCGGCCCATTTCTCGTTGAGGATCCCGAAAAACGCCTTGCGCTGGATGAGGAGGTAATACCAGAGGGTCAGGACCGAGGCCAGGACCGCGATCAGGGCGAAGACGGGATGCCCCGCCTGGACGAGGGCCATGATGATCAGGAGCTTGGACCAGAACCCGTTGAGCGGGGGCACGCCGGCGATGGACAGCGAACCGATGAGATTCGTGGCCGCCGTGAACGGCATGCGCTTGGCCAGGCCCCCCATCTCGTCGAGGTTCCGGGTGCCCGTGGCCTGCTGCATGGACCCCGACGTCAAGAAGAGGAGCCCCTTGGCCAGGGCGTGGTTGAACAGGTGGAAGAGGCCGCCGGCGATGCCCAGCGGCGTCCCGAGCCCGATCCCCAGGACGATGTAGCCGACCTGGCTGATCGAGGAGTAGGCCAGCATCCGCTTGATGTCCTTCTGGCCCAGGGCCAGGAAGGCCGCGCCGACCAGGGACACGGTGCCGAGATACATCAGGACCGTGGACAGGGCGGGCGTCAGGCCGAACACGTTGAGGAAGATCCGGGTCAGGGCGTAAACGCCCGAGACCTTGATCAGGAGGCCCGACAGGACCGCCGAAATCGGCGCCGGGGCCGAGGGGTGGGCGTCCGGAAGCCAGGCATGGAACGGGATCAGGGCCGCTTTCAGCCCGAAGCCCATGATGAACAGGGCGGCCGAAATGGCGACGACCGGCCCGGCGTTCAACTCCTGGAGGGCCCGGGCCACGGCCGGCAGGCTCAGGCTCCCCGTCATCCCGAAGATGACGGCGATGCTGACGAGGATGAAGGCGGAGGCCACGACCGAAAGCATGAGGTACTTGAAGGCCGCCTCGAGCTCGTCGTGCCCCAGGCCGAAGGCGACCAGGGAGTATGACGCGACGGCGGCCACCTCGAGGAAGATGTAGATGTTGAACAGGTCCGTCGCCAGGACGAGCCCGTTCATTCCGGCGATCATGATCAGGAGCAGGGCGTAGTAATTGGCCTTGGCCCCGTAGTGCTCCATGTAGTCCACGGAATAGAGGGTCACGCACAACCCGACCAGCGAGACGGCCATGAGCATGAGCAGGCTGAACCCGTCGAGGGCCAGGTGAAGGTTCACGGCCTCCCCGAGCCAGGTCAGCTGCTGGAGGACGGGACCGTTCGCGATGAGCGGCCGTCCCGCGGCCACGGCGTAGACGAGCAGAAAGAGAAGGGCCGCGTTGGCCAGCAAGTCAGGCAACACCCTTCGGGAGATCTTGCCGATGAGCGGCAGGACTCCCGCCACAACGAGCGGCAGCGCCACGAAGAGAATGATCAACGCTCCTCCTCGATCTCCAAAGACTCTTCCAAGCGATCTATGGAACGAACCGTTTATTTCACGAGCACGGTCACCACGCCGGCCACGATGATCAGGCCGGCCAGGCACCAGGCCAGGTAATTCGCGTAGTGCCCGTTGTGGGCCTTCCTGAGGATCCCGGTGAGCCTCCCGCCCGCGGCGGTGACGACTTTCTCGAAGACGAAATCGATGGGCCGGTCGATCCCCTTGAACAGGACCATGGACAATCCCTGGAGGACCTTCACGCCCTGCTCGTAGAGGTCGAACACCCGCGCCTCGGCCAAATCATAGATTTTGTGAAAGACCGGCAGGTCGTGGACGACCGAGGAGGCCAGGTAGGGCTTCCGACCGGATTTGAGGAAGCCGTAGCGATGGAGCAGGAAGGCGAGGATCAGGCAGGCGATGGAGATCAGGGCGACCGGATTGCCCAGGGCCAGGGCGTGGGGCGTGAAGTCGAGTGACTCGCCGCCCTCGACGTGGCCCGCGAGAACAGGCTGGATGAACAGGGTCAGGGGCAGCTTATTGTAAACGCCGAAGATGATGCAGAGCAGGGCCAGGATGAGGATCGGGATGACGACCGGGGCCGGGCTTTCGCGGACGGCCGGAACGTCCTTCGACCGTTCCCCGAAAAAGACGGAATGGCCGGCCTTGAGGAAGGAGGCGAAGGTCAGGATGGCCCCGAGCCAGGCCGCGATGGCGAACACGATGTATCCCGTCTCGATCGCGCCGTGGAAGACCATCTCCTTGGAGACGAACCCGTTGAGCGGCCAGACGCCGGAGATGGCCAGGGCGCAGACGGTGAAGCCGAAGGCGGTCAAGGGCATCTCCTTCCGGAGCCCGCCGAGTCTCTTGAGCTCGGTCGTCCCGGTCCGGTGCTCGACGGACCCGGCGCTCAGGAAGAGCCCGCACTTGTACATGGCGTGGTTGATCATATGGAACAACCCGCCGGCGATGCCGATGGGGAGCCCCGTCCCGACGCCGAGGACCATGTAGCCGACCTGGCTGATGGCGTGGAAGGACAGGAGCTTCTTGAAGTCCTTCTGGATGAGGGCCATGAACACCGCCAGGACGATGGTCGCGGCGCCGATGGTCATCATCAGGATGGACAGGCCGCTGCCCGGCCGGATCTTGAAGAAGTCCAGGGAAATGCGGGCCAGGAGGTAGATGCCCAGGAGTTTTTCGAAAGCGGCCGGCAGGAAAGCCATGAAGGTGACCGGCGCGTCCAGGGCCGCGTCGGGGATCCAGGTGTGGAAGGGCATGGCGCCGGCCTTGCCGATGGCGCCGACCATCATCAGGATGAAAGCGACGGCGGCCAGACCGGTGGGCTCGACCGAGACCTTGGACATCGTCAGGGTCCCGGAGATCGACCAGAGGATGCCGATCCCCATGATCATCGAGAAATCGCAGAACCCGCTGATCAGGAGGGCCTTGACGGCGGTCCGGTTGGAGGTCAGCTTGCCGCCGAGCGTGATGAAGCCGTAGAGGGTGACGAGCAGCCCCTCCCAGAAGAAGAGGAGGGGCACGAAATTATTGGCCAGGGCCGCGCCGTTGGCGAAGGCGGCCGTCAGGAACAGATAGGCGTAGTATTCGCGGACGCGGGGCGCGTCCTTCATTTTGACCGTCGAGAAGAGCGTGATCAGGAACAGGAAACCCGACAGGGCGATGAGGATGAAACTAGAGAAGTGGAAGAGCCGGAGTTCGAAGTCAATCCCCATCCCGAGCCAGGGCACGCTGAGCTCGAGGTTTTTCACCGCGAAGAGCGCGAAGGCGAGGTAAACGAGGACCGAGGACCCCGCCACGGCCAGGATTTCCCGGAGGAGGCGGACCCGCCGGGGGATGAGGAGCAGGACGATGGCCAGGGCCGCGGGCAGGAGGACGGGCAGAAGCAGCATTTGGGGGGTCATCGGAGCCACCAACTCATCTGTGCCGTCGCGATGTTGACGAGCTTCATGGGATAGGCGACCAGGAGGCCCGCCGCCAGGCTGAGGATGGCCAGGGCCGCGACGACAAAGACCATGGATTTCGTTTTTTCGGGGGCCGGTTGCTTGGCCTCACCCAGGAAAACCATGCTGAAAACCTTCAGCAGGTAGAACATCGTCAGGACGGCCGTGAAGAGGGCCGTGCCGGCGAGCCAGACCTGCCCGGCCTGCAGCGTGCCCATGATCACGAGGAACTTGGAGAAAAACCCGCCGAAGGGCGGGATGCCGATGACGGAGAACGCGCAGAGGAGGAACGCCACCGCCGTGACGGGCATCGTCCGGATGAGCCCGCCCATCTGCCGGATGTCCCGGCAGTGGGTCGCGTGGATGACGATTCCGGCGCAGAGGAAGAGGCCGGCCTTGGCCAGGCCGTGCATCAGGATGAAGAGCAGGGACCCGGAGATGCCGGCCGCGTTGGCCATGCTGAAGCCGAGGAAAATGTAACCGATCTGGCTGACCGTGGAATAGGCCAGAATCCGCTTGAAGTCGTTTTCGACCGCCGCCGCGCCCGCCGCCACCAGGCTCGAGACGACCACGATGATGGGGATGGCCTGCATCCAGCCGGGCGGAAGCTTGAAACCGTAGATGAAGAGCCGGGCGTATGCGTAGACGCCGATCTTGACCAGGACGGCGGCGTGGAGAAGGGCCGTGACCGTGGTCGGGGCGACGCCGGCGTCCGGCAGCCACGTGTGCAAGGGTACCGTGGCCGATTTCGAGAACATGCCGAACAGGATCATCAGGACGGCCGTCCCGGGGACGAGCGTCCCGCGCATGGCCGTGATGTCGAAGGTGTTCGTGACGCCGTAGATCTGGATGAAGCCCAGGAGCATGACCACGGCGCCGAAAAAGGTCACCAGGAAGGCCTTGTCGGCCTTGATGACGAAGTCCGGGCGGCGGTAGAAGCCGATCAGCCGCCAGCAGGCGATGGCGATGATCTCCCAGAAGAGGTAGAGGAAGATGAGGTTGCCGGAGAAGACCAGGCCCATCATCGCCCCGATGAACAGGATGACCATGAGGTAGTACTCGTTCTGGTGCTCGTCGTGGTGGATATAGCCGAGGGAGTAGACGACGATCAGGGCGCCGACGAACGACGAAACGCAGGCCATGAAGATAGACAGGGGGTCGAGAACGAGGATGAAGTCGAGGCCCAGGACAAGCGGCTTGCGGATGACGAGATCGCCCCCGCCCAAGGCGAAGGGGATCAGGGTCAGGGGCAAGACCGCGGTCGCGGCGCTCACCAGGATGGCCCATACCGACCGGACGGACTTCGAAACGAGGTTCGCCAGAGGGATCGTGAATGAGCCGACGATGGGGACAAAAATCGTTAGCAGGGCGATGGTTTCGACGTTCATGGTGAGGTTTGAATCCTTTTATAGAGGGGGTAGTATATTGAGCTCCCCCGGGATTGTCAAGAATTTCCACACGCCGCCCTCAAGTTTTAAACAGGGTTTTCCAGAAGAAAAAAACGTTTGATTTTTGGCCCCGAATCCTGGAATATAGAAACCGACCGACGCACGCGAGAAAGGGAAGACTCATGGCCGTTGAGATCAGGGACGTCCAATCCCGGAAGGACCTGAAAACCTTTATCTACATGCCGGAAAAAATCCATGCCGGCCACGCCAACTGGGTCCATCCGATCTACATGGACGACTGGAAGTTCTTCGATAAAACCAAGAACAAGGCCTTCACGTACTGCGACACGATCATGCTGCTGGCCTTCCGCGGCGGGGAGTGCGTGGGCCGCGCCATGGGCATCATCAATCACCGGTACAACGAACACCGCGGCGAGAAAACAGCCCGCTTCGGCTACCTCGAAGCGTACGAAGACCAGGAGATCGTCCACGCCCTGCTGGCCAGGATCGAGGACTGGGCGCGGGCCAAGGGGATGACCCGGATCGTCGGGCCCTACGGCTTCTCCGACCAGGACCCCGAGGGGTTCCTCATCGAGGGCTTCGACCACCGGGCGACCATCGCCACCTATTACAATTTCGATTGGATGCCCAAGCTCGTCGAGAACGAGGGCTACGCCAAGGATATCGATTACTTCGTCTACAAGATCGAAGTGCCCAAGGAGATGCCCGAATTCTACAAGAAGATCTTCGAGCGGGCCGAGAAGAAAGGCACGTTCGAGATCATCGAGTTCAAGAACAAGAAGCAGCTCAAGCCCTGGATCCGGCCCATCTTCTCGCTCATGAACGAAACCTACATGCAGAACAACATTTACGGCTACGCGCCCCTCGACGAGAAGGAGATGGACGACCTGGCCAAGCGCTACCTGCCGGTCGTGAATCCCCATTTCATCAAGGTCATCGCTAAGAACGGCGAACCCGCGGCGTTCGTCATCGGCATGCCGGACATGAGCGAGGGGATCCAGAAGGCCAAGGGCAAGCTCTTTCCCCTGGGGTTCCTCAAGATCCTGCGGGCCGCCAAGAAGACGAAGCAACTCGACCTGCTGCTCGGCGCCATCAGGGAAAAATACCGGGGCATGGGCCTGGACGTCCTGATGGGTGTCAAGATGATCCAGTCCGCCCTGGAGGCCGGCTACGAGGTCATGGACACCCACCACGAGATGGAAACCAACGTCAAGGTCCGGGGCGAGATGGAGCGCATGGGCGGCAAGATCTACAAGAAATTCCGCGTCTTCCAGAAAGCCCTGTAATAAGGTCGGACGGGGCCTGACACGCCTCTTCCCCCCAGAGGTCCTCGGGGATGGCCTCCACTCCAGAGTGCGTCTTGCGCTAAGCCGCACATGACGTTCGGGCCATACCCCTTTCGGCCCTCTTTAATAAAACGGATGGGTGGCCCGGTAGTGCTTCCCGACGGACGAGCGGAAGGGGATTGCGCGGGAGCGGTGGTTCGAGATGGAAACAATTCTCCCTCCGCCCACGACTTGGGAAGGGGATCCAAGGGGATATCTCCCCTTGGTCGCAATACGCGGATGCTTTCAATCATGGAGATGCATCCGAGTGTGAGAAGGGGAGGCAGTGAGCGAAGCGAACGTTGGAAGGGGACTCAGAGTCCCCTCCAAAAGCTCGGGGGGATGGGTGGAGCGAAGTCCGCTCGGGGACACTGCCGGGACAGGACCCGTCCGGCCCTATTTCGCGTCGGCCCAGTTTGGGCCCCAGCCGAGGTGCACCTTGAGCGGGACCTTGAGGGCGCAGACGTTCTCCATCCGGTCGCGGACGATCTCCTCGACGGCGGCTTCCTCGCCGGCGGGGGCCTCGAATACGAGCTCGTCGTGGACCTGGAGGATCATCCGCGTCCGGAGACGGCGGGCCAGGAGCTCATCCCAGATCCGGAGCATGGCGACCTTGATCACGTCGGCGGCCGAACCCTGGATGGGCATGTTGAGCGCGATCCGGCGGCCCGCCTGCTGGGTGGCCTTGTCGGCCTGGCGGAGCTCGGGCACCTGGCGCTGGCGGCCGAATATGGTCTCCGAGTACCCACGGTCCTTCGCCTCCCGGACGATCCTCTCGAGATAATCCATGACCCGGGGCCGCTGCGCGAAGTAGCGGTCGATGAACTTCTGGGCCTCCGCCGTCGAAGTCTGAAGCTCCTTGGCCAGCGAGAAGGCCGACGTCCCGTAGATGATGCTGAAATTGATGACCTTGGCCCGCCGGCGCGTCTCCTCGGCCGTCAATCCCGCCTCGCCGCCAAACACGAGCCGGGCCGTTTCGTCGTGGATGTCCCTTTCATTGACGAAGGTTTCGATGAGGACCGGGTCCTCGGAAAGATGGGCCAGAATCCTCAGCTCGATCTGGGAATAATCGGCGGCGAGGAGGCTGTGCCCCGGGTCGGGGATGAAGGCCCGGCGGAAGCGCGGCCCCCACTCGCCGCGGGCCGGGATGTTCTGCAGGTTGGGGTCGCTCGAGGACAACCGGCCCGTCGAGGCCACCGTCTGGTTATACGAAGTGTGGATCCTTCCCGTCGCCGGGTTGATGAGCTCCGGGAGGGCGTCGGCGTAGGTGGACTTGAGCTTGGTCTTCTGGCGAAAATCCAGCACCAGCCTGGCCAGCGGGTGGAGCGCCGCCAGCTCCTCGAGGATGTCGATCGAAGTCGAGTATCCCCGGGTCACGCGCGTTTTCCTCGTGCCCGGAAGCCCCAGCTTGTGAAAGAGGACCGAACCGAGCTGCTGCGGGGAGTTGATGTTGAAGCAGCCTCCCGCGAGCTCGTGAATCTGCTTTTCGAGGACCCTGAGCTCTGTCTCGAACTCCTTGGACATGGCCCGCAGGACGCCGGGGTCGACCCGGACTCCCCAGATTTCCATCTGGGCCAGGAGGCCGATGAGCGGGCGCTCGATCTCGTCATACAGGCGGTCGAGCCTCCGCTCCTTGACCTTTTCCCAGAGGAGCACGCCGAGCTCGAGGGCCAGGTCTGCGTCCTGTGAGGCATAGGGCACGACCACGTCGATCCCGACCTTATTCATGGTGAGCTGGTTTTTCCCCTTCCCGGCCACGGCTTCGTAGGGTAATTTGGCCGCCTGGAGATAGGTTAAGGCCAGGCGTTCCAGGTTATGCTTTCCCCAGTTCGGCTCGAGAAGGTAAGACAGGACCATGGTGTCGCGGTCGATGCCCCCGAGGCGGACCCCCTCGCCCGCGAGGACGATCAGGTCATACTTGATGTTCTGGCCTGTCTTCCTAACCCCGGGGTCTTCGAGGACGGGACGCAGGATGTGGAGCGCCTTTTCCTTGGGGATCTGGGCGGGCGCGCCGAGATAGTCATGGCCCACGGGCACGTAGAAAGCTTCCCCCGGCACGATGGAGAAGGACAGGCCGACGAGATGGGCCCGGGTCGGGAACGGGCTGTCTGTTTCCGTATCGACGGCGACCGCCCCGGCCTTGGCGATCCGGCGGCAGAGGGCTTCGAGATCGGTCTCCGTGAAGACGGCCTGATAGTCCTTTTTCTCGGGCCGCGGCGTTTTCACGAAATCGGCGATCAGGGTTGTAAATTCGAGGCGCTGGAAGAGACGGAGGACCTCCTTCCGGTCGGGCTCGTGGAGGGCGTAGGCGTCGAGGTCCAGGGGGACGTCCAGGTCGCGGGTCACCGTGACCAGCTGCCGGCTGAGGTCGAGCAGCTCCCGGTTCTGCTCGATCTTCTCCCTGACCCTGGGATTCTTGACCTTATCCAGGTTCTTCAGGAGGTTGTCCAGGGACCCGAACTCCTGGATGAGCGCCTTGGCCGTTTTCTCGCCGATCCCCGGTACGCCCGGGACGTTGTCCGAGGGGTCGCCCCACAGGGAAAGGACGTCGACGACCCGGTCGGCCGGGACCCCGAAGACGTCCCGCACGCCCTTTTCGTCGATCGTGACCTCTTTGGCCGGGTTGCAGACGTCCGTCGAGCCGTCGATCACCTGCAGGAGGTCCTTGTCCGTGGTGACGATTACGGTCCGGACGTTTTTTTCCGCCGCCCGCCGGGCCAGGGTCGCCAGGACGTCGTCGGCCTCGTATTTCTCGAATTCGGCGGTGGGGATTCTTAGGGCCTGGAGAACCTCCCGGAGCACGGGAAACTGGACCGCGAGGTCCTCCGGCATGGGCTTGCGGTGGGCCTTGTACTCCTTATAGGCCTCGTGCCTGACGGTCGGCCCCTTGACGTCGAAGACGACGCCCAGGTAATCGGGCTTCTCCTGCTCGATGATCTTCCTCAAGGCGCTGATGAAGCCGAAGATGGCGTTGGTCGGGAACCCCTCGGCCGTCGAAAGCTGCCGAATGGCGTAATAGGAGCGGTAGAGCAGGGAATTCCCGTCGACGAGAAATAATCGCTTCTCCTCCATGGCCCCTTCCGCGCGCTTCCCTTGTGGACTCAGTCGAACTTGCCTTCGACGATCTCTTCCAGGATCTTCTTGTGCTGGGATTCCATCATCCGTTCGATGAGCGCCTTGACGTCGGGGCTCGACAGGGAGGGTGTATAGAACGTTTTTTTAGAGGTCAGGAGCTTGCCGGACTTATAGATCAGGGACTCGACATACTGGGCGCCCAGGCCCTTGTCCTGGGTCTGGACGATGTAGGCCGATCCCCTGTATTCGACGCGCGTGTTATAGCCGCTCATCATGGGCGATCCAACCCTCATTATACCCGTCTGCCACCCAAGTGCAAGCTTGAATTCCGCGGGCCGGCGCCGGGGGCGGACATGCCCTTTCCCAGAGGGCGGAGGCCGCGTTTTCAGGGTTTTCCCGGCCCCGCAGCCGGCGTCCCGCTCCCTGGAGCGTTGTTGACAATGAGGGTCAAGCTGGTATAATAAGCAACGATTTTTAAGGATGACCACGGTGGACACATCGATGCTGATCGACATTGAACGGCTGCCCAAGGAAGGGCTCCGCCTGTCCCGGGATTTCGATTTCCTGAGCATTGACCTGGTTGACGAAAACGCCGTTTTCCTCGAGCCCGCCCACGCCGACGTCTTCATCCGGATTATCTGCGACGAGATCTTCGTCCAGGGCGAGATCACGGCCAAGCTGAGTTTTATCTGCAGCCGCTGCCTGACGCCCTACGAATTTCCCGTGCGGAGCAAGTTCGACCTCGTCTATCTCCCCGAGGAGCTCTACGCGGCCCCCGACGAGCTCACGGACGACGAAATCGACAAGATGTACTACCAGGACCGCCATCTCGACCTCCGGGCCGTCATCCTGGAGCAGCTGAACCTGACCTTTCCGGCCAAGCCCCTGTGCACGACGGCCTGCGAGGGAATCTGCGCGGTATGCGGGGAAATCGTCCGCGACGGCGGCTGCTCCTGCATGGTCCGGGAACCCGACCCTCGCTGGGACAAGCTCAAATTCATCGTGAAAGATAAAAGCTAAATGCCAAACCCAAAGAGAAGACATTCTCCGGCGAGAAAAGGGAAACGCCGGGCCCACGACGGGCTCGTTCTCCCGGCCTTCTCTGTCTGCCCCAATTGCGGCAACCCCAAGCTGCCGCACCGGGCGTGCCCCGAATGCGGGTACTACAAGGGCCGGCAGGTAACGGAAGGCAAAGAAGACTGACCTGGGGGGTCCGTTCATGAAGATCGCCGTCGACGCGATGGGGGGTGATTTCGGCCCCAAGGTCACGGTGGAAGGGGCCCTCCGCGCGTCGGCGGATTTCGGCGTCGACGTCCTGCTGGTCGGCGTCGAACACCTGATCAAGAAGGAGTACGACCGCCTGGCGACGGGGAACGCCCGCGCGACGATCATCGACGCCCCCGAGGCGATCGGCATGGGCGAGAGCATCCTCACGTTCCGCAAGAAGAAGGCCTCCTCGATCCGCGTCGCCGCCCAGCTCGTCAAAGACGGCCAGGCCGAGGCGCTCGTCTCCATGGGGAACACCGGGGCCGTCGTCTACATTTCGCGCGAGGTCCTGGGGTCCCTGCGCGGCGTCGACCGGCCGGCCCTGGCCCTCCTCGTACCCGGAGTCGCCGGCCCCACGCTCCTCATCGACGTCGGGGCCAACGCGAACTGCCAGCCGCACAATCTCGTCCAGTTCGCGATCATGGGCCGGATCTTCATGGAGACGATCATGGGGCTGCCCAACCCCCGCATCGGCCTGATGAGCATCGGCGAGGAGAAATCCAAGGGGAACGACCTGGTCAGGGAAACCTTCGACCGGCTGCAGGCGTCGCCCCTGCATTTCATCGGCAACGTCGAGGGCAAGGACCTGTTCTCCGGGGCCGCCGACGTCATCGTCAGCGACGGCTTCACGGGGAACGTGGCCCTCAAGGTTTCCGAGGGCGTCGTCGAGAGCGTCCTGTCCATGGCCCGCCACGAGATCACGAAGAACATCTTCGCCAAGCTCGGCTACATGCTCCTCAAGCGGCACCTCAAGAAGATCTACAGAAAAGTCGATTATTCCGAATACGGCGGGGCCCAGCTCATGGGCGTCAACGGCGTCTGCGTCATCGGCCACGGCCGGTCCAACGCCCGGGCCGTCCGCAACGCCATCGGCCGGGGGCGGGAGTTCGTCCTGAACCACGTCCAGGAGCGGATCCAGACGGAGATCCTCCGGTACGAGCAGGACCTCAAAGGAGCGATCGAATGAAACGATTTGAAGGGCGCGTTTCGATCGTGACCGGCGCCTCCCAGGGGATCGGCGAGGCCATCGCCCTCGACCTGGCCGCCGAAGGGGCGACGGTCGTCCTCGTCGATGTCCAGAAGGAAAAGCTCGAGGCGGTCGCCCGCGCCATCGCCGCCGCCGGGGGCCGGGCCGACGTCCACGTCGCCGACGTGACCGACGCCGCCGGGGCCCAACAGGTCGCCGACGCGGTCGTCGCCGCGCACGGCCGGATCGACCACCTCGTCAACAACGCCGGCATCACCCGGGACGCCCTCCTCATGCGGATGCGGGAGGAGGACTGGGACCTGGTGCTCCGGGTCAACCTGAAGGGCGTATTCAATTTCTCCAAGGCCGTCCTCCGGACCATGATCGGCGCCCGGTATGGCCGGGTGGTCAACATCGCCTCGGTCGCCGGGCTCATGGGCAACGCCGGGCAAGTCAATTACGCGGCGTCCAAGGCCGGGGCCATCGCCTTCGCCAAGTCCATGGCCCGGGAAGTGGCGGCCCGCGGCGTCACCGTCAACTGTGTCGCGCCCGGCTTCATCGCCACGGCCATGACGGACGGCCTTCCCGAGGACGTCAAGAAGACGTTCCAGGACATCATCCCGATGAAAAAATTCGGACTTCCCAAAGACGTGGCGTCTGCGGTAAGATTCCTTCTTTCCGATGACGCCTCTTACATTACGGGTCAGGTGATCAGTGTCAACGGCGGCATGTACATGTGAGCCGGCCGCGATCATCGCCGCAATATGAATTTAAGGAGGAGGACATTATGGACAGAAACGAGCTGCTCAAGAAAGTCAGGGCGATCGTATCGGACAAGCTGAGCATCAGCGAAGAACAGGTCACGGAAGACGCGTCCTTCATCGATGACCTCGGGGCGGATTCTCTCGACACGGTGGAGCTGGTCATGGCGCTCGAGGACGAGTTCGGGCTGGACATCCCCGACGACGAGGCCGAGAAGCTGACGACCGTGGGCAAGGCCATCGACTACATAACCGGCCACAAGAAGTAACACCATCCCTTTTTCGACGGGCGGACCGAAACCATGAGCGGGGGCATTTCTCCTGAGCGGCGCGTCGTCGTCACCGGCGTCGGGCTCGTCTCGCCGCTGGGGACGGGGACGGAGAAGAACTGGCTTGCCCTGCTGGCGGGCGTGAGCGGAATCGGGCCCATTACCCGTTTCGACACGTCGCGTTACGCCACCAAGTTCGGGGGCGTGGCCCGGGACTTCGACCCCCTCGCGTTCATCGACCGCAAGGAAGCCCGCAAGATGGACCCCTTCATCCAGTTCGGCGTGGGGGCAGCCCATCTGGCCGTCGAGGATTCGGGGATCCCGCTCGGCGACCTCCAGAGCGATGGGGCCGGCACATACATCGGGTCCGGGATCGGCGGCCTCGGTTCGATCGAGGAGTGGCACAAGGTCCTGCTCGAAAAAGGGCCGGCGAGGGTTTCGCCGTTCTTCCTCATCCAGACCATCATCAACGAGGCCTCGGGCCAGGTTTCCATCCGCTACGGGACCCGGGGCCCCAATTCGGCGACGGCCACCGCCTGCAGCACCGGCACCCACGCCATCGGAGACTCCTTCCGGATGATCGCCCGAGGCGACGCCGAGATCATGATCGCGGGGGGGGCGGAAGCGCCGCTGACCCCGCTGAGCATCGCCGGCTTCAACGCCATGAAGGCCCTCTCGGAACGAAACGACGCTCCCGCCAAGGCCTCGCGGCCGTTTGACGCGGAGCGCGACGGTTTCGTCATGAGCGAGGGGGCCGGGGTCGTCATCCTGGAAGAACTGGGACGGGCCCTGCGGCGTAACGCCCGGATCTACGCCGAGGTCGTCGGCTACGGGATGACGAGCGACGCCTACCACGTCGCCGCGCCCGCGCCCGACGGGGACGGCGCCATCCGGGTCATGCGGAAGGCCATCGCGGACGCCGGTATCCGGCCCGAGGACATCCAGTACATCAACGCGCACGGCACATCGACCCCGTTTAACGACAAAACGGAGACGCTGGCCATCAAGACGGTGTTCGGCGCCCATGCGGCGAGAATCGGCGTGAGTTCGACCAAGTCGATGACCGGGCACCTGCTGGGCGCGGCCGGCGGCGTCGAAGCCGGAATCTCGGCCTTCTGCCTCTTCCACCAGATCATGACGCCGACCATCAACTACGAATTCCCGGACCCGGAATGCGACCTCGACTACGTCCCGAACAAAGCCCGGCCGGCCGAGATCGTCTACGCCCTCAGCAATTCCTTCGGCTTCGGGGGAACGAACGGCGCGCTCGTCTTCAAGAGGTTCGAGAAACCGTAAGCGCCGCTTCGCGCGTCCCAACCTCCGACCCCGGAACCGGCGTCATGGCGTTCGACGGGCGGCGAGGGATATCCTGACAGGAGACAGGCATGAACATACTCGTTTTCGTCAAGAGGGTTCCGGACACGGAATCCCGGATCCGGATCCAGCACGAGACCAAGTCGATCGTCGAGGACGGCCTGAATTTCGTGGCCAGCCCTTACGATGAGTTCGCGGTCGAGGAAGCCCTGCGGCTCAGGGAAGCCAAGGGCGGCACGGTCCGCGTGGTGACCGTCGGGCGCGAGGAGGCTTTCCCGGTCCTCCGGAAGTGCCTTGCTATGGGGGCCGATGAGGCCGTGCTCATCAAGGACGACGCGCCGGAGACCTACGACGGGCTCCGGACGGCCCGGATCATCGCCCGGGCCGTCGAGCGGAAGTTCGCCGGGGCCGACCTGCTCCTCTTCGGCAAGCAGTCGGTCGGTGCGGACAACGGCCAGGTGCCCTCGATGGCGGCCGAGCTCCTCGGCCTGCCCCAGGCGAACGTCGTGACCAAGCTCGAAATCGACGGGAACGCCGGCACGGCCCTGCGGGAAGTCGAAGGCGGGACGGAGAAAGTCGTCTTCTCCCTGCCGGCGGTCGTCAGCGCCCAGAAGGGCTTGAACGAGCCCCGCTACGAGACGCTCAAGGGGATCATGGGCGCCAAGAAGAAGGAGATCCCCGTCATCAAGCTCGACGAGCTCGGGCTCACGGCCGATGAGCTCGCGCCCAGGGTCGTGGTTACGGGGCTCGACATTCCGCCCCAGCGTCAGGCGGGCAAGATCCTGCGGGGCGACCCTGCGGAGACGGCGCGCGAGCTCGCCGCCCTTCTCCATAACGAAGCCAAGGTCATTTGAGGGAGGACACGATGATCGCCGTATTTATCGAAGTGAGAGACGGAAAGATCAAGAAGAGCTCCCTCGAAGCCCTGTCCGAGGCGAAAAGGCGGGCCGGCGAGGCGGGTCTCGGGACCGCGGCCATTCTGGTCGGCGCCGCCGTCGGGGGTCAGGCCGGGGACCTGAAGGCTTATGCCCCCGGCAAGATCGTCTGTCTGGAACACGCGTCCCTGGCCGATTATTCCTCGCAAGGCTACGCAAAGGCCCTGTGCGATTTCGCTCGCGAATCCGGGGCGCGGGCCCTTTTCTTCGCGGCGACGGCCCTGGGCAGGGACCTGGCCCCGCGGGTGGCCGCCGGCCTGGGCGCCGGCCTGGCCTCCGATTGCACGAAAATCGCGGTCAAGGCCGGGAAGCTCGAGTTCACGCGACCCATCTATGCCGGGAAAGCCTTCCTCACCATCACGCTGGCCTCGACGCCGCAGATTGCGACGCTCCGGCCCAACGTCTTCCCGGTGGAGGCCGCGACGGGCGGCGCCGAGGCGGAGGTCGTCATGAAGAACGCCGCGATTCCGGAAGGGTTCATCAAGGGCCGTGTCGCCGAGGTTCTTAAGGAGCAGAGCGCGGAGATCGACGTGACCGAAGCGGACGTCGTGATCTCGGGCGGCCGCGGTCTCAAGGGTCCCGAGAATTTCGCCCTCCTCCGCGAACTTTCGGCGGTCATCCCGCGCTCGGCCATCGGGGCCTCCCGCTCCGCGGTCGATTCCGGCTGGATCGGCCATCAGCACCAGGTCGGGCAGACGGGCAAGACCGTTTCCCCCAACCTTTATATGGCCGTCGGGATCTCCGGGGCCATCCAGCACCTGGCCGGGATGTCGTCGTCCAAGTGCATCGTGGCCGTGAATAAGGACCCCGAGGCGCCGATCTTCAAGGTGGCGGACTACGGGGTCGTCGGCGACCTCCTCGAGGTCATCCCGCGCCTCAGGGACGAGCTGAAGAAGATTATGGATTAGGGGGACACAATACTCTGTCCCTCTTTTTTGCCCCTGTCCGGGAGTAGTCCCGGGGACGCAACCTCTTCCCTGTAATGACTTCCAGCCGCCCGAGGAAACTATCGTCTCCAAGCGGCCTGCCCGTGCGCCCACAACGCCGCATGCGCTCTAAAAAAGCCTCGTCATCCGGTTCGCCAAGGTACGTAGCCCAATCTTCTACCGCCATGAATCGCCTGATATCCGCGAGCAGGGGGTCTTTTTGATCTCGAGCGTGGGCTCGCGCGCTGGACCATGGATATTCTTCCGCCAAAGCGACAAGACCCGCTCTGACGGGATTCCTCTCAGCGTATCGGACGGCCGCGTAGAAATGGGTTTCATCCATAGGGAATGAGCTGAACCTCCCCTGCCAAAGATAGCCTCTCCAATCTTCGCGAATATTGATAATGGTCGTGTATTTTCGGTGTGTTTCGCCGATCCCACGGGCGAAGCTATCTTTTGCCCCGGGCACGGCGATCAGATGGACGTGGTTGTCCATCAGGCAATAGGCGAGGATGCTGACCCCGGCCTTCACTCCATGCCTTTTCAGCAGCCTTAAATAAAGTGTTTTGTCCGCATCACTGAAAAACGTTTTCTGACTGCGGTTTCCTCTTTGAATGACGTGATGGGGACATTCAGGAATAATGACCCGGCCAATCCTGGGCATGTCCGTTGTGATCCACGCGAATTTGGAGTCCGATAATAGAAACGACGGACAAGGGCAACTTTCTCATTATTGCAGGAATCATAAAAGCGGGAGCGACGAGAATCCGGGACAGGGTATTGTGTCCCCCTACTTGGTTTCGCCGATGACCTGGAGCAGGAGGCGATTCTTTTCCGACCGCGTTTCCCCGACGCTCGTGACGTAGACCGCCGGGTCGTCCACGACCGGGCATTTGTTCTCGCAGATCCCGCATCCCGTGCAGAGTTCGAGGTCGATGACGGGCGCCTTCTGGACGACGACCTTGCCGTCCGGGAGCTTGGTCTCGACTTCGACGAACTTGATGGCCTTGGGCGAGACGGGGCAGTGCTCCTCGCAGACAATGCAGGGTTTACCCAGCGCATAGGGTAGACACCGGTTCTTGTTGACCCAGGCGGAGCCGATCTTGAGCTTGTTCTTCTCCTCGATCGTCTGCTTCTGGATGGCGCCCGTCGGGCAGACCTGGGTGCAGAGCGAACAGTAGTATTCACAATAGCCGATTTTCGGGACGAGCATCGGCGTCCAGATGCCCTCGGGCCCGGCCTGCGCAAGCGCCGGTTGAAGGCCGTTCGTCGGACAGGCCCTCATGCATTGGCCGCACTTGACGCACTTGGCCAGGAACTTCGGCTCGGGGAGCGCGCCGGGCGGGCGGATGAGCTTGAGGTTGGCCCGTTTTTGGGCCGGCGTCAGCCTGAAGAAGGGCACGGCGACGAGGCCCAGGAACGTCGTCAGGAGGACCTTGCGGCGCGACAGGTTGACGTCCGAAATATTGGTCAGCTTTTCGGGCGCCCCTTTGACCGGGAACCCGATGGCCGCCGTCGGGCAGATGGCGGCGCAGGTCTCACAGTAGATGCACTCGCCGCTCCGCCATTTTTCGTTCGGGTAGGGGTGGGCCTGCGTCTCGCAATGCTGCGTGCAGAGCCCGCACTTGATGCACTTCTCGTCGTCGATCCGGAGCTTGAGGATGTTCCACCGCGAGAGAAGCCCGAGGAAGGCGCCCGTCGGACAGAGATACCGGCACCAGAACCGCTCTTTCCAGGCGTTGAGGGCAACGGCGCCCAGGAAGAAAAACCCCACGGCGAAACCCTGGATGAAAGTCTCGTTGAGGGTCCAGTTTTCGAGAAGCTGCGAAATGGAGCGCCCGGCCGAGATCAGTCCGACGGCGTAGAAACCGGCTTTGAGGCCCGACAGGGCGTAGGCCAGGCCGGGGAAGATGGACACGGCGAAGGACCGGGTCAGGAAGGAGAACGGGTCGAGATACCCGGCCAGGTCGAGTCCGATGACGGCTCCCGCGAGGACAATAATAAGGATGTAGTACTTCCAGGCCAGGCTGGCCTTTTCCTCTCTCGGCGGCCGGAGGAATTTCGTCTTCTTGAAGGCGAACGAGGAAAACTGGTGGACGGCCCCGAGGGGGCAGACCCAGCCGCAAAAAACGCGCCCGAGAACGACCGTCGCCGCGACCGTGATCAGGGCATAGATAAACAAGGCATATACGAGGCGGGCGGAGACGAGCGTGACCAGGGCGAGCAGCGGGTCGAAATGGAAGAAGCGCTGGACCGTGGAGCTGATATAGTCCTGGCCCGTATAGTGGGCGCCGATGAAGAGGTAGAGGAAGAGCCCGAAAAAGGCCGCCTGGCTCGCGGCCCGGAGGACCTGGAGGACCCGGTATTTTCTAGATTTTTCTCTTTTCAACGCGCAGTTTCTCCAGCTCGAATTTGCCCAGCCCGCGCTCCTGGGCCAGCTTCAGGTAGAGGAGCTCCTGCGGGGGGATATCGAAGAACGTGGCGCCCATGGCGTCGACGGCGACGGGGTCCGTCCCGGCCACGACCGTCTTGACGAGCTTGGTGTCCGAAATCCGCCCGCCCTGGGGGCCGTTCCGGACGAGGATTCGATAGGCGTCGAGGACGGTCAGTGACGGCTTGAAATACGCGGCCAGGTCGACCATGGCCCGGTCGAGGTTCTGGTGGAGCTGGTTCCGGGCGCCGCCGAGGGCTCCGAGCCAGTTCTTCATCCCCATGGTCAGGCGGCAGAGGGAATGGTGTTTCGCGATGGGGACGTTGATAATCTTGTCGGCTTCGAGGATGTCGATGAGGATGTCCCACTCTTTTAGCCATTCGCCCTTGAGGGCGATTCTTTTCACCCTTGTCTCGTCCACGTAGGGCATGTCCGCGCCCGCGGCCTTGGCGGCGTCGAGGATGCCGGAGCGCACGTAACAGCGCTTGGCCTGGTTCGTCGTGTTGTCGATGACGGTGACCTTCTTGGCGCCGGCCTCGTGCGCGAGCTCGACGAGGGCCTTGACGACGTCGGGATTGGTGCACGCGGCCATCTCCGGCGTCCGGTCCCATCCGATATTGGGCTTGATGATGATTTTGTCGCCTTTCCCGACGAAGCGCTTCATCCCGCCCAGGGCGGCCACGGCCTCTTTCGTGATGAGGTATGGAGACTCGCCCTCAACGGCGGCGAGGTCCGGCGCTTTCCCCGGCACCGCGGCCTGGCCCGCGAGGACCCGGGGCGCCCAATGCAGGACGGCCCCGCCGACGGCCAGGTCCCTCATAAAATCTCGTCTGTTCATGCTCTCATCCTTTCCCGAGCGAGCGGATGTACTCCATGATCCCGTTGTAAATGCCCTGGACGGCCAGCTCCCGGTACCTCGGGGTCTTGAGCTTGGCTTCCTCCGCGGCGTTGCTGAGATGCGAAATCTCGACGAGGACCGAGGGCATTTCGCTCCCGACGAGGACATAGAACGGGGCGCCCCGGACGCCGAGGTCCTTGATCTTGGGGTTGGCCGCGGAAAGAGATTGCAGCAGATTCTTCTGGATCCGTTCGGCCAGGTTCCGCGACTCGTCGATCTTGCTGTTCTGGGCGATCTTCAGGATGATGTCCTTCATCTGGCCGATGTTCTTGCTGGACGTCGCGTTTTCGCGGGCCGCCAGCTCGACCACGGACGGGTCCGGGCTGAAATTCAGGAAGAAAGTCTCGACGCCCTCGCGCTTCCTGTCGCGGTGGGCGTTGACGTGGATCGAGACGAAGAGGTCGGCCCGCTTCTGGTTGGCGATGACCGGCAGAGTCTCGAGGGGGACCGTGATGTCCGATTCCCGGGTCAGGATGACGTTCAGCCCTCCCTTCTCGACGAGCATTTTTTTCAGGGCGGTTGCGACGTCCAGGGTGATCGCCTTCTCCTCGAGGCCGCTCTTGCCGATGCAGCCGGGGTCCCTGCCGCCGTGGCCGGGGTCGAGGACGATGGTCCGGACGCCGAGCCCAAGCTGGCGGGCCATGGAATAACCCGACGGGAGCGGGTCGGGCGGCTTGGAGGGCTGGCCGTCCGTCCGCTTAGCCTCCGTGCCCGGCGCCGCCTGGGACTTGGCTCCCGGCGCTTCGGACGCCTGCCGGGGATAGATGTCGATCACGATGCGGAAGGGGTCGAACAGATGGTAGGCCCGGTAGGATTTAACTTTCAGGAAATCGACGTCCACGACGACCCGGGCCGTCGTCGGCGTCTTCTGGAACACGACGATCTGGCTAAGGTAATCGGTTTTGACCGGGTAGGCTTGGCCGTCGAGGATCGGGTTGAGCTTGGCCTGGAGGACGTCGAGGTAGATCCGGCCCGGTTGCTGGAGCTCGCCCCAAGTGTATTCGCGGAGCCTCCCGATGTCGAGGACGATCCGCGTGAAGGCCGCGTGGGTGTAGTAGCGGAGGTTGACGATTTCTGTGCGGTTGTCCGCCTGGGGCTTCGCTCCGAGAGCGAGGAGAGAGGTGGTGACAATTAAAACGACAATGGCCCGATTATTTGCGCAATTCAATCCGTTTCAATTTTAGCCGACTGGCGGGGCCTTGTCCACCGGCAGGGAGCAGTCCGGCCTCTTACCAGGTCCGTCCGTGTGCAATTATGGGGACACAATACTAATTTCCGAATTTCAGATTGTGTCTGCCGCAAAATGCAGAGCCGTTTAATTCGGAAATTAGTATTGTGTCCCCAATTTAGAAGACGAGCGGGCTATGCCCCGAATTTCTTGAGCTTCAAGGAGTGGGCCAGCATGAGGGGCATGGCGTAGAGGGCGCGGAAGCGGCCGAGCAGCCCCTTGCCGCAGGCCCGCTCCGTGAACTCCGTCACATCGTCGACCCCCGCCGTTATCGACACAAGCACGAACGGATTCGGATGCCAGGAATGGCCGCTGAGAGCCGACGGCGTCGAGTGGTCGGAGGTTACGACGAGAACATCCGGGTTGAGCGCGACGAGACGCGGGATGAATTTGTCCAGGGCCTCGATGGCCGCCACCTTGGCATCGAACTTACCGTCCTCGCCGGCCGAGTCCGTCCGTTTATAATGGATATAAAAGAAGTCGTAGTCTTTGTAGCTTTTTTCCAGGGAGTCGAAGAGATCGGCTGTCTCCCCGCCCACGTCCATGACCGTCATCCCGAGGAGCTTGGCCAGGCCCTTGTACATGGGGTAGTTGGCGATGGCCGCCGGCCGGATCTTAAACAGCTCCTGCATCGTTGGGATAGAGGGGAATTTCGAGAATCCCCGGAGCAGGGCCGTGTTGGCCTTGGGCTCGCCCTTGAGGACGTCGGTCAGATCGTCGAGGAAGCGGTTGACTATGGCGGCCGCCTTGGCCGCTTCGGGCACGATGGCGCTCGTCGGCAGCCGCGGCTTTCCTTCCTTCTGGGGGTCGGCGTCCGTCAAGGCGTCGGCGAGCCCCTCCGCCGTGAAACGGGCCACGAACCGGTGCTCTTTCCCCGGGAAAACCTCGACCTCGACCCCATCCCGCTTGGGGAGATGGGCGTTGAGATAAGCGCAGATCCGGACATTTTCCTCGGTCGGGATCCGGCCGGCCCGGCGGTCGGCGATGAGCCCGCCCTTGAACGTGGCGAAATTCCCGCGCGCCACGAGGTCGTTCCGGCCGACCTCGACGCCCGAGCCGAGGGCTTCGAGGATGCCGCGGCCCAGCTGAAACTTGAGCGGATCGTAGCCGAAGAGGGCCAGATGGGCCGGCCCGCTCCCCGGCGTGATGCCCATGAAAACGGGGTCCGAGACGCCGCAGACCCCCCCCTTCGCCAGTTCGTCGAGGTTTGGCTTCCGGGCCGCCTCGAGCTCGGACCGGCCTTTGGCGGGCAGGCCGCCCACGCCGTCCATGACGAGGAGGACGATCTTGCTGTCGGTCGTTTGGCTCAGTTCTCTGGCCAGTTCTTCCCATTCCATGGTTGAATCTCCCGTTCCAAAGTCCTTCCCAGTTTATCATAGAGCCGGTGGAGAATGCCAAGGCGAAGGAACTCCCCTCGGCCGGGATAAGTCTTCCGCTTCGGGGGCATAAGATAGGCCCCCCGATTTTCTGGACTGTGCCTGGCGGCCGCTTTTTGAGCTATAATCCGGGTGGGGGTAATCATGGCCAGCTTATACATCTATCCCGAGGAGGGAGTTCCCAGGAAAGAAGCGCTCGAAACGTCCTGCGCCTCGATAGGGCGGGCCCGGGACAACGGCATCGTCCTGGCCGACCCGGCCTGCTCTTCCCACCATGCGTTCTTCGAGCGCGGCGATCAGGGCTATTTCATCCGGGACACGGGCAGCAAGAACGGGACGCTCGTCAACGGCCGCCGGATCAAGGACCCGGTCGCCCTTTCCGAAGGAGACGGAATCTTCCTGGGGACCACCACGATTGTCTACGATAGGCCAAGGATGCCCCGTGTCACAATCATTGATTCGCCAGCCAGGGAAGCTGAATCCGGCACCAGTATTCCCTTCCGGGCCATCCTCGACCGCTCGGCCGCCCTGGACGAAAAAACGACCGCGGTCGCCGGAGTGGAAGACCTGAAAGAGGCAAACCGGATCCTCCAGATCGTGATCCATATCAGTGATACCCTCGTCGCCCACAAGCCTTTGCAGGACTTACTCGAGGACATCATGGACCTCGTCGCCGCCAACCTGCCCGTAGACCAGTGCGTGATCATGCTCCGGGCCGGCGGCCAAGGGCAGCTCGAGATACGGGCGGCCAGGATCCGGGGGTCGTGGAGCCGGGACGGAGAGATCAGGGTCAGCCGGAGCATCGTCGCGATGGCTTTCGAACAACACCTGGCCGTGCTCATTCCCGACACGGCGGCCGACCCGAGAGCCCAGGGCGACAGCATTATCAGTAAGAAGATCCGCTCGGCGCTCTGCGTTCCCATCGGGGACGAAGAGGAGGTCATCGGCGTGCTGTATGCCGACCGGCACGAACTGAGCGGGTCATTCAACGCCGCCGACCTCCGCCTCCTGACCCTGCTGGCCAGCACGGCCGCGGTCAAGATCCAGCAGGCGCACCAGGTCCAGGAACTCGTAAAGGCCGAGGCGCTCAAGGGCCAGCTCGAAATCGCGGCCGAAATTTGGCGGGGGCTCCTGCCCCGGACGCTACCGGTGTGCGAGGGTTTCGGGATGGCGGCCAGGGCCGTGCCCTGTCTCCAGGTCGGCGGCGATTATTACGATCTCATGTCCCTCGAACAGGGGCGGATCGGCCTGACCGTGGCCGACGTGTCGGGCAAAGGCGTGGGGGCCGCGCTCCTCATGGCCTCGCTACGGGCCTGGCTGCGGGCCGAGCTCCTCCACGGGACCGACCTGGCGGCGGTAGCCTCGAAGCTGGACTGTTTCGTCCAGGAAAGCTCCGACATCCATACGTTCATCACGTTTTTCTTCGCCGAGCTCCACAGGGAGACGGGCGGCATCCGGTTCGTCAACGCGGGGCACAATCCGCCCTTCGTCCTGGGCCGGGACGGGGTCGCCCGCGACCTCCCGTCCACCGGACTCGGGCTGGGCATGCTGCCCGGCCGTTACTATGAAGTGGGGTCGGCCGTCCTCGGCGCCGGCGAGATCCTTGTCCTCTACACGGACGGGATCACCGAGAGCCGGAATCCGCAGGGCGAAGAATTCGGCGCCGAACGGCTGGCCGCCGTCGTGCACTCGGAGCGGGAAAAGGACGCCCCGGCGATCGTGGACGCAGTCTTTCACGGCTTGACGGAGTTCGCGGGCTGCGGCGATCCGTATGACGACCGGACACTGGTCATCTTCAAGCGCGTGGAATCTGCAGTATAATCGAGTCGCGAGCCAACGGTGAATAAGGCCCTCAACGGTGGGAAGCCCAGTTTGTTCGCCGGCATCGTGTCTCTAGCCCTCGCGCTGGCCGGTTCGGCGGTCCTGGCGGCGGCCCCCGCCCAGAAAAACGAGCCGCGGGCGCTCGCGGATATTTTGAAGAAAGCGGCTGAATATTGCCGGAAACTGGAATCCGCCTCTCTTTATTACGTCTGCGAGGAGGAGATCTCCGAGAAACTTTATGTTGAAACGCGTCCGGCGACCGGCACCGCTTCCGTTCTCGAGCGAAGGTTCAACACCTGGACCTACGATTATCAGCTCATTCGGAGCGGGCCGACGGTCGACGAGCGCCGGAAGCTCCTCAAAAAAAACGGCAAAACCATGGACGCGCCCGACGCCCAGCTCGAGACCCGGCGATTTTCGCACAAATTCGTGGTCTTCGGGCCGGTGGGCCTCCTGAGCGCGAGGAGCCAGGGCGGCTTTCTTTATGAGCTCATTAAGGAGGAGCGCCTCAACAGGGTCAGGGCCTATGTCGTTGACGTAAAGCCCGGCGCGTCCACCCCGCCGAACGCGCTCTACGGGAGGGTTTGGCTGAAGGCCGACGACGCGAGCGTCCTGAAAATCGAGTGGGACCAGAGGTCGATGGAGAATTTTCCGGAGATCGAGCGCACGGCCGCCGGCATGGACCGCGAGCCGCGAATTCTGTTCATCTCGGAATACGCCTTTGAGAAGCGGGGGCTTCGATTTCCCAGCCGCTACACCGTGCAGGAGAACTATATCAAAAGGAATGTGTCCATCCCGGAGATTTTGTCGGCCACGACGGTTCTCTACAAGAACTACCGCTTCTTCACGGTCGAGGTGGATGTCAAAGATTAGATGAAAGGTGTGCGATGACCAATAAAACTCGGAATGTCTTAACGGCATTGATGGTCGCATTTGTCTTAACGCAGGCTTTCCCCGCCCAGCAGCTCTCCCACACGGCGACGGCCATCAACGTCGAGGTGCCCGTCCGGGTCTTCCAGGGCGACACGTTTGTCGACCACCTGACGATCAACGACTTCGAAGTCTACGAAAACGGGATGCTTCAGCAGGTTGAGGCCGTCTATCTGATCAAGAAGACGGACATCCGGCGCGAAGAGGGCGATAAGGCAATCCGGCCGCGGCTCGGCAGGACCTTCGTCCTCCTGTTCGCGATGCGGGAATGGCTTCCGGAGCTGGCCGACGCGATGGGCTACTTTATCGACAAGGTCATCCTGCCGGGCGACACCCTGGAGTTCGTGACACCCGTCAAACCCTACAGGCTGAAGCCCGACGTCCTGGCCAAGGCGCCGAAGGACAGGATCAAGGAGGAATTCGTCAAGAAAGTCAAAAATGACATCATCTTCGCCGGCGCCCAGGAGATGAATCTCCTTTCGGAATTGAGGCAGGACGCCGCGGCCCTGTCGCTCCAGACCTACCGGTCGCACCTTGAGCAGCTCGAGCAGCTCAGAAAAGTCGACGAGCAGGACCTCCTGGCTTTCGCAAGGGAATTGAAGAAACAGGACGGGCAAAAAACGGTTTTCCTTTTTTACCAGAAGGAGCTCCTTCCCCAGGTCAACCTGAAAAAGCTGAACGAAACTCAAGGTATCTCGTTCGACGATCCGGCATTCCTCGAGGACATAGCGGACCTCCTCGAATTCTACAAAAGGGAGCCTATGTTCAGCGTGGATACCGTCAAGAAAGCTTATTCCGATTCCTCGATGTCCATCCATTTCCTGTTCATCACGAAAAACCGCTCCTTCGGCGTGGACATCAACGAAATGCAGCAACCGGACAGCGTCATCATGGTTGACAAGTCCGAAGATATCTTCAGCGCTTTCAACGAGATCGCCCAGGCGACGGGCGGCATCACCGAGAGCTCGTTCAATATCGGTGCGGCCTTCCAAAAAGCGGTGGACGCCTCCGAAAACTACTACCTCCTGTACTACCGGCCGAAGGACGACAAGGCCGACGGCAAGTTCAAGGAGATCAAGGTCAGCGTCAAAACGGGCGGCTACCGCGTGACGCACCGCGCCGGCTACTTCGCGAATTGAAACCCGGCCTCCGCTCTGCTAGAATCTCTCCATGCATAAGGTCCTGATCCTCGATTTCGGCTCGCAGTACACCCAGCTCATCGCCCGGAAAATCCGCGAGCTCGGCGTCTACTCCGAAATCCTCCCTTTTGCGACGCCCCTCCGCGCGATCCGCGAGGCCGGGCCCTCCGCGCTCGTCCTGTCCGGCGGGCCGCAGAGTGTCTACGAGAAGGGCGCGCCCCATCCGCCGAAGGGGATCTTCGACCTGGGCGTCCCGGTCCTCGGGATCTGCTACGGTGCCCAGCTCATGGCTTATTTCCTCGGCGGCGAAGTCATCCCGACCAAGATGCGCGAGTACGGCTTCGCCTCGCTCCGGGTCTGCGACCGCTCCGGGCTCCTGGCCAAGGTCAAGGACAAGGAGCAGGTCTGGATGAGCCACGGCGACCGCCTGGATAAAGTCCCGCCCGGGTTCGTCATCACGGGAAGCACCACCAACACCCAGGCCGCCGCCATCGAGAATCCGCGCCGCAGGTTTTACGGCGTGCAGTTCCATCCCGAGGTCATCCACACCAAGGAAGGCCGGAAAATTCTGGCCAACTTCCTCTTCGATCTGGCCGGCCTCGAGCCGGACTGGAACATGTCCTCCTTCATCGAGCGGAAAGTCACGGAGATCCGCGAGACCGTGGGGACGCGGAAGGTCATCTGCGGCCTGAGCGGCGGCGTAGATTCCCTGGTCACGTCGCTCATCATCCACAAGGCCATCAAGAACCAGCTCGTCTGCATCTTCATCGACAACGGCCTCCTCCGCAAGGGCCAGTACGAGGACCTCATGGAGGCCTTCCGGCACAAGTTCGCGCTCAAGGTTATCGGCATCGATGCCTCGGACCTCTTCCTCGACAAGCTCCGCGGCATCACCTCGCCGGAAAGGAAGCGCAAGACGATCGGCCGGATCTTCATTCACCTCTTCGAGCGCGAGGCGACGCGGATCGGGGGCGCCCAGTTCCTGGCCCAGGGCACGATCTACCCGGACGTCATCGAATCGAACCCGGTCAAGGGGCCCTCCTCCGTGATCAAATCCCACCACAACGTGGGCGGGCTGCCGAAAGATCTCCGGTTCAAGCTCGTCGAGCCTCTCCGCGAGCTCTTCAAGGACGAGGTCCGGGCCCTGGCCCTGGAGCTCGGCGTTGATAAGGAATTCATCCACCAGCACCCGTTCCCCGGGCCGGGACTCGCGGTCCGGGTCGTCGGAGAGATCAACCGCGAAAGCCTGGAAATCCTGCGCGCGGCCGACGACGTCGTCGTCGAAGAAGTCCGGCGGGCAGGGCTCTACAACAAGCTGTGGCAGGCCTTCGCCGTCCTGCTCCCGGTGCGCTCGGTCGGCGTCATGGGCGACCAGCGGACTTACCAGCGCGTCGTCGCGGTCCGGATCGTCCAGAGCACGGACGGGATGACGGCCAACTGGTACCCGGCCGCGCCCGGGCTGCTCGCGCGGATCTCGACGCGCATCGTCAACGAAGTCCCAGGCGTCAACCGGGTCGTTTACGACATCACGACCAAGCCGCCGGGGACGATCGAGTGGGAGTAGCCGGCGTTCGGCCGCTCACCGACACGCACATCACGTTTTCGGGATAGGGACAGGGAAGAATGGAACCGACGTTCGTCCACCTTCATAATCACACCGAGTACAGCGTCCTCGACGGCTGTCTGAAGGTGCCGGACCTCCTCGACGCGGCCTTCAAGAACAACATGCCGGCCGTGGCCATCACGGACCACGGCAACATCTTCGGCGCCGTCCAGTTTTTCAAGGAGGCCAAGGCCCGGGGCGTCAAGCCCATCCTCGGCTGCGAATGCTACATCGCCCCGGGGAGCCGCTTCGACAAGAAGCCCGGCGCCGGAAACGACATCCACCATTTCCATCTCATCCTCCTGGTCCGGAACGACAAGGGCTACAAGAACCTCTGCCGTCTCCTGACCCAGAGCTACCTGGAGGGTTTTTATTATCGCCCGCGGATCGACAAGGAGCTGCTGGCCGCCCACGCCGAAGGCCTGATCGCCCTGTCGAGTTGCCTCAAGGGCGAGCTCAGCGTCTGGCTCGGCCGCGGTTTTCCCGAGAAGGCCGAGGACGCCGCCCGGGAGTATGCCGCGATCTTCCCCAAGGGCGATTTTTACGTCGAACTCCAGGACCACGGCCTGCCCGAGCAGAAGGCGGTCAACCCGCTCCTCGTCGACCTGGCCCGCCGGCTCGACCTGCCGCTCGTCGCCACGAACGACATCCATTTCGCCCGCCGGGAGGACGCCGTGAGCCAGGACGTCCTGGTTTGCATCCAGACGAACAAGAAGGTCTCGGACCCGGACCGCCTGAAGTTTTCGACCGACCAGTTCTATTTCAAGTCGGGCGACGAGATGAAAGAGCTTTTCAAGGATTATCCCGAGGCCATCCAGAACACGGCCCGGATCGCTGCCCGCTGCGAGTTCGAGTTCCCCTCCAAGTCCTATTTCCTGCCGAACTTCACGCCGCCGGCGGGTAAGACTCCGAGCGAATTCTTCGAGGAGGTCGCCTGGGAGGGCTTCCGGAAAAGGATGGCGGAGCGGGCCGCGCGGACGACGAACGGCGAGCATGCCCACACCGAAGATGAGTATGAAGACCGTCTGAAGCGCGAGATCAAGCTCATCAAGCAGATGGGTTTCGAAGGCTACTTCCTGATCGTCTGGGACCTGCTCAAGGCGGCCCGTGAAAAAGGGATCCCGGTCGGACCCGGGCGCGGCTCGGCGGCCGGGAGCCTCCTCGCCTACGCGCTCGAGATCACCGAGATCGACCCCCTCGAGTACGACCTCCTCTTCGAGCGCTTCCTCAACCCCGAGCGCATCAGCCTGCCGGATATCGACATGGACTTCTGCGGCCGCCGACGCGGCGAAATGATCGAATACGTGACCCGGAAATACGGCCAGGAAAATGTCTGCCAGATCATCACCTTCGGGACCATGGCCGCCCGGGGCGCTATCCGGGACGTGGGCCGCGTCCTCGAGGTCCCCCTTCCGGAGGTCGACCGGATCGCCAAGATGATTCCTTTCGGGCCGGACTCGACGATCGCCGAGGCCCTGAAGAACGTGCCCGAGCTCCGGGAGCTCCGGGACAAGAACTCGAAAATCGCCCAACTTCTGACCATCGCCCAGGGGATCGAGGGCCAGGTCCGCCATCCGTCGATCCACGCCGCGGGCATCGTCATCACGCCCAAGCCGCTCGTCGAATTCCTGCCCCTCTACCAGTCGGTCAAGGGCGAAATCACGACCCAGTTCCCGATGGGCGACGTCGAAGCCATCGGCCTCCTCAAGATGGACCTCCTCGGCCTCCGGAACCTGACGGTCATCGACGACGCGCTCAAGCTCATCCGGAAAGATATGGGGACCGAGATCGACGTCAACAACCTTCCGCTCGGCGACGCCCTGACCTTCGAGGTCTTTCAGGCCGGGAACACGGACGGCGTCTTCCAGTTCGAAAGCCCGGGCATGAAGGACCTCCTCCGCAACTTCAAGCCCGAGCAGTTCCGGGACCTCATCGCCCTGAACGCCCTCTACCGCCCCGGGCCGCTCAAGAGCGGCATGACGGACGAGTTCATCCACCGCAAGAACCACCCCGACCGCATCTCCTACGAGCTTCCCGAGCTCGAGCCCATCCTCAAGGAAACGCGCGGCATCATCGTCTACCAGGAGCAGGTCATGCGCATCGCGACGGACCTGGCCGGGTTCTCGCTGGCCGGGGCCGACCTCCTGCGCAAGGCCATGGGAAAGAAAGACAAAGAGACGATGAAGGCCCAGAAGCAGAAATTCGTCCAGGGCGCCAAGAAGAAGGGGATCAGCCAGGCCAAGGCGGACAAGCTCTTCGAGCAGATCAAGGAGTTCGCCGAATACGGCTTCAACAAATCCCACAGCGCCGCCTACGCGCTGCTCGCTTACCAGACGGCCTACCTCAAGGCCCATTACCCCCACCACTTCCTGGCGGCCCTGCTGACTTCCGAGGCGGAGAGGGGAGCGACGCCCCAGGTCGTGAAATACATCGGCGAATGCCACGACATGGGGATCACCGTCCTCCCCCCCGACATCAACAAGAGCGATTACCCCTTCACGGTCGAAGACGGGAACCTCCGCTTCGGCCTGGCGGCGGTCAAGAACGTCGGCCAGGCGGCGGTCGAGGAGCTCTTGGCCGTCCGGAAGAAGATCGGCGGCTTCACCTCCCCGTTCAGCCTTTTCGAAGACCACGATTCAAAAGTCCTCAACCGGAAGGCGGTCGAGAGTCTGATCAAGGCGGGCGCCTTCGATTCCCTGGGCTGGAAGCGGTCCCAGTGCTTCCACATGCTCGACCGGATGATCGATTTCGGCCACGATGTCCAAAAGGCCAAGGTGGCCCGCCAGAACCTCCTTTTCGGTGGCAGCGCCGTCGAGCTTCCGCCCGTCCCCCAGGAGGTCCAGGAGATGCGGGAATGGGACGAGTCCCATTTCCTGTCCTATGAAATGGACGCCTTGGGCTTCTACATCACGGGGCACCCGCTGGCCCAGTACAAGGACCGGCTCCCCAAGCTCGTTTCACATAGCCTGGGCGAGCTCGACGACGACCGCGACTTCGACAAGGAGATCCGCGTCGCCGGCATCATCGCCACGATCAAGCAGCTGCGGACGAAAAAGGACGAGCGGATGGCCACCTTCGTCCTGGAGGACATGACCGGCCGAATCGAGGTCGTGGCCTTCCCGGACGCCTTCAGCAAGCACGGCGCCTACCTCCGGGAAGGGCAACTTGTCCTGGTCAAAGGAAAGTACCTGGGCGAGGGCGAGAGCCGCCGGATCAGCCTCAACCAGGCCCTGCCGCTGGCCGACGCTTTCGAAACCCAGGCCAAACGGGTCGTGGTCAGGATTTTCCTGCCGGGCCTCGAGGAGGCGACCCTGGCCGAGCTCAAGGCGATCCTCGACACCCACGAGGGGAAATGCCCCGTCTATTTCGAGCTCGAGACGCCTCACGCGTATCGGGTCGTGGCCCGGAGCGCCGAGGTCCACCATGTCGCGCCGACGGAAGACCTGATCAAGAAAATTGAGGCGCTTTTGGGGGAGAATTCGGTTTCCGTGGATTACTGAAGCTCCACGGGCCTGCGTCTGTGGGATCCGACATTCGCAGGCTCTGGAGCGCCTGTCCCGTTCGCGGGATTCCACGAACGTGAGTCTGGCGAATCCCGCGAACGGGATTGATCGTGCGGTGTTAGACTTGCCCGGAGTCGCCGGCGGCTGCCGGCCTATTTTTTTTGGCCGGAATTTCTGAGAACAGGCGTCGGCTCGGAGACCCAGGCCCGGCCGTCCCAGTAGCGGACGCCTCTTTTTATCGTTTCTCGATAAGAATCATCGAGAGCGCTGTGGATCTTCCCCGCTGCGGCGAGCTCGTTGTGCTTCACCATCAAACCGTGCCCCCAGTCCACGTTCACGCAGCGGAGACTGAAATCGAATTCGTAGGTCAGATTGTAGAAAGTGTTCGCCTCGAGACGATTGCTGCTGGTTACCCCGATATTGCGGATCCCCTCCACGATGTCCCCGAGGGCCAGGCTGACGTCCGTCCGCGGCGTCCGGATATAGTATTTTTCCGACCCCCGGGGCAAGGTGTCGGACTTGAACTCGCCGGTCTGTGGCGAACAGCCGTTGACCTTTAACGGATCAAAGACGATCACGCATCCCCCGTACTGGTTGTTAATTCCCGCGACGATCATCTCCTCCTGCCCGTCACCGTCGAGGCCCTGAAAGGAGATGTCCTTGAGCTGGCCGGAATTCCAGAACTCCCCGATTGTCCCGCCCTTCGAATCGAGGACAGCAAGCTGGCAGGGCCATTGAGGGTAATGGTAGGAGATGACGACGGTTTCCTGCCGCCCGTCCCCGTTGATGTCATGCACGCCGAAACCGTGGACCCGGTAGTCGGCCGAAAAAGTCCGCCCGCCGAAGCTCATTTCCTTTCCGGCCTTGAAATGCCAAATCTCCGTCCCCAAGCTGTTAAAGCAGAAAAGATCACCTTCACCATACGCGTCGTCACGCTTCTGGACGGCGAACAGGACCTCGTTCCGCCCGTCTCCGTCCATGTCTTTAATTACGAGCGAGGGGAGGCGGGTGTCGCTGACCGACGAGTCCACGACTTGGAAATGCATCCGGTAGAAGGCCTCGTCCACAAGGCCGTCAATCTTGAAGTCGTGGCGCCAGAGCTCCTTCCCATCCTCTCCGAGGACAATCAGGTTCGACCCGCGGATGGCGAAATCTATAGGTTGGCCGGCCGGGGACTTCATCGATCTGACCAAAAGGAAGCCGGCCACGAGCAAGACGGGGAGGAGGCCGATCATGACCGGCCTGAGGACCCGGGGGCCTTTTTTGTTCGGGGGAGGGGCCTCGCGGCTGGAATTCCTGAACGTCTCCTGGAACCAGCGGTCGAGCTCGTCCCTATAGGCGACGACGTGGGATTTCGATACGCCCGTCTCGGCCCGGTGGACCGGCATGCCATATTTCTGCTCCCACCTGTAACAGGTGCGCTCGTCATAGCCCAGGTAGGCGGCGATCTCCTTCCAGGAGCGGAGGATGTTATTTTTCGGTTCGGTGTCCATGGATCTCAATTCTAATTATCCCATAATCATATAGATATCAGGTCCGGAGTCAATCCCCTCCGCGGGATTCCACGGACGCCATCAAGAGGCCGCCCTCGGCAGCCTCTTGACGACTGCGGGGGCTCAAGCCACCAGGAGACCCCCCGGCTGTCAGTCCGTGGAGGGATAGCGAACCCGCTTCGGGGACAGGCGCTCCAAAGCCTGCGCAAGTTGGATCCTACGGACGTGAGTGGGTGGAGCTTCAGGCCCTTCCGGCCCCCCCGAGCCGGGTTCAGACCGGCCCGGCCGGATTGACACTCCGGGACGAAAAGGGTAGATTAAATTGATTATTCTCTTGGATTTCTGAAGATTTTCTGAGGGTCGACGTGCCGTATAAAATTATCGTGGCCGACGCGAGCGTTTCGGTCCAGAGGGCCGTCCAGCTCGCCTTCCCCGAGCCCGAATTCCGCCTTTTCCCTATCGAGGACGGGACGGCCCTGCTCGATTCGATCGAGGAGGTCCGCCCGGACGCCGTTCTCCTCAGTCTGTCCCTGCCCGGGCGCGACCCCTTCGAGATCGGCCGGCTTCTCCGGGGCCGTGACGACCTCCGGCGCGTCCCGCTCCTCCTGCTCAGGGGGACGTTCGAAGCCCCGGACCCGTCGAAAACGGCGCCGGACAATGACGGGATGGTCCAAAAGCCCTTCGATTCCGAACGGCTGGCCGCGGTTGTCCGCGCCCTCATCGAAGAGAAGACGGAGCCGTCCACTTTCCCTGAGGAGCCGATTTTCCCGGCCGCGGACGACCCGCCTCCAGTCCCTGTCCCCGCGGAGGCCGTATCCGGGGCTCCCGGGGGACCGCAGCCGGCCCGCGTCGAAGGCCCGGGGCCGACGGATTCCGTGCTCCGCGAATGGATCCGCAAGGAAATCCACGGGGCGGAGAAGGACGTCGAAAAGCGGGTCCGGGCCCACGTTCTGGCCGACGTCAAGGAATGGGTGGCCGGGGACGGCCGGGACAAAAAGGACGCGTCCTGACGCTCCGGGAAAATATCAAGCTCGCGTGGTGATCCCATGAACGACAAAAGGCAGCTCGAAAAAACCTACGACCCCAAGCCCGTCGAGGAAAAATGGGCGAACTTCTGGCTCGACGAGGGCCTCTTCGTCGCGGACGCCAAGTCCACCAAGCCCAAGTTCTCCATGGTCCTCCCGCCGCCGAACGTCACGGGCATCCTGCACATGGGCCACGCCCTCTGCTTCACCCTGCCCGACATCATCACGCGCTGGAAGCGCATGCAGGGGCACAACTGCCTCTGGCTGCCGGGCACGGACCACGCCTCGATCGCCGTGCACAACGTCATCGAGCATAGCCTGGCGGAGAAGGGCCTGAGCCGGGAGAAGATCGGCCGCGAGGAATTCCTCCGGATCGCCTGGGACTGGAAGGCGAAATACGGCGGGGTCATCACCAGCCAGCTCAAGAAGCTCGGCGCCTCGCTCGACTGGTCCCGGGAACGCTTCACGATGGACCCGGGTTTTTCGAGGGCCGTCAAGGAGGTTTTCTTTTCCCTCTACAAAGAGGGGCTTATTTACCGCGATTACTATCTGGTCAACCGCTGCCCGCGCTGCCAGACCGTTCTTTCGGACATCGAAATCGAGCACAAGGACATCCGGGGCAAGCTCTGGTACATCAAGTATCCCGTCGAAGGCTCGGACGAGACGGTCATCGTGGCAACGACCCGGCCCGAGACCATGCTCGGCGACACGGCCGTGGCCGTCCATCCGGACGACGAACGCTTCAAGCGCCTCCACGGGAAGCGGGTCCTCCTGCCGCTCCAGGACCGGCTCATCCCCGTCATCACGGACGAGCGCGTGGAGCGCGAGTTCGGGACGGGCGCCGTCAAGGTCACGCCCGCCCACGACCCCGTGGACTTCGAGCTCGGCAAGCTCCACAACCTGGAGCAGGTCATCGTCATCGACGGCGCCGGGAAGATGACGGACGCGGCCGGTCCGGAATTCCAGGGGCTCGACCGCTTCGCGGCCCGGGCCAAGGTCGTCGAGAAACTGCGCGCGTTGGGCCTGCTCGTCAAGGTCGAAGACCACGACCACGCCGTCGGCCACTGTTACCGTTGCAAAACGGTCATCGAACCCTACCTCTCGTGGCAGTGGTTCGTCCGCATCAAGCCTCTGGCCGACGAAGCCATCCGCGTCGTCGAGTCGGGCGAGATCCAGTTCATCCCGGCCAACTGGACGAAAACCTATTTCGAATGGATGTACAACATCCACGACTGGTGCATCTCGCGCCAGCTCTGGTGGGGCCACCGGATCCCGGCCTGGTACTGCCGGGATTGCCGGCACACGATGGTCGCCATGGAGCCGCCGGAAAAATGTGAGCGGTGCGGCGGGCCGCTCGACCAGGACGAGGACGTTCTCGACACCTGGTTCTCCTCGGCCCTTTGGCCCTTCGGGACCCTCGGCTGGCCGGAGGAGACCGACGACCTGCGGACGTTCTATCCGACGGACCTCATGTCCACGGGCTTCGACATCATTTTTTTCTGGGTGGCCCGGATGATCATGATGGGCCTCAAGTTCCGGGGCCGCATCCCCTTCCGCCACGTCTTCATCAACGGCCTCGTCCGGGACCTGAAGCGCCGGAAAATGAGCAAGTCCGAGGGCAACATCATCGACCCGCTCGAGATGATCGGCAAATACGGGACCGACGCCCTGCGGTTCACGTTGGCCGCGCTGGCGGTCCCCGGCATGGATCTGGCCCTTTCCGAGGAGCGGATGGCCGGCTACCAGGCCTTCGCCAACAAGATCTGGAACGCCTCGCGCTTCGTCCTCATGAACCTCGGCGACGAACCGGCCGGCGTCAAGGAGGGCGAGCTCACGCTCGCCGACCGCTGGATCCGGAGCCGCCTGGCCGCGATCACCGCGTCCGTCACCCAGAGCCTCGAGCAATACAAATTCTATGAAGCGGCCGACTCGCTCTATCATTTCATCTGGCACGAGTTCTGCGACTGGTACCTCGAGCTGGCCAAGGTCGGGCTGCGCGAGGGAAACAAGACGACGGAAGCCGTCCTGGCCGACACCCTGGACCGGATCCTGCGGCTCCTCCACCCGTTCATGCCCTTCATCACCGAGGAGATCTGGCAGCACCTGCCCGGCGCCGGCCGGTCCATTGCCATCGCCCCGTTCCCCGAAGTCCGGGAGGATTGGCGGGACGCGCAGGCCGAGAAAACCATGGCCCTCCTCCAGGAGGCCGTCGTCGAAATCCGCAAGATCCGCACCGAGAACAAGATCCCCCCGAAGGAGAAGCTCGAGCTCTGGGTCAAATCGGCTGACGGCGAGGAAACGCGATCCCTCGCGACGGAAGCCCGTTCTCTCCAGGCGCTGGCCGGCATTTCGAAGCTCGCCTTCTCGACCACCTTTCCGGTCGGAAAACGGGTCCTGAAGGGCGTCGCCGGGCCCTTTGAGCTGGCCATCCCGCTCGAAGAAACGGCCAACCTGGCCCAGGAGAAAGAACGGCTCGAAAAGGAGCTCCAAAAGATCGCGGCCGACATCGACAAGCTCGAACGGAAGCTCGGAAACGCCGAGTTCGTGGCCAAGGCCCCGGCGGCCGTCGTCGCCGAGAACAGGGCGCGGCTCGACGGGCTCAAGGACCGGCGGGACAAAATCGAGAAAAACCTGTCCCATCTCCCGCCGGCGGCCTGAGCCGGGGCGCGTTTTCGCGTAGGGCGCGGGACCATGATACTGGGGACGATCATCCGCCGCTTCGAGAGCGTGGCCTCGACCAACGACACGGCCCGGGACCTCGTCCGGGACGGCGCCGCCCACGGGACGGTCGTCGTCGCGGACGAACAGACGCGCGGCCGCGGCACGAAGGGAAGACGCTGGCATTCGCCGCGCGGGAGCGGGCTCTATGCCTCGTTCATTCTCCGGTGGGAGGACGCTGCCGATCCGGGGACAGCGTTCCTCCTCCTGCCGCTCGCGGCCGGGCTGGGGGCCTCGGACGCGGTGCTCGGGTCCGCCGGCGTCGAGGCCCGGCTCAAATGGCCGAACGACCTCGTCCACGACCGGAAAAAGCTCGGCGGCATCCTGACCGAGGGGGTTTTCCGGCCCGGGGCCCCGGGCCACGCCATCGTCGGGATCGGCATCAACGTCAACCACGAAGCCGCCGATTTTCCGGACGAGCTCCGGACCGTCGCCACGTCCATCCGCCTGATCACCGGCCGGCCCGCCGACCGGGAGGATCTCCTGGGCCGGCTATGCCGGGCCCTCGACTCCTGGTATAATTCTCTCATCCAGGGAAAGAGGGAACTCATCATCCGGGGCTACGAAGGCAGGATGGCTTTTTCCCCAGGGACCCGCGTCCGCGTGACGACGGTTCGGGGGGAGACCGGAGGGGTTTACCGGGGCCTGACTCCCGAGGGCCGGCTGCTGCTCCACGGGCCCGCCGGCCCGGAGTCTTTTTCGTTCGAGGAAATCCAGGCCCTCGATTGGGAGTAAGAAGGAGGACCGATGCTTCTGGCTTTCGATATCGGCAACACGACGGTGGCCATCGGGCTTTTCCGCGGCCCGAAGCTCGTCAAGGGCTGGAAGATCAAGACCGACCGCGACAAGACGAGCGACGAATACGGGGCCGTCCTGCTCAACCTCTTCCAGGTGGCTGCCCTGGAGCCGAAGAAGATCGAGGCGGCCATCATTTCGTGCGTCGTCCCGCCGCTGACGCCGGTCATCGAGGACGTGTGCCGGGATTTCTTCCATCTGGACGCTCTCGTCGTCGGGCCCGGCCTCAAGACGGGCATGCCCATCCTCTATGAGAACCCGCTCGAAGTCGGCGCCGACCGGATCGTCGCCGCCGTGGCGGCCTTCGAAAAACACGGCGGTCCGGCGATCGTCGTGGACTTCGGCACGGCCACGACGTTCGACGCCATTTCGGCCAAAGGCGAGTACCTCGGCGGGGCCATCGCGCCGGGCATCCAGATCTCGGCCGAGGCCCTCTACCTCAAGACGGCGCGCCTGCCGAGGATCGAAATCAAGAAGCCCAAGCGGGCCATCGGCCGGACGACCGTGGCCAGCATGCAGTCCGGACTTTATTTCGGGTACATCGGGCTCGTCACGAACACGATCAACGAGGTCCGGAAGGAAATCGGAAAAAACGCCAAGGTCGTCGCGACCGGCGGCTTTGGCGGCCAGATCACGCCGGAGGTTCCGGCCATCGACATCTACGAGCCGGACCTCGTCCTCGAGGGGCTGCGGATCATCTACGACAGGAACCGGGACGCCTGAAGGCCGGCCCGAACGACATGACCGAAAAGGCGCAGAACGAATACTATCAGGCCATCGCCCGGGAATTTCTCCGCCGGCGCGGCGCCCCGTTTTTGCTATCGCCGCGGGACGTGGCCGTCATCGCCGAATGGGAGAAAAACGGCGTCCCGCTCGGGGTCGTGATAGAGGGCATAGGCCGCGCCTTCGACGGGATCCGCGACCGGTCCCGGGGGACGAAGGGCCTGTCCCTCTCGTTTTGCGATTCCCAGGTCCGGAAGGCCTTGGCCCAGCACGCGGACCGGGCCGCCGGCGGCCGCAAGGCCCCCGCGCCCCGCTCGGCCAAGGTAGGCAAGGCCTTGAAGGAGATCACCCGCTGCGTCAGGAGCCTGCCGGCCGGCGACCGGGAGCTCCTGTCCCTCTTTGAGGCCGCTTCCGGCCTTCTGGCCGAGCCGGCCCCGGACGAGGAAGCCCTGGAAAAGCTGGATGACCGGGTGGACGCGGTCCTCCGGGGCCGCGTTTCCGCATCCGAACTCGCCGGCCTGAAGCGTCAGATGGCCGCCGAACTCGCCGGCCGTGACGCCGCCGAGGCCGAGGCCTCCGTCCGGACGCGGCTCATAAAATCGTCGCGGCAGAAGCAGAAGATCCCTTACGTTTCGCTGTTCTATTATTAAGCCATGAGCAAACCCGGCCTCCGCACCAAGATCCTGGCCCTACTCCAGAAGCATCGCGAAGGGCTGACGCTCGGAAAGATCCAGTCCGAGCTCGAGGTCAAGCGGCGGGAACGCGCCAAGCTCCTCGACGAGCTCCGGGAGCTCGAAGCGGCCCGGCTGGTGCGCTCGCTCAAGAGCCGGTATGTCCTCGCGCCGAAAACGGGACTCGTCCGCGGCCGGTTCGTGACCTCGCGGCGCGGATTCGGATTCGTCACGCCTCAGGGGGGTGGAGAGGATATCTTCGTCCCCGCCCGCTTCGCGGAAGGCGTCCTCCAGGGCGACGAGGTCGAGGTCCTGGTCAAAGAATCCGGCCGGTTCGGCAAATCCGAGGGCAAGGTCGTCAGGATCCTCGAGCGGGAACGGAAGACCATCCTCGGACTCTACAGGGAACAGTACGGCGCGCCGTTCATCCAGGCTTTCGATTCCCCTTCGCCGGCGGACATTCCGTTGCGCGCCAAGGGAAGGCCCGCGCCCGAGCCGGGGATGATCATCGAGGCCGACCGGAAATCCCTGGCCGTTTCCAGGATCTACGGCCGTCCCGAGGACCCCGGTGTGGATACGCAGGTCATCATTCGCCGTTACGGTCTGGCCGACGCGTTTTCGGACGAAACGCTTCGCGAGACCGGGGGGATCCCCAGCCTCCTCGGGCCGGCGGACTTCGAGGGCCGGCGGGACTTCCGGGACTGGCCCACGGTGACCATCGACGGCGAAAAGGCCCAGGATTTCGACGACGCCGTGAGCGTCCGCCGTCTCGACGGCGGACGGTTCCTGCTCGGCGTCCACATCGCCGACGTCTCGCATTACGTCAAGCCCGGGACGGCCCTGGACACGGAGGCGCTGGAGCGGGCGACGAGCGTTTATTTCCCGGACCTCACCCTGCCGATGATCCCCGAAAAGCTCTCGAACGACCTCTGCAGCCTGCGGCCGGCCGTTCCCCGTCTCACGGTCTCCGTCCTGATGGAGATCGACGGGGAAGGCCGCGTCCTGAGAAGCGAGTTCGCGCCGTCCGTCATCCGGACCGTCGAGCGCATAACCTACACCTCGGTCTTCCAGGTCCTGGAGGGGGACGAGACCGAGCGGCGGCGCTACGCCCCTCTCGTCGGCGAATTCCTGCTCATGAGGGACCTGGCCCGGGCCCTGCGTGCCAGGCGCGTCGAGGAGGGGAGCCTGGATTTCGACCTGGTCGAGCCCGAGCTCATCTACGAGGAAGGCAAGCTCATGGCCGTCGCCGCGGCCGAGCGCAACGAAGCTCACCGCCTGATCGAGGAGTTCATGGTCGCGGCGAACGTCGCCGTGGCCTCCTTCCTGACCGCGAAAGAGATCCCGTCCATCTACAGGGTCCACCCCGTCCCGGCCGTGGCCGACCTCGAAAAACTCCGGGACATCCTCATGCGCTTCGGATACGCCCTCCCCGAGCCCGGGAAGATCCGCTCGACGGACCTGGACCGCGTCCTGCTGAAGGCGGAGGGCCGGCCGGAGGAAAAATTCGTCAGCATCCAGGTCCTGCGGGCCATGAAACTGGCCGTCTATTCGACCGAAAATGTCGGACACTACGGCCTGGCCAAAACGGACTATACGCATTTCACGTCGCCGATCCGGCGCTATCCGGACCTCGCCGTCCACCGCATCCTGAAGTCCGTCCTGGAAAAGGGGGAAGGCCCCGACATGGACCTCGACGGCGTGGCGCGGCACTCGAGCGAACGGGAGCGGAATGCCGACGAGGCCGAGCAGGCCCTCCTCGAATGGCGGATCTTCCGGCTCCTCAAGGAACGGCTCGGCGACGAATTCACGGGCGTCGTCGTCGACCTTACCAAGGCCGGCCTCGTGGTCGAGCTCGACGATTATTTCGTCGACGGGCTTCTGCCCTTCCGGGACCTCGACGGCGACTCGGGCCGGAAGCCCGGCGGGCGGTCCGCGCGAGGACGGCGGCGCCGGAAACTGTTTGACTTGGGGGACCGGATTCGTGTAATCCTTGTGTCCTGCGACCCCGTCCTGCAGCGGATGGGCCTGGCCCTGGCCCCTGACGCGGAAACGGAAGAGCCGCCCCGATGACCATGAACGCCTTCGACGCCGCCCTGGATTTCCCCGCGAAAGAAATCGGCGGGGCCGGCGGTGTGTCCCTTGTTTTTCAAGGGCAAAGGATCCCGGCCGTGCTCGCGCCATATAAGATCCCGAGGAAGGCCGGCTTCTACGCCCTGGTCACGCCCGAGCGTGCCGTGGAGGCCCTGTGGAAGGACGCCTTTGAGGTCCAGGCTGCGGACGGCAAGCCGTTAGGCGGCGGCGTCGTCCTCTTCCCTTCGGCGCCGTCGCCCGAGGATGTCAAGCTCGCCAGAAGGAAGGACTTTCTGGAACGCTTTTCGCTCGGCGAACGCGACATGGTCCTGGCGCTCGCTGAAATCAGGGGGATCGCCGGCCTCCGGGCCGAGGACATCACGCGGTTCTCGCGGCTCAACACCGCCCGGGCCGAAGCCGTGTCCCGCGGGCTCGAGGAAGAGGGCCAGGTCCGTATCCTGTCCTTCGCGCCGCTGTGGCTCGTCCTCCAGGGCAGCCTGGATTTCCTCCGGCGGAGGGTCGCCGCTTACCTTTCCCAGTACCATAAAAAGCACCCCGGCCAGCGCGGGGCGCCCGCCGACCGGATCGAAAAAAGATTCGGCGTCGCCCCGGCCGTCCTGCAGCTCGCGGTCCGCACGCTGGTCAAGGAAGGCCGGGTGTCGCTCGACGGCGGGCTGGCCGCGATCGTCGATTTCCGGCCCCCCCTCTCCGCCGCGGACGAGAAGACGGTCGCCGAAATGGAAACCATGTTCCTCAAGGGAGAATTCGGCCAGGCGACGCTCGACGAGGTCAGGAAAAAGTTCCACCTCACCCCGGCCAAGCTGCGGTCCCTCCTGGCCGTTCTCGCGGAGAGGAAAAAGATCGTCGAGGGCCGGGACGGGTTCATCCTCCATTCCCGCTGGCTCGACGATGTCGTGACCAAGATCAGGTCTACCGGACGGAAAGAACTGACCGTGGCCGACTTCAAGGCCTTGACGGGGCTGACCCGGAAGTACGCCATCCCCCTCCTCGAGCTCCTTGATGAGATGGGGGTCACGCGGCGCAAGGGCGCCGTGCGCGACATTCTGAAATAGCCGGGCCCTGAGCCTCTCGCTCATGCCGGGTTCCGCCCTCTATCTGGTCTGGTTCCAGGGCCGCACTGGGGATTTTTCCGAGGGGGATTTTTCGTTCGGGCGCGACGCGGGCCGTCTTTTCGACATCCATCCCGAGAACGTCTTCCTCCTGAAGTTCTCGTACTGCTTCCAGCTCTGAACCGCGGCCGCGCGGACGGCTATTCCTTCTTCGGGGGCTCGGGCTCGACGTCCGGCTTCTTGTCGTCCTTCTTCTTGAGGGCCGTCTTGAGGAGGTCGGCGAAGATGCCGAACTTGGGCTCTTCCTTGGAGACGGGCTTGAACTCCTCTTTCTTCTCGCGGGCCCGGGTCTCGACGCCCTCCTCGTCTTTTTCCTTGATGGCGGAAAGGGCCGCGGCGACGGACTCTTCCTCCTCGATCTTCTCCTCGATGACGCGCCGCTCGCTTTTCTTCGGCCGCGCCGTTTTTTCACCCTCGGCCTTCGGTCTCTTCTTCTTGAAGGGCTTTTCCTTCTTGGCGGCGGGCGTGGCGGCCGGGGCCTTGGCCTTATCGGAGGGGGTGGCCTTGGCGGCCGCGGCTTCCAGTTCGGCCTGGGCGATTTCCTGCGGGCCGGCCTCGAAACCCATCTCCCCGGGCAGCTCTTCCTCGCCAGTGAGCTCCCCGGTCAGCGGGCCGATGGTCGGCTGCTCGGCCAGGAACCCGATGGGCGCTTCCTCCTTCGGGACGTAGGGCTCCTGGTAGTAGAACAGTCCCTTCTTCTTGTCGGACTTTGAGAAATCCGAGGTGTTGAGGAGGACCATCTCCACGTCCTCCTGGGTGGTCTGGCGGAGGAGGTCGACGAGGTGATAGGCCCTCAGGAAATGGAGGGAGTGCGAAGGCCCGCCCAGGGCCGGGCTCTTGAACACAAGCATGAGGAGCTCCCGGAGGTCCAGGCTTTCGCGTTGCTCGTAAAGGGGCAGGATCTTGGCCATGGTCTCCCGCTCAATATAGATGATCTTGTTGGGCTCGGCGAAAGAGTAGCCCTCCTCGCCCGTGTCCTGGAACTGGTCTTTTTCGATATCATAGGCGAGGCGGGGCACGGAGATCTTCTTCTTGGACTTCTTGATCCAGAAATTGAACGTGTTGGGCCCGGTCTTTTCCAGGGTCACGCTCGTCCCCTGGGGGATGTTGGCCTGGGTGTAGAAATCCCTGAGGCCCAGGAAATAATTGGCGGTCGGATAGTAGTATAGCGTGTAGGCCTTATTGTCCTCGGCGTCCGTGAACGTATACTCCCGGGCGTGGGAGAGCTCCTTCCCCAGGCTCCGGGGGACCTTGAGGCCTCCCGACAGGATCTCCCGCCACGTGAGGTAGACCTTGATCGGGAAGGCCTGGACGACGCTCATCTCCGGCTTTTCGACCTCCTCGATTTCGGGGAGGGCGGCCATGGGGGCCGCGAGCGGGAGCTTGTCCGGCAAGGAGTTGAGAATCCTCTTGAGATGCCACTTGCCCCAGCCCGCTTCGGCCAGGAGGATGAATTCCTTCTTGTACTTTTTCTCGAGAAGGACGTCGAGGCTCAGGCAGGTGAGCTCGAAGAGATCATTCGAGGCCTCGATCCCGAAATATTTCTTGACCAGCTCCTCCGTGGCGGCCGAACGCAGAGTCGTCACGAATTCGTTTTCGATCTCCTTGATCCGGTCTTCGGGGATTTCGACCCGCTTCGCGGCGAGCTGCCATAAATCGCCCCAGCCGAAGAATCTCGGGCTCTTGGCGAGCTCGGACCGGAGGTGCTTCTCGAGCGTCTTGAGGTCCCGTTCCGTCATGGGGAGCTCGGTCAGCCGGGGGTCATCGCTCTTGGCGATCAACTCGGGGGGCTGGTTCCTGCCGTCCACGTTGGAGGGAAGAAGGACCTGTGTCCGGGTCTTCTTCATGTAATCGACGTACTTTCGGAAGACCCCGCCGCCGGGATAATCGACTTCGAGCATCTCGCAGTTGAAGTGCTTGTAAAATGTCCTGGCGACGACTTTCAGGATGACGGCGCCCTGGAAGCGCTCGACGGTCTTGCTGCCGACGGTCAGGGGCTCATCGTAGTCCTTGTAGATGAAATCTCCCACCTCGTACCGGCAGTTCGGGTCGTATTTTTTAACGTCCTGCATCCTCTGGCCGGCGGTCTTCTCGAACGCCAGCTTCTGGGTCAGGGCCTTGACGGTCTGAGGATGCAACGTCGTCGCGAGCTCGCGCTCGACGAGGCCCATGTCGTCCGCCGTCACCGTGGTGAGATTGTTGATTTCGCTGTTCATTGTTTGTTCTTTTTCCCCAGGAGAAGGTTGAGGATGACCTTTTGAATGTGCAGGCGGTTCTCGGCCTGATCGTAGACGATGGAATTCGGAGAGTCGATGACCTCGTCCGTAACCTCATCGCCCCGGTGCGCGGGCAGGCAGTGCATGAAGACCGCGTCCTTCTTGGCGTGGGACATGAGCCGGGCGTTGACTTGGTAGGGGGCGAAGATCGCGGCCCTCTTGGCCTTTTCCGACTCCTGGCCCATCGAAGCCCAGACGTCGGTGTAGACGGCGTCGGCGCCGCTCGCGGCTTCCGCCGGGTCGTTTGTGAGCTTGACTTCGAACCCGGTCTCCTTCCCGTCTTCCCTCGCCATCTGGACCATCTTCGGGTTCGGCTCGTAGCCGGCCGGCGTCCCGACAGCCATCTTCGTGCCGGCCCGGGCCGCGGCCAGGAGCAGGCTGTGGCAGACGTTGTTCCCGTCCCCGAGGTAGGCCAGCTTCAGGCCCGCCAAGCCGCCCTTATGCTCCCGGAGGGTGAAGATGTCGGCCATGCCCTGGCAGGGGTGGGAGAGGTCGGTCAGGGCGTTGATGACGGGGATGCGGGTGCTCTGGGCCAGGTCCACCGCGATCTGGTGGCCGAACGTCCGGATCATGATCCCGTCCACCCAGCGCTCGAGGTTCTTGCCGATGTCGTAGGCGCCCTCACGGCTCCCCATCTGGATGTCCGAGGGGGCCAGGTAGATGGCCTCCCCGCCGAGCTGGAGCATGCCCGCTTCGAAGGTCATCCGCGTTCTCAAGGAGGGCTTCTGGAAAATCATGGCCAGGATCTTGTGCTCGAGGTCCCTGTGGTGTCTCCCGGGCCGCTTCTTCATTTCGGCCGTGAGGTCGAGCATCTGGCTGAACTCGTACAGGCTCAGGTCGTGGATGGACAGGAAATCTTTCTCCATTGCGGCTCCTCCTAGGCTGTAGCGACGATCCGGGTCCCCGAGCGGTTGAGCAGGGCGGCCTTGAGATGGGTGTCCTTGGTGATGAGGACCTCCCGGCCGCCGGCCTCGATGTACTCGACGGCCGCGCGGATCTTGGGCTCCATGGATCCGGCCGGGAATTGGCCCTCGGCCAGGTATTTTTTGGCTTCCTCGACGGTCAGGACGGGGACCTCCCGTTGGTCGGGCCTGCCGAAATTGACGTAGACGCGCTCGATGGCCGTGAGGATGATGAAGAGGTCGGCGCCGACCTCGCGGGCCAGCAGGCTCGCGGCGTAATCCTTGTCGATGACGGCCTCGACGCCCTCGAAGAGCCCCCGGCTGTTGATGACGACGGGAATCCCGCCGCCCCCGGCGGCGACGACGACCCGTCCGGCGTGGACGAGGTCCCGGATGACCCATTTGGGGACGACGTCGATCGGCCTGGGCGAGGGGACGACCTTGCGGTAGCCGCGGCCCGCGTCCTCGACCATGGCCCACTTCTTTTCCCGGGCCAGCATCTGGGCCCGGTATTTGGAGTAGAACGGCCCGACGGGCTTGGTCGGCTTGGCGAAAGCCGGGTCCTTCCTGTCGACGACGACCTGGGTGACGAGCGAGGCCACTTCCTTGTCGAGGGAGCGGCGCCGGAGCTCGTTCGCGATGGCCCGCTCGAGCATGAAGCCCATGCTGCCCTCGGTCATGGCGTCGCAGACGTCGAGCGTGTACGGCGGGATCTTGGTCACGGCCTCCTCCATCTGGATGAGGAGGTTGCCGACCTGGGGCCCGTTCCCGTGGACCACGATGAGCTCATAGCCCTTGCGGACGATGTGGACCATGAGCTCGGCCGCCTTCTGGGCGTTGCGCATCTGCTCGTCCTGCAGACCCCTCTGGTTGTCGGGGAGCAGCGCGTTGCCTCCGAAGGCGATGAGGGCGACTTTCGGTTTCATCACACTCAGAACTTTTTGAGCACGTCCTTGAGCGTCGGGGAGCCGATCTCCTCGAGCTCGTAGCCGACGCGGATGATGGGCTTGCTCACGGTGATGACCCGGGTGATGTCGATGGGCGTCGCGCTGACGACGAGGTCGCAGGGGACTTTCTCGATGGTCGCGGCCAGGTCGCTGCACTGCTTGTCGCCGTATCCCATGGCCGGCAAAACCTTGTCGAGGTGGTTGTACTTCTCGAAGGTCTTCTTGATGCTCCCGACGGCGTAGGGCCGGGGGTCGATGATCTCGGCCGCGCCGTACTTCTGGGCGGCCACGATGCCGGCGCCGTAGCGCATGCCGCCGTGGGTCAAGGTCGGGCCGTCCTCGATGACCAGGACGCGCTTGCCCGTGATCCGGCCGCCGTCGCTGACGATCGTCGGCGAGTTGGCCCGGATGACGACGGCCTTGGGGTTGACTTTCTTGATGTCGGCCAGGACGAGGTCGATGCCCTCCTTCGTGGCCGTGTCCATCTTGTTGATGACGATGACCTGGGCGCGGCGGATGTTCGTCTCGCCGGGGTGGTAGCGCAGCTCGTGGCCCGCCCGGTGAGGGTCGGCCACGACGATCTCGAGGTCGGACTTGTAGAAGGAGAAATCGTTGTTTCCGCCGTCCCAGAGGATGACGTCCGCCTCTTTCTCGGCCTGGCGGAGAATGGCCTCGTAATCGACGCCGGCGTAGACGATGATGCCCCGGTCGATATGGGGCTCATACTCCTCCCGCTCCTCGATCGTGCACTCGTGCTTGTCGAGGTCGGCGTAGGTCGCGAAGCGCTGGACCTTCTGCTTGACGAGGTCGCCGTAGGGCATGGGATGGCGGATGACCGCGACCTTGCGGCCCTTCTCCTTGAGGATCGTGGCCACCTTGCGGCTGGTCTGGCTCTTGCCGGACCCAGTCCGGACGGCGCAGACGGATACGACCGGCCGCCGGCTCTTGACCATCGTGTCGCGAGGGCCGAGGAGGACGAAGTTCGCGCCGTCGGCCATGACCTGGGAGGCCTTGTTCATGACGTATTCGTGCGCTACGTCGCTATAGGCGAAGTGGACGTCGTCGACCTTGTATTTGGCGATCAAGGCGTCGAGTTCGGATTCGGCGTAGATCGGGATGCCCCTGGGATAGAGCTTGCCGGCCAGGGCGGCGGGGTACTTCCGGCCCGCGATGTCCGGAATCTGGGTGGCGGTAAAGGCGACCACCCTGTAATCAGGGTTGTTGCGGAAATAGGTGTTGAAGTTGTGGAAGTCGCGCCCTGCGGCCCCCATGATGATGACTTTCTTCACGGCCGTTTCTCCTTTCTCAACTAAAATAAAAAAACCTCTCCAGCCGACATTTTTTCAGATTCAATTGTCAGGAAGAAGGAAGCAAGTATATTACAATGAGCCCCTTAATGCAAATAGGGGGAAATACCGTCCCTGCCCGGGGCCGAGGGGCTGGCTTCCACTCCAGAGCGCGGTTCTTCACGCCGCGAGAATCACGCACTTATCGGCGCCAAAACAACTCGCTTGGCGTGCGCTACGCCAAGCTCAAACAAGTTTTGGCGGTTCCCCCTGAAACTCCCCTCAAAGGGCGCGATTCTCGGGCTAAACCGCGCATGACGTTCCAGCCAATCCCCTCTGGCCCCGGTTCAGGCACCGAGCCATCCGTCCTGTCTCTTAGCCCGGGGAGAAACGCCGGGCCACCCGTTCCTCTAGGCAGTCCGGGCACCTCCCGGCCTTCGGTTTCGAGTGACTCTACGGCGTGTGCTTGGGCGGGGGCGTTATCTTACGGCCGGGGCTTTTCTTCGAGAATCCCGAAGGGCGGAGGGGTGGGGGGAGCGGCCGGCGGGCCTGCTGCCACGAGGGCTTCTGACGCCTGTTGACGGGGTGAGGCATGGGGCTGATCCTCCTTATCAGAGTGGGACGATGTCGACGGACATGTTCGCCGGGTCGAAGAGGGCCACCGTGCTCTTCCCGTGGAGCCATCCGCCCGCTTCGCCGGGGTTGATGAGGAGGACGCCATCCTTATGTTCGGAAAGGGCCTTATGGGTATGCCCGAAAACGACCACGTCGCAGGGAATCGAGGCGATGTACTTGGGGACCGGCGCGTCCAGATGGCTCACCACGAACCTGAGCCCGGCGTGCGCAAACGCCAGAGGGGCGTCCCGGATGTCCCCCATCCCTTGGAATGCGCGGGTCAGTCCGGCCTTCTCGCCGTCGCAGTTCCCGAAGACCGCCTTGACCGGGCAGCGGAGGTTGCTGAGCTCGGCGGCCGCGAAAGGGGCGACCATGTCCCCGGCGTGGACCACCAGGTCGCAGCCCATGTCGTTGAACAGGCCGACGGCCCGGCGGATCATCACCAGGTTGTCGTGAGAGTCGGAGAGGAGACCGATCATCGGTGAGTTCCTTTTATATGAATTATATACGATCCGGGCCCGCCGGCCAACCCCCTCCCTGGGGAGGGGCCCTCATCCGTCCCTCCCGACGGCCGCCCCGGGACTGGAACGATCCATGTAGCCTTGACAGAACGTTCCGGAGTCCTCAAGCTCCACGGACGCGAGTCCCTGGAATCCCACGAACGGGGTTGACCCGTTCGCCGAAGCCAAGCCCCGCCTTGCAAGGCGGAGACGAGAAGAGAGGCTCAGGGTTAACCCCGAACAGGCCCCGGCCTTCACACCGGGCCGTCGAGGGGTTGACAGTCCGGCCCGATTTCCTTAAGATATAACAGCTTTAAATAGCGATGTTTAGGCGCGTAGCTCAGTGGGAGAGCGCTTCCCTGACACGGAAGAGGCCGTGGGTTCAATCCCCTCCGCGCCTACCAGTTGATTCACGCGGTCAGTATTCAAGAGGCCCTGGGATTGGCCGGATTTGAAGCGCCTGCCCTTGTGAACCAGTACGGCTGTCGAAAATGAGCGGAAAGATCAAGATCAAAATCGAGGATTCTGTTTACCCGGCGGAGGCGGGGGCGTGCGTCCTGGACCTCCTGCCCGCGCTGGGAAAGCCCGGCAAACCCGGTCAGCCCGTCGCGGCCCGGGTCGACGGCGTCCTCTGTGACCTGAAGGCGCCGATCGACAGGGATGCCGACGTGTCCCTTGTCGGCGCGGGGGACCCCCAAGCCCTCGAAGTGCTCCGCCACAGCGCCTCCCACCTGCTGGCCCACGCGGTCCTCGATCTCTATCCGGAGACCAAGACCGGGATCGGGCCGGCCGTCGAGAACGGGTTTTACTATGACTTCCTGCGGGAGACACCGTTCACGCCGGAAGACCTGGCGGCCATCGAAAAGAAGATGAAGGAACTCGCCCGGCAAGACATTCCGGTCGAGCGGCTGGTCCTGGCCAAGGACGATGCCGTCGAACTCTTCCGAAAGATGGGCCAGACCCTCAAGGTCGAGCTCATCCGGGAAAAAGGCGATGCGCAGGTCACCTGCTACCGGCAGGGGAGTTTCGTCGATTTCTGCCTCGGCCCCCACGTGGCCTCGACGGGCGCCCTTCAGAACGTCAAGCTCCTGTCGGTTTCGGGCGCCTACTGGAAAGGCGACGAGAAAGGCCGGCAGCTCCAGCGCATCTATGGGACCGCCTTCTTCTCCAAGAAAGAGCTCGACGACTACCTGGCCTTCGTCGAAGAGGCCAAGAAACGGGACCACCGCAAGCTCGGGCCGGAGCTTGACCTTTTCAGCTTCGCCGACGAGCTCGGGGGCGGCCTGACCCTCTGGCATCCCAAGGGCGCCCGGGTCAGGGCCGTGATCGAGCAGTACTGGCGCGAGCGGCACTGGGCCGGGGGATACGACATTCTCTACACCCCGCACATCGGCCGGGAGACCCTGTGGCAGACTTCGGGCCATCTCGGGTTCTACAAGGACAGCATGTACTCTCCGATGGAGATCGACGAGCAGAATTACTACCTGAAGCCGATGAACTGCCCGTTCCACATTTTGATCTACAAATCGCGGGGGCGGTCCTACCGGGACCTGCCGCTGCGCTGGGCCGAACTCGGGACCGTTTACCGCTACGAACGGAGCGGCGTCCTTCACGGCCTGCTCCGTGTCCGCGGGTTCACCCAGGACGACGCCCACATCATCTGCACCCCCCAGCAGATCGACGACGAGATCCTGCGGGTCCTGGATTTTTCCATCAGCATCCTGGCCGCCTTCGGCTTCCCGGACAATAAAATCGAGCTTTCGGTCCGCGACCCCCTGAACCCGGCCAAGTACGCCGGCAGCGAGGACCTGTGGCGGCAGGCCGAGGCCTCGCTCGTCAAGGCGCTGGAGGCGAGGCGCCTCCCCTACGAGCGGATGGAAGGGGAGGCGGTCTTCTACGGCCCCAAGATCGACATCAAGGTCAAGGACGCCATCGGCCGCTTCTGGCAGTGCACGACCATCCAGTTCGACTTCAACATGTCCGCGCGGTTCGACATGACCTATATCGGCGAGGACGGGCAGGCGCACCGGCCCTACATGGTCCACCGGGCGCTCCTCGGCTCTCTCGAGCGCTTCTTCGGCATTCTCATCGAGCACTACAAGGGGAGTTTCCCCGTTTGGCTGGCCCCCGTCCAGGTCATCATCCTCCCCATCGCCGACCGGCACGAGGCCTACGCCCGGGAGCTCGACGCGATGTTCAGGGCCGCCGGGCTGCGGTCGGCCGTGGACGGAAGCCGCGAAAAGATCGGCAAGAAGATCCGCGAGGCGGAAGTCCAGAAGGTCCCGCTGCTCCTCGTCATCGGCGACAAGGAGGTCGAGCGCCGGACCGCCTCCCTCCGGGTCCACGGCCAGGGCGACAAGGGGGAGGTCGAGGTGGCCGGCTTCATCGAGAAGGTCAAGGGCTTCGACGCCCATAAAACTCTCACCACGATTTTTTAGAGGAGGACACACATTTTCAAGAGACACGCTTTCCATCCTGTCGTCAGCAAGGCCAAGGCCCATAGGATCAACGAAATGATCCCGGCGAAGGAGATCCGCGTCATCGACGAGGAGAAGAACCAGCTGGGCGTGTTGCCCACGCAACAGGCCATCGCCCTGGCCCGGGAGCGCGGGCTCGACCTCGTGGAGATCGCTCCCACGGCCCAGCCGCCCGTCTGCCGGATCATGGACTATGGGAAGTTCCTTTACGAAGAGCACAAGCGCGAGCACCAGGCCAAGAAGCACCAGAAGCAGATCCAGATCAAGGAGATCAAGTTCCGGCCCAAGATCAGCGTCCACGACTACGACTTCAAGATGAAGCACATCCGCCGGTTCATCGAGGACGGCAACAAGGTCAAGGTGACGGTCATGCTGCGCGGCCGCGAGAAGCAGAAGCCCGAACTCGGGCAGCAGGTGCTCGACAGGGTCAAGGTCGACATGAAGGACCTGGCGGCCCAGGATGGCGAAGCGCGGAAACAGGATTGGGCCGTTTCCGCTCTGTTGGTCCCCGTGAAGTTAGGAGGAAAGGATGCCAAAGCTAAAAACCCACAAGGGAGCCCGAAAGAGGTTCCAAGTCACGGCCAAGAAAAAAGTCCTACACAGCAAGGCGAATAAAAGCCATATCCTGACCAAGAAGGCCTCCAAGCGCAAGAGGCACCTGGGCCAGAAGGCCGTCGCCAGCGCGGCCGACCGCAAGGCCGTCAAGTCCATGCTCCCGTACGATTTCTAAGGTCGTCCGCGACCGCACTAGGAGTTCATTATGCCACGCGTAAAGAGAAGCACGAAACGGAAGGACCGGCGGGCCAAAACCCTCGCGCTCGCCAAGGGATACTGGGGCGCCAAAAGCCGGAATTACCGGACCGCCAAAGAGGCCGTCGAGAAGTCCCTGCTCTATGCCTACCGGGACCGGCGGGCAAAAAAACGGACGTTCCGGGGCCTCTGGATCGTCCGGATCACGGCCGCGGCCGAGATCAACGGGACGACCTACAGCCGCTTGATCAAGGGCCTGAAGACGCTGGGCGTCGGCCTGGACCGGAAGATCCTGGCCGACCTGGCCGTGAACGCGCCCGGGACATTTGCCGACCTGGCCCGGAGGGCGAAAGACGCGGCGGTCTAGCCGCCGGGACATGCCAACCCTCAAGGACCGGATCCAAGGGCTCCGGAAGGACTTCGAGGAAGCCGCCGCCCGAGCCAGAGACGAGCGGTCCCTCGAAGACCTGCGGAACCTTTATTTAGGCCGGAAAAAGGGCCACGTCACCGGTCTGTTCGAAGAGCTGAAGACCGTCCCGGCCTCGGAGAAGCGCGAAGCCGGGAAGCTCGTGAACGAGCTCAAAACGTTCGTGCAGGAGACGATCCGGGAGCTCGAAGGGTCCGTGGCCAAGGCCGACAGGCAAGCCCCGCGACTCGACCTGACCCTCCCCGGCCGGGTCCGCTACACGGGCGCTCCCCATCCTCTCGTCCTCTTCCAGGAGGAGATCGAGCGCATCTTCCTCGGCATGGGCTATACCATCGAGGAAGGGCCCGAGATCGAAACGGACTATTACAACTTCGAGGCCTTGAACTTCCCCCCGCAACATCCGGCCCGCGACAAGTGGGACACGCTCTTCATCAAGGGCGACCTGCTCCTGCGCACGCACACCTCCCCCGTCCAGATCCGGGTCATGGAAAAGAAGAAGCCGCCCATCCGCGTCATCACGCCCGGACGGGTCTTCCGGCGGGAAACACCGGACCCGACGCACCTGCCGATGTTCCTCCAGGTCGAGGGGCTGGTCGTCGACGAGGGCATCACCTTCGCCCATCTCAAGGGGACGCTGGAATATTTCATCCATGCCCTCTTCGGGGAGAAGGTCAAGGTCCGTTTTCGGCCGAGCTTCTTCCCCTTCACCGAGCCGTCGGCCGAGGTGGATATCGGCTGCTTCGTGTGCGAGGGCCAGGACAAGGCCTGCCGCCTCTGCGGCGGGACCGGCTGGAAGGAGATCCTGGGGTCAGGCATGGTCGACCCCCAGGTCTTCAAGAACGTCAATATCGACCCGGAGCGGTACTCCGGCTGGGCCTTCGGGCTGGGGATCGACCGGACGGCCATGCTCGCCCTCGGCATCCCCGAGATGCGGTATTTCTATGAGAACGACCTGAGGTTCCTCAGGCAATTCGAAGTCAAATGAAGATCAGCCTGGACTGGATACGGGACTACGTGAAGGTGGACCTCCCCTTGGGGGAGCTCGTTGACCGGCTGACGATGATCGGCCTGGTCGCGGAGTCCGTCGAAGAGAAGGACGGGGACACGGTCCTGGACCTCGAAACCTACGCCAACCGCCCCGACACCCTCGGCCACCTCGGCGTCGCGCGCGAGATCGCGGCCATGCTCGGGCTGCCGCTCACGGAGCCGCCCTGGCCCCTGACCGAATCCGATGCGGCCGTCTCCGACCTCGCCACCGTCCAGGTCCTCGACGACGGACTCTGCCCGCGATATTGCGCCAGGATCGTCCGCGGCATCACCGTCGGGCCCTCACCCGGCTGGCTCCGGCGGAGGATCGAAGCCATGGGCCTGCGGCCGATCAACAACGTCGTCGACGCCTCGAACTACGTCCTCTTCGCCACGGGCCAGCCCATCCACGCCTTCGACTTCGGGAAGCTTTCGGGGGCGAAGGTCGTCGTGCGGAGGGCGAACCGCGGCGAGCGGCTGTGCGACCTCGAGGGTCGCACCCTCGAGCTCGAACCCGACATGCTGGTCATCGCCGACGAGACCCGGCCGGTGGCCCTGGCCGGGGTCATCGGGGGCGGGGAGACCGGCGTGACGGATGCGACTTGCGACATCTTCATCGAGAGCGCCAACTTCGACCCGGTCTCGATCCGGCTCACGTCGAAAAAGCTCGGCCTGGCCACGGATGCCTCATACCGATTCGAGCGGGGCGCCGACATCGGCTTCGCGCCCCAGGCCGCCCTGATGATGGCCTCCCTGCTCGTTCGGATGGGCGGCCAGGCGGCCCGCGGGTTCATCGACGTCTACCCCAAGCCGCGCAAGGCCAAGTCCCTCGTCCTCCGGGAGCGCCGGATCGCCGAGCTCCTGGGCATCGAGGTGCCGGAGGGGTTCATCGAGAAAACCCTCACCAGCCTCGGGTTCAAGGCCGAGTGCTCCCAGAAAGGCGTTTGCCTGGTGGACGTCCCCACGTTCCGCGTCGATATCGACCGGGAAGCGGACCTCATCGAGGAGGTCGCCCGGTTCTACGGCTACGACCGGATCCCGGCCGAAGTCACCCCGGCCAAGTCCTTCGAGTTCACGGTCAACAAGAAACGGGACCGCGTCCTGAAGCTGCGCCGGACCCTCCTCCAGAACGGGTTCGACGAGGTCATCAATACGAGCTTCGCCGATCCGGAAAAGGAGGCCGCCGTGAGAAGCGGCCGCGAACCCGTCGGCATCCGGAACCCCATCTCCGCCCGGGCCGCCGTGCTCCGCACGAACCTCCTCATGGGGCTGCTCGAAAATGCGTCCTGGAACAGGAACCGGGGGATGGAGGGCGTCCATATTTTCGAGGTCGGGACCATCTACGCCTGCCAGGAGGACAAGCCCGAGGAACGGCTGGCCCTCGGCCTGCTGTCCACGGGGCTCCTTCCGGGCTCCGGCTGGCAGGAAAAGCCCGCCGGCACGGATTTTTACGTCATCAAGGGCGCGGTCGAGGCCGTCCTGGCCGCCCTCCGGTACGGCCCCTTTTCGTTCAAGGAGTCGGCGGGGCCCTATTTCGAGAAGGGCCAGGGCCTGACGCTTCTCTACAAAGGCCAGGCCGTCGGCTCGTTGGGCGTCCTCCAGAGGGGGATCGCCGGCCACTATTCTCTCGACCAGGCCGTTTTCGCCGCCGAGGTCGACCTCGCCTGCCTGTTCGAAAAGCAGCCCCGGCCCTTCGCCTACGCGCCGGTGCCGAAGTTTCCGGGCGTCAGCCGCGACCTCTCGTTTCTCGTCGACCGCGCCGTCCCCTATCAGGAGATCCGGAAAACGCTGGACAAGATGGCCCCGCCGCTCGTCGAAGGCTATGAGCTCCGCGACAGCTTCAGCGGGCCGTCCATCCCCGCCGGCAAAGTCAGCCTGTCCATCCGCTTCCGCTACCGCCACCCCCAGCGGACGTTGCTCGCCGAGGAGGTGGACCGGGTCGAACAGGAGATCGTCGGCCAACTGAAATCCGCATGGAACATCCAACTCAGGGAGGGATCAATTGACAACCGAACTTGAGCGAATTAAAATACTTGAAGGGAAGATCAGCCAGGTCGTCGATTACATCCACAAGCTGACCGCTGAAAACGACAAGCTCAAGCAGCAACTCAAAGAGCTCCGGGCCGAGAAGAAGGACTTCGAGGACCAGAACCGCAAAATCGCCCGCCTGGACGAAGACGTGAAAAAGTACGAGAGCGAGCGGGACGCCGTCAAGGGGAAGATCGAGGCGATCATCAACCAGATCGACCAACTCGGGCTATGATCGAAAAAATTCTGGAAATCGAGATCTTCGGACAACGATACAAGATCCGAGTCAAAGGAGAAGAGGATGAGAAATACATCGGCCACTTGACTTCCTACGTTGATCAGAAGATGCACGAAGTGGCGGTGAAATCCAAGTCCGCGGACCAGGCCAAAGTCGCCGTGCTGGCGGCCCTGAACATCGCGGACGAACTGTTCCTCAGCCAGAAGAAGCTGGATCAACTGAACGAAGCGCTTGGCCACATGGAGACCGAGATCGAAAACCTGGAGGTTCATCTCTTCGAAGATGAAAATACATACAAGGATCTGGACAAGGTTCCCTCCTGACCCGAACGCCGGCCGGGGGACCCCGGCCCGGGCGCCGGCCATAGGCGCCGCCGCGGCGTGGGATGGGGACCGATCTCTCTTCCGGAGGGGTCATCCCCCCGGGCTGGATTTTTGACGACCTCCCGTCTTTGACCTCGTCTCCTTCCGTTCATCTGAGAAGGAGGTAACTCACGTGACCATGAATTGGCTCAATTACGCATCGATCGCCGCCCTGGTCATTCTCGTGGCGGTGATGATTGTCATTTTGGGCAAGCGGCAGAAGGGCGCCCGTCATATCGAGAACGCGCAGGAAGAGGCCAAGGCCATTTTGGCCCGGGCGACGGACGACGGCGAGAAGATCAAGCGCGAGGCGGCCATCGAGGCCCGGGAAAAAGACCTGAGCCGGCAGTCGGAGTTCGAAGCCCACAACCGGGAGAAGCAGAGGAAGATCAACGAGACCGAGCGCCGGCTCGTCAACAAGGAGGAAAACCTGGAGCGCCGGTTCCAGGGGATGGAGCGCAAGGAACGGGAGTTCTCCCAGAAGGAGGGCCGGCTCTTCCAGAAGGAAAAGGACATCGAGGCCCTCGAGCAGAAAACCCTCGAGATCCAGAAGCAGGCCCTGGCCGAGCTCGAGCGCATCTCCGGGCTGACCCTCGAGGACGCCAAGGCCATGCTGATCAAGAAGATCGAGGACGAGGCCAAGCTCGAGGCCATCGCCACCGTCCGCAGGGTCGAGGAGGAAACGCGGGAGAAGGCCAACGCCCTGGCCCGCGAGATTATCGTCAACGCCATCCAGCGGTCGGCCGCCGAGCACGTCGTCGAGACGACGGTCTCGGTCGTCGACCTGCCCTCCGACGACATGAAGGGGCGGATCATCGGCCGCGAGGGCCGCAACATCCGGGCCCTGGAAATGGCCACGGGCGTGGACATCATCGTCGACGACACTCCCGAGGCCGTCATCCTGTCGAGCTTCGACCCGGTCCGCCGGGAGCTCGCCCGCCTGTCCATCCAGAAGCTCGTGACCGACGGCCGGATCCACCCGGCCCGGATCGAGGACATCGTCGAGTCCGTCAAGGCCGACCTCGAGCTGAAGATCAAGCAGGAAGGCGAGTCGGCCGTCCTGGAGCTCAAGGTCCGCGACATCCACCCCGAACTCATCAAGCTCCTCGGCAAGCTCAAGTACCGGACGAGCTACGGCCAGAACGTCCTCCAGCACTCCAAGGAGGTCGCCATGCTGGCGGCCATGATGGCCCGGGAGATCGGGGCCGACGTCAACGTCGCCCTCCGGGCCGGACTCCTCCACGATATCGGCAAGGCCGTGGACAAGGACGTCGAAGGGACGCACACCCAGCTCAGCGTCGAGCTGACCAAGAAATACGGCGAAACCGAGAAAGTCATCCAGGCCATCGCCTCCCACCACCGGGACGTGGATTTCTCGTCGATCGAGGCCGTCCTCGTCCAGTCCGCCGACACGCTGTCGGCCGCCCGGCCGGGCGCCAGGCGAGAGCTCCTCGAGACCTACATCCAGCGGCTCGAAAAGCTCGAGGAGATCGCCATGGCCTTCGAGGGCGTCTCCAAGGCCTTCGCCCTCCAGGCCGGCCGCGAGATCCGCATCATCGTCGAGAGCCAGAAGATTTCCGACGACCGGGCCGCGCTGGTCGCCAAGGAGATCGCGGCGAGAATCAAGAACGAACTCGATTATCCCGGCCAGATCAAGGTCACGGTCATCCGGGAGATGAGGGCCGTGGAATATGCCAGATAAGTTCGGCGTCCTGTTCCTCGGCGACGTCATCGGCCGGACGGGCCGGCGGGCCATGGAGAAATTCCTGCCCGGCCTGGTCAAGAAACACGCACCGTCCATGATCATCGCCAACGGCGAGAACGCGGCCGGCGGGAGCGGCATCACCGAGGAGATCGGAAAAGAGCTCTTCCTCCAAGTCGACGTCCTGACCTCCGGCAACCATATCTGGGACAAGAAGGAGGCCCTGCCCTACCTGGCCCGGGAACCCCGCCTTCTGCGGCCGGCCAACTATCCGCCCGTCAACCCCGGCCATTTTTCCTACGTTTTCCAGCGCGCCGACGGGGTCAAGGCCGCCGTGCTCAACCTCCAGGGGCGGGTGTTCATGGAGCCCCTGGACTGCCCGTTCCGCCGGGCCGACGAGGAGGTCGCGGCCCTGGCCGCCCAGACGCCCATCATCCTCATCGATTTCCACGCCGAGGCCACGTCGGAAAAACAGGCGCTCGGCTGGTATCTGGACGGCCGGGTCTCGGCCGTCATTGGGACGCACACCCACGTCCCGACCGCCGACGAAAGGCTTCTGCCGAAGGGGACCGCCTACATCACCGACGTCGGCATGGTCGGGGGGCGCAACGCCGTGATCGGCATCTCCCGGGAGCAGGCCCTCCAGAGGTTCCTGACCTCGCGGCCGCAGCGTTTCGAGCCCTCCCGGGACGGCCTGTTCCTGTCCTCGGTCTTCGTCGAGGTCGACGCCGGGACGGGAAGAGCCCTCTCGATCAAACGGGAGGTTCTGGCGGAGGACGGAGACGATGAATGACGGCCTGGTAAAGCGCGACCTGGTTTATTCGGTTTCGCAGATCACCGAGCTCATCAAGACGGCCCTCGAGGTCGCCTTCCCGCAAGTCTGGGTCGAGGGCGAGATCTCCGGATATACGAAAGCCGCCTCCGGCCACGTCTACTTTTCCCTGAAGGATGAACATACCATCCTCAAGGCCGTGCTCTGGAAGGGCGAGGCCCAAAAGGTCCCTTTTGAAATGAAGACCGGCCTGAAGGTCGTCTGCCGAGGCCGAATCACCGTCTACGCGGCCCGTGGAGACTACCAGCTTTCCGTGGACCTGGTCGAGCCCAAGGGCAAGGGGGCGCTACAGCTCGCCTTCGAGCAGCTCAAAGAGAAACTCAAAGCCGAGGGCCTATTCGAGCCGGGCCGCAAGAAAAAACTCCCGCTGAGGCCGAAGACGATCGGCATCGTCACCTCGCGCACCGGCGCGGCCATCCGCGATATCCTCCGGATTCTTGAGCGCCGCTACGCCAAGTTGCATATCCTGATCTACCCCGTCAGAGTCCAAGGCGAGGGGGCTGCCCAAGAGATCGCCGCAGGCCTCGACTATTTGGGGACGCTCTCCGACGTCGACGTCATCATCGTCGGCCGCGGCGGCGGCTCGATCGAGGACCTGTGGGCGTTCAACGAAGAGGCTGTGGCCCGGGCCATCTTCCGTTCGCCCAAGCCGGTCGTCTCCGCGGTCGGCCACGAGATCGATTTCACGATCGCCGACTTCGTCGCCGACGTCCGGGCCCCGACGCCCTCGGCTGCCGCCGAGATCGTGATCGAGAAGGAAGAGGCGTTCGAGGAGCGGATCAGAACCATGTCCCAGAGACTGGCCGAGCTCGTCAAGTACTCCCTCCAGGAGCGGAAGTCCGACGTCGCGGAGCTCGCCCAGCGCCGGATCTTCCAGAATTTCCGGCTGGGGCTGAAAGAGTTCATCCAGCGGGTGGACGACCTGGACTCGAGGGCCCGGAACGTCATCCGGGCCGAACGGCAGGCGCTCGCGGAGATGCGAGGGACCTCGCTTCTCCTCTCCGAAAAGCTCACGAACCTCTTCGGCCGGAAACTCCGCGACCATCAATCGGCCTGGGAGAGGCTGTCGACGAACCTCCACACCCTGAGCCCCCTCAACATCCTGAAGAAGGGCTACACGCTCTGCTGGAAGGACGGCGGCCTGCGGCTCGTCCGGAAGGTCGAGGACATTGAAACCGAGGACACGGTCATCGTGTCTTTCCACAAGGGCGAGTTCCAGGCCCGGGTGCAAAGCGTGGACCGGAAGAAGCTCCTGGAATCGCGTTTCCTGAAGGAGAGCTCATGACGAACATGACCTTTGAAAAAGCGCTGGCGGAACTCGAGCAGATCGTCGCCAAGCTCGAGAAGGGGGCCGTCTCGCTCAACGATTCCCTGGCCCTCTTCGAGAAGGGCGTCAAACTGGCGCGGTTCCTCCGGGGAGAGCTGGACAAGGCCGAGCGGAAGGTCGAGATCCTGCTCAAGGACGAAAAGGGCGGGATGAAGGCGGAAGACTTCGACGCGGACCGGGCCGCGGAAGACGCGACGGACGATAAGGACGACGCCCCGGCCGGCCGCAAGAAAGGCGAGGACGACACGCCGTTCTGACGGGCGGCGGACCGCGCCCGGTTTGATGGAGAGACAACGGCTGAGATTCGACCGATGAGGAGCGATCCTGTGAACGTTCGGGACAGGCTCGAAGAGGCCCGCCAGGCCGTCGACGCGGAGCTTGAACGTCTCCTCGCCGGCGACGGGTCCCGACTTTTCGACGCCATGCGTTACGCCGTCCTCGGCGGCGGCAAACGCTTCCGGCCCCTCCTCCTGCTGGCCGCCGGCGGGGCGTTCGGCGCCCCGCGCGAAGCGCTCCTCCCCTATGCCTGCGCCATCGAGCTCATCCACAATTATTCCCTCGTTCACGACGACCTCCCCGCCATGGACAACGACGATTTCCGGCGCGGCAAGCCGTCCTGCCACAAGGCCTTCGGCGAGGGGCTGGCCGTGCTCGCGGGCGACGGCCTGCTGTCCCTGGCTTTCGAAGTGATCGCCGGAGCGCCCTCTCCCGGGGGTCGCCGGGAAAGAAAGGAACAGGCCCTCCTGGAGATCGCGGCCGCCGCGGGCGTCCGGGGAATGATCAAGGGCCAGTGGTTGGACATCAGCCTGTCGCGCCAGGACGCGGACGCGGACGCCTACACCGACCTCATCCGGCGAAAAACGGGCGCGCTCATCGCGGCCTCGGTCAAAGCCGGGGCCTTGCTCGGGGGCGCTCCTCCCCGCGGCCTCGAGGCCGCCGGGGCGTACGGAGAGTCCGTCGGGCTGGCCTTCCAGCTCCGCGACGACCTCGCCGACTCCGGGACGACCGGCTCGCCGTCCGGATTCGACGCCGTCACGATATTCGGGCGGGACGGCGCCAGGGCCCGGTTGGACGGATGCCTGAAAAAGGCCGTCGCCGACCTGGCACGCGGGGCCATCGACTCCGCCGAGCTGCGCGACCTGGCGGGGATGCTGGCCCCTCAGCCGGGGGATTGAGCATGGCCAAGACGCTCGATTCGATCAAGTCCCCCGCCGACCTCAAGAAGCTCTCCGTGCAGGACCTCTCCCGGCTGGCCACCGAGATCCGGGCCCTCATCCTCGAAACGGTCTCCAAGAACGGAGGCCACCTCGGCTCGAACCTCGGTGTCGTGGAGCTCACCCTGGCCCTTCATTATGTCTTCGACTCTCCCAAGGACAAGCTCATCTGGGACGTCGGGCATCAGTGTTACACCCACAAGATCCTGACGGGGCGGAGGGATCGCTTCGCCGGCCTCCGCCGGAGCGGCGGGATCGTCGGATTCCCGTGCCGCGCGGAAAGCGAACACGATACGTACAACACAGGGCACGCCTCGACGGCCCTTTCCGCGGCCCTCGGCATGGCCATCGCGCGCGACAAGAAGAAGGACGACTTCCACGTCGTCGCCGTCGTCGGGGACGGGAGCCTCACGGGCGGAGTGGCCCTGGAAGCCCTCAACCAGATCGGCCATCTCCGGGAGCGGCTGATCATCGTCCTCAACTACAATGAGATGTCGATTTCGCCGAACGTCGGGGCCTGGTCCAAGTACCTGTCCTACCTCGTCTCGGGCCAGCACTATATCCGGATGAAAGACCAGGCCAAGTCCATCCTCAAGAACATCCCCAAGATCGGCTGGCCGCTGATCAAGGCGGCCCGCGCGCTCGAGGAGCTCGTCAAGAAGACGATTTTCCCCGGCCTCGTTTTCGAGGAGCTCGGCATCCGGTACATCGGCCCGGTCCAGGGCCACAGCCTCGGGTCTCTGATCGAGGTCTTCGAGCTGGCCAAAAAGTACGACGGCCCGATCCTCATCCACTGCGTGACGCAGAAGGGGCGCGGCTATATCCCGGCCCGGACCAACCAGGAGAAATTTCACGGCGCGGTGCCCTTCGAGATCCCCACGGGCGAGCCCGTGAACAACGGCCCGGCCGGGCCCCCCTCGTTTTCGGCGGTTTTCGGCGAAACCATGATCAAAATCGCCAAAAAGGACGACAAGGTCCTGTCCATCACCGCCGCCATGGGCGAGGGGACCGGCCTGGGACGGTTCGCCGAGAAATTCCCCGACAGGTTTTTCGACGTCGGCATCGCCGAACAGCATGCCGTGAACTTCTCGGCCGGCCTGGCCATCTCCGGCTTCAAGCCGGTCGTGGCCATCTACTCGACATTTCTCCAGCGGGCGTATGACCAGATCTACCACGACGTCTGCCTGATGGACCTGCCCGTGGTCTTCGCCCTGGACAGGGCGGGGATCGTCCCCGACGACGGGCCCACCCATCAGGGTGTCAACGACATCGTCTATCTCCGGCACATGCCGAATATGATCGTCATGGCGCCCAAGGACGAGAACGAGCTTCAGCACATGCTCTGGTCCGCCCTTTCCTACGGTCATCCCGCCGCCGTCCGCTTCCCCAAGGGCACCGGCCTGGGCGTCGCGAGGGACGAGGCGTTCAAGACGATCCCCTTGGGCCGGGGCGAGGTCCTCAAGGAGGGCCGGGACCTGCTTTTCGCTTTTGGAAACATGGTCCCCCCGGCTCTCGAGGCGGCCCACGAGCTCGAGAAGGACGGAATTTCCCTGGCCGTGGTCAACGCCCGCTTCGCCAAGCCGCTCGACGACGAGCTCATCCTCCGCTACGCCCAGCCCGGCCGGACGGTCATCACGGCCGAGGAAGGGATCCTGGCCGGCGGGCTCGGGAGCGCGGTCCGGGAGATGCTCGACAGGGAGAGACGCTTCGACATCCGATTCAAGGCCATCGGCCTCCCCCTCGAGATTTACCCGGTGGGAAAAGCCGAGGAGATCCGCCGGGCCTACGGTCTGGACGCCGCCGGATTCGTCGAACACATCAAGGCCCTCTACGCCTCACGGCCATGAAAGAGCGCGCCGATAAGCTGCTGGTCAAGCGGGGTCTCGCCGCGTCCCAGGAGAAGGCCCGGGCCCTGATCATGGCCGGGCTCGTGTCGTCCGGGGGATCCGACGTCCTTAAACCGGGAAGCTTGGTCGACGAGGCCGCTCCCATCTCACTCAAGGCCAGGCCTCCCTTCGTCAGCCGTGGCGGGCTCAAGCTCGCCGAGGCCCTCGACCGTTTCGCCGTGGACGTCCGGGGGAAGACCGCCGTCGATATCGGGTCCTCAACGGGGGGATTCACGGACTGCCTTCTCCAGCGCGGGGCGGCGAGAATCTTCGCGGTGGACGTGGATACGAAGCAGCTCGACTGGAAGCTCCGGGGCGACCCGCGGGTCGTCCTCGTCGAAAAGAACGCCCGCTACCTCGAGCCCGCCGACCTGCCCGAACCCCCGGGCGTCGTCACCATGGACGTCTCGTTCATCTCGCTCCTCAAGATCCTGCCCGCGCTGAAAGCCATTCCCGGGGACTGGGTCCTCCTGGGCCTGATCAAGCCGCAGTTCGAGGCGGAACGGGGGGCGGTCGGGAAAAAGGGGATCGTCCGCGACCCGGCCGTCCACGAGGAGGTCCTCCGCCGGATCGTCCGCGGGGCCCGGGAGAGCGGCTTCTTTCTCCGGGGGCTCGTCCGGTGTTCGACGCGCGGCCAGAAGGGCAACGTGGAATTCTTCGGCCGGTGGGCCAGGACGGACCCGGATCCCGGCCGGGAGGCCGACGACATGATGATCAAGGAGGCCGTCAAACATGAGAGTCATTAAGAGAGCCGGCATTGTCATCAAACCGCACGCGCCGCAGGTCGAAGACCTTCTCCCGGCCATCCTCGACTATTTCGGCGAACGTCGCATCGAATGCGTGCTCGAGGACGTCGCGGCGAAAAAGCTCGGCCGGCCCGACGGGCTGCGGAGGGCGGACGTCCCCGGCGCCTCGGACCTGGTCGTGGTCCTCGGCGGCGACGGAACGCTCCTGAGCGTCGCCGCCGCCGCCGCGCAGGCCGGGGTCCCGGTCGTCGGGATCAACCTGGGCCGGCTCGGCTTCCTCACCGAGATCCCCGTCAGCGAGACCTTCCTGACCCTGGACGCCTTTCTGGCCGGCACCGGGGACATCATCAGCCCGCGCTGGCTCCTCGAAGTCACGACCGAGCACGGCGTCTCGCACTGCCTGAACGACGTGGTCCTCACCAAAGGCGCCATGTCCAGGATGATCGAATTCACGATCCTGATCGACGGGCAGGACGTTGCGACGCTCAAGGCCGACGGCCTGATCGTTTCGACGCCCACCGGCTCCACGGCCTACTCGCTTTCGGCGGGCGGGCCGATCATCCATCCCCAGGTCCCCGCAGCCGTCCTGACGCCCATCTGTCCGCACACCCTGTCCTACCGGCCCCTGATCATCCCGTCCAGCTCCGAGGTCAGCGTCAAGCTCCTGACGGGGGGTGAGGAGGTGTACCTGACCCTGGACGGCCAGCGCGGCGGCGTCCTTGTCCGCCACCAGGCTGTCAGGATCCGGAAGGCGGCCGCGGAGCTGCTGCTCGTGACCTCGCCCCGGCGGAGCTATTACGACCTGGTCAAGGAAAAACTGCGCTGGGCCGAATAGCGCCCGCCGCAAAATAAAGGTCGGCCGGATTCTGTCACGCCGCCGTCTTGATCCGGGCGGCGCCAGGGTCGTCCTTATCCCCCGCGCCCCCGGGAACCAGTCCCGTCGGTTCCCCCATCGGCACAGCCGATGGGCCCCCCTCCGCTACGGGGGCTTTCGGACGACCCCGGCACCACCCGTCTCACGGGGTTCCTGGCGGAGCAGTCCCATGCGGTTTGACAATGCGAGGGGCGGCGGCTATGATGGAGCGCGCGGCGGATGACGGCCGCGAATCCAATCCCGGCGAACGCTTCCGGAGGGGAAGCTCCCCCGTCAAGGAGGAACAGATGTCCGACCTGATCATTCACGGCACGGATGACGGATTTGACCAGGAGGTCCTGAAGTCGGACCTGCCGGTCCTCGTGGATTTCTGGGCGCCCTGGTGCGGGCCCTGTCAGATGATCGCCCCCGTCCTCGAGGAGATCGCCCAGGCCAACCAGGGGAAGCTGAAGATCGTCAAGATCAATGTCGACGAGAACGGAAAAACGCCCATCACGTACGGCGTCATGGCCATTCCCACCCTGATCCTCTTCAAGGGCGGCGAGCTCAAGGAAAAGTCGGTCGGGGTCCTTCCCAAGTCCAAGCTGACCGACCTCGTGGCCCGCTACCTCTAGGCCCATGGACGGGCCCTGGGACGTCGTCATCATCGGCGCCGGCCCCGCCGGACTCGCGGCGGCCATCTACGCGGGCCGGGCGCGGCGTTCCACCCTCGTCCTCGAGAAGGGACTTCCCGGCGGCCAGATCCTGCTCACGGACTGGGTCGAGAATTTTCCCGGCTTCCCCGAGGGCGTCACGCCCTTCGAGCTCATGCAGGATTTCCGGAAACACGCCGAAAAATTCGGGGCCCGCATCGAGACCGATGAGATCGCGGGCCTCTCGAGGTCCGGGGAGGACTGGCTCCTCAAGGGCTCGAAGGGAGATTACACCGCCCGGGCCGTCATCATCGCGACGGGGTCGGCCTACCGCCGCCTGGGGCTCGAGAACGAAGCCCGCCTGACGGGCCGGGGCGTGTCCTACTGCGCCACGTGCGACGGGGCTTTTTTCGCGGATCGGCACGTCGCCATGGTCGGCGGCGGCGACAATGCCCTCAAGGAGGCCCTCGTTTTGGCCAAGTATTGCCGCAAGGTGACCGTCATCCACCGGCGCGACCGCTTCCGGGGCGAGAAGATCTACCAGGAACGGCTTTTCGCCAGCCCGAAAATCGAAGTCCTCTGGGAGACCGTCGTCGAGGCCGTCAACGGGGACGACAAAGTCGAATCCCTGGAGATCCGCAACCTGAAAGACGGCACGGCCGCGCATCTGCCCGTGGACGGGCTCTTCATCTCGATCGGGACCGCGCCCCAGACGGATTTCGTCCGGGGCTTTCTCGACCTCAACGAATGGGGCCAGGTCAAGGTCGACCTCGACATGGAATCGTCCGTCCCAGGCATTTTCGCCGCCGGGGACGTTTCCGACGCCTGTCCCAAGCAGATCGCCACGGCCGTGGGCACGGGCGTCCACGCCGCCCTGTCCGCCGAAGAATTCCTTTCCCGCCGCTGAATCAGCCCCGCCCCTTGCCGGATCCGTCCGGATGCGGGCAGCACCGCCTCTTGGCGGGGCATTCCCGCTTCATAGCGTCGCGCCCTCCGGCGCCTCCGCCGCCGCGTCCAGCCTCTCGTTGATCACGGAGGCCAGCTCCGCTCCCCAAAGCATGATGACCAGCGAAGTCGAAATCCACAGGAGAAAGAAAATGATCGACGTCAAGGTCCCCTGAAGAAGCTTATTCAGGACGACCCCGATGGCCGAGAAGTGGACGACGTAGAACGCGAACATCCTCTTGAAGACCTCGTAGAGCAGGGCCGCGATCACGGCCGGCAGGGCCGCCGCCCGAGTATGGACTTTTCTCTCGGGAATGAACTTAAAGAGGATGAAGAAGACGAGGAAGGTCAGGAAATAGGGGATCGCGTACTGGATGAAGAAATTGTTGACCAGTCGAACGGCGTCGGGGTTGAAGTAGGAGGCCACGATATCGCTCTCCTGGATGGACCGGCCGAGGGCCGTCCAGACCGCCGTGATGGCCAGGGAGAACAGCATGATCGTCCCGATGATGAACATGACCAGGTATTCCATGAGGCGGTTATAGAAGAAGGACCGGTGATAGCGGGTTTTGAAAATGAGGTTGATGGTCGCGATCAGGTTCGAGAACAGAAAGCTCGCGGAAATGAAGGACCCGATGAGCCCGAAAACCCCCAGGTTCGTGACGCTCCCGGAAAGCGCCTGCAACCTCTTGAAGAACCCCGGGTCCGAGCGCGCGAAGAATTCGTCCGTGAAGATGTTCAGGCTGCGGAGGGCGATCTCCGTGTTGCCGAGGATCTTCGTCGAAACGTAGAAAAAGAGGGCCAGGAGGGGGACGCAGCAGAGGAGCGCGAAATACGAGATGACGATGGCGGACGTCCAGCATTTGTCGTCGTTGAACCGCTTGAAGGACGCGGTCAGTATCGGGAACGCCGAGAGCTTCATCCGCCCTTGCGGCCGGGAGTCCCGTGGAGGCCCCGCGGCGCGGGCCCTGCCTCAAGGGCCAGGGGTCCGCGACGCGGGGCGCCCGCGCTCCGGCCGGCCGGCCTCAGACGTACTTGCCCCACTGGACCATCAGAATGATGATCGTGATGAGCAGGGCGTAAATGACGAGGGTTTCGATCAGGACGAGCCCGAAGATCAGCAGGAAGCGGATGTGCGGGGCGCCGCCCGGGTTCCGCGAAATGCCCTCGCAGGCGCTGCTGATAGCCTTGGCCTGGCAGAAGGCGCCGGCGGCGACGGACAGCGTGATGATGGCCGCGCCGGCGATGAGCGAGATCTTGAACAGGGAGGCCTTGGCCGGGCTGGGGACCCCGGTTTCCTGCGCCAGGAGCGGCGCGGCCAGGACCGCGGCCATGAACAACAGGACGCTCAAGGCTCTGAGGTTTTTGGACATGACGGAACTCCTTTAAATTTAATGTTCTTCTTCGTGGGCGACGGCCCCGGCGATATAGATGCAGGCGAGCAGGACGAACACGAACGCCTGGATGATCGAGGTGAAGATGGCCACGGCCATGAACGGGAGCGGCAGGAGAAACGGGACGATGGAGGCCATGATCACGATGAGCAGTTCCTCGGCGAAGATGTTCCCGAACAACCGCATGGAGAGCGAGACGGGCCGCGAGAAATGGCTGATGATCTCGATGGGGATCATGAGAGGGGCCAGGGCCGGGATGGGCCCCAGGAAGTGCTTGAAGTACTTCAGCCCCTGGGCCCGGACACCCTGGGCGTGGTAATAGAAAAAGACGACCAGGGCGCAGCCGACCGTCACGTTGAGCTTGCTCGTCGGCGACATGAAGCCGGGGACGAGCCCGATGAGGTTGCACGTAAAGATGAACAGGCCGACGGTCCCGATGACGGGCAGGTACTTCTTCCCCTCGGGCCCGATGGTATCCGTGGCCAGGCCCTCGAAAAGCCCGAAGACCATCTCGAGGAGGCTCTGCTTCTTGGAAGGGACGAGAGTGAGCTTCCGGGAGGCGAGCGAGAAGACGACGACCAGGAGAGCGGTCACGATGATGACCATGACGACGTAATCGGGAAAAAGATGGAGGGGGTCCCGGACCTTGATGCCGAAGAGGCCGAGAAAGGCGGCCAAGGGCTTGCCGAAAGCCCTGTTGAAGAGCTCGACGATGAAGAGAGGGTGTTCTAAGCCTTCCATGTCTTCATGCGAAGAAGAGCCCCGACGCCTTCCCCCAGGAACACGAGGACGATCGTGGAAAAGCCGGCGCCGAAGGCGAGAATCTTCCTCGGAAAGAGGAGGATTATAATGAAAAAGACCCCGCAAATCAACACCAGCCGAAGCGCGTAGAGGAGGATGGCCGACCGCAGGGCCCCGGTCTTCCCCCTGAGGAGAAACCGGGTCAGGGATTGTTTGAGCCAGAGGAACCCGAGAGCCGCCAGCGCGCCGCCCGCGAAGAAGAGGAGGGCGGTCGAGGGGCCGAAGAAAAAGACGCCGGGCAGGGCCAGAACCGCGGCCAGGACGAGGATTTCCCGGGGGATCCGCCGCAGGATGCGCTCATCCTCGGGTTCGAACGTGTCCATCGGGCCTTGTCCTTTCGTCTCCGGCCGCGCCGGGGCGGAACAAGTATACCATTTTCCGCCCTTGACTTTCCCGTCTCCCTTTTCGAGAATAAGCTCGGATTCGGCCCGAGGGCTGTTGGGAGGGATTGAGCAGATGTCCACGGAATTCCTGATCCGGTTATTCGGCATCTTTGCGGGGGTTCTGGCCCGGACCCTATTGCCCTGGTTGAGGAAGCTCCGCGAGGGGCGCGTCCGGGGGTTCCGCCGCCGCTACTTGGTTTCGGCCCTGGCGTCCATCGTGATCGGCTTCGTCCTGACGCTGGTCGTCTTTCCCCGGTTCGAAGTGGACCCCCAGGGAAGCTCCTTCGAAGCCCTGTTCAAGCTCTTCTGCCTGGCCTTCGGCTTCGGGTTCGGCTGGAACGCCCTGGTCCTCGAAGGCCAAGCCTGGGCCGGCTCGGGCAACGCCGTCCAACCCGCCCGGTCCGGGGAAGAAGATTGACCGAACCCAGGCCTCCACGCCCCAACTTCCGGAAAATCGCCGACCTGAGTTCCGTGGCCCTGATGCTGCCCTCTTCGATCATCGTCGGTCTTTTTATAGGCTACATGCTTGACCGCTGGCTCGGGACCCGCCCCTGGCTCCTCCTCATCTTCACCGTGCTCGGGATCGTCTCCGGGCTTCTGAGCCTCATCCGCGCCCTGAGCAAGTACGGCAAGGACGAGTCCCCCGACCTCTGAGCGCCCAGGCGTCTCGCCGGACGGCCTGGCGGGACGGTTTGATTACCCCTGGGATGATATGCTAAATTCCCGTTTATGAAGCCGCGCCTTTCCCGGGTGAGCCGCCGCGCCGCCGTCGCCCTCGCCGCATTCATGTTTCTCTCGCCGTCTCTTCGCGTTTCCGCGGCCGGCCGCCAGGAGCCGGCCGCCCCGGGTTCCCTGAAGACTTCTCCGTCCCAGCCCGAAATCCGGATCATCGCCCGGAACAAGGAAATGACCAAAGACCGACTCATCGCCACGGGGGACGTGGAAATCCAGTACGGCGAGTTCCGCCTTTTCGCCGACCGGGTCGAATTCGACCCTGCGACGAAGGATGTCGTGGCCGAGGGCAACGTGGTCATCCAGGCCCGGGACGAGGTCACCCGGGCCGAACGGGCCTTCCTCAACCTGGACACGGAGCGGGGGAGGGTCGAGAAGGCCGCCGGGATGATCAAGCCCTCCATCCTTTTCTCGGCCGAGTCGATCGAGCGGGAAACGGCGGATCGCTACAGTCTCCGCCGGGGCCGGGTCACGTCGTGCGCCCAGCCCGTCCCCCGCTGGAGTTTCTCCCTGTCCCGGGCCAACCTGAAAAAGGACGATTACGTCGAGATGTGGAATCCCGTCCTGTCGGTCAAGAACATCCCGGTCTTTTACCTGCCGTATCTCCGTTATCCCCTGCGGGACCGGGCGACGGGTTTTCTCATGCCCAATCTCGGCTACTCCGGGGCCAAGGGCTTCGTCTATTCACAGAGCTTCTATTGGGTTTTGGCCAGGAACATGGACGCGACCGTCGGGTTCGACGCCTATCCCTCGACGGGCCTGGGGGCCGGGCTGGAATACCGCTATCTCCTGCCGGCCGGGACCGGCGGCCAGGTCAACCTCTATTATTTCATGTTCAAGCGGGACGCCGCGGGATTCAGGCCCGACCCGGGCTCCATGATCCGCGTCACCCACAACCAGGCGCTCCCCATGGGATTTACTCTGGCCGCCAACATCGACTATCAGAAGTCCTTCGATTTCCAGCGCGAGTTCGACCCGAATTTCCGTCTGGCGTCGGTATCGAACAGGAGTTCCCAGGTGTTCCTGAGCCGTTCCTGGAGGCCGTTCAACGTGAGCGCCCAAATATCGCGCTTCGAGACTTATTTCTCAGACCTCAACGATTCCGTCGTCAGCACGACACTCCCCCAGGTCAACTTCAACGTGTTCAGGGTCAAGCTCCTATCCCCGCTCTATTTTTCCCTCACCGGGGGCTATCACAACTGGCGCTACGGCTGGCAGTCGGAATACAGGGCCGGGACGGAACGCCGGTCGAGCGACCTCACGGTCCGTCCGACCCTCAGCCTCCCGTTCTCGGCCATCCCCTGGCTGACGGTCAACACATCCCTCAGCGCCAATGTCGTTTGGTACGGCCAGAGCCTCGAACCCGGAACCCGCCAGATCGTCAGGAGTTCGCTGCTCACGGGGAACGCCGTCGTCAACGTCGACGTCACCGGGCCGGTCTTCTACAAGATTTTCATGAACGAGGCGGGCGCGCCCCGGCTCAAGAACATCATCGCACCCTACTTCAACTACACCTACGAAAGCCCCGTCAGCCAGGCCGACCGGATCGTCACCCCGTACGGCTTCTTCCGCCTGCACCAGATGGCCTACGGTTTCACGAGCCGGTTCCTCCAAAAAAAGGAGGATCGCCAGGTCGAGGTGCTGTCGTTCGGCCTCGGCCAGACCTACTATTTCTCGCCCGCCACCGGCCCCCTCGGGCAGTTCCTCGTCGACGGCAAGCCGCCCCGGTTCTCGGAGGTCAGCGGCACCGTGAGGTATTATCCCAATGAGAGTTTCAGCCTCGACGCCGCCCTCGGCTACAATCCCTATCATCACAATTTCTCGAGCCTGCGGCTGACGTCGACCGCCGGCCTCAAGTCGGACGGGCGGTTCCTCTCGCTGAACTGGTTCCGGAGCGACAACTCCTGGATCACGGGAGTGGACCCCACCCTCAGCGCCCTCTACAACCGCCAGCAGATCGGCGCCGTCGCCGGCTGGCGCTTCCCCGCCCTGTCCCTGGATTTCCTGGGCGAAGTCGATTACAACCTCCACGATAAAAAGCTCCTCTACACGGCCGGCCAGGTCGTCTACCATTACCAATGCCTGGATTTCATGTTCGAGGCCAAGGTCTTCTATTACCGGCTCCGGCCCGAGACGCAGGTCAGGTTTTCCGTGGGGCTCGGGAATATCGGGCGGACGGGAGATCTCCTGGGAGGGCTCGGGTTTTGAGGAGGCCGCCCGTCAGATGTTGAGCTCGAGCTGGCTGTCCTGGGCGAGCTTCCGCTCGGCCTCGATGTCGTCGAGGAGGCCCTGCGTGATATCGCCCGTCGGGTAGATCCCGTCGAAGCAGGCGGCGCAGAAATTCTTGATCTTCGGGTTCTCGATCTGGATGGCCTTCTTGAGCGCGTCGAGGCTCTGGTAGATGACCTTGTCGGCCCCGATCCGGCGGGCCACCGTCTTCTCGTCGGCGTCCTTGGCCACGAACTCCGCCTTCGTCTGCATGTCGATGCCGTAGACGCAGGGGTGGCGGAGCGGCGGCGAATACGACGCGAAGTAGACCTTCCGGGCCCCGCAATCCCGGACCATCTCGATGATGGCGCGGGAGGTGTTGCCTCGGACGATGCTGTCGTCGACGAGGAGGACCTTCTTGCCTTTGACCTCGGACGCGATGGGGCTCAGTTTCTGGCGGACCGAGTCCTTCCGCTTCTCGTCGACCGGCATGATGAAGGTCCGGCCGATGTAGCGGTTCTTGACCAGGGCCTCGCTGTATTTCAGGTTCAGCTTCCGGGCGATCTCGATCGCGGCGTCCCGGGCGGAGTCGGGCACGGGAACGACGACGTCGATGGCCAGCTTGCGTTTCCGGATCTCGGTGGCGAGAAAGCGGCCCAGGTTCACCCGGCACTTGTACACATTGGCCTTGTCGATGAAAGAATCGGGGCGGGCGAAGTAGACCCATTCGAAGAGGCAGGGGGAATGGGCGCAATGGGCCAGTTTCTTCTTGTGGAGGCGCCGTTTTTTGTCCAGGAAAATGACCTGGCCGGCCTCGACGTCGTGGATCTCCCCGAAGTTCATGATGTTGAGCGTGACCGTCTCCGAGGCGAAGGCGTAGGAGGGCAGCAGGCCGTCCTTCCGGACGCCGTAGGCGAGGGGCTTGATCCCGTAGGGGTCGCGGAAGGCCACCATCCCCTGCTCGGCGATGTAGGCCACGACCGAATAGCTGCCCCGGACCTTCTCGAAAACGCTCGCGACGGCCCGGTAGATGTGCTCGGGCTCGAGGACCCGGGCTTTTTCGTGGGCCAGGGATTCGGCGAAGATGTTGAGGATGATCTCGACGTCGCAGTCGGAATTGAGCAGGCGGTGGTGCTTTTCGAAAAGCTCCTCGCGAAGCTCGCGGTAATTGGCGACGTTGCCGTTGTGGGCCATGATGATGCCGAAGGGGGAGTTGAGCTGAAAAGGCTGGGCGTCCTCGCTGCCGCCGCCGCCGACCGTCGGATAGCGGGTATGGCCGACCCCGATCGGGCCCCGGAGGTGCTGGATGGCCTCGACGCTGAAAATATCCCGGACGAGTCCGTTTCCCTTCTCCGTATGGAAGCGGCCGTTATAGGTGATGATCCCCGACGCGTCCTGGCCGCGGTGTTGCATGGCCAGGAGCCCCTGATAAAGGTCCCGGATGACAGAATCGTTGGCCCACATCCCGATGACGCCGCACATGATCTTCCATTATAGGAGAATCGCCGCCTAAAATATAGAGGGACGCCGGGCGGCTGGGGAGGGCTAACACCGTCAAGGGGTAAAGGCTATCCCCGGTCTTTACCCCTTGACGGTGCGGTTGGATTCGATTGTCGACTCGTCGATCAGCATGATGGGGATGTCGTCCTTGATGGGATAGACCCGCTGGCAAGTCACGCACTTCAGGCCTTTCTCGTCGGCCGTGAGCCTGACCTCGGTCTTGCAAAGCGGGCAGGCCAGGATGTTCAGCAGTTTCGGGTTCAGCGCCATGGTCTCCTCCCGCCTCAAGGATATCCGCGCCCCGTCCCGGCGTCAAGCGTGCCGGTCTGTCCCCGGCCAGGGGGCGGATCTTAGAACCGGAACTTGACCCCCGCCCTGACGGTCGGCCCGGAGAGATTGAGCGTGGCCCTGCGGGCGCCGAGGACGTCGACGCCGGACGGCTCGGACGCTTGGACCAGGAGAAAGTTGTAGGCCCGGGCGTCGGCCCCGCGCTGCTGGTAGTACCAGAGAGATCCGGTCACGGTCGAAATCGTGCCGCCCGAATCGCGGAACGATCCCGTGCCGCTGAAGTTGTCGAGCTGCGCCAGCCGGAACCCGGCTTCGGCGAAGAAGAGCATGCGCGGGGAAAGCTCCCATTCGCCTCCGGCGGCGACCTCCATGCCGAGCGTGTGAGCGGTCGCCGTTCCGTGCAGTTCCTGCCACTCCGTCCCGGACGTGACGAGCCGATAGCCGTATCCGGCTTTCGCGGTGAAATAGGCGGCGCTCCCCCTGACGTAGAAATCCGGCCGCGGGTAGAAACGAACGCTGAGCTTGACGGGGACGGCCTGGACTGTCGGGCTCGTGGCCGCGTAGGGCGAGAACAGGGCCGTGCCCCCTGTCGGGAAGTCGACGCGGCTCGAGCGCCAGCCCTTCAGGAATTCGAAGCCCAGGGCGACGGACACCCAGGGAGAAACCCGGCAGGCGACTTCGGCGCCGAGAAGATACGTGAGGCGGAGCGTCCCGACCGACCCGCTGGCCGGCAGGCCGAGAAAGGCCGCGCTGGCGGCCGTGAAGCCCTGGGCGGCGTGGTTGAGGTCGTCGGCGATCACCGTGCCCCCGCCGGCGGCGAGGTAGATCTCGACGGGGAGCGCGCTTTCATAGACGGGAAAAGCGGCGGGCCTGGGTTCGGCTGGAGGCGTTTTTTGGGGAACGGGAACGGGCTTGACCGGCGCGGCCGGCGGCTCTCCCGCTGCCCCAGGCGGGCCCTCGACGACGACCAGGCTTTCGTGGATGTAGCCGGCGATCACCCCGCCGTCCTCGAGGGTGTAGCGGACGAGGTACCATTCGCCCTCTTTTTTATCGGCTTCGAGCACCGTGCCTTCGGGGATCTGCTGGACCACGGCGCTCCCGATGTCCGGCTTCTCCCGGAGGTTGGCCTGCTCGGCGCTGACCCTGAGCTTGACGGTCGGGGCCTTGCGGTCCTGGGCCGGCAGGAGGAGCGCCAATCCGAGGCAGAAGATCGAAATCGCGCGAAGGCGTCTTATGGTCATCATGATCGCACCACGCTCATTATAAAACACGGGCGGGCTGTCCACAAGCCGGCGTCGCATGCTACTCGTACTCGCCCCAGTGCTTGACGGCCAGGCTTTCGGGAGGGTGGTCGGCCAGGGCATGGACGAAGAGGTCCGCGACCTGGAGGTTGGTCAGAATCGGGATGGAGAAATCGACGGCCATCCGCCGCAACCGGTAATCGGAGTCGAACTCGATCCGCTTGGCCGGGTTGGGGATGGAGATGACGAAGTCGATCTTCCTCCGGGCGATGTAGTCGCGGATGTTCGGCTCCATCTTCTCGTGGACCTTGAACAGGCGGGTGTTGGGGACGCCGTTCTCGCGGAGGAAGTTCGAGGTGTGCTCCGTCGCGTAGAGATGGAGCCCCATGGCGTGGAGCTTGCGGGCGGGCTCGAGGAAACGGTGCTTGGAGGTCTCGCCGCCGATCGTGAGCAGGACGTTTTTCTCGGGCAGGGTGAAGCCCGCGGACAGGAGGGCCTTGAGGAAGGCCTCGTGAATATCGTCGCCGAGGCAGGCCACCTCTCCGGTCGAGGCCATCTCGACGCCCAGGATCGGGTCGGCGCCCTTGAGACGGGAGAACGAGAACTGGGGCGCCTTGACCCCGACGTAGTTCAGGTCGAGGGTCGTCTTCCGGTGCCGGACCGGCTTGCCCATCATGGCGGCGACGGCCAGCTCGACGAAGTTCGCCCGCGCCACCTTGGACACGAAGGGGAAGGAGCGCGAGGCCCGGAGGTTGCATTCGATGACCTTGATTTCGTTGTCCTTGGCGATGAACTGGATGTTGAAGGGCCCGGTGATCTCGAGGGCCCGGGCGATCTTCCGGCCGATCTCCCGGATCCGGCGGATGGTTTCGATGTAGAGCTTCTGGGGCGGAAGGACCATGGTCGCGTCGCCGGAATGGACGCCGGCGTTCTCGACGTGCTCGATGATGGCAGAGGCGATGACGTCGCCGCGGTCCGCCACGGCGTCCAGCTC
>Ga0315281_10000068_pt1 | contig 114021 bp, 96 predicted proteins | sample YL17G07_0_MG_FD_204540 | JGI IMG/M metagenome (GOLD analysis project Ga0315281, IMG submission 204540) | Sediment microbial communities from Yellowstone Lake, YNP, Wyoming, USA - YL17G07_0 | ecosystem: Environmental > Aquatic > Freshwater > Lake > Sediment | place: USA: Wyoming | collected...
GGCTATCTCGATATCGAAATCCAGTACGTTCACGAACATCTCCTGGTTCTTCCCCACCAGGGTGGCGCCGGCGGTCACTTTCCCGCCGTCCGAGAACGCGGTAGCAAGTATCATGTTCACGTAGTCCCTCGACTGCCTGCTCTTGCTCTCCGTGACCGTTATACCGCGCTCAAGCGCGAATATCGGGGCGTTGACATAGGTCACCGGGTCCGTAGATATGTCTTCAAGGAAACCCTTCAGGAAAGCCACAGTGAGAAGCGAGGTTTCGTGCTCGCTTATTTGCCCGAAGATCTCGAGTTCGATCTCTCCTATCGCGCCCCGCACGATGCGGGTCACGAGCTTTCCGAGCTTCTCACACAGCGGCAGGTAAGGGCGCAGGGTCTCCACCACTTCCTTCAAGGGCATGGCTATGTTGACGGCCCCGCTCACGAACTCTCCCTTGAGACCCGCAATGACCTGGTCCGCTATGGCGGTGCCTGCTTTGTACTGCGCCTCGGAAGTGCTGGCGCCGAGGTGAGGAGTCGCGACGACCTCGGGCATCCTGCACAGAGGACTGTCACCGGGTGGTTCGTGCTCGAAGACGTCAAGCGCCGCACCGGCTATCTTCCCGCTCGTTATCGCCTCGACCAGCGCTTCCTCATCCACCATGCCTCCGCGCGACACGTTTATGATCCGCGCCCCCTTCTTCATGATTCCGAGCTGCTTCTTGCCTATGATGTGGTAGGTTTCCTTGGACTTCGGCACGTGCAGCGTCACAAAATCCGCCTCTGCAAGGAGTCCCTCGACGGTCGGCTTCATCTCCACCCCGAGGAGCTTCGCCTTTTTGTCCGATATGAACGGGTCGTACCCGATAAGCTTCATGCCGAAAGCCGAAGCCCTTTCGGCGACCAGGACCCCGATCCTTCCCAGGCCGACGATGCCGAGCGTCTTGCCGTACAGCTCGGTGCCCTGGTAGTCGGAGCGTTTCCACTCTCCCTTGGCAAGCGAGGCGCAGGCGGCGGGTATCTTCCTCGCAAGTGCCATGATGACAGCCATCGTGTGCTCGGCGGCCGAGATAACGTTGCTCTCCGGGACGTTTGCGACCATTATGCCCTTCTTGGTCGCCGCATCGACGTCGATGTTGTCGACTCCGATACCGGCCCTGCCTATTATCTTCAGGTTATCTCCCCGCTCTATGGCCTCGGCATCTACCTTTGTCCCGCTGCGCACTATCAGCGCGTCATACTCGCCCAGCTTTTCTAGAAGTTCCTCGCGCGAGATGCGGTCAAATGCGTCTACGTCGAACTTGGCTGCGAGCTTCTCGATCCCCGCTGCGGATATCTTCTCCGCCACCAACACCTTGGGTTTGGATGCCTTGGCCATATCCCACCCCGTTCCTTCTTATCCTCGGGACAACACCTTCAAAGCAGCAGTAACACCCGCCCCTATCTCAACCGGGTAACCGAGCTTGGCAAGCCCCATCTCGAGCGCGCTCAGCTGGATTATGATGTCGAACCTGTCGAAGAAGCCGACGTGACCCAGCCTGAATATCTTGCCCTTCATCCTGCTCTGGCCGCCTGCGATGAATACCCCGTACTCATTTCTCAGAAGCCTTACAAGGTCTCCGGAGTCTATCCCCTCGGGCGACATGACGGAAGTGACCACGTGGGCCCGTGAACGGTCCTTGGCGAAGAACTCGAGCCCCAGTGCGCTGACCCCGGCCCGGGTGGCCTCCGCGAAAAGGCGGTGGCGCTCGTGTATGTTCTCGAGGCCTTCGTCCTCTATCATCTTTACCGCCACGTCCAGCGCCTGCACAAGCGTTATGGCCGGCGTGTACGGTGTCTGCGGCGGCTCCTTCGACTGCGACTTACGGGCGGCCTTGAAGCAGAAATAGTAACGGGGGAGCTCGGCCTTCTCGACCGCTGCCCAGGCCTTGCCGCTCACGGCGGTGAAGGCGAGCCCCGGCGGCGTCATGAGGCCCTTCTGGGAGCCGCTCACGGCGACGTCGACGCTCCAGTCGTCTGTCTTGAACTCGATAGCTCCCAACCCGCTTATGGTGTCCACAACGAAAAGCGCGTCGGTCCCGGCTACTATCCTGCCGAACGCCTCGACGTCGTTGACGACGCCCGTCGAGGTCTCGCTGTGTGTGAGCATGACCCCCTTCACGTCTTTGTTCTCTTCGAGGATTCTCTCGAGCTCCCCCGGATCGGCGCACTCTCCCCACTCGTACTCGACGGTTATCACGTCGAGTCCGAAGAATTTGCTGATTTCCACGAACCTCTCGCCGAACTTGCCGCCGGCGAATACCACGACCTTATCTCCGGGTGAGAAACAGTTCGCGACCGCCCCCTCCATTGCGCCTGTTCCGCTCGAGGAGAAAAGAAGCACCTCGTTCTCCGTCTGAAAGACGTACTTGAGCCCCTCGAACACTCTGGCCAGCAGCTGCCCGAAATCGGTGGACCTGTGGTGAATCATCCTTACCTGCGCGAGACCGACCGCGGGAGGTATCGGCGTGGGACCCGGCGTGAAGATGTAGTCTTTTTTCAAGACACCTCTCTCCTTTTCTCCTGCCGGAAGTCTCTCGAAGTCATTCCTTTAACCAGGTCATCATCGAGCGGAGCCTCTTTCCGACATCCTCCAGCGGGTGAGCCGCCTCGAGGCGCCGCAGCGCCGTCATCGACGCCCTGTCGGCCCTGTTCTCGAGCACCCACTCTGTCGCGAACTCGCCGGTCTGTATCTCGCTCAGGAGTTGCTTCATCTCCTGCCTGACCGCGGGGCTTATGACCCTATTGCCCCTGGTCATGTCGCCGTACTCGGCGGTATCGCTCACCCTGGCCCGCATCCCGCTGATACCGTGGTAGTGTATCAGGTCGACAATCAGTTTCAACTCGTGCAGGCACTCGAAGTAAGCGACCTCCGGCTGGTAGCCGGCTTCCACAAGTGTATCGAACCCGGCCTTTATCAACTCGGACACGCCGCCGCAGAGGACCGCCTGCTCCCCGAACAGGTCGGTCTCCGTCTCCTCGGCGAAAGTGGTCTCGATGACGCCGGCTTTCGTGGCACCGATCCCCCAGGCGTACGCGAGCCCCCTTTGGAGCGCCATTCCCGTGTAATCCTGCTGCACCGCGATGACCGCGGGCACGCCGCCCCCCTCCAGATACATCTTGCGCACCATAACGCCCGGCCCCTTCGGCGCGACCATTATCACGTCGACGTCATCGGGGGGGACGACCTGGTTGTAATGAATGTTGAACCCGTGTGCGAAGAACAGCGCGTTGCCGCTTTTAAGGCCCTGTCGGACCTCCCTCTTGTAGACGTCCCCCTGGCGGTCATCAGGTATGAGCATCACGATGATGTCAGCTATGCCAGCAGCCTCGCCGATGGCTGTTACCGGGAGCCCCGCAGCTTTCACCTTATCGACGTTGGGGCTACCGTCCCTTAGCCCTACCACAACGTCGAGCCCGCTGTCGGCGAGGTTCTGGGCATGTGCGTGTCCCTGGCTGCCGAAGCCAAGCACCGCTATCTTCTGGCCCTTTAAGACCTCGGAATCTGTGTCGCTGTCGTAGTATATCTTCGCCATCTTCCCCTCCTTGATGGGCTCGATGATCGGTGTCTACCCGCGGTTGAGGGCGACCATCCCGGTCCGCACAAGCTCGACGATGCCGTACGGTTTGAGAAGATCCTCCAAAGCCCTGAGCTTGCTTCCCGTGCCGGTGACCTCGATGCTGACCGTACCCTTGCCGACATCCACGATCTTTCCGCGGAAGATGTCCACCATCTCTATTATCTCGGCGCGGGTCCTGGCGTCCGCCTTGACCTTGACCAGTATCAGTTCCCGCTGAACGCTGTTGTCGTCCGGCAGGTCCACGACCTTTATCACGTTTATGAGCTTGTTTAGCTGCTTGTACACCTGCTCGAGCGAGTGCTCCTCCACATCTACCACAACCGTCATGCGCGACATGTCCGGGTTCTCCGTAACGCCGACGGCCAGGCTGTCGATGTTGAAGCCCCGCCGCGCGAACAGACCCGCCACGCGTGCGAGTACACCCGGCTTGTTCTCAACCAGGACCGAGAGAGTATGCTTCACGTCTAACCCCCAATCATGTCGTCCAGCGACGCCCCGGGCGCCACCATCGGAAACACGTTCTCCTCTTGCTCAACGATGAAGTCGATCATGACTGGTTTCTTCGCCTTCAATGCCTTCGCGAGTGCCGGCTCGACCTCGGAAGGCTTTGTGACCCTCAGGCCAATCGCCCCGTAAGCCTCGGCAAGCTTTACGAAGTCGGGCGACTCACCGCGCCTCAGCGAGCTGTGCGAATAGCGCTTGTCATAGAACAGCTCCTGCCACTGCCTGACCATGCCGAGGTACCCGTTGTTTACTATCGCAACGACAACGGGGACATTATTCAGCGCGGCCGTGGCCAGCTCCTGCGAGTTCATCTGGATCGAGCCGTCCCCGGCTATGTTGATAACCACTGCCTCGGGGCACCCGATCTTCGCGCCTATGGCGGCCGGCAGTCCAAATCCCATGGTACCCAGGCCGCCGGACGAGATGAAGTGGCGGGGTTTGGTGGACTTGTAGAACTGGGCGGCCCACATCTGGTGCTGCCCGACGTCCGTCACTATCAGCGCTTTTCCCTTGGTCACCCGATATATCTGGTCGACCACGAACTGCGGCCTTAGTCCGCCTTTGGGAATCGTAAGAGGATATTCCTTCTTCCACTGCCTTATCTGCAGGTGCCATTTCCCAAGGTCGCTTCCGGCGCCGGCCCCGACCCCGGGCTTGAGGGCCGTCAGGAGCTCCTTCAAAACCCCTTTTGCGTCACCGACGATAGGGACATCGGCCTTTACGTTCTTGCCGATCTCGGCGGGGTCTATGTCTATGTGGATGACCCTCGCGTGCGGTGCGAACGTGTCCAACCTCCCGGTTATGCGGTCATCGAACCTGGCACCGACCGCCACGATGAGGTCCGTCTCCATCATCACATAGTTCGCGTACGAGGTTCCGTGCATCCCCAGCATCCCGAGAGACAGGCGGTGGGTCTCCGGAAAGGCCCCTTTGGCCAGCAATGTCGTGGTCACGGGGAAACCAAGCAGTCGGGCGAGCTTCCTGAGCTCTTCTGAAGCGCCCGACGATATGACGCCACCTCCCGCGTATATGACCGGGCGCTTGCTCGCAAGAATCAGTTTTGCGGCCTCTTTGATCTGCCTGGCGTGCCCCTTTGTGGTGGGCTTATAGCCGGGTAAGCTCGTTATCTTCTCCGGGTACTTGAAATCGATCTCCCCCCTGGACACATCGACGGGGACGTCTATGAGCACGACGCCTCCCCTGCCGGTGGAGGCAAGGAGGAAAGCCTCCTGGACCACCTCGGGTATCTCGGCCGCGTCCTTGAGGAGATAATTATGCTTGACAATAGGAAGCGTGATACCGGTCGTGTCCGCTTCCTGAAAAGCGTCGGTTCCGATGACGTGCGTCGCGACCTGCCCGGTAATGGCGACCATCGGGACGGAATCCATGCCTGCTGTCGCAATACCTGTGACCAGGTTACACGCTCCGGGGCCACTGGTCGCCATGCAGACACCGACCTTTCCGGTGGCACGGGCATAGCCGTCGGCGGCATGCGCCGCCCCCTGCTCGTGCCGTGTCAGTATGTGCTTGATCTTCGAGTCAAACAGAACGTCGTATATCGGCAGCACGACGCCGCCGGGGAACCCGAATACTACCTCGACACCTTCCTTTTCGAGGCTCTTTATAAGTGCCTGTGCTCCGTTCATCCTTACTTTATCCGCCACTGTTACCCCTCATACATCCCCGGGTCGACGACCGCGCCGCCCGCGGCGCTTCTGACGAGCCTGGCGTACACGGCAAGCAAGCCCTTTTCCTCTTTGCTTCGCGGCGGTGCCCAGCCTTCCTTCCTTCGGGCCAGCTCATCCTCGGGGACCGCCAGGTCAAGCCTGCGCATATCCACATCGACCTCTATCATGTCTCCGTCCTCGACAAAGGCTATCGGGCCTCCCGCGGCGGCCTCAGGCGAGACGTGCCCTATCGAGCCGCCCCGCGTGCCGCCGGAGAATCGGCCGTCGGTTACCAGAATGACCTCGTCATCGAGCCCCATGCCCGCAATCGTCGCTGTGGGCATAAGCATCTCCCTCATGCCCGGACCGCCGCGCGGCCCCTCGTAGCGTATAACGATTATGTCGCCTGGTTCTATGCCTCCGCCTCTTATAGCCTCTATCGCTTCATCCTCAGAGTCGAAGACGCGGGCGGGGCCTCTGTGCTTTTTCATCTTCTGCCCCATCGCCGCCTCTTTCAGCACCGCGCCCTCGGGCGCGAGGCTGCCTTTGAGCACGGCAAGTCCACCTCTCGGTTCGTAGGGCCGGGTGGCCGGCCGTATGACCTCGTGGTCACGGCTCCTTGCACCGGCGATGTTATCGCCCAGCGTCTTTCCGCTTACAGTCGTGGCGTCCATTTCGACACGACCGATGCTGTCGAGCTCCCCCACCACCGCGGATATCCCGCCCGCGCGGTGAAGGTCCTCCATGTGGAACTTGCTCCCTCCCGCCGGAGCGATGCGGCACAGATTCGGCGTGCTCGCGCATATGCTGTCCACCTCGGTTAGGTCGATCTCTATTCCTGCCTCCCTCGCGATCGCGGCCAGGTGTAGAAGCGAGTTTGTCGATCCGCCTATCGCCATGTCCACCGCCAGCGCGTTCCGGAACGCTTTTTCGGTTAGAATCGAACTGGGTCTGACATCACCCTCCACCAACCGGACCAGCGCAGCCCCGGTCTCCCCGGCGAACTCCAGCCTCTCGGGGTCCATCGCCGGCATCGTCCCGTTCCCCGGAAGCGCCATCCCCAGTGCTTCAGAGAGGCAGTTCATGCTGTTTGCGGTGAAAAGGCCTGAGCAGCATCCCGGTCCCGGACAGGCGCATCTCTCATACTGTTCCAGCTCATCGTCACTGACCGAGTCATCGGCCGAAGCCTCCATGACCCTGATCAGATCGAGGTCCATATCACCGAGCCGGCCCGCCAGCATCGGGCCTCCGCTCACCATCGCGGCGGGCACATCCATCCGCGCCGCGGCCATGAGCATCCCTGGAACGACCTTGTCGCAGTTCGGTATCAGCAGTACACCGTCCAGGGCATGGGCCTCGACCATTATCTCGACCGAATAGCTTACGACCTCTCTCGAAGGCAGGGAGAACTTCATGCCCCGGTGGCCCATCGAAAGCCCGTCGCAGACCGCGATCGTGTTGAACAGGAACGGCGTTCCTCCCGCTGCCCGTACCCCTTCCATCGCCTTGCGGTTCACTTCTTCCAGATGCATGTGGCCGGGGACGAGGGTGTTCGCGGAACCGGCTATCCCGATAAAGGGCCGCGCTATCTCCTCATCCGAAAGTCCAAGGGCGCGGAGAAGTGAGCGGTGTCCTGCCCTCTCGCGGCCTTTCTTAACGGCATCGCTTCTCATCATCCCGCCTCTATCGCCTCAACCATCGCTCTTGCCATCTCGCTCGTCTTCGCCTCGCCGCCGAGGTCGTAAGTCACCGTCCTGCCCTCACCGATGACCTTCGTCACCCCTTTGAAAACGCGCTCGGCGGCGTCGCCCTGGCCGATGTGCTTGAGGAGCATGTACCCTGACAGTATCTGCGCCGTGGGATCGACCTTGTCCAGTCCCGTGTACTTCGGCGCGCTCCCGTGGGCCGGCTCGAATACAGCCATGTCGTCATCGCCCAGGTTTGAGCTCGGAGCGACACCGAGCCCTCCCACGAGGCCCGCGCAGAGGTCGCTTATTATGTCCCCGTAGAGGTTCGGCATCACCATGACGTCGTAGATATGGGGTTTCTGTACGAGCTGCATGCACATATTGTCTACTATCCGTTCCTCGAACTCGACATCGGGGTACTCCTCTGATACCTTTCTCGCGGTATCCAGGAACAACCCGTCCGTCATCTTCATGATGTTCGCCTTGTGGACCACGGTGAGCTTCTTCCTCTTCTCTTCCCTGACATACTCGAAGGCGAACCTGACAATCCGCTCCGAGCCTGCTCTCGTGATGATTTTTATCGACTCGGCCACGTCGTCAGACACCATGCGTTCCACACCCGCGTACAGGTCCTCCATGTTCTCCCGGACCACGACCAGGTCGACGTCCTTGTAGGGCGCGCGTACCCCCTCGATGTATACCGCGGGGCGAACGCACGCGTATAGGTCGAGCCTCTTGCGCAGCTCGACGTTCACGCTCCTGAATCCGCTTCCTACCGGTGTCGTTATCGGCCCCTTGTAGGCGACCCTGTTCTCCCTGATGTTGTCCAGGACCGCTTCCGGCAGGGGGGTACCGTATTTCTCCATCACGTCAGCCCCGGCTGCCTGCCTGTCCCACTCTATCTGTGCGCCGGCGGCCTCGAGTACCGCGACCGCCGCGTCGACAAGCGAAGGGCCGACCCCGTCACCGGGTATCAGCGTCACTTTCCGCTTTGTCATCTTCCCTCCAACCTTCGACTATTCCTTTACCTCGATGGAGAAACCACCGTGGTCCTTCATGTAGGGAATGAGACCGCCCTCGTTAAGGATATCAAGCATCACTTCCGGCAGTGGATCGCACCCTATCTCCTGCCCTCTCGACAGGTTAGTTACAACCCCTTTCTCCAGATCGAGTTCAAGTTCATCTCCCTCTTCTATCTCCGATGTGTCGCAAACAAGGGCTGGAAGGCCGTCGTTTATCGAGTTGCGGAAGTATATCCGCGCGAAAGAGTCCGCGAGAACCGCACCGACCCCCGCGTGCTTGAGCGCCAGCGGAGCCTGCTCCCTCGAAGAGCCGCAGCCGAAGTTGCGGCCGGCGACCACGAAGTCCCCTTTCTCGAGCCTGCTGCAGAAGTCGGGGTCGAGGTCCTCCATCACGTGGCAGGCGAGCTCGTCCATGTCGAGCGTCTTGAACTTGTGCCGCCCGGCTATTATATAGTCGGTGTTTACGTCGTCACCGAACCTGTGTGCCTTCCCCTTCATGACATGTATCTCCTCGAATCGGTTATCTTCCCCTCGATGCAGCTCGCCGCGACCGTCGCCGGAGACGCCAGGTAGATGGAAGCCTCGGGGTTCCCCATCCTCCCCTTGAAATTCCTGTTCGCGGTGGAGATCACGTTCTCACCGTCCCCCGGGACCCCCTGGTGTGTTCCTACGCATGAAGCGCAACCGGGACACATGACCAAGCCTCCAGCCTCTATCAAGACTTCCATCAATCCTTCCCTTACAGCCGCGAGCATGACCTCTCGCGAAGCCGGTGCGACTATCAGCCTGACCCCCGGGGCGACCTTCTTCCCCTTTAAGACCTCCGCGACCGCGCGCAGGTCAGAGAGCCTCCCGTTGGTGCAGGTCCCGACAAGCCCTTCGGCCACAGTGATACCCTCAACTTCCTCAACCGCGCAGACGTTATCGACACGATGGGGCTTCGCGACCTGGGGCACCATTTTCCCTACATCAAGCTCGATCTCTTCGACATATGTAGCGTCCTCGTCTGCCTTGACCGGCGCCATTTTCGCGTTCGTCCGCCCTTTGAGGAATTCCATCACTTTCTCATCGGCCTCCATCAGCCCCGCCTTCGCCCCCATCTCGACCGCCATGTTGCTTATGGTGAGCCTCCCGTCTAGGTCGAGGTCCTTGATGGTGTCTCCGCCTATCTCGAGCGCCCGGTACGTCGCCCCGTCCGCCGTCACCGTCCCTACCAGCATGAGAGCTACGTCCTTGGGGAAGACGCCTCTGCCCAGCTCGCCTCTTATCGTAACCTTCATCGTCTCCGGCACGCGGAACCATAGAGACCCCGAGAGCATGGCCGCGGCAAGGTCGGTCGAACCGACGCCTGTCGCGAAAGCGTTCAGCGCGCCGTAAGTGCACGTATGCGAGTCGGCGCCGACCACCAGGCTTCCTGGAACAACATGGCCCTTGTCCAGCATCACCTGGTGACACACGCCCTCGCCTACATCGTCCAACTCCGCTCCGTATTTGTGCGCGAAATCTCGCATCAGAGAATGAAGCTGCGATACAGACGATGATGGACTGGGAGCGTTGTGGTCAATGCAGAAAGATACCCTCTCGGGATGCTTGAGCCTGTCTCCTCCCATGCCCTCGAACGCACGGATCGCGATCGGGGCCGTACCGTCCTGCGCCATCATGTAGTCAAGCTCGGCCACAACTATCTCGCCCGCAGAAACGTGAGCTCCCGCGTGTGAACCGAGTATTTTCTCAGAGATCGTCTTTCCCACGCGTTTTTCCTTCCCATATACATTGTTCCCCCCTAAGACCATAAGGGTCCCGGCGGGGAACTGCTTGGATTCCCATTTTATACGTTTATTCTTGGATTTAAAACAAAAAGATTGACATAGAGAAACGATACAAACGCCGAGACGTCAGATCTCACTGCGACCTTTCGGGCCTGTTTCCTTCACCCAGAATACGACCCCCAGAAGCGCCACGACCCCCAGGCACGCGAACATGAATATGGCCCAGCGGTAGTCGATCACCTCCGCGGTCTTCTTTATGGCGACCGCTTCCATGAGGGCGGGGATGACCACGGAACCTATATCCCCGATGGAGGTCAATACGCCCACGGCGGTCCCCGCGAGCATGGGACCGATCTCCTCCAACTCTCCTACGGCTGTATAGGAAATCGGCAGTGCGGCAAGCAAGAAGAAACCCATTATGATCGCCCCGACCAGGTTCAGCGCCTTGTTCGAGACAATCCCTATCAGCACCAGGCATGGAATCACTACAATCGCAGCGGCCAGGAGAAAAGGTTTTCTGCGGCCAATCCTATCGGAAAGCTGGGTCAATACGATTAACCCTACAATGCCACCGATCGTGATGCTCATTGCGACAAGAGAAGCGAAATTCTTCGTAAATTCCGGACCGTGGAAGGTGATCACTTTCTCGATGGTCAATGTCAGAGCTTGAAAGACTCCGTAACCGATAAGCGAGACGAAGCCTATCGCAAGAAAGGTGGATGAACGGAGCAGTTTGGGCATCGACTCCCTAAGCCTGACCTTTATTTCCTCCGGGAAGGGCCCGGACGGGGTCGGCGGTTCCTCCCTGGCGAATATGAGGAAGAGCACTCCCGCCACAATCGGCAGCAGGGCTGTGAAAGTCAACACCCGGTTCAAGCCAGCCTGTATGACTGCTTTTCCGGCATGCTCCGGTATATTCGCAACAGCGACTACGATGGGAAGAGCGACCCCGTTACCCAGCAAAGCGCTCACCATCGCAAGTCCCGTTGCGGTGGCCCTCTGGTCCTCGGGAAACCACTTGATGGGCATCTTAGAGAGGTTCACGAGGACGAAGATGCCGCCCGCGCCGCCGAGCATCTGCATGAAAAAATAGACCCAGTACTGGATGTGCCCGCTTGATGTAAGATGTGGGATTATCGCCCTTACGACACCGGACACAACCGTTATCAAAAGACCAATAAAGACTGAGAACCTGAAGCCACTGTTGTCCGAGATAGATCCCGCCAGTGGCGCAAGCAGGATTGAAACGAATAGGCCTACCAGCCCCAGTAACCTCACCTGGAAAGCGCTTACCCCCAGAACCCGCTGTACCTCCGTCTCGATCGGGACGAACGTCAACCACAGGAAGCCTCCGATGAACAGGACCGCCGCATAAACTGAAAGTACGACCCACCTGTAGCCGTATGCCTGATATTCAGCCTCCGCCTCCATTTAAACCCCTTCCACCCGGAACCAACCGGCTTAAGACTTGTACTTTGAAACCATCCTGGCGAGAAACCGCATCTTCAGCTTGTTGTAAGGGAAAAAGAAACAGGGGAAATGCCTTCGGATAAAGTAGTCGACCTGGTACTGGCGCGTTGTGAGCACCAGGTATTTGTTCCTCTTGACAGCCTCCACTATCTTCTCCGCGATGTACTCGGGGGTGTCGGCGTGCGCCAGGTCCTTATCTAACACCTCCAGGATATCCCGCCGGAAGCCCTTTAGGACCGAGTTTTCGAAAATGGGTGTCCTTACCGCCCCCGGGCAGAAACAGGTGACACCGATACCGTTAAGAGCCCCCTCGTTGAGGAGCAACTCGGAAAGCCCCACCACCCCGAACTTGCTCGGGAAATAAGCGTTTCCATATATCCAGCCGACGAAGAGGCCGTCGCTCGAGGATACGTTCACTATGTGACCTGACCTCCTCTTGACCATCTGTGGATACACCGCGTGAACCGTGTTGATGACACCCCAGAGGTTAACGCCTATCACCCTCTCCCAGTCGGAGAGCTCCATCAGCTCGATGGGCGCCAGCATCCCTATGCCTGCAACGTTTACCAGCACGTCGATCCTGCCGGACTGGTCGACCATATTCTTGACCTGCTCATATTCCGAGACATCCACGGTAAAGGTGAGGACCCTGCAACCTGTTCTCCCCGCTATCTCCGCGGTCTCCTCCAGGCCCTTCTCGTTTATGTCGCACAGTATCAACGGATTCGCGCCCGCTCTGGCGAACTCGACCGCCGTGGACTTACCGATCCCGCTGGCCACACCGGTGATCAGAACCGCTTTGTTCCTCAAGTCCTTCATGGCAAGCTCCTTTGCTTCTGTTCGACCAGACAGAAAGCGGGTAATCACCGTATTCCTCGACCGCCTCCAGCATCCAGCGGAGTCTATCGAGCGAAATATCAGGATGGCTGTTAGTGGGAGCTATTATGTACCCGCCGTCTCTTCCCGCTGCCGCGATAGAGCCACGGACGGCTTCATAGACCTCTTCCTTCGTAGCGTCAACGAGGATATGCGTGATATCCATGTTTCCGAGCAGGCAGAGTCGGTCTCCTATTAACTCCTTGACCTTAGAAAGCTCAACATTCGCCGTAGGCTCAAGCGCATGCACGCCGTCGAATCCCCATTCCGCAAAGAGCTCCAGAAGCGGGTATACGTTACCATCGGTGTGTACGACTATCTTCATGCCGTTCCTGTGTGCGGTCTCGGTCACCCTGCGGTAGGAATCCCCGTAGAACTCATCCATCTGTTTGGGGCTTACCATGGGGCCGGACTTGTATGCCATGTCATCACCGTGCACCATGCCGGGGAGCCCGGCGTCCGCGATCGCCTCTATCATCATGCAGACGTGGTCCTCGTAGAACTTGATGAACCTGCGCAAGAACGCTTTCTCTTTGCGAAGCGCAATCGCGAATCGGGGGAAGCCGAGGGTGAGACAGGTAGTGTCGAAGATGCCGACCGGCGGAGCGCCGAATATGAAGATCTCGTCACCGAAATCCTTCTGTATCCGCGAATAGACCTTGTTGCACCTTGCCGGAAGACCGAATATGTCGCTCTTGTCCCAGGTATCCCAGTCGGCCGGGCTCTTTATCAGTCCACCACTGTACATGGGCGTGCCCACGTTGCCCTTCTTGTCGAGGACGACATTGTAGCCGGAGCCGTAAATATCGTACATGGTCTTTGAGTCGCTGAACCGCAAGATCGGTACGTGGTAGACCCAGGCGGAGTCGTATCCCATCTTCACGGCCGCCTCGGTGCGGTCGTGGGAGAAGTGGTCCATCTCCAGGTCCAGAAGGCGTGACCTGTTGATGAGAGGCGCAATCTTGTCGATAACCTTCGATGTATAGCGGTTGGTCAGGAAGAAATCGAGCGGGGTAGGCTTCTTACCGAGTATCTCATAGATATTGTCATACTCCTCCATCACGTCCATGGTGGGCACGCGGTCCGGCTCTCGCATTTCGAGCGCGGCAAATACCCTGTCATGATGGACCGACACCTTACCCCCTAAAGCAACCCCTCCAGGGACTCCTCGTCCCACTCCTTTCCCTCTTTTTTGAGCCGGATCGCCTCGCAAAGGGCGTCGTGCCTCTTCTTGGTCATCGGCAAGAGATAACATAGGACGATACTGATCAGCAGGAAAAAGCCCGTTCCCCAGGCCAGGACAAGCCTGATCCCGAGTAGCGCCGTGTGTGTTTGAGCGACATCCGGCCTGTACCCCACCCAGCTGAGTATCTGACCGACGATTGCCAGGGCTACTCCGGTACCTACCTTCTGAACAAAGGTGGCGATACCGGAGTACAAACCTTCGCGACGCTGACCCGTCTTGAGCTCGTCAACCTCAACAGCATCGGGTACCATGGCCCATGCTACGAACGGGACCGCGCAGACTCCCCCCGAGGCAACTACGAGAATCACGTAGAGAAATGCATCTCTTCCGGGATAGATGAAAAGGACACCGATGGATTGCGTGAGCAACCAGGAACTGGCGAATATCATGTATGCGGCGCGCTTTCCCCACCTCGTCGCGCAAACTGCTATCACGGGTACCCAGAAGACTGTCACTCCAATTAGTATCAGCAGGATCATGTCTGTTTTTCCAGTACTGTAATGAAGGTTATATTTCGCGAAGTAGACAAGTACCATTGCGGATATGTCCATCGCTACAACGCCGGCTGCGTAGACACCGACTGTATACACGAACGTTCGGTTCTTACAAGCGTCGTTCCATATATCCTTCAACTTCAGCTCTGTATGCTCCGGATACAACTCGTATCCCCTTGTAGCGCGCCATGTCAAAAGGATCGGAAATATCGCAAAGAACCCGAATATCCCCGCCATCAAGGACCAGCCGGCGCTCCTGGTCCCGAGCATCTTCGGAAAGACCTCCTCGGCAAGAAAGTAGCCTACGATCCCCACAAGTGTAAAGACCTGGCTCCATCCCATCCTGTAAGCTATTAACCTGCTCCTCTCGTCGTAGTCCTGGGTCATTTCCGGGGCCAGGGCCGAGTAGGGGACTCCCAGGAGAGTGTAAACAGTGAAGAACAGGATCACAGCCATGATGTAGTAAGCAATCGTCCATCCCTGGCTTAGATGCCAGTTGGTGAACAACAGCCATCCGGCAATGCCAAGGGGTACGGCCATCGCTATGATGAAAGGCCTCCTCCTTCCATGTTTGTACCTCGCCTTGTCGGACCAGATGCCGACCGCGGGGTCGGTCACAGCGTCCCATATCGTCGCTATCAACAAGATCCGCCCGGCTGCCGCAGGAGATACCTTTACCACATCGGTCATGAATATCGCGAAGAACATGTAGATGAGGGTCCAGAAGATGACCGCGGAGCCCTCGACCCCGCCGTAGGCGAACTTCACCCAGAAGGGGAGTCTGCCGCCCTTCTGCTCTTCCATTTTTGCCCCCTTGATAGGCTGGTGGCCTACTCTGCCTCGGGACCGGTGTAAACGATTGAGAATATGTCAGCGGCCGGGGGTATGAGGTTGCTCATCTTGTCCGTCTTCACGCAGACAACCGCGGGAAGCGCGGATTCCTTCGCTCTCGTCAAGGCCTCCTTGAGGTCATCGCGGTTGTCCACGTACTGGCCGTAAGCCCCGAGGCCCTCCGCCACCTTGTCCCAGCGGGTGGGCCACTGGCGGCAACCGATGGTATTCTCGGGGCCTAACTCTACGATCTGGCCTATCTCCTCCATGCACCAGGCCTCCTCGGCGTGCACGATCACCGTGATCTTCACGTCCTCCCTTACCGCGGTCTCGACCTCCATGAAGTTGAAGCCTGCGGCTCCGTCCCCGGTGATGACGTAAACATCCTTATCGGGGTTTGCCAGCTTCGCCCCTATCGCGTAGGGTATGCCGGTCCCGAGATGACCGAACTCGAATATGCCGAGCGAGGTCCGCGGAACGGTGAACTTGGTGAATACAGCGTTGTAGAGGCTGGTGTTGCCGCCGTCACCGATGTTGATAGCGTCGGGAGGGAAAACCTCTCTGGCGATCTCTACGGAGTGGGCGGGGTGCACCCTCTCCCCGCTGTACTCGGATATAGGTCCCATCTGCGCGTCCCACTGCTCATCGTTCATCGAGTGATACTTCTTTGCCATCTCTCCGCTCGACGGCTTTACCTTCATGTCCTTCAGACAGGCGATGAGACCCTCGAGGAAGGGCTTCGCATTCGCCACCACCCCCACGGCAACCGGCCAGTTTGCGCCTATGTTCTTCGGGTCGATGTCCACCTGTATCAACTTCTGCTTGTCTATCTCGCCCCAGAACTGCTGCCAGGGAAGGTCGAGCTCGCCGAGGCGCGTCCCGACCGCCAGCACAACGTCGGCCTCCGTCCTCGCCGCGATCCCGCCCGCCATGAGCCCGAAGATATAGTTCGGATGGTCGTTCGGGAACACGGACCTCGCGGACATCGAAGTTATGGTGGGACAGTTCAGGAGCTCCACGAGCTCTCGAAGACTGGCGGAGCTGCCCGAGTTAAGTACACCCGTGCCGCCTATGACGAGGGGGTTCTTCGCCTTTGCGAGGAGCTCGGCCACCTCCTTTATCTGCTCTTCGGAGGCCTGCGGCGCGGGCGCACGGTACTGGTACGGCTCGAGGAAGTTCACCCTGGATTCGTCTCCCGTCTCGTACATTATCGTGTCGGGGATGTCAATCTGGACCGGCCCGGGCCTCCCGACAAGCGCCTCCCTGAATCCCCTTTCGACGACCTCGGGTATCCTGTCCCAGCTGTGGACGACGGTGTTCCACTTGGTAATGGGCTTGAAGATGTCGTACTGGTCAATCCCCTGGAAGACGCCGGACCTGGAGGGATATATCACCTCGACGCGTCGCTGGCCGGTGATAGCAATGACCGGCACGCCCTCCTCCCTTGCGCAGATGATCCCGGACACGAGGTTGGCCGTGCCGGGTCCCGCTCCCGAGGCCACCACCGGGATCTCACCGGTGGTCTTGAAAACGCCCTCCGCCATGTGCACGGCCGCAGATTCGTGCCGCGGCACTATCCACCTGATTCCGAACTTCTCCGCGTTCCCTATGAGAGGGTTGTAACTGGCATCGGGCAGGCCGAATATCCTTTTCACCCCCTCTTTCTGAAGACATTTGAGTATGAGCTCGCCACCGGTCAGCTCTGCCATGACAGACCTCCTTCTCGCTCCTTACGCGTTCTTTTCACCGGCTCTTACTTGAAGTCTTCGAGGTTTATGGTCTCGCTCGCTATCTTCTCATAGAGGGGCATTATTACACCAAGGCTCGGTCCGGCCGTCATCCCACCGTCTATGGGAATCGCTTGCCCGGTGATCATGGCGCTCTCGTCGCTTGCCAGGAAGTGATAGAGAGCCGCCACCTCCTCGGCCTTTATCAGCCGCCCCAGCGGCTGGAGGTAGTTAACCAGTTCGAGCTCCACCTCTGCTCCCTCGACGTACGCCATCGGGGTGTCAACCGTAGTAGGGCAGACGCAGTTGACCCTTATCCACCTGAGGGCGAGCTCGAGCGCGGCAGTCTTGGTGAGGGCTATGATGGCGGCCTTGGAAAAGACATACGAACCGTATGAGGGCGTGCCGTAGAGACCGGCATACGAGGCGGTGTTCATGATCGAGCCCCCGTCGGCCATATTGGGCGTCGCATGCTTGATGCCCCAGAGCGCTCCCTTGAAATTCACATCCATCGCCGCGTCAACCGACTCCTCGGTCATCGCCTCGACCAACAGGCCCTCGCCGCTCATCCCCGCGTTATTGACCACGGTCGTAATCGGCCCGTACTCGGCCGCGGCGGTCTCCATCAGGTTCTTGACCTGATCTTCACTCGAGACATCCGTCTTTGCGAAGATTCCCCCCGCCTCCTTCGCCACGTCTGCCGCATCGCTGATATCGGCAAGGACGACCTTCGCGCCGGCCCCCGCAAACCTCAAGGCAGTCGCCTTGCCGATGCCGGAAGCTGCACCCGTCACAACGGCAACCTTGCCCTCAAGCGAGAACATAACCGACACCTCCCTAATATCTGCTGTAAAGCTCTACTTCTTTTTCTTGACAGGCTTACCACTTAGGATCTTGTCCAGATAGTCCCTCACCATCTCCTGCGCGATGCTCGGGTGCACCCTTCTCGGGTCGTAGAACCAGAGTTCCGACATCCCGTCCTGCAGCGCGGTTATTAATACAGCCGCCTTCTCCGCTTCTCCAGGATCGAGGTTCCCTGGACCCGCGACCTCGAGCAGTGTCTTCTTGAGATCCGCGTAAGTGCGCCTGTACATCTTCGCCATGTCCCTCTTGACCTCTTCATCCCTTGACGCTCGATAGATAATTGATATGTATGCCTTCACAAAGTCCTCGGTCAGGTACTCGTCGTTGAACAGACCTGAAAGGAGCTTTTCCAGCCGTTCCCGGGGGTCCTCGATATCCTCGATCTGTCGGAAGAACGTCTTCTCGTACATCTCGAGAATCCGCCTCGCGAGCTCCAGGGTCATCTCTTGCTTGTCACTGAAATAGTGAGTGATGAGGCTGGGAGTTACTTCTGCTTCCTTTGCGATGTTGGAGATTGTGCAGCCCTCGAGTCCATTCTTCACCAGACACCGGTAGAATGCTTCCATTATCTCCTGTCGCCTGATGTCGGATAGGTCCTTCCTTCCCATAAGAACTTATCTCCCCTGGAAAGAAGACTGCCCGCACAATAAATAGATTGGTTGCGCATACAATCAATTCCTATATTAACATGCATTTCCGCCTTCCTTGTCAATACAAGTCATGAGGAACGTCATTTGAAATAGCCTTTGCCATTTGATATATTCCCCTGAGACCACAAGGAGGGATGGAACATGGAGAATTACCCGGAGGATCTCAAGTATCACAAGGAGCATGCGTGGGTGCGCGGTGAAGGCACCATCGGGATAACCTTTTATGCCCAGGACCAACTGGGGGACATCGTCTTCATCGATGTGCCCGACGCGGGCACCCACATCGAGGCCGGCGAGCCCTTCGGTGAGATCGAATCACGTAAGTCAGTCTCGGACCTCTACGCGCCGGTTACCGGCACCATAAAGGAAGTGAATTCCGAGGTAGTCGACGCTCCCGAGACAATCAACGAGGATCCCTACGGTAAAGGTTGGGTCGCGGTGGTTGACATGAGCGACCCGGGTGAGCTCGACAACCTCCTGTCGGCGGCCGAGTACAACGAGCTCGTAGCGGGCGAGGAGAACAAGTAAGGCCAAACTCCAAGGCGACCTTCATTGAAAAAAAGGCGGGCTTGAAACCCGCCTTTTCTCTTTTTCAAGGCGACTAGGGACCGGGCACTCGGTAGTTGCTTTAGAACCCAATCACGTCGTGGCCGCCTGTCCAGCCGTTGTAGTCGAAGTACATGGGACGCTCGGCTACCACCGGCTGGTCGGAACTCACCTGAGCGGAGACGTCGTGGTTCCTTCCCACGATGTCGGCGACCTTGATAGTCGACCTCTTGTGCGGATCAACATCTATTGCATGCTCGACCGGGTTTCCGGACTCGAGAAGAAATCTGAAGGTGACACGCGCCTTCGTCGTGCCCGGATTGCCGATGCAAATGTACTCATCGAAGTTGTCAAGCGTACACCCTTCGGCAAAGAACCAGCTCGTCTTCGGGCGTGCCGCCCCGACTACGTCGTGGCCCCCGGTCCAGCCCTGGTAGTCGAAGTACATGGGGCGCTCAGCCACGACAGGCAGGTTGCTTTCTATGACCATAGAGGAGTCCACCCCCGCCCCCAGGGGCTGACTAACGTCAAGGGTCCAGCGGGAGTTGGCACCTACGCTGTAGGTGTTGTCCTGACCGGTGCCGTCTGCCTTCAGGAAGTGGATGGTTATGTTAGCGTCCGCGTCGTTCGCGTTCTGTACGGCGACCCACTCCTCGAATCCGGGCCGGGTGGTTCCTTCCGCGAAGTACCACTTGTCCTTCGGCGAATCGGTACCCATCACGTTGTGGCCGCCGGTCCATTTGTTGTGGTAGTTGAAGTACATGGGCCGCTCGGCCACGATTCGGTCCTCGCAGTGCACGTGCGTCGAGACATCCTGGTTGGGACCGACGTCCCCGTTTACGAACACCGATATCCTCGATTGAGGTTTTATGTCGTACTTCTTCTGCTGCGTATACGCGCCTGCCGAGATGTAATCGACCTCGACGGTGACCTGGGAGGACGTTGGGTTCTGGAGGCAGATCCATTCCTCGAAACCCTCGCGGGTGGTACCTTCGGCGAAGTACCAGTCATACCTCGGTGATGGTACTCCCGTCGCGCAGTGGCCACCGGTCCATCCGTAGCCTGGAACGTCCTTCTTGTAGTTGAAGTACATTGGGCGCTCCGCGTAAAAGGAGTCATCGCTCCACAGCCTCGCCGAGACGTCCTGCCCGGGCCCCACCTCGTCGTTGACGTTGAGAGAAGTCCTTGAGTTCGCCGGCACCGTGTACTGCTTCTGGATTGGGTCTCTCCCGAACATCATGTATGAGGCGTGAACGCTTATAGCCTTTTCGTTCGGGTTCATGAGACAGAGCCACTCGTTAAAACCTTCGCGGGTGCATCCCTCGGCGAAGTAATACTCGGTGACGCCGGAGCCCTTCGTGATGCCCTGCACGTAGATGTCCGTATTGCCGGAGCGAGCATCGCTCCATACGATGACCGCGCCCCCCGTCCCATCTTCCGCGGCCCGTGGCACCACATACATTTCTCCAGCTTCCGCCGCATCGGAAATTACCGTCGCGTCCTCACTCCAGAGCGGTTTTCCACTGGAATTGATGTATTGCGCGCACGGCCTCATGTAGCCGGTTCGGCCGGCTATAAACGCTCCGCCGGCACCGTCGCTCGCGAGCCACGGCTCATAGTATCCCCAGATGCCCGTGTTGACTCCGTTATCAGCCCAAACCGTACCGCCGTTCGAGTCAACCCTCTGGGCGAAAGCATTGGCGTTTTCGCGGTCGGTGTGCCAGGCGATGATCGCTCCGCCCGCACCGTCAGTGGTAAGCCTGGGGTTCTCCGCGTCGCCGGGGTAGGTGCTGACGGCGACCCCGTTCACCTTCCACTTTACAGTGCCGCCGGCCTCGATGTTCTGCGCGTAGACGTAGCGGTGTGATGACACCTGGACCGCCCAGGTCATTATAGCGCCGCCCGAACCGTTCGATATGATCGGGAGCGACCCGGAACCCTGTGGTGGCCATACATTGCCTGTGGTAGATACAGCCACCCCCTCAGGGGCCCAGAGAGGCTTACCCGAAGGGTCGACCCTCTGACTGTGGATGTTGCACTGCGCGCCACCCCGACGGTCCAGCCAGGCGAATATGGCTCCCCCCGCGCCGTCGCCTACCACACCGGGTCCGGTACCAGACTCGATGTCACTGGTGGCAATAAGCACGCCGTCAACGGCCCAGACGGCCGCCCCGCCGGAATCTAACTTCTGGGCGTATATCTCGGGGAAGCCTGAACGCCCGTCGTTCCAGGCCACGATCGCGCCGCCAGCGCCGTCTGCTGTGATGCGCGGGAAATCCTGGTCGCCCGTTGCAGTGCTGACCGGCACCCCGTTCACCCCCAAGGCGACAGTGCCGCCTGCGCCGATCTTCTGGGCATAGATATCCTTGGGTCCGTTACGGCTGTCCACCCATGCGATTACGGCGCCACCCGCGCCGTCTGGTACTATAACCGGGTTTTCCTGCTCGTCCCCCTGGGTGCAAACGGCAACGCCGTTCGTCGCCCACTTCAGTGCTCCCTTTGAATCAATCCTCTGCGCGTAGATATCGAAGTTAGTCCGGGAGCGGTAATCCTGCCAGGTGATGATGGCGCCACCAGCGCCGTCACCCGCCACATCGGGGAGTCTCTGTTCGCCGGACAGGTTGCAGATGGCCACCCCGTTCATCGTCCAGCGAACCTCCGCCGGGCAAGGAGTGGTAAGTGCAAACGATGTCAGCAGGGCCAGAAGGACAACAAATACGGATGTTCTAATTGTTGATATTCTCATGGTGAGACACCTCCACTTGCCACTTCCAACTTGTAAGATCCGCTTTGCCGACTTTGTGGTTAACGAATTATCGAATTGTTCTAAGCATTGTTTCGACATATTTCGTGCATTCCCTTACTGGCATACAATCCCGTCCGCGGCCGAGCAGGACAAGTAGAACTAATTTAAGACCCCTTAGAGGATAAAAAAGCGGGCGTTGAGCCCGCTTTTTCGCTATTCAGACAGACAATTAAGATATTAGAGGTTCTTGTCCTCCTTTAGGCTACTCGCCTTCTCGCTGGTCGATACCAGTTTCTTGCCAAGCTCCGTCATGTTAGTGACGGATTCCTTTGCCTTGTTCAGGTACTCGGTGAAGTCAGTTGTGGTACCGGCCTCAACAGATACAAGAAACTCGCCGGTGAAGTCAATCAACTCCTCTTCGGCTTTGAGCATCTCCATTCCGATATCTGTCTCTTCAATCCTTACTAAAGCGTACTTCTTGTAATCCTCCACACCCTTAAGACCTTTTATCTTTTCGTACTCAGTCTTTGCATCCTCCGCGTCACTTTGTGCACTGCTTATGTCCGACTTGATTGTTTCCGCCTTCGCGTTGTAATCCTGTGAGGATGCTATCGTGCCCGCCGACATCTCATCGCCCAGCGCCGAGAGCGAATCGCTTATGTCCGAGCCCTTCTTTTCCACCGCTTCCAGCATGCCGTTAGCCTTCTTCATGTACTCCTTTGCCTTGGCGGTATCGTTACCTTTGAAGACCACAAAGACGAGAACCAGCACGACAGCCACTATCACCAGCAGGGCAACTACGCCGATTATGACACCAATCAGCGTCTTGTTGGATTTTGGTTTCGTCACGGGAACGGCCGGCTGGGCCGGCGGCGGCACCTGCCCAGGCGGTGGTGGAGCAGCTCCCGGTGGCTGAGCTTCTGCCATCTGGTAACCACAGTTTGTGCAGAACGCCCTTCCTTCTGGAACGTCTTTGCCGCATTCGGTGCAGAACATCATTCCCTCCTTTGTCTCGCACTCTGGTAATAACTAGTCTTTTCCGATCAACTTTTGTTTTAGCAGGCGAGAGGCGACCTCCGGGTTCGCCTTCCCGCGGGTCTTCTTCATCACCTGGCCCATCAGGAACTTGAGCGCCTGCTCCTTCCCGTTTCGCATGTCATCGGCAGCCGACGGGTTCTCGGCAATGATCTCGGCAACGACTACTTCGAGTTCCCTCGCATCGGCAATCTGGAAAAGTCCTTTCTCGTCGACTATCTGCTCCGGGCCCCTTCCTGTCTCGAAAGCCTCCCTGAGCACGTCCTTTGCCATCTTTCCAGATATTACCTTCCGATCCACGAGACCGACAAGCTCACCCAGCCCGGCTGGTGTCACCGGACAGCTCTGTATCGGTACCACAGCTTCCCTGAGCATCGCCGAAAGGTCACCCGCAACCCACTTCGCAAGCTCCTTCGGGTCCTGCCCGGACTCTACGGTCTTCTCGAAGTAGCCTGCGAGTGCTTTCTCGCCGGTCATCATGGAAGCGATATCCCTTGTGAGCCCGAACTGCTCGATAAACCTATGGAACCGCTCCTGAGGTAGTTCCGGTAGGTTCCCCCTCAATCTTTCGACCCACTCAGGGTCGGGCTCGACAGATACAAGATCAGGCTCCGGGAAGTACCGGTAGTCGAACGCCTCTTCCTTGCTTCGGAGAGGGTGGGTCTTCCCCGCCGCGTCGTCCCAGTGGCGGGTCTCCTGGATAAGCCCGCCGCCTTGGTCAAGCACGTGACGCTGGCGCTCCTCCTCGTAGGAAAGGGCGCGGAACAGCGCCCTGAAGGAGTTCATGTTCTTTATCTCGACCTTGGTGCCTAACTCGCCGTCCACGGCGACCGAGATGTTCGCGTCGCAGCGAAGCGATCCCTCTTCCATCTTGCAGTCACTTATGTCGAGGTACTCGAGCGTCGCGCGCAGGAGTTGCATGAAGGCGCGCGCCTCCTCGGGGCTCCTTATGTCGGGTTCGGTGACTATCTCGGCAAGCGGGATGCCGGCCCTGTTGAAATCCTCGAGGCTGTAGTCGGCGCCGTGTATGCGGCCGCTCTCTCCGATGTGGATGCTCTTCCCCGTGTCTTCCTCGAGATGGACCCTCGTTATGCCGACCCTCCGGACGTGGTCCCCCATGTCCACGTCTATGTAGCCGCTGCTACTCAACGGTATATCATACTGTGATATCTGGAAGTTCTTCGGCATGTCGGGGTAGAAGTAATTCTTTCTATGGAATACCGACCTCGGGGTGATCCGGCAGTTGAGCGCGAGCGCGAGCATTATCGTGTATTCAATCGCCGTCCTGTTGGCAACCGGTAGCGAGCCGGGATGTCCGAGACATACCGGGCAGGTATTCGTATTGGGCTTGCCGCCGAACAGCGCCGAGCATCCACAGAACATCTTCGAATCGGTAGAGAGCTCCGCGTGTATCTCGAGCCCTATGATGGTCTCGTACTTCATCGTATTATCCCTTCAGCGTTCGTGCTGAAGTCCCGGCCTGGCTTCGAACCCGATAGCCTGCTCGAGCGCATACGCTATGTTCAAGACCTTTTCCTCCTCGAGCGGAGGCCCCATGACCTGAAATCCGACGGGCAGACCCTCGGACAGACCGCAAGGTAGCGAGAGCGCGGGGATACCCGCGAGGTTAACGGGTATCGTGCACACATCCGAGAGGTACATGGTCAGCGGGTCATCGATCTTCTCCCCCAGCTTGAAAGCGGTGGAGGGAGAGGTGGGCGACACCAGCACGTCATATCTTTCCCATGCCCGGCCGTAGTCTCTCACTATCAGAGTCCTTATCTTCTGGGCCTGCGCGTAATAGGCGTCGTAGTAGCCCGCGGAGAGCGCATACGTACCGAGCATGATACGGCGCTTCACCTCGCCGCCGAAGCCTTCGGCGCGAGTACTGTCATACATCTCCCATACGTCTTCGCTTTCCCCCGGGGCACGGTAGCCATACCTCACTCCGTCGAAGCGGGCAAGGTTGCTCGAGGCCTCGGCAGGGGCGATGATGTAGTAAGCCGAGAGACCGTAGGAGAAGCTGGGCAGCGATACCTCTTCGCAGGTGACCCCCAGCCCCTCGAGGAGCGCGACGGTCTCGCCGAAGCGTTCTTTCACTCCCGGGTCGATCCCTTCGCTGGATAGTTCGCGGACCACCCCGGCCTTCAGTCCTTTGACCTCGCCGGTAAGGCCACCCAGGTAGTCGGGAAGCTCACCGGGGATCGATGTTGAGTCCATCGGGTCGTAGCCCGCGATGACCCCGAGGAGCGCGGCGCAGTCTCTCACGGTCCTCGTCATCGGGCCCACCTGGTCCAGCGACGAGGCGAAAGCGACTAGCCCGTACCTCGATACCAGGCCGTAAGTTGGCTTTAGACCCACAATTCCGCAGAGAGAAGCGGGTTGACGGATGCTTCCGCCCGTGTCGGAGCCGAGAGCCCAGGGAGCCTCTCCGGCCGCAACCGCTGCGGCTGAGCCACCGCTTGAGCCCCCGGGTACCCTATCGAGGTCCCAGGGGTTCATGGTCGGACCGAAGTAGGAGTTCTCCGTCGATGAGCCCATGGCGAACTCGTCCATGTTCGCCTTTCCGAGCATGACGGTCCCCGCCCGGCTGATCCTCTCCACAGCAGTGGCATCGTAAACAGGCACGAAACTCTCGAGCATCCGGGAGCCGCACGTCGTGGGAAAACCCCTGGTGGTCAGCACGTCTTTGACCGCAATCGGTACGCCTCCGAAAACGCCCGCGTCAACGCCGTCAGCGAGTTCCGTATCGATTTCGCGCGCCCTTGCAAGCGCGAGCTCTCTCGCGACATTTATGTAAGCCCTCACCTTCGGCTCGGTTTTATCGATTCGCTCGAGGAAAGCCTGTGTTACACCCAGGGCTGACATCTCGCGGGTCTTTATCAGCTCCGCTATCGAAAGGGCATCCTGGTTGATGACATCCACCATGGCTCCCGCCTACAGGATCCTGGGCACCTTGAACGCCCCCTCGACCGCCCAGGGCGCGTTCCCGGTAGCATCTTCGACCGAAAGGGAAGGCTTCACATCGTCATCGCGAAAGACGTTTCGAAGCGGCAGGGTATGGCTCGTGGGGGGTACGTCGGAAGTATCGACCTCGGATATCCTGCGAGCGTGCTCCAGGACATCCGAGAGCTGGCGCCGGTAGGTCTCTTTCTCCTCGTCGGTGAGCTTCAGCCTAGCTAGCTTTGCCACGTGCTCGACATCTTCGATGGATATAGCCATCGCTTGTTCTACCTCCCTGTCATCTTCCTGAACTCTTCCTCGTCTATTATGGTAACTCCGAGCGAAGCGGCCTCATCGTATTTGGAGCCGGGGTCTTCACCCGCGAGGACGTAATCCGCCTTTCGGCTCACGGAGCTCGAAACCCTCCCCCCCAGGCCCTCTATTATCTCCGAAGCATCCTCGCGTGTGAAACCTGGAAGGGTCCCGGTGAGCACGAAGGTCTTGCCTTCCAGCGGGCCTGCCTCCTTGTCACGCTTCTTCTCCGACATCCTGACTCCGGCCCGGCGAAGCTTATCGATGACCGCGAGGTTCTCTTTCTGGTTAAAGAAGTAGACGACACTCTCGACGATGCGAGGCCCGACGCCCTCGACTGAAAGGAGGTCCTCCTTCGTCGCCGAGGCGAGCTCGTCTATAGAGGGGAACCTCTCGGTTAGAACCCTCGCCATGTGGCTTCCGACGTGCCGGACTCCCAGGCCGAACAGCAGCCTCCAAACCTGGCGGTCGCGCGCGGCGTCGATTGCCTTCATCAGATTATCAACCGACTTGTCCTTGAAACCTGGAAGCTCGAAGACCTGCGAAGGCTTTAGGTAGAAAATGTCGCCAATGTCCTTTATCGCCCCGCGCGAGAGCAGCTCGTTGATGGTCACCTCGCCCATTCCCTCTATGTCCATGGCGCCGCGGCTCGCGAAATGAAGAAGTCTCTCGAAGGTCTGGGCGGGACAGGCTATGTTCGTACACCTGGTCACGGCCTCACCTTCCTCCCGCAATACACGGGAGCCGCACACAGGGCACTTCCGGGGCATCTTGAACGCCTTTTCTTTCCCGGTCCTGTCCTCGGTGATTACCTTCACGACCTCGGGTATCACGTCACCTGCCTTGTGGACGAGCACCTTGTCACCGATTCGGACGTCCTTCCTCTTGACCTCGTCCTCGTTGTGCAGCGTCGCGTGCGACACGGTCGAGCCTGCCACTAATACCGGCTCCAGCACCGCGACAGGCGTCAACGCCCCTGTCCTTCCCACCCCGACCTGGATGTCAACCACCGTCGTCGTCTTCTCCTCGGGCGGGAACTTATATGATATCGCCCAGCGCGGGCTCTTGCTCGTCGCACCGAGGGCCCTCTGCTGTTCGAACGAGTCCACCTTTATGACGACTCCGTCAATCTCGTAGTCGAGGTCCTTCCTCTTCTGCTGCCACTCCCGGCAGAACTCCGCGGCCTCGTCTATCGACCCGACCTTCCGCGCGTTCTCACCCAGCCGGAACCCGAGCCCCTGCAGGTATGAAAGGAGATCCCACTGGTTCTGTGGCGTTGGCTCGGAGGAGAACCCCACCGCGAACGTCACCATCGAGAGGTTGCGCCGGGCGGTGACCGCAGGGTCGAGCTGTCTCAGTGAACCTGCGGCCGCGTTGCGCGGGTTGGCGAACGGTGGCTCCCCTTTCTCCAAGCGGTCCTTGTTGAGCTTCAAGAAGGAGGCCTCGGGCATGTACACCTCGCCGACCGCCTCGAGGACCTCAGGCGGCGATTCTGTTATCAGCCTGAGCGGGACCGCGGGGACCGTCCTCAGGTTCGGGGTAATGTCCTCACCCACCTCACCGTCGCCCCTGGTCGCGCCCTTCACAAGAAGTCCTTTCTCGTAAGTCAGGGCTACGGCGATCCCATCCATTTTCAGCTCGCAAACGAAATCGACATCGCCCTCGGAAGCTCCCAGACCGCGAAGCACCCTGTCGGCGAACGCCCTGAGCTCTTCGACGCTGAACGCGTTATCAAGGCTCATCATCCTGCCCCTGTGCCGGACAGCCTCAAAGCCTAACGCGGGCGGCGGCCCTACCCTCTGCGTCGGAGAATCCGGGGAGATCAGCTCGGGGTGCTGCTGCTCGAGCTCAACGAGCCTGCGGTAAAGCTCGTCGTAATCGGCGTCACTTATCGCGGGGTCGTCAAGGCTGTAGTACCGGTAGATGTGATAGTTGAGCTCCTTCCTAAGGCGCTCGACCTCTGCCCCGGCGCCCGAATCCTTCCCCCTGGCTGGCATACCTATCCTATACTTCTAGAGCTTCTTCAAGTCCCCGGGCGGCCAGAAGATAACGAACGCTTTTCCCACTACATCCTTGACCGGAACGGGGCCGAAGGACCGGCTGTCGTAGGAATGCGCCTCGTTATCCCCCATCACGAACACGAATCCGTCTGGAACGATGAGCGAATACTCTGTGGAAACATAATCGTTGGTGCTCCGGCGCTTGTACTTGCCGTTCACAACAAGTGTCGAGTCTCTCGAGCTGACCCGGTCGCCCGAGATCGCCACGACCCTCTTTATGAGCATCTCGTCGGCTCCCCTCACGTTCTTGAGGACAACGACGTCTCCCCTGTCGGGGGTCGTGCCGAACCTGTATTTGACGACGAAAACCCGGTCACCTTCGTGAAGCGTCGGCTGCATGGAAGACCCGCGCACGATATACGGTCGGCCAAAGAATATGATTATGAGAAAAAGCATGATCAGGATGAAGAACGGTATCAGCAGCCATATCCTCCATCCCTTGAGACCTATCGCGTCCAGGAAGCTCTCTCCACGGGTCTCTGTAGGCGGTTGGCCCGGAGGGTAACCTGGCTTCTGTGGATACCCTGGATACCCCGGCGGGTACGGCTGATAGCCATCTGGAGGATGCTGATACCTGTAGTTCAGTCTATCCCGGTCATCGGTCAAACGCGTGCCTTCCTTCCACATCACGCGACCTCGATCTCCCCCCACACCCCGACAGATCCGCCTGCGATCACGACCACTCCAAGCACCTCGTCGTATCCCGTCGCCATCTCGAGCGCGCCGGAGATATCCTCCTGCGATACGACCCTGTTTCCGATGGCCGTTGCCGCGGCGTCGGCGAGCGTCGCGGTCGGCGATAGCACGGTTACAGCATCAGCCTCGCCCAGCGAGACTGAAGGACCCACCTTGGCGCTGGAAGTGCACAGCCCGACGCCTCCGGGCCTGTCCTCGATTATTATATCCACAGTCTGTGACCCTTCGCCCGCGAAGATTCTCACCTTTCTGCGCTTGCCACCGGCCAGGAACAGGTCTCCGCCGTTCTCCACGAGCACCTCGTGTGAATGCGCAATAAGCTTCAGCCCGACATGCTGGGCTACAGCGCCAGCGACCGATGCCATAGGCCCCACGTTAAAGGTTTCGGAAGCTGAGGCCATTTCCTTTACGATCCCCGGGGCACCGCTCGACGCGGGAAGGGGCAGGAAGCTCGTGCCGAACTCGGGGTGGGATCTCAGGTATTCTTCCAGGTCTGACCTGCAGGCGTCAAGAGACTCGGCGGCCCTCTTCTCAAGGTCGCTCTCGGTGCAGATAAACAGGTCGCTCTCGCCACTGACAACGCGGTAACACTCTAGCCCGGCGGGTTTGATGATGCGACGGTATTCACGCTCAACGTACGGATCTCTTGATGTCACTTGCGTACGCTCCCGTTATGAACAGACACGAGAAGTGTAGCGCAAACGGGGTGTTGGGTAATACAGCAGCGCTCATGAGCGCGCTTTGGAGCGCTTTTTCTTGACCTTTACGGCGCTTACCTTGAACTCGGGAATCTTGCAAACGGGGTCTAGTGCTATATTGGTCAGCACATTGGCGGGTGATTCCGCATAGTGGAACGGAAGGAACACCACTCCCGGGTTCATCCGCTCCGTCACGCGAGCCGTGACCGTGACCCTGCCGCGTCTCGTTGAGAGCTCTACCAGGTCTCCGTCTCCTATGCCATACTTCTCGGCGTCTTCGAAGCTGAACTCCGCCTCGGCCCGCGGAGCAAGGTGTTCGAGCGGAGCGCACCTTCTCGTCATCGAACCGGTGTGGTAATGGGTCAGGATCCTGCCCGTGGTGAGTATGAGCGGATACTCCTTGTCGGCTTTCTCCGCGGGTTCCCTGAACTCGACGGGTATGAACCTTCCCCTGCCCCGCGTGAACTCGCATACATGCAGGATCGGAGTGCCGGGATGGCCCACCTCGGGGCACGGCCACTGTATCCCGCACGCGTCGAGTGTCTCCCATGGCATCCCCGCGTAGCTCCCGGTCACGGCGCTTATCTCTTTGTTGATGTCCGATATGTCTCTGTGCTTCATCGGGTAGCCCATGTTCTTTGCAATATCGCGTATGATCCTCCAGTCTTCCCGCGCTTCACCGGGGCCCCGGACAGCCTTCTGAACGCGCTGGACCCTGCGCTCGGTGTTCGTGAATGTACCGTCCTTCTCCGCGAAAGTTATACCCGGAAGCACGACATCGGCCAGCTCGGCCGTCTCGGTGAGGAAGATGTCCTGGACGACCAAGAACTCGAGTTTCTTGAACGCTGCCCTGGCGTGCCTGAGGTCGGGGTCGGACACCATCGGGTTTTCGCCCATCACGTACATGGCCTTTATCTCGCCCCGATAAGACGCCTCGACCATCTCGGTAGTCTTCAGACCCGGCGTATCGGGCAGCGAGACGCCCCAGGCGTACTCCATCCGTCGCCTCGCGTCCTCGTTGTCGACCCTCTGGTAACCGCTGTAGACCTCCGGAAGGGCCCCCATGTCGCAGGCGCCCTGCACGTTGTTCTGGCCCCTCAAGGGGTTCACTCCGCCGCCGGGCATGCCGAGGAAGCCGCAGAGCATCGCGAGGTCGGCTGTCGCCATGACGTTGTCGGTACCGCTGGTGTGCTGGGTGATCCCCATTGCGTATAGTATGTTTGCCTTGGAAGCGCCCGCGTAGAGCTCGGCCGCCTTCTTCAGCTTAGCGGCCGGCACGCCCGATATCTTCTCGACGTACTCGGGAGTGTACTTCTCCACCACTTTCTTGAGCTCATCGAAGCCCTCGGTTCGTTCCTTGACGAACCGCTTGTCGTATATCCCCTTCTTTATTATCCAGTTCATCATCCCGTTCAGGACGGCGACGTCCGTCCCGGGCCTCTGGTTGAGAACGATATCGGCGAACTGGGTCATCATGATGTTGCGCGGGTCGATTACGATCAGCCGGGTCCTGCCGGCCTTCACGGATTTGATTACCTCCATGCTTATGATCGGATGTGCCTCGGAGGTGTTCGAGCCAATGATCAGAGTGACATCCGCGAGACCTATGTCCGCTATGGAGTTGGTCATCGCTCCCGAACCGAACGTGGCCGCCAGACCGGCGACCGTAGGGCTGTGTCACAAACGGGCGCAGTGGTCGACGTTGTTGGTGCCCACCGCCCCGCGCATGAACTTCTGAAAGAGGTAGTTCTCCTCGTTGGTGCAGCGGGCGCTGGCAAGGCCGCCCACCGCGTCGGGACCGTTATCCTTGATTATCCCGGTCAGCCGCTCCGCCACGGTCGATATCGCTTTCTCCCATGTCGCTTTACGGAGCTTCCCGTCCTTCCCCCTTATCAACGGATATTTCAAGCGATCGGGAGAGCTTATGTACTGCCAGCCGAACCTTCCCTTTATGCAGAGGTTGCCCCGGTTCACGCCCTTGTCCATCGGCGCGGTGACGTTGACCACCTCGTTGTCGCTCGTCCAAAGCGTGAGCGTGCACCCGACCCCGCAGTAAGGGCAAACCGTGTCTGTCTGCACGAGCTCCCATGGCCTGCCCTTTCCCTTTGAGAGCTTCGATGTCAGCGCCCCGACCGGGCAGGTCGAAACGCACTGCCCGCAGAACAGGCACGGGCTCTCCTCGAGCGGATGGTCGTACGGCGTGCTCACTATCGAGTCGAAGCCGCGCGCCACGAACCCGTAGACGCCCGCCCCTACCACTTCCTCGCAGATCCGCACGCACCTGCCGCAGAGAATGCACTTGTCGAGGTCGCGCTCGATGAGCGGGTTGTCGTCCAGCAGATGGTAGGTGTGCGTCTCTCCCTTGAAAGATGATTCCTTGACACCGTAGTGGTACGCGAGGTCCTGCAGCCTGCACGAGCCTGCCGATTCGCAGGTCATGCAGTCGACGGGATGGTCGGAGAGCAGGAGTTCGATGATAGTGCGTCTTATCGAGTTTATGACCTTGCTCTCGGTTCGCACCACCATGTCGGGGGTAATCGCGGCATGGCACGCGGGCATGAGCGCCCGTGCCCCCTCGACCTCGACCAGGCAGAGCCTGCAGGCCCCGTAAGGGGCAAGCCTGGGGTCGTAGCACAAGGTAGGGATCCAGACGCCGTTCTCCTCTGCGACCTCCAGTATCGTCTGGCCGCGCTTGCCAAAGTACCGCTTTCCGTTAATAGTTACTTTTATCTCCTCGGGCATTCCTTCCCCCTCGGGCTTACCTCTAAACCGTGTATACCGCGTCAAAGCGGCAGCGCCTCAAGCACTCCCTGCACTTGATGCACGTCTCGACGTCGATGACGTGGGGCTCCTTCTTCTCGCCCGTTATGGAATCGGACGGGCAGTTCCTCACGCAGACCCCGCAGCCCGTGCACTTCTCAGCGTCTATATGGAACGTAACAAGATCGACACAGAGCCCCGCGGGGCACTTCTTGTTGTAGATGTGAGCTTTGTACTCGTCCTTGAAATAACGGAGCGTCGTCAAGACCGGGTTTGGAGCGGTGCCGCCGAGTGCGCAGAGCGAGCCCTCTTTCACGTCGTACGCAAGCCTCTCCAGGAGGTCGATGTCCGCGGGCACGCCCTTGCCCTCGCATATCCGATTCAGAGCCTCTAGCATCCGTTTTGTACCGATCCTGCAGGGGATGCACTTACCACAGGACTCTATCTGGGTGAAGTTCAGGAAGTACCTGGCGAGGTCCACCATGCACGTCGTGTCGTCTACGATGACCATCCCACCCGAACCCATGATGGCGCCCGCGGCCGGAAGCGAGTCGTAATCTACGGGGGTGTCCAGGAGCGCCGCCGGGAGGCAGCCACCGGATGGGCCTCCGATCTGGACCGCCTTGAAATTGCGCCCCTCCTTTATGCCACCGCCGACGCCGAAGATGACATCCCTCAGCGTAGTCCCCATCGCGACCTCGGCCAGGCCCCCCCGCCTCACTTTTCCCGTCAGGCAGAAGACCTTAGTGCCCTTGCTCCCCTTGGTTCCGACCGCGGCATATTTCTTGGCGCCGTTCCGGATTATCCAGGGGACGTTCGCAAAGGTCTCGACGTTGTTGATATTGGTGGGCATCCCCCAGATGCCCTTGTTGGCCGGGAACGGGGGACGGGGAAGAGGCATGCCTCTCGAGCCCTCGATGCTCGCCATCATGGCGGTCTCTTCGCCGCAGACAAAGGCTCCCGCGCCTTCCTTCACGATTATGTCCAAGCTGTAGCCGGACCCCAGGATATTCTTGCCAAGGAATCTCTTCCTGGTCGCGTCGCGGATCGCAAGTCTGAGCCGCTTGACGGCGAGGGGGTACTCCGCACGGCAGTATATGTATCCGTGGGTCGCCCCTATGGCGTAACCACCGATTATCATTCCCTCGATAACCGCATGAGGGTCGCCCTCGAGGACGCTCCTGTCCATAAAGGCCCCCGGGTCACCCTCGTCGGCGTTGCAGACGATGTACTTGTCTACGCCCTCGGCGCTCGCGCAGAGATTCCACTTCTGTCCTGTCGGGAAACCGGCGCCGCCGCGGCCGCGCAGCCCCGCGGCCAGTACCTCGGCCCTGACCTCCTCGGGCGTCATCCCCTTGACCGCCTTCTTGAGCCCCTCGTAGCCGCCGCTCTTTATGTAATAATCGATGCTTTCGGGGTCGATGATTCCGCAGTTTCGCAGGACGATGCGCTTCTGCCTCTTAAGGAAATCTGCCTCGGCCGTCTTCCTGCCTTCGATAAGAAGAGCTCTGTCCCTCCATATCTTTCTCTGGACGAGGTGGGTCTCGACGAGCTCCGGCACATCCTTCGTCGTGATGTCGCCGTAGGTCACCTTTGGCATGCCCGTCTTTTCGACCTCGACTAGAACCTCGGCGAAGCAGTAGCCTATGCAGCCGGTCTCCGCAAGCTCAACGTTGAGCTTGCGTTTCTTGATCTCGCGCGCCAACTCTTCCTTGACAGCGACACCGCCCGCGGCTATTCCGCAGGTCGCTAGTCCGACCACCACCCGGGGCTTCTTGCTCAATATCGCGCTCCCTACTTCTCCTTCTGGTAGCCCTTAATGACTTTGCGCGCCTTGTCCGCGTTAAGTCTTCCGTGAGCCACCCCATCTACTATTATTATCGGGGCGAGGCTGCAGGCCCCCACGCATACGACCTTCTCGACAGTGAACTCCATGTCTTGTGTCGTGCCACCCTGCTCGCTCAAGCCCAGGTGGCCGCATACGGAGGCGTCTATGTCCTCGGCGCCCCCGACGTGGCACGCGGTTCCGTGGCATATCCGCACTAGATGCTCTCCGATCGGCTCCAGGCGGAACTGCGTAAAGAATGTTGCGACCCCGTAGACCTGGGCAAGTGTCCTACCAGTGGCCTTAGCGATATAGGCAAGGCTTTCCTCGGACAGGTAACCGAGCACACTCTGCGCATCCTGGAGAATGGGTATCAGCGCGCCCTTCTGCTTTCTGTACTTGTTTAATACCTTGTCGGTCTTCGCCCTATCGCCGTTTTGCTCAGGCTCAGCCTTGCTCTTTTTCGCCATGCGCTATTCCTAGAGTTCCAAGTAGGAGTCCGCGTATAGCGTCTCCTCGTGGAACAGTTTCACCGTCTTCTGCACCGCGAGCTGTCCCGGGTCGGAGGTGTCGAGCTCTCCCTCCTTGAGGCCCTCCGCGATAAGGGCCCACTCGTACTCGGGGCTCTCCCCACGGGCGACAGCCATCAGCTTTTCGTCGTTCGGGTCCACGATGGCGGCGTCCATGCCGTAGCCCATTAGCACGGCGAGATACAGGCGGTTGATAAGGCCCTGCACCGACGGGTCGCAGTTGTTGCTGACGTTCGAGAGTCCGCAGACCATCTGGGGTTTCTCGGGGAGCTCGCCGAACATCTGGCACGCCTTGATAAGGGCATGGACCTGGTTCTGCGCCACGCATATCGGGAGCACTATCGGGTCTATCCAGTAGTTCTCCTTCGGCACACCTGCGGCGTCGAGCTCCATCATCAGGTTGTAGCCGTTCTCAACCCTCTCGTTCTCGTCCCTGGGTACGCCCGCCGCGCTGGTGCAGAGCCCGATCACTTTGGCGTCGTACTTGACCGCCATCGGGATAAGAGCCTCCATGCGGTCCGGCGAGCCCGATATGGAGTTCATCACGGCCTGCTGCTTCACCACCTGCAGGCCCGCCTCCATCGCCTCGATGTTCATGGTGTCGAGGGACAGGGTAAGGTCCGTCACCTCTTCAACCGTCTTCACCATCCACTGCATCAGCTCGGGACCGTTTTTCGTGGCGGGCCCCAGGTTTATGTCTATCACGTCCGGGCTGCCCTCGAGCTGCAAAAGCACCATGTCCTGTATGGGCTTCTTGTCGCGGTCCTTCATGGCGTCCTTGATGCTGGTCGTCATGACGTTGACCTTCTCAGCGATAGTGAACATCTCTACCTCCTTGGCATCTCCTGCTTCATCATCATCCACGAGCCACGCAGTGCCCGCGCACCGTGTCGAGCATTTCGTGAGCAAAATAGGAACTTCGAACGAGCGGGCCGGCCGCTACGCCTTCGAACCCCATCCCGCGTGCTATCCCCTCGATTTCAGCGAATTCGTCAGGCTTCCAGTACCTCGCAACCGGAAGGTTGTCCTCCGTAGGCCGCAGGTACTGCCCCACGGTGACCATCCGGCAACCGGCGCGTCTCAGGTCGCGGAGCAGTTCCTCTACCTCGCTTCCGGACTCCCCGAGCCCGACCATCATACCGCTCTTTGTCACCATTCCAGCTTCTGCCGCACGGGCCAGCACGGCAAGCGATCTTTCATAGTCCGCCCCCGACCTCACCGCGGGATAAAGTCTCCGCACCGTCTCCACGTTGTGGTTGAAAACGTCCGGTGCGGCCTCGACGACCGTATCGATCGACTCCCCTTCACCCTTGAAGTCGGGCACAAGGACTTCAACGGTGGAACCGGGAAGCGTCCTACGCAAAGCCATGACGGTACGCGCGAAATGGTCCGCACCGCCGTCGAGCAGATCATCCCTGGTCACCGAAGTCACCACGACGTGCCGTAATCCAAGGGTCTCAGCCGCCCTCGCGACGCCCTCCGGCTCTCCCTCGTCGGGCTCCCGGACCGCGCCTGCCGGCACCGCGCAGAAACGGCAGTCACGTGTGCATACGCCCCCCAGTATCATGAAGGTCGCCGTCCCGGAAGCGAAGCATTCTCCCCGGTTCGGACAGCGGGCGGACGCGCATACCGTGTTGAGCTTCTCCTCTTTTAGAACCTCCTCGACCATTCGGAGCGCGGGACCGCACCTCACCGGCCGGCACATCCATCGGGGCATCCGCTCACTTAAACCGGCTCTGACGTTGCTCATATCACGAGTACCTCTCGCGCAATGTCCGTGAGACGTCCTCCAGCATGAAAAGCGCCCTCTCGGCTTCTTCGATCGAAGTGGATCCCAGCCCGCACGCCGGAGTGATTATCGACTGCCGCGCCAGCGCTGCGCGGTCGATGCCTCTGGCCTCTAGAATATCGAAGGCGTTCTCCAGGATCCCTGCCAGCATTTCACCCGTCTCGTCGAAGACCCTCTCGTCGTTCGGGACGACACCCCAGGCGATCATCCCACCTCGCTGGATGTGCCCCTTTATCTCCTCGCCGTACGCTATGAAACTGTCCAGATAATCGAAGGCATCAAAGTTTACTATATCGACGCCGGTCTCGAACAAAGCCGACCAGTCGGTATTGCCGCAGCAGTGAACGCCGGTCAGGTCGGCGCCGGAGCCATCAATGCACTCCTTTATGTCGCGTATCACCTGCTCCCTGCTTACACTGATGAGCGCGGAGCCCACCGATACCAGGTACGGTTCGTCGAAGAACATCACGACCTTGGCTCCCGGCGCGGCCCTTCTCAACGCGTGGCTCTGCCACCTGGACTTGAGCGTCAGACCCTTCACTATCACCTGCTCCAGGGTCTCGTTGTAAAGGGAAGCCCTCCTGTTCTGATCGGTCACCGTCAGCCCGAAAGATATGGGCCCCGTCACCTGCCCCTTCACAAACGGTTTACCCTCGAGCTCCGCGTCGAGCGCACCGGACATGAAGTAGTGCAGGCCAGCGGCATACTCCTCACTTGTCGCGAACCCTTCCAGGTCCTCGTCAATGACTGCCTGGTAGAACCCCTCGAGCTCGGCGTCGAGGCTCTCGTCGACCTGAAACCAGATCCTTCCGTTGTCCTCGTCGACCCTTACGCCGGGCAGCCGTTCCGAGAACTGGACGTACATGTTCTCGAGGAAGCTTCTCTTCGGAAGCTGGGGCCAGGCAGGCATCTCCGGCAGCGCGTCCAGCATCAGGGCACATGCCTGACCCGGGTCTAAGTGCGGCACGCTGCCGATAGCAGTCATAGTGAACTGCGGTCCCAAAGCCATCCGGCCCCCGATTCAGAGTCTCGTTACGTCCGCCCTGGTCTTTCTGTAAGTAGACGCCACGTCCATGGGCTCATCCGGCACGAACACGCCCGGTACGTTCTTTCCATCGACTGGTTCACAAAAGCCTGTAAAAGCAGAACCAAGCAGTCCTGCATCTCTGTGCACGATCATCTCCTCGGTATCGGGACACGTGGAGCAGTCACCGTGACCTACTGGGAATAAACATCAATAGCAGGAAGTGATAGCGTGTTTCAAGAAACCAGATTCTCATACTCGGCATAAAACCACCTGACTACTCCAAAGAAAGCGCTCTCACCTCTAGCAGTTACAGTCCAGCGGCATCCACTATGGCCGGCACCCTATTTTCCATGTCAATTGCCATGATATGCACGCCCTGGCACATGTCCCTCATCTCTCTCATCAGCCGGGCCGCTATCTCTATGCTCTTCTGCTTCTTGTCCTCAGCCTTGTCCATTTCCTCGATGAGGTCGTCAGGGACCACAATGCCCGCCACGTTCTTGTTCATGAAGCGTGCCATACCGGCCGACCTCAAGACCACTATCCCCATAAGCACGGGAACGTCGAGGTGCTTTACCGACTTCATGAACTCCTCAAATTTTTCAGGTCGGTAAAGGGCCTGTGTCTGGAAGAACTGCGCTCCAGCCTTGACCTTCTTCTCCATCTTGATGATCTGCGGCTCCAGAGGATCAGCCTCCGGAGTGACGGTGGCCCCCAGGAAGTAGCTGGGTTTCCCCTTGAGCTCGAGCCCGGCAAGATCCCGTCCCTGCTGTAATTCCGAGGCCGCCGCAAGCAGCGAGACAGAGTCAAGATCGAATACCGGCTTGGCATCTGGGTGGTCGCCCAAAGCAACGTGGTCGCCGGTGAGGCAAAGAACGTTTTCAAGCCCCATAACATTGGCATTGAGCAGGTCGGACTGGAGAGCCAGCCTGTTACGGTCGCGGCAGGTCATCTGAAAAATAGGTTCAAGCCCCCACTGCTTTAACATGAAACAACTGGTGAGAGAGCCTAGCCTCATCACCGAGCTCTGGATATCGGTAACATTAGATGCATCAACCTTCTCCTTGACCAGCTCGGCGTTCTCTTTCATCTCCTCGATATCTACACCCTTCGGGGGGCCAACCTCGCACGTTACTACGAATTTACCGCTAGCCAGTTTCTCTTTGAGGCTCATTGCGCTATTTCCTCCTTCGTTGCCTCCTCCTCCTTTAGTTCCAGCGCCCATTTAATGCCGGACCTGAGATGCTTTGGAGGTTCCATCTTGCTGTAGGCTTTGGGAGATTGAATCTCTTTCATCTTGTCCAGCCGGTTGAGCTTCTTCAGTCGCTCATAGATCAGGTACCAGCCGCAATCCCTGACATCAGGCTCTACCTCGCATTTGCCGTCTTTCATGCCACCACAAATGCCGTTAATCAGCGATTTTGTGCAAGCGGTCATGGGACATATTCCACCCGTGAAGTCCAAGACACAGTCACCGCACTCACGACAACGCTCGCTTCCGGGCCATGTCCCTTGTGCACCACCGACGCTCAGCGTGTTACAAGCCGGATGCGTTACCTTGTCAACCACTGCCGCGGTTGCCTGGACGCCCAGGCCACACGTCATCACCAACAGCGAGTCGGCGTCAGTCACCTCGCTCTCGTGGGCAAGCAGCCTGAACTTCACCAGGGATTTGTCGCACAGGAAATCGACCACCGTGTAGCCGGTCACCCGTTTGTCCGCCTGCTCCAGATTCTTCTTCATCTCCAGAACCTGCGGTTCTCCTCCGGTCTCGCAGACCTCGGCACATCCTTTACAGCTCACGATGAAAACCTTGCTCTCCGTACCTAGGGACTCCAGAATCTCCTCCCAGGGCTTCAGCTCTGAAACTATCATCTCCTCACTTCCTTCAAGACTTATCTCTCGAACTCAGCGAAAACCAATGCACAACACTATTGCCTTACGTTGCCCTTCAGGAAACCCGGTACCGTCCGAGTGTTCTTCCCCTCGGGGTGATCAGGTGAACGGCACAGGCGATGCAGGGATCGAATGCGCGAACGATGCGCACAACCTCAAAGGGATTCTCCTCATCCTTGACCTTGGTTCCGATCAAAGCCTGCTCCACCGGACCAGGTTGCTCCTTGTCGTCCTTGGGAGAGAGATTCCAAGTCGAGGGAACTACGCACTGGTAGTTCGCAATCTTCTTGTCCTTGATCTCGATCCAGTGTCCCAACGCCCCCCTGGCACCTTCTACAAGGCCCATACCCGTACCCTCCTCGGGGATTTCATAGGCAACATAGGCCGGTTCACCCGGCTCCAGCTGCAAGAGCCAGTCCGGCATGGAGTCGGCCACTATCTTGGTGTCAAGAGCGCGTGCAGCGTGGCGCCCCAGTACGGAGAACATCACCTTCTTCGAAGCTTTGAATTGCGACAACGTGGAATCCACCAGCGCCTTGACCGTAGGATCCCCGCCGGCATAGGTGACCATGATCCGGGAAAGTGGGCCAACTTCGTATACCTTGCCGTCGTAACGTGGTGCCTTGACCCAGGAGTAACCATCCTTCTTCCCTACTTCGGGGCGTGTGTCGCCATGCGACGGGTGCATCCCCGAACTGGAATCCTCGTACCATGAGTGCTTTACCTGCTCGGCGATCTTGCTTACATCAAGCTTGCCCGCTTTCAGATCTGGTGTGGTCGTACCCTGCTTGTACAGTCTTTTCCTGATCGTTAGGTCGGGCTCTTTACCGTCCAGCTCATAGCTACCGTAGGAGAGAAGATCGCCGCAGCCGGTGCCTATATCGAAATAGTCGCTGTAGGCCTCAGCCACGGTTAGCACATCGGGGATGTAGACACTGTCGATAAAGTCCCGCAGTTCATTGAGTCTCCAGAGGAAAGAGGCGATCTTGTCCACAGTGGGAACCTCGGTCACGCCACCGGGAACAACGGCCATGTTGTGAGGCATCTTGCCACCGAAAATAGAGAGCATCTCCTGCCCCTTGCGCCTCATTTCCAGTGCCTTCACGTAGTGCCCCAGTAGTTCGATGTTGGCCGCATCCGGAAGCCGGTAATCGCCTTCGTAGCGCGGGAAAAAGGGACCGAGCTCATCTCGCTCCGCAAAGCTCTTGAGCGAGTTGAGAACGGGGTCACCGCCTTCGTATTCCAAGACCTTTGTCACGTCAACGTAGTCCAACGCGGCCAGATGGTAGAAATGGAGAATATGGTCGGCGATGTGCGCTGCGCCCAGTATCAAGTTGCGAATAATCCTGCCGTTGTCAGGAATCTTGTCAGCGATGCCAAAGGCTCTGTCCAAGTTCAGTGTAGCCGCTATGGAATGGCTGGTGGGACAGACTCCGCAGATCCGCTGAACGTATCTCTGCGCATCACGTGGGTCTCTGCCCCGCAGGATGATCTCTATGCCCCTGAAGAGCAGGCCCGAGCTCGTTGCATCCTTTACCTCTCCATCCTCGACCACCACTTCGATTTTGAGATGTCCTTCAATCCTGGTTACCGGGTCGATAACAATCTTACTCACTCGTTTGACCTCCCTTTCCCTGGCCGACAGCCGGCAAGGCTTCGTCGTCTAGTTTCTGGTAAAAAGGTGAAACCAGGTCGGGAAAGCCCGGTTCTACACAGCCGATACAGGGGCTGCCAGACCCGATGGGCCAGTTTGTTCCATGGTTCCACGATCTGGTCGGACAATCGGAATAGGTTACCGGCCCTTTACAGCCCAATTCATTTAGGCATCCGGGGTCCCCGAACTTCTTGGCGAATTTGCCTTCGTCGAAGTAAGCACGGCGAGGGCAATTCTCGTGTATCAATTTTCCGTAGAAGGCTTTTGGCCGCTTGTGCTCGTCCAGCTCCTCGGGCTTGGGCAGGCCTTTGAGGAGAAGGCTGACCAGCGTGCCTACAAACCAATCAGGATGTGGCGCACAGCCGGGGACATTGATCAGGGGCGTGTCAATCCCGTGTTCCTTCAGAAACCTGTCAACGGACACGGAACCGCTGGGGTTCGGAGCCCCCGCAGCGATGCCCCCGAAAGAGGCGCAGGTCCCCAACGCAATGATGGCTTGCGCGTTCTTTGCTAGCTTCTCTGCGCGATCGACTACGGGTAAAGGCTTCCCATCCTTTTCACCCAATGTGTCGAAAGCACCACCCGCAGCGGTGGGTAGTGCCCCCTCTACGACCAATATATAACCTTTGCTTTTCTTGGCCGTCTGTTCCATCTCCTTGAGCACTGCCTCTCCCTGGCCAGCCATGATCGTGGCATGATACCTCAGATTAATGTGCTTTCCAGGGATTACCTCATCGATCAAGATGTTCTTAATCGTCGGGCTGACGGAATTGAGCATGGAAACAGAGCAACCAGTGCATGTGGCCGCCTGTAGCCAGATAACAGGTTGTTCTTCAGTACTTGACTTTGGCATGGTACTCCTTTCCAGGACTCGCAGATTCTACAGTATCGAGGTACTGCACACAATAATTCAAAAATGCCTCTCCCTCCGGCACTTATCCGGTGGATTCCCCCTCACGCGTCTCCCTTCTTTCTCGGGCGATCACTGATTCATGTAGTTCCTGAGGTACATCGGTATGTCGCCGGCTTCACGGGGTCCCACTAGGATCTCCCAGTCCGGTAATTCTTCGTCCAGCTCTCCCGATATCTGTGCAACGTAACCGGGGATGGTGAGCTTGCGGTGGCTGACCTTATCGGCTATGCCGCTTGTGTTTATGAACTTCGCGATGACATCGGGGACAAACTTCCCAGCCGCCCAGGCGGTCAGCACCGACTGGCCCTCGCTGTCAACGACCCCGAGCCACGAGTCGATCTTGCTAGACTCGACCTCGCCCGAGACGATGAAGTATGTGAGCGAGAAGTTGGTTGTCACCAGCACCGGGGAGTCCGGGCCTGGGCTTCCTATCTCGTAGAACTTACTGTCCACGGCCATCGGCTTCTGCGGGTCCGTGTATATGTTCTGTATCTCGACCTGGAGCGGGTAGTGCAGCCAAGACTCGGCGCTCGACACCACCACTATGTCAGAGTACTTGGCGATGTATATCCCGGCCAATGCCCCCTCGAAGAAGATGTCGTCGGTCTCCTCGCAGGGGAAGGTTATGGTCGGATAGCCGAAAGGCTTGAACTTGGCGGTGAGCGCCCCTCTCCGTATAGCGATCAGCGCCTCGAGCGTATTCTTGAGGCTCCGTGTCCCCGGGTCGAGCACCAGGTCCTTGAGCTCCATCGCCTCAGCTTTCTCCGAGAGTTCCGCGAGCGAATCGAGGCTCTCACCCTTCAGCACCAGGGGCAGCCCCTTCTCCTTGGCGAGAGCGCCCATGGCCTCGAGGTTCGCACCCGTGGCACAGTAGAGCAGAGGGTTTGAATCCCCTACCACGTTCAGCGCCTCGCCCATCAGCCCGGCATCCTCGGTCATCGGCATGATCGAAAGGCCGCTCGACTTCGCCTTCTCTAGCGCCCCCTTGAACTTGCCGGCGTCACCCGACTCGCACTTTACCGCGAGCAGCTTGACCTCCAGTTGCTGGCCGACTCTCTCCCAGGAGTCCTTGGCTGCCTCGTCGACCTTGGCGGCGATCTTGTCATCGGACATCGCGTCCGAGATGAGCACACCGATCGCGGCTGGGTTTATGAAGCGCTTCTCGTGGCGGAACATGACGAGTTCCTCACCGGTCTTGAACTCTTTGTCGCCCTTTCCGACTGTGACCCCTTTGATAGGCGGCGCTGCGGCCTCGGCGAGCGCCTCCTTGGCCTCATCCGATACGTAGGGGCAGTCCTCGAGCTTCGCCTGTCCTCCAGCGAGCTTCATCGCGAAGGCCAGGCACGTCGGAAGCTTGCACTCGCCGCAGTTCGTCTTGGGGAGCAGCTTGAAAATGTCAAGACCACTCAGTGCCATCTCCCTACTCCTTTCTCGCTATGGGGTCGAGTCTTGAATCGTGCAACAAACCGGGTCTGACCCCTTTTTTTGCAACACATGACCCCGATCTCTATTTGAGCATCTGCTCCATGGTGAGCGCCGGGTGGCCCTTCTCCTCGAGGAATGGGAGTATCTCCTCCTCGGTCACCCCTACCTCTTCGTCCGCTATCTTGTCTACGAAATCCGGGGTCCCGAGCTCCTCTGCCCTCTTGGCGAGCTGCTCTTTAAGGGTCTCCTTGAGCTCCTTCGGCATCCAGACGATTCGGTGGAAGCCGCCGTCGGCGCTTATAAACTTTTTGCTTGTAATATATACTTTCCCTATCCCTACGAAGCCGGGCGTCACGTTACCGCCGCCAACGGAGCCCGCGAGCGAAGAGAAACTCATCCCGCACGGGGTTATTCCGCTGTGCTCGCGGTTCACTATCATCACGCCGTTCGCCAGGGGAAGGAAAGCCACTATGCACTCGAAGCATCCGCAGGAGGTCATCGGGTCCTCCATCATGGTGTACGCGTTGAACCTCTCCAGGTTCTTGCCCGAGTTGTTCCAGACGAACTCGTTTACGTTCTTCCACTGCCCCTTGGTCTCGTCTATCGACTCACCCTTAGGGATCGGCTGGTTGGGGCCGGTCGGGTCTATCTCGTAGGCCGCCTTGCAGTCGAGCCAGTTGTAGGCGCCGCACAGGCCGAGCCTCTCCGGGGTCACCACGCAGACGTGGGTCGGCGCGAACGACTGGCACAGCGTGCACGAGTAGAAGATGTCGGTGGTCTCGTCCGTCATGCCCGCCGTTCTCTCGTCGCGGTATGCGTACTTGACCCTCGCCTTCTCCTCCAACTCCGCGACGTCCTTTTCGTTCGTGTAGATGGTCACCTCGACCTTGTCCACGATCGCGGGGAAATCGCTCAGCAGCTTCGCGTGAAGGATCTCACCGTAGTCGCGTATCTTGAATCCCTTGTCCTTGGCCTTATTGCTGATGCGGGTCCAGACGATGTCGCGCTGTCCCATGTGCCATACGCCCTCCGCCCCGTTTACCAGGTGGTGGACCTGGCGCTCCAGGATCGACTCGAAATCCTCCTGCATCTTGCGGCCAGCCACGTGCACCACGATGCCGAGCGGCAGCGCACTGCCGGGCTCCACGTCGTCTATCTCCGGGCCCACGACCTCGATCTTGCCGTCCTCGACTTCGTCCATCTCCTTCATCTCGACGAACTCGAAGGCGGGGGTGATGTTACCGCCGAACTGTACGTACATGTCCTCCTTGCGGATGCGCTCACCCTCGAACGCGGGACCGTAGGCCATCGGTATCGGGACCTTTGTGACCTGGATCTTGAGGCCGCGCACCTCGACCGCCTTCTGCACTATCTGGTCGTGCGGTATGTTCGAGACCACATGCTCGTAAGTGCAGATGCCGGTCGGCAGGATCTCGGGAATCGGGGTGTCCGCGATTGTGGGGAACCCGTAGTTTATGGCGCCGGCCGCGTTCGCGTACCACTCGTCCGTGACCTCGCCGAGCGTCATTACGAAAGCGAATATCCTGTTCTTGTTGTAGAGCAGCACCTTGCGGAAGTCACCCGGCTGCGCCCCGCCGAAGCTCATCGCCGCGCGGGCCGCGAAACCGAGAGAGTAGACAGCCGAGCCTATCTCGTGGCCGTACGGCACAATGCGGGTCTCCCAGCCGAGCTGTACGTCGATGCTGCCGAGCTGCTCCGCCACGGTGGTTCCGTTATAGTTGCCGCTCGTCCAGACGTACAAGTTCTTCTGCTGGAGCTCCTTGACTATCTTCTCCGCTGTCTCCGGGTTGGGTGCAGAACCGATGAGCGCGCAGAACCCGGGGGCCGTCCCGTCCACGAACTCGACCCCTCGCTCGCGCATGATGACGTCGTCCGCAGCACCAAGCCAGATACCGTCGACCGGGGGCGGTCCATCAACGTACTTTATAGCCTCCTCGATCTCCTCCATGAAGAGCGTGGCCATACCTGCGTCGAGACCCGGCCCCAGGTAAGGCGTCCAGAGGTGCTCGGGCGGCACGGGGGGAATCAGCTCCTCTGCTACCTTCATGACTGGCGGGCAGTCTCCTAGCTTCTCCACCTTCATCCCTGTCATCCCGTAGATGATGGGAAGGTAATAGGCGGTGTTTGGAAAACCTATCTCCTGGTTCTCGCCGTACTTCTCGAGTGCCTCGTCAAGCCTGGCGGTCACCCTTTCGTGGATGGCGTGGGCCCCCTTGATCGCGGCGCTTAGAATTATCTTCGACATCCAAACTCCTCCTTATGATGGTCAGGTCTTCCCCAGAGACACTGGCCTGTCAATCAATCTTCAGCTCGCGCCGCATCGCCATGTCATAGAGGACGCGCTCACGCTTGCCGAGGATTCCCAGTGCCTCCCGCTTGTTGTCTATATGCGTGAGTATCTTGCCGACCATCTTGTCCGGGTCCGGCTCGTAGTCCCACATTGCCCCGTACAGCTTTTCGTACTCCTTGAACAGGAAATCCGTAAGCCGCTGGCTGCCGGTCGTCGGCCACTTGACCCCGAAAACGGTGTAAACGCCGCTCGTCACGAAGTAGTGCCCTATAGAGACAGCCTTCTCGCTCATCCACTCGGGGGCGCAACCCGCCGCCGGCAGGTCCGAGATGTCGTCCCCAAGGCCCCCCTCATGGACCATCTCTGTGAGCGCGATCAGTATCCGGCTGTTGTCAACGCATGAACCTACGTGCAGCACCGGCGGTATTCCCACTGCCTCGCAGATCTCGCGGAGGCCCTGCGGCATGACGCCATCCTTGTAGGCTATCTCCGGGTTCATGAGCCCTGTCTTGGCCACCGCCTGCGCGGCGCACCCGGTCATGACCACCAGGCACCCGTTCGCCACGAGTTCCCTGACAACCTGCACGTGTACCGAATCGTGGGGAACCCGGGGGTTGTTGCATCCCACAACGCCCGCAACACCCCGGATGCGGCCGTCTATGACGCCGTCGTTCAGCGGACGGTAGGAAGCGCGGAACCGGCCCCCCAGCATGTAGTTTACGTACTCGTGGTCGTAGCCGGCTATGAAATCGCTGGTCTTACTGGGTATCTCGACCTTGCCCCGGTTGGGGAAATTGTCAATCGCCATCTCGACTATCTTCTTTGCGATGTCCAGGCCGTGCTCCTCGTGGAATTCGACGAACTCGGCGAACGGCATCTTCGCTTTACCACTGGTGGTGATCACCTTCGTGTGGTAGCACTTGGACAGCTCACCGATGGCCTGGTAGACGCACTGGACATCAACGATCATGGCGTCCACGGCGCCCGTGATTATGGCGAGCTCCTGCTGGAGCACGTTCCCCGCGATAGGGATGCCGTGGCGCGAGAGAATCTCGTTCGCGGTACAGCAGATGCCTGCGATGTTGATACCCTTCGCGCCTTTCTCCTCGGCCTTCTTGAGCATATCCTCGCTCTGGCTGGCGAGCAGGATCATCTCGGAGAGGATGGGCTCGTGCCCGTGGACGATGATGTTGACCTGGTCCTCGGAGAGCACGCCCAGGTTTATCTTGGCTTTCAAAGGTGTGGGGGTGCCGAACAGGATATCCTGGAGTTCGGTCCCTATCATGGAGCCACCCCAGCCGTCCGCGAGAGCACAGCGCGTACCCTGCAGGAGTATGTTCTCCATCTCCTGGTCTACTCCAATGTGGGTGCGGTGCATCGACTCAACGACCTCGCGGTCGATACCGCGAGGGAAGACACCGAGCTTCCGCCAGATTTCCTTACGCGGCTCGGGCGCCCTCCAGGCGAACTCTACCTCGCCCTCCTGGTTGCCGAACATGGCCAGGCACTTCTCCCCCACATCGAGCGCTATCTCCTCAACCGGCCGGTCTTCGACTTTTATACCAAGGTCCGCCGCCACCTCCAGAAGCTTGATGCGGTCCTTGATCTCGTAACCCTGCGCTTCACCCTTGGCCGCCAGCACCAGGGTATGTGCCACCGCCCTGCCGTGGTCGGAGTGAGCGGACGCACCGCCGGCGATCATCCTCACGAAGTTCCGCGCGGCGACCACCTCGGCGGTAGCGCCGCAGATGCCCCTCTTCTCAGGCTCACCCTCCTTCTTGGGAGGGGTGAGGCGGCACGGGCCCATGGCACAGTTCTTGCAGCAGATGCCGCTTTCCCCGATAGTACAGGGCTTCATCTTGTCGGTTCTGCTAAAGGCTGTTTCCTGCTCCTCCACCGCCGCTTTCTTCAACATTTCTACGGTTGCTTCACACGCGCTTCTTTCTTCGAACTCTGCCAACTTCACTCAACTCCTTGCTCTACTCGAGCGCGGTAGCCGGTACCAAGCCGGTGCTCCTATCCCATCAAAGTATCAATTACCTTCCTCACGGTCCTTATCGCGTCCGGGTGGCGCATTATCACTATGTCGGCTCCTGCCACCAGGAGCGCGCTCGCCGTCAAGATCTCCCAGAGAACGCCCCTCTTGGCCTCGTCGCCCCACGCTGGTTCGTCGGCCGCCGGGGCCTTCGCCTCCTTCGCCTTCCAGGTCTCGACCCCGACATCGGCGATAAGGGGCATCTGGGTCATGCCGTCGTCCTGGTACAGCGCTGCCAGCTTCAGCCTCTCCATTACCGAGTAAGTGTACTCCAGGCCGTAGCCGAGGGCTCCGGTCGTCGGGTCCACGATGATGTTCCCGACGTCCAGGCCGAGGTTGGAGAGCAGGATGTTGAGCTGCTTGGCCAGGTTGACGTCTATCGGTGTCTTCGCCGCCACGGTCTGCTTGTAACCGATCGCCGCGGCGCCAATCGTCTTGTAGTTGTCCTCGAGGGCGGGCCCCAGGACCACGTTCTTGCCCTCCGTGGATATCGCCACTGCCTTGAGGACATCGCCGTCCTTCTCGGCATCCTCCGCGCCGTATACGATCACCGGGATCGTGACGGCATCCACGACGGCCTTAGCGGTCTGGGCGGCCTGCTCCGCCGGCTTGTCGTCTCCTTTCGGATCCGTGCTCTTCAGGCGCAGTGCTATAAGGTCAGCCCCCCACTCGTCCTGTGCCTTCTTGGCCCAGGCCACGGGGTCTGCAAGGACTTCTGAAAGCGGCTCGGCCACAACGGGTGACCAGCCCTGCGGGTTGTCATCGTACACCTCTACTGCAATAAGCGGGCGGTTGGGCATCTGTCCTTCGAAAAGATAGAAGGGGAGTACGTTTTCCCCTCCTACCTTAACCGCCGCGTCTCCCGTTCCCAGCGGGACTTCTCTTATCCTTGACTCCGTCGTCTCCTTTGGCACCTCGAACGCCATCCTTTTCCACTTCCTTTCTACTCCCGTTAGGCCAGGACCGCATTGATTTTAATCAAGCGGGCCCCGGCTATCCATCGTTTAACCTATACGAGCCCGGCCTGCATCTTCGCGGCCACGAGCACGTTCTTGAGAAGCATCATGTTGGTAACGGCGCCTACGCCTCCGGGGACCGGCGTTATCGCCTTCGCCTTTTCCTTCACGGCGTCAAAATCCACGTCGCCGACCGTCTTTGTCTTCGGCTTTCCCTTCTCGTTCAGTACGGGATTGCCCTCGTCGTCGAGCACTTTGACCCGGTTGATGCCCACGTCTATTACGATGGCGCCCTCCTTGACCAGGTCCGGGCCGATCAGACCGGCCTTCCCGGCCGCTACGATCAGTATGTCCGCACCGGTAGTGTGCTTCTCCAGGTTCCCGGCCTGCGAGGTGAAGATGTGCGTCACGCTGGTGGTGGCGTTCCGGTTAAGCGCCAGCAGCGCGACCGGCTTGCCCACGATGTTGCTGTGCCCTACCACCACGACCTCAGCGCCCTCGAAATCGAGCCCGACCCGCTCGAGCAGCTCCACGCACGCCGACGGGGTGCAGGGCGCGAGCGTCGGCTCGCCAAGGGCAAGGCGCCCCATGTTGAACGGGTGGAAGCAGTCTATGTCCTTGTCGACCCTGATAGTGTTGATGACGGCGGAGTCGGAGATGTGCTCGGGGAAGGGCCTCAAGGGTAGTATCCCGCTTACGGCGGGGTCCTCGTTGAGCGCCTTCACGACCTTCACCACTTCCTCCTCCGTGGTCTCGGCCGGAAGGGTCTTCTCTATGTAGTTGAAGCCGACCGACTCGCAGTTCTTCTCGACCTGGCCCCGGTACATCCTCGCCCCGAAGTCGTCGCCCACCATCAGCGTGGCGATCCCCGGGGTTATGCCCTTTTTCTCGAGTTTGCTCTTCTCCTCTATTATCTCCTGCTTGATCTCGTCGGCCACTGCATTCCCATCTATTATCTCCGCCATAATGACCTCCTCAGCCCAGTTTCTCGTAGGTGACCTTCACCACTTTCTCTCTCAGCTCTTCCGACCGTGAAAGTATATCCTTAATCGCTTCCCATTTCTCCCGGACAAAATCCTTGTCATTTATGCTGTTAAGATTTATCTTGACGTTCAGCGCTGCGCACTGCGCGCCCGCCTCAGCCAGAAGCGCCGCCACGCCCGCGTCTGAGACCGCGTTGACGTTGCCGATCTCGGCGGCGACCTCCGACAGCTTCGCCACCTCAAGGCATTTCTCCGCGATCGCGAACGGCACCGCCGTTGCTTCCCTCAATGCCGACTGTACGGCCTCGTCCCGCTTCGCTTTTTCCTCATCGGTCCCGCGGGGCATCTTGAAAGCCGCCGCCAGCACCCCGTAGACCTCCGTATCCTTCTGAACAAGGTCCTCGAGCTCGCGCCGGGTCTTCTCCGATGCTTCGAGCAACTCGGCTATGCGTTCCTGGACGTCGGCGTACTTCTCCTTGCCCACAGTCAAGTTGCCCACCATGCTCACCAGTGCCGCTCCCAGCGCCGCGGCCGCCGCGCTCGCGGCCCCTCCCCCGGGCTCAGGTGAACTCGAGGCCAGCTTGTCGATGAAACCCACCATCGGGCCTTCCAGGTACATCTATCCCTTCACCCCCTGAAGGACGTTCTCCATTATGACTCTCACAGCGCTCCGCGCCTCCGAGTCAGCGCCGAGCCCGGTGAGAGGCTCTCCCTTCTCGTCCAGCCTCGATATCTCGGGATCATCGGGCACAACACCCGCCAGCTCGATATCGAGCGCCTCTACCGCCTCGGCCAGCGGGCCCTCAAGGGGTCCCCTCACCCTTGAGACAACGAGGTAGAACCTGCGCACATCGAGCTTCAGCTCCCGCGCCAGGTCGCGTATCCTGACCGCCGTGTCCAGGCCGCGCCTAGACGGGTCGCTGACCACGAACATGACGTCGACCCCGCGGGTCGTCCGCCTGCTCAGGTGCTCCATCCCCGCCTCGTTGTCGACCACCACGAACCGGTAACTGTCCTCGATGCGGTCAAGGATGACCCTCAACATGTTGTTGACCGCGCAGTAGCAGCCGGGGCCCTCGGGGCGCCCCATGCTGATGAGGTCGAATTCGGTTGTCTCGACCAGCGCCTGCTCTATCTGCATCTCCAGTACGTCCTGCTTCGACATGCCTGCGGGAAGCTGCTGCTTCTGCACCTTCTCGCTCAACTCCTCGCGCACGCCGCCGATCGTCGCTTTCATATCGGCACCCAGCACCACGTCGAGGTTGCTGTTGGCATCCGCGTCAACCGCCAGGACGGGTTTGAGACCTTCGTCTATCAGGTACCGGGTTATAAGCGCCGCGAGGGTGGTCTTGCCCGTGCCCCCCTTTCCTGACACCGCGATAACGGTCGTCAACTCTTCCCACCCCCGGTTGCCCCCGCGCCCAGGCGCGCCCTTTCGCGGGCCTCCTCCAGCCGGCGCATGACCGTGGGAAACTCCTCCACTTGTGTGTGGGGCAGGAACAGCGCCGAGATGTACTGGTCCATGAAATGCGGGTTGGTGGATAGCTCCAGGTAGGTCATCATGTCTGCGATCCTGTCGGCCTCCGCTATCATGTTCTTCGAAAGTGCCATCAGGTAACTGCCCAGCAGCGAGCCGTTGCCGACGAACTTTATCTTGTCAGTATCCACGTCCGGCAGAATGCCGATTATGATGGCCTTGTCTATTTCGAGGTAGCGCCCGAACGCCCCCGCGATCAGTATCTCTTCGACCTGGTCGAAATCCATCGAGACCTCTTCGAGCAGTACGTTGATGCCGGCAAAGATGGCGGCCTTCGCCCTCATCAGGTTGTCGATGTCCACGTCGGTGATGACGATGTCGCGCTTCGCCCCGCTCTCGTCCGCCCACGCCAGCACGTACTCCCCGCCGGAGTCGCCCTGCCGCGTGCGCGGTGTCGCGAGGTCAACGTTGACCTTGCCACGCTCGTCGATTATCCCGGCCAGGAAGAGTTCCGCCAGCACGTCTATCAGGCCCGAGCCGCATATCCCGATCGGCCTTCGCTTCCCGATGGTTATAATCATCGGCTCGTAGGTAGCCTCGTTGATGCGCACCTGCTCTATCGCACCGCTCGTGGCCCTCATGCCGTGCTTCACGCCGGCGCCCTCGAATGCAGGCCCCGCGGAACACGAACATGAGAGCAGCCAGTCCTTGTTACCCAGGCACATCTCACCGTTAGTGCCGATGTCTATGTAAAGGGTCAGCTTCTCGGCGTTGAACATGCCGGAAGCCAGGACGCCGGCCACTATGTCCCCGCCCACGTATGACGCTACGCTCGGTGTGCAGCGAAGGTATACCCCCGAAGCTATCCTTATGCCGATGTTGCTGGCCTTTATCCAGGGGAAATGTGTGGCCACCGGGATGTACGGGTCAACCCTGATGTACCGAGGGTCTATGCCGAGAAGCAGGTGGGTCATGACCGTGTTACCGGAGACGCAGAGATGGGTGATGTTGCAGAACTCCGTTCCGGTCTTCTCCACGAGCTGCTGCACGAGGTTCCAGATGACGTTGACAGCCGCGGACTGCAGCTTGGCGAGACCTGTTGCGCGAGTCGAGTAGATTATTCGTGTGATGATGTCCTCGCCGTACGTAATCTGACCGTTGTAGTCCGCGGCCTCAGCTATGACCTCCCCGGTCTGGAGGTCCACAAGCTGGGTGGAGATAGTCGTTGTGCCCAGGTCGACCGCTATGGCTGCCTGGCGTACTGAAGTGTCCCCCTTCTCCAACCGGACCGCCCTTGTCTCTTGTCCCCTGTCCAGCACCGTGACCGTCACGTCGAAGCTGGAAGCTCGTATCAGGCCCGGTAGCACCTGAAGCATCGGGTAGTCGAAGACGACGTCCTTGTAATCCACGAGCCGCGAGAGCTCGCGCTTTATGCGCTCGGCGTCGCTCAGGTTGTCCTCGATCGTGGGCTTGTCGAGGAGAAGGTGGATCTTAGTCGTCGGCGGGTTCAGCTCCCACTGCGGAAGCCTCCCCGCCCAGTCCTTCGCGGAGAGCGTGTATCCCTTGAGCGGTATCGGCGGTTTCCTCTCCAGCACCTTCCTGTCGCCGAGCTGGCTCTCTATCGGGACTCGGACGTCGAGGTCGGACTCCACGGTGGAATTACAGGCCAGCGCGTACCCCTGATTGATCTCCTCCTCGGTCAGCTTCGCCTGGAGACTCTGCGTCACCTGGCCCTTCTCGACTATGACCCTGCACTTGCCGCAGTAACCCTCACCGCCGCAGGACGCGTTGATGTGCACGTCGGCCTGCATGGCGGCGCGCAGCAGGTTCTCCCCCTTGGGAACCTCCAGGCAGACATTCGCAGGGTAAAAACAGACTTTCACCTTTTCCATATTCGTCTCTCCGGCCCCCGCGGGCGGGCTCATGCCCGCCCAAGTAAATCCATGACACGGTCTAGAACAGGCCGACTATCCTGCCGCCCTCGACGACATCTACCCTGTTGCCGGCGGGCTCGCTCGGAAGGCCCGGCATCGTCCTCATCTCCCCGCACAGCGGGTAAAGGAACCCGGCGCCAACACTAGGGCGCACGTCGCGGACCGGCAGGCGCCACCCGGTCGGGCGGCCCTTCAGGGTTGGGTCATGCGTCAGGGATAGATGGGTCTTAGCCATGCAGACCGGCAGCCTGTCAAAGCCGGCCTCGGTGAAACGCTTGATGGTTGCCTCCGCGACAGGCGTGTAGTCCACCCCGTCAGCGCCATAAATCTTTGTGGCTATCGTCTCGATCTTATCCTTTATCGAGTCCTCCAGGTCGTACAGGTAGTGGAAGTCGTTCTTCATCTCGCAGGCCTTCACTACGGCCTCGGCGGCCTCTTTGCCTCCCTCGCCGCCCTCGGCCCATACCTCTATCGGCTCGCAGAAGTCGGCTCCGGCCTTCAGGGCTATGTCGTGAATCATCTCTACTTCCTTGTCACGGTCGCTCGTACGACGGTTTATGGTCACCACGACAGGAATCCCGAACATCTTCATGTTCTCGATATGCTTGATGAGGTTCTGGCAGCCTTCCTCCAGCGCGGGATAGTTCTCCTTGGCCTGCACTTCCTCCGGGATGGCCTGGCCCGGCCTCGCCTCGAAGGCGCCACCGTGCATTTTCAGGGCACGGACCGTGCAGGTTATGACCACGCAGTCGGGGCGTATCCCGAACCTCTCCATCGCCCGCACCTTGATGTGCATCATCTTCTCGGCGCCGCAGTCCGCACCGAATCCGCTCTCCGTTACAACGTAGTCGGCGAGTTTTGTCGCGACCGCATCCGCCACCACGGAGTTATTCCCGTGCGCGATGTTCGCAAAAGGACCCGCGTGCATGAAGCACGCGTTCCCCTCAAGGGTCTGGATGAGGTTGGGCATCAACGCGTCCTTGAGCAGTGCAGTCATCGCGCCGGCGCACTTCAAATCCTCGCCGGTCACGGGCTTGCCGTCATAGGTGTATGCTACGACTATTCTGCCAAGCCTCACGCGGAGGTCCTCGAGGTCGTCCGCGAGGGCCAGGATCGCCATGACCTCCGAGGCCACGGTGATGTCGAAGCCCGTCTCGCGGGGGTAACCGTTCTGCCTCCCCCCGACGCCGACCACGATCTCGCGAAGGGCGCGGTCGCTGATGTCTACGACCCTTCGCCAGGTGACGGTAAGCGGGTCGATGTTGAGCGGGTTTCGCAGCAGGATACTGGTGTCGATATACGCGGCGCACAGGTTGTTTGCCGCGCCCACGGCATGGATGTCGCCGGTGAAGTGGAGGTTCAAGTCCTCCATCGGGACCACCTGGCTGTACCCGCCCCCGGCGGCGCCACCCTTGATGCCGAAGACGGGACCCAGGCTCGGCTCCCTGAGACAAATGATGGTGTTCTTTCCGATTTTGTTGAGGGATTCGGTGAGGCCTATCGAAGTTACGGTCTTTCCCTCACCGAGGGGTGTTGGAGTTATCGCGGTCACGTCGATGTACTTCGCGGTGGGCTTGTCCTTTAACCTGTCGATCACATCGAGGTGGACCTTCGCCTTGTACTTGCCGTAGAGCTCGAGGTCATTCTCTTCCAGCCCGATCTTCTTCGCAATATCGACAATGGGCTCAAGTTTCGCGGCTTGCGCGATGTCAAGGTCGCTGGGGACTTTCGCCATTTCTCCTCCTTTTATTCATACAATCAAGGACCCGGAAGGGCCAGGAACTTCACGCCGTGACTGGATAAAGCTCACCGTCCTGCGCATCAACCCCCTTCAGGTATGGATTTCGACCTCAAAAGGACACGTTCTCGGTCTTTGCAGACACAAACACAAATGTTGCCTCCGTAAGGAGGCACGCACGGGCAGATTATATTAGATGGACCCTTCCAGTGCAAGCGTAAAATGGCCCGCAGAATGACGTTTGACTGGCCCCCGTCGATGTGAGAAAGTTATGGCGTTTTTGATTGGGGTCATTTCTTGGATCTCGAATTCTTGATAAGTTGAGCTCAATCATCCCGATTAACTCACGATTGGAGACCTCACCCCCAAGGCGAGGGAGGAACACCCGTTGACAGAGGTTGAATCCAGGTACGATGTAGTCGTCATAGGCGCCGGTCCCGGTGGTTACCCGGCCGCGATAAGGGCGGCCCAGCGCGGCGCGAAGGTGGCGGTCATCGAAAAAGAGAGGGTCGGCGGTACGTGCCTGAACTGGGGCTGCATCCCTACCAAGGCGCTTCTCGCCTCAGCCGAACTCGTGACCCACGCACGGGAGGCCGAGGACTTCGGTGTGAAGATTGAGGGAATCACGCCCGACTGGACCGCGATAATGGAGCGCAAGCAGAAGGTCACGGATACGCTCGTCAACGGCATCCTCGGCCTGTTGAAGGCGAATAACATCGTGCTTATGGCAGGAACGGCGTCGCTCACCCCCGACAGGAAGGTCCTGGTCAAGAGCCGTGAAGGCGATTCGACGCTGGAAGCGGAAAATATCATCATCGCGACCGGCTCCGACCCGGCGGAACTCCCGACGTTCGACTTCTCCAGGCCTGTTGTTATGACATCGACCGACGCGCTCGCGCTTCAGTCAGTCCCGAAGAGCCTGATAATCGTCGGCAGCGGCGTCATCGGAAGCGAGTTCGCCTGCATATTCCAGGCGATGGGCACCCGGATAGTGATGATCGAGCTCATGGACAGGATGCTTCCCACCGAGGACAGCCGCGTGTCAAAGCAGATGAGGAGCATATTCCGCAAGGAGGGCATCGACATCAGGACCGAGACGACGGTCAGAGAGGTTCTCGAGTACGGGGACGACGGCATCAAGGTGGAGCTTTCGAGCGGCGACGTGCTCGAGGCCGAGAAGCTTCTGGTCTCGATCGGCCGCAGGTTCAACTCTGCGGGGCTCGGCCTCGAGGATCTCGACGTCGAGCTCGATGAACGCGGTCGCATCCTCGTCAACGACAAGATGGAAACCAGTGTAGGCGGCATCTACGCCGTCGGCGACGTTGTGGGCGGTATAATGCTCGCCCACGTCGCCACCTTCGAGGGACTGGTAGCGGCCGAGAACGCGACCGGCGGGAGCTCTACGATGGACTACAGCGTCGTGCCGGCCTGCATATTCACGACACCAGAGATCGGAAGTGTCGGGCTCAACACCGACAAGGCCGCCGAGCAGGACATCCAGGTGAACGTGAGCCGCTTCTCCTTCGGGGCGCTCGGGAAGGCCGTGGCGATGGGAGAGGACCGGGGATTCGTTCAGCTGGTGATCGATGCCAAGACCGACAAGTTGCTCGGCGCCCAGATAATGGGGCCGCACGCCTCCGATCTCATCCACGAGGTCGCCCTCGCCATGAAGCTCGGCGCCACGTCGGAGGACATCGCCACCACCATACACGCTCACCCTTCGCTTCCCGAGGCGATCATGGAAGCCGCCGAGGCCGCCCACGGCAATGCCATCCACGTCGCGCCGCGCGGGAAATAAGCGGGTTACACGGTCAGTATGCCCGTTACCAGCCGGGCGACTTCCCCCTCCCTGCCGATGAGGAAGTGGTCGGCGCCGGAGAGGATGTGGATGTTGCGGGCGTCCTCTTCGGATATCGCCGCGGCGAACATCTCTAATGAGGTAAACGGGCAGATGGAGTCGCTGTCTCCTACTATGTAGTGCCTCGATGCAGTGGATGTAGTTAGGCGCTCTGTGTATCCTTCCCACGAATAAGCGATTATCGGGGGTGCGATGGCGACGAGTGAACGTGCCTGCAGTCCTTCAGCCAACGCCACGAGAGCCATCCACGCCCCGAAAGACCATCCGACGATGCTGACGCTATCGCCATCGACCTCATCCAATGAGGTGAGGTAATCGGAAGCCCCACCGACATCGGCGGGCTCATCGACCCCCTCTGAGAATACGCCCTCGCTCCTCCCCACCCCTCCGAAGTTAAAGCGCAGGACTGCCATGCCCTGCGAGCAGAGGTAATCAGCGATGACCGTCAGGAGCGGGACACCCATCTCTCCCCCTCCGGCCGGGTGAGGGTGGCACAGGACCACGCCCGGAGCTTCGACCCCGGCATCAGGAAGTTGGATCCTGCCTTCCAGCTCGATCCGCCCTGAGTTCCTCTGAGACGTAAAACGAACGGTTTGTTCGGCCATCTTCCCTAGAACTTCACGGTTATCAGCTGGAGCGGGCAGGCGTCGACGCAGAATCCGCAGAGGATGCAGCGGTCCTTGTCGAGGTCGAGCCCCCAGTCGGGCCCTTCCACCTTCAAAGCGCGGGGCAGGCACACCGCGGTGCACGCCCCGCAGCTTGTGCAGAGCGACTCGTCGAGCTCGATGTCCTTGATGGCCTCCTCGACCTGGACGCCCAGGTCCTCGAGGTACTTTACTCCCTCGTTCAGGAGTCTCCCCGGACCTTCCATCTCGACGAGCATGCGGCCGACCTCACCCTCGTGGATCTCGGCCCGCAGGATGTTCGTGATGACGTCGAACTCCTTCACCATGAGGGCGACGACCGGCCGCTCCACGACCTCCGGGGGGAAAGTGAGAACAAGTCTCTTCTTCGCCATTTAGATCCCCTCCTCGTCGCGTACATCGAGCGTATTCAGTGTCCCTTCCGACGGAAGCAGCTCAACCGGCTCTGACAACAGGAAATCCCCCGCCTTTATCCAGCCCTTGAGCGTCTCCGCGATCTCGCGCGCGACCTTGTAGCTCGAAAGCGGGGCGGCGAGGACCTTCTTTCCCTTTATCTCTATCGAGCCGCTCCTGAGCTGCCCGTAGTTCACGCGCCCCAAAGAGTCACGCGAGCGCGTCGGCTGGCTGTAGTCGAATATGTTCGTCTCGATCTCCTCGTCTGATACCCCCGTGAAGGCGGCCATCTCCTCATCGAGGATCGGGATCGGGATCCCCACGCCCACATAAAGGCTCACCCCGTACCGGACGAAGCGCGCGCCGCGCAGGAATCGCGAGTCCATCTTCTTGAGGTCGCCTATCAAGGCAAGCGTTCCGGCAGGGCCTACCGGCGTCCCGTTGGGTAACCGTTCCACGCTCGGCTTGTGCTGCGTCCCCTGCCACGCGACATAACCTGTCGCGCCTCCCAGGAATATCCTGGTCCCGACGCCTATCGTCCTGTAGAAGGGGTCGTTAAGGAGTGGGTTCAACTGCCCCGCGCTGCAGTAGGTCGCGTTCCCGTAGTTGGGAAGGAGCACCCCCATGTAAGTGTAGATCGTGTTCTCGCTCCCGTTCGTAGCGCACGCGTAGTTCTGGTAGGCGTTGCGAGGGTTGAACAGGAAAGCCTGGTTGACCGTGTCCTTGTTCACCCTGGTCGCAATCTCCCTGCGCGGGTAACAGTCCGTCCCGTGCGAAGTGCTCCTGAGCTTTATCCACTTGCCCTCCACGAAGTCCTGTATCAGGTGGGCGCCTCCGTAGCTCATACCCTCGTTTTCGGAAGTTGCGGTAGCCCCGATATAGACGTCCACAGCCGCGACGTCGCCGCAGACCGGAACGTCGTTGAGCCATACCCTGGCGAGCTTCATCGGGGGGTCGCTGTGGCCGAAGTTTAGAAATGCGCCCGAGGAGCACATCGGCCCGAACGTCCCCGTTGTGACGACGTCCACTTTTTGAGCGGCCTTCTTGGCGCCCTCGCTTTTTACGAGCTCCATCATCTCTTCGGCGGTGAGCACGACCGCCTCGCCTTTTCTGATCCGCTGGTTTATCTCCTCGTATGTCTTTGCCACAATCTCACCCCCTCAAGGTGTCCCGCCTATCATACTTCCTTCTCCATATATGCAAAAAGCCTTCCGTCCGCGGGGACGAAAGGCTTACCTCCGTGGTACCACCCCACTTCGCACGCGCCTCGCGGCGCGCACCTCGTCGGGTACAGCCCGGCTATGCGGGATATACCCCAGTCCTGTAACGGGGACAACCGTCCGGTTCTAATCGCCACCCGGCTTTCTTCCGGAAGCTCCGGGGCCATGTTCGGAAAGACCTGCGACGCCGGCTCCCACCGTCCCGGCTCGCTTCAGTCCGGACTCTCTCCTACTCCACCCCATCAACGCCTTGCCCGCTATTTCGTTTTCAAAATTCAGCGCTTATGCGATTACTGATAAACCTACCATTTCAGTGGGAAAGTGTCAAGAAACACCGTGCGTACCGGAGTTGGTAAAATAACCTATCGGTGTGCCTAGACAGGGGGGGCGGCTTGGGCGAAGTGAACCGCGAGAGGATCGAGCCGCGATTGAGGCTGTTCCTTCTATCAGTATGCGGCCTCGTTATCTTTGCATGCTTCGCGCTTTTGATTTCGATGGCGCTCGATCCGAAGCTCCGTCTCCTTTACAACGTAAAAGGAGCCACCTGCGGCGGCCCTCTCACGTGGCTCGGGCGCTGGTTAAACCTCGGAGGGCTCTCCCACTCGGGGCTTGCCATACTGTATGTCTGTCTGATGGTGATCCTTGCCCTGGCTTACCTGGGAGCGCTTTATCTTGTCCGCAAGGACGGGCGGGTCCGCATCACCGTGATCATAGCCGGCGGATTCCTGCTTTTTGCCCTCTTGTTCATCTTCATCCCTCCCCTGCTCTCACGCGACATATACAGCTACGCCTTCGAGGGAAGGTCGATGACCGTTTATCATGCAAACCCTTACCTGCTCAAACCTGCTTCGCATCCGAACGATGTGCTGTACCCGCTAATCGGGTGGATAAATCAACCCAGCGTGTACGGGCCCATCTTCAACTACCTCTCATTCATCGTCTGCAAGGCGGCGAGAGACAACGTCGCCGCCAACGTTCTTGGCTTCAAGGTGCTCGCTTTCCTGTTCTACGCGGCAAGCCTGCCGCTCGTCTATGCGCTCGCCCGCCGCGTCTCACCGGGCCGCGAGAACCTGGCGCTCGCCATCGCCGCCTGGAACCCGCTTCTCCTTCTGCACATCCTGGGAGGGGGTCACAACGACCCGTTGATGTTCTTCTTCGTCCTGCTGGGCCTCTATTTGTGCAGGCTGGACTACCCCGTCTGGGGCCTCGTATCGGTGGTGCTCGCGGCGATGGTGAAGGCGACCGCGGCCCTCGTCCTTCTACCCTACCTCGTCTTCTTCCTCAGAGACGCGCGGGGCAAGCTCGTGACCCGCGTCCTTGAAGCAGGAGCAGCCGTAGTCGTCTTGCCTGTATTGCTGTACCTGCCCTTCTGGAAAGGTTTCGCCATATTCGATGCTACCAGGAGATTGTCAGGTATGGTTTCCTATTCATCAGTTCCGACCCTTGCAAAAGACGTGCTTGCGAGAATCCTCTCCGGGCTTGGCATCGCGAAGGCGAGCGCCACTTCTCTTTCGAATACGCTGGTGCACCTCTTCTTCCTCGCTCTCTTCACAGCTATCCTGCTGGCGCTACTCTGGAAGGTACGGGACTACCGCACCATGGTCTTGTCAACCGGGGGCATCCTTCTCGCCTGGTTCCTGACATCAGGTTACGTCCTGCCTTGGTATCTCGGCCTCGGGCTCATGGTCTGCGCCGTCTCGGGATGGAACGCGACGACAGGGTCAACCGTAGCCGCCTCATGTGTGTTCCTGCTGTACCGCATACCTACTGCACAGATCGCCGGAGAATATAAACCCGTACTCTACCTGTCAATCCCCTTCGCGATCATCCTCATCACATGGCTGATACTTGGAAAACCCTTTTCCGGCCTGCGCCGGGCTAGTCCGGGAGGTGAGATTGCCAGGTGAGAGCAGCGGTTGCCTTCAGCGGCGGGGTCGACAGCACAGCGGCAGCGGTGCTGCTGAAGCGCCGTGGCTTCGATGTGCTGGCGCTCACCATGCAGCTGCCGGGAGAGACTGATCCTGGGGCTACCCGAGCTATAGCGGAAGCTATCGATGTTGAACACGCGACTCTGGATGTAACCGCTGACTTCGAAAGCCTCGTCATCGAGCCGTTCGTCAAAGGGCATCTCGAGGGTCTTACGCCTAATCCATGCGTCACGTGTAACCGTGACGTCAAGTTCGGCATCCTCCTCGCGGAAGCGCGAAAGAGAGGATGCGAATATCTCGCAACAGGGCATTATGCACGCATTGGCGGCGGTGACGGCACGCGGTTCAGGATCCTGAAAGCCGTTGACCTCAAGAAGGACCAGTCGTACGTCCTCTGGACACTCTCACAGGAAGTTCTAAGAAGCGTACTCTTCCCAGTCGGCGAGCTTGTAAAGAACGAAGTCGAGGGGGTGGTGCGCGAGGCAGGGGCCATGGACAAGGTCCATCCCGAGAGCCAGGATATCTGCTTTCTTCGGGGACATTCTTACTACGAGCTGCTAGAAAGCCGTGCGCCGGAGAGTATCCACCCGGGACCAATCGTGGACCTCGACGGAAAGGTGCTGGGCCGGCACAAGGGTCTCGCCTTTTACACGATAGGCCAGCGGCATGGCCTGGGCCTCGGCGGGCACAGGGCGCTCTATGTCATGGAGCTAAGGCCGCTTGACAACACCCTTCTCGTCAGCGGGGTCGAGGACAGGAAAAGCCGGGAGTTCGCGATCGGAGGCGTGAACTTCATATCCGGTGAGATTCCTACCGGCACAATCCTGTGTGAGGTCGCAACCCGTTACCAGGGAAAACCCCTGCCGGCCGAAGTCGAAACTTTTCCGGACAAGACGGGAAAGGTGCGCTACACGGAGCCGGGCCCGCCGGCCGCTCCCGGTCAGTCGGCCGTCCTCTATCGCGAAGACGAACTGCTTGGAGGTAGTATTATTTCGGGGAAGAGAATCGGATATGATAGATAGCGCCACCTTGCTTTACAGCCAGCGATAACAGCCAGGAGTCCCGATGGGAATGGTGGAATGGTTCGAGTTCCAGGTGCCGGGTAAAGTCATCTGCGCCGAGCACTGCGTTGACAGCGTGGGTATGGAGATGGACAGGATCGGTGGCAGTAGGGCACTTGTCGTCACAGACCGGGGGGTCGAGGAAGCCGGGCTCGTGCAGCACGTCATCGACGGCATGGAGAGCGGCAGCGGGGAGGTAGCCGGCGTTTTTGACGAGGTCCCTCCGCACTCAGAGGTGCAGGCCGTCCAGGCCTGCTGCGAAAAAGCCAAGGCGCTCGACGCCGACACGATGATATCAGTCGGCGGCGGTTCGAGCATGGACACGGCAAAGGGGACGGCCCTTCTCATGGTCGAGGGAGGAGACCTCATCGACCACCATAGCACCGTTTACGTGCCGAGCGGGCCATTGCCTCCGCACATCGCGGTCCCGACCACGTCCGGCACGGGCTCTGAATCCACATGCATGGCGGTAATCCTGGACAAAGCGCAGAAGTCAAAGCTCATATTCCAGGCGTCCGAACTGACCCCCACTCTCGCTATGCTCGATCCGGTCATGACGGTATCCATGCCGCCCTTGCTCACCGCCTCGACGGGGATGGACGCGATGGCTCACTGCATCGAGGCCACATACTCGAAGATGCATCAGCCGATTAGCGACGGCCTCGGCCTGCATGCAATCAGGTTGATCGCGAAGTACCTGCCGATAGCCACACAGAACGGCGATGACATCGAGGCGAGGACGTACATGGCGATAGCCGCCAACATGGCCGGAATGGCGTTCACGAACTCGATGACCACAATCGGTCACGCCATGGCGCATTCGCTCGGAGGGCGTTTCGGAGTCCCCCACGGTGTGGCGAACGCCATCCTTCTCCCTCTCGGGATGGAGTTCAACATAGGCTTCATGCCGGAAGAGGTGGTTCCCCAGCTCCGTATGGTCGCCGAGGCGCTCGGCCTTGACGTTGGCGGCGACGATGACGTAACGGCATCAAAGAAGGCGGTGGAGTTCATAAAAAACTTCACGGCCGAGCTCGGCCTGCCCCGGAAGCTGAGCGAGGTCGGAGTGCCCGAGGACGGGCTTCTAATGGCCGCCGGAGACGCCCTGATCGACGACTCTATGTTCAATAACCCGGGCGACCCTGAGCTCGAGCACGTTATCGACCTGTACAGGCGCGCGTATTAAGCATCCATCAAATCATATTGTCATACCCGAACGGAGGTGGTCTGAATGTCTCTCAGGGAGTACTTCGAGTTCTTTGTCACTACCAAGGTGATGTACGGCGAGAACATGGCGTCCGAGGTCGGTGCCGAGGCGGAGGCGCTCGAGGGGACAAAAGCCATCATCATCACCGACAGGGGCGTCCTTGGAGCGGGCCTCGTCGAGCCTGTCAAGAAGAGCCTCGAGGAAAGCTCACTTGAGCTTGTCGAGGTCTATTCCGATGTCCCGGTCAACTCCGAGATCGGAATCTGCAAGGAGTTAGCCAAGATCGGAAAGACGAAGGGCGTTGACACTCTTGTGTCGGTCGGTGGCGGCAGCGTTATCGACACCACAAAGGGCGCGAACATCCTGCTGGGGGTCGGCGGCGACCTTCTCGAGGACTGGCAGGGGACGCACCTCGTGCCCGAGCCGCTTAAAAAGCACATCGCGATACCTACGACGGCGGGAACCGGCGCAGAGGTAACACTTGCCGCGGTTATCAAGAACACTCCCACCGGGCAGAAGATATCCTTCAACAGCAAGTACCTTCTGCCAGATGTCGCGGTGCTCGACCCGCTTCTCACGGTATCGATGCCTCCGCACCTGACCGCCGCGACGGGCATCGACGCGCTGACCCATGGGGTGGAATCTTACACCAGCCTCGAGCACTCGCCTCCCGCCGACGCGTTCAGCTACTACGCTGTCCGGACCATCTTCGAGAACCTGCCCGCGGCCTTAGAGGACGGGGAAAACCTCGAGGCGCGAGGATACATGCTGATCGCCGCGAACATGACGGGTACCGCGCTCTCTACCATAATGTCAATCGGAGCCTGCCACGCGATGGCGCACGCCGCGGGTGGCTTGAGCCCGGTTCAACACGGGCTGGCGAATGCGATAATCCTTCCGGTCGTGATGGAGTACAACCTCGGTTACTGCGACGACCGCTTCGCAGGCCTGGCCGGCGCCGTGGGGGTAGACGCATCGGGGCTAAGCGAGGCTGAAACCGCCGGAAAGGTCACGGATAGAATATCCGAATTCATCCGCGGCTTCGGGCTGCCGCAGAACTTGAAGGAGGCCGGGGCCGATCTATCGCTCGCCGGGAGTATGGCCGAGGAAGCCATGGGCGACGCCCAGATATACGGCAACCCCCGCGAAGCCGACTACGAGGAGATCCTGGCGCTCTTCAAGGGGTTGCTAGCGTGAAGAGTCGCCAGACCCCATGCGCTGCACTGTATAATGTCAAGAACGATCAAACGAGGAGGTTTACATGGGTGCCGATGTACTGGTTATTGGCGCAGGTTACGGAGGACTGACTGCGGCAGCGGTACTCGCGCATAACGGGGTGGAGGTCGAGGCCCTGGAGGCGACCGGTCACCTTGGCGGACGCGCGGCCTTCGACCGCAAGGACGGGTTCCTGGTGGATTACGGTATCCATTTGAACCGTTTCGCGAGCGAGGGGGCGGCGGCTGCGGCGCTTCGCGAGATAGGCCACGAGATAGACTTCGCACCCATGGGCGAGCCGCAGCTCTACAGAGAGGGAGGTTTCATCCCCCTTCCCACGAGCGTCCCGCAGTTGTTAAAGGCGAGCTTCTTCTCTGTGCATGACAAGCTGGTGATGGTCGGCGACATGGCAAGGCTGGTACTCGCGAACCCGGAGAAGAAAGCGGACGTGCCGCTCGACAAGGCTGTGTGGGGAATGGGCAGGCCTGAAGTGGCCTCCCTCTTTAAGGTCCTCTCCGGCATAGGCCTGGTATCCCCCGACGTCAGCATCACGAGCACGGGTGATTTCGCTACGTTTTTGAAAAAGGGGCTCAGGGCCAAGGAGAGCGCCGGCTACCCGCGCGGCGGTACCAGCCAGATAATTGAAGCGCTGTCAAAGAAAATCGAGAGCTCCGGAAAGATATCGCTTAACAGCCGGGCAAAGTCTTTCGATGTAAAAGGGGGAAGTATAACGGGCGTGAACGTCAGGGAAGAGACCCTTCCTTGTAAAGCGATCGTCCTCGCTGTGCCGCTGCAGAATCTGGGCGAGCTCGCCGGAGATTTCCTGCCTGCCAACTTTATCGAACGGTGCGACTCGATAATCCCCACGGCGGGCATATCGTTCGACCTCTGCCTCACCGACAAGGTGTCGGACATCGACGGCCCGATCGTGGCGGGGAATCCCATGACGATCGGTCACTTCGCCTCGAACTTCGACCCCACGACCGCACCCGAAGGCAAGCAGCTAGCGACGTTCCTCTTCGTCATGCCGGTCGAAACGGTGGACGACCACGAGGCGTTGGACTCGGAGGAGATTAAGCTGCGGAAGTTCCTCGAGAAGATGTTCCCTGGGATCTGGGACAAAGTCGAATGGGAGCGCGCCCTCAAGCTCAAGATGGTGGACGGCGTCGAGCCGCGTACCGGGCAGACCGCCAAGGACAGGCCGGGCGTGAGGGCGCCGGGAGTCGACAACCTCTTCCTCGCGGGAGATACCGTCTCAGCACCAGGCTCGAGCGGAGACGTGGCTTTCAATTCCGGTGTCGAGGCGGCCCGCCGGGTCATGGGCTTCCTCGGGTGAAATCGAGGTCCGCGTGACCGGCTCAACCGGCGAACTCGAGCTCACCGGGGAGAGGACGCTCCCGGGGATCCCCCGCGAGAACTACTGGTTCCAGCGCCACCTCGCTGCATATGAACTTGCCTCCACCCTTGCGGAAGGCAAAAGCGTGATCGACGTCGGCTGCGGCGAAGGCTACGGGCCCTCGATCCTCGCGAGGCGCGCGCGAAAGGTCCTAGGCGTTGACATCGCTCCCGAGGTCGTCGGGCACGCGACGAGGCAATACGGAACCAAAAACCTCTCGTTCCGGGTCATGGACGTCAACAGGCTCGAAGTCCCACCCCAGTCGTTCGACCTCGCCGTCTCGCTCCAGGTCGTAGAGCACCTGGCGGACGTCTCCGGATACTTTGCGGAGATAGCGCGGGTCCTGGCTCCCGAAGGAGTCGCGTTGCTCTCCACACCGAACCGCCTGACGATATCGGCGGGAAGCGAAAGGCCGGTGAACCCGTTCCACCTGCGCGAGTACACGCCGGAGGAGTTCAAGGATGTGTTGAGAGGCTATTTCGAGGGGGTCGAGATAAAGGGGCTTTTTCATGCGAGGTGGTTGAAGGTCAACGAGAAGATCCCGCTGGTCGACTTCATCAGGGTCTACGAGATGAAAAGGTACGACCCGCGTTACTGGACACACGGGCTGCTCGCACCACGGGTCGGCACCGCCGATTTTCGGGTGGTCACCTCGGGTATCGAGAACTGCCTCGATATAATCGCCGTCTGCAGAAGACAGATACTGGAGCTCGCGCTTTGAAGGGACACTTCTCCTTCGTCCTTCATACCCATATGCCTTATGTGAGGAAGAACGGCACGTGGCCCGTCGGCGAGGACTGGCTCCTCCGCGCGATGTCCGAAGTCTACATGCCGCTCCTCGAATCGTTCGCGCGCCTGAAAGACGAGGGACTCGCCTCCTGCGTCGCACTCACCCTGACACCCGTTCTCTGTGAACAGCTCTCGGATCCCTACATCAAGGAGCGCTTTATCGCGCACCTGAAGATTATGAAGGAGCATACCGCCGGCGACATCCGCGACTTCGAGTACTTCCACGACGATGCGCGCGGGGCAATCGCCGATGAATACCACGCGAGTTGCGAGAATAAGCTCGACGATTTCCTCGCGATCGACTGTGACATCTTGGGCGCGCTCAGGTCGCTCGAGCAGCAGGGCTTCATCGAGACGATCGCTTCTTCAGCGACGCACGCCTTCCTTCCCGCGCAGGAAAGCGAGCGAACGGTGACGTACCAGGTAGCCATCGGAATCGAGTCACACCGCCGTCACCTGGGTGTCGACCCCGCCGGGTTCTGGATACCGGAGTGCGCATACCGCGAGGGAATCGAGAGGATCCTTGAGGCGGAAGGAGTGCGCTACTTCATAGCCGACCCGTCGGCCGCGCCGGAGGCACCATCAACCTGCCCCTACCTGGTCGGCGGCTCATCGGTCGCGGTAATGCAGAGGAGCAACCGCGCCCACGAGAACGTCTGGGACGAGAGGACGGGCTACCCGGCTGATAACCTCTACATGGACACCACCAGGTACTACCACGGCTCGGGACTCCACTACTGGAAGGTGACCGGGCGGGATGTGGCGATAGAGGAAAAAGCCGTCTATGAGCCGACTTCCGCGACGGCCCGTGCGCTCGACCACTCGCGTCACTTCATCGGCGATGTCTCCGGCGAGCTATCGGAATCCCGGGCCTGCCCGGGAGCGGCCATGCCGATCGTACTCGCGAGCTACGACACCGAGCTTTTCGGTCACGGATGGCACGAGGGTATCTACTGGCTCGAGGTCACGCTCCGCTCGCTTGCGGCAAGTGACTCGGTGGTCCTGACGACCCCATCAAGATATCTGGAGGAGAACCCTGCGGGCAGCACCATAGAACTGCGGAGTACCTCCTGGGGGACTGACAGGGACCACTCGACGTGGATTAACCCCGGGACCGAGTGGATGTGGGATGAGCTCGCGGTATCACAGAAGAAGCTATTCGAGCTTCTTCGGAAATACGGGGACACACTGGATGCGTCCGTGAAGCGCGCGCTCTCCCAGGCCGCGCGAGAGGTGCTCCTGCTCGAATCGAGCGACTGGCCCTACATGGTTGCAAAAGACCGCGCCAGACAGTATGCTACTCAGAGATTTTCTACCCACCTCGAGCGTTTCCGAGCTATCGCGAACGCAATCGAGCGCGGGAGGACGGAACAGGAGATAAAAAACCTTTCCGAGATCGAGGAAACGGACAGAATCTTTGCCGAACTCGATCTCGGTGTTATCTCTATGGACGATGCGCCCGCTGACGAAGGGAGTTAAGTTGCGGGTAATGATCCTGAGCTGGGAGTACCCGCCCCGTATCATAGGCGGCCTCGGAAGGCACGTCTATCACCTGGCCACGTCCCTTGCCTCCGAGGGGATCAAGGTCCACGTGGTGACGAAGGACCATCCCGGAGCGCCCGAGTACGAGGAGTCAGAGGGCGTACATATCTACAGGGTCGTGAACTACCCTCCAGACATAACGCAGGAGGACTGGGTGCCCTGGACTCTCCAGTTCAACGTGGCGCTTCTCGAGAAAGCGGTCGCGATCGTAAACGACCTCAAGAACATCAACGTCATCCACGCGCACGACTGGCTCGTCGCGCACGCCGCGGCGAGCCTCAAGCATGCTTACAGGATACCGCTCGTCGCCACGATCCACGCAACCGAGTACGGCCGCCACCAGGGTCACCTGCCCGGCCCCATGAACAAGCTAATCCACCAGATCGAGTGGTGGCTCACCTTCGAGTCGGTGCGCACGATCTGCTGCAGCCAGTACATGATGGAGCAGATAAGTAGCATATTCGATCTTCCGCCGGACAAGGTGGACGTCATCCCCAACGGCATCGACTCTGAGAGCTTCAAGCGCGACGTGAGCGTGGACCTCTACCGCAAGCAGTACGTGAAGCCCGGTGACAAGCTTGTCTTCTTCGTTGGGAGGCTCGTCTACGAGAAGGGCGTCCAGACCGTCATCGAGGCGATGACCCTCATACTTAACAAGATCCCGAACGTTACCTTCGTAGTCGCAGGAAGCGGGCCACACATGAACCAGCTCAAGTCGCTCGTAGACGTTTTCCACCTCGAGGACAAGGTAAAGTTCACGGGCCACATCGACACGGATATGCTGTCGGCCTTCTACAAGAGCGCAGACCTCACCGTCGTTCCCAGTCTCTACGAGCCTTTCGGCATGGTGGTGCTGGAGTCGATGGCGATGGGAACGCCAACTATCGTGGCCGATACAGGCGGGCTCTCCGAGATAGTGGTGCACGAGGAGACCGGGCTCAAGTTCGAGCCGGGCAACCCGGAGTCGCTCGCCGACGCCATGCTCCGCATACTCACCGACAAGGAACTGGCTGAACGGCTCACCTCCGACGCGAGAGCTTACCTCGGAGACCGTTACAACTGGGACAAAATCGCCAGTGCGACCCTCGAAGTCTACCGCCGGGCCGAGAGGCAGTACGAGTACCGTCCCCGCACCCTCAAGCTCTGTCCCCCGCTTCCCGACGAAGCGACCGGGTAGGGGTCAGACCACTTTTGTTGCATTTCGGTGTATAGCCATAAGCAGCCTCAGAATGCAAAAAAAGTGGTCTGAGCCCTTTTTTGCCTGAGAGGCCGGGGTCAACCACCGCCAAGATGCTTGGCCGCATACTCCGGCGTGGTGGTGTTTATCATCATGCAGGTGCCGAGCTCGAAAGAACCGAGCGTTGTGAGCTTCGGAAACATCTCCAGGTGCCAGTGGTAGTACTCATAGTCCGACCCGTCGCACGGCGCCGTGTGAATGTAGTAGTTGTAAGGCGGGTCGTCAAACTTCTCACGGTACCGTCCGAGCACGTCTCTTAGTATCTGCGCGAAATCCTCGAGTCGTCCGTCCGATATCATGTCGAACGACTCCTGATGCAGCCTGGGTACAAGCCATATCTCGAAGGGCATGCGCGAGGCGAACGGGGTGAGCGCCACGAAGCCGTCGGTCTGCGCAACAACCCGCACCCCTACTTCAAGCTCCTCCCTGACGATGCGGCAGAAGACGCACTCGCCCTTGCTCCCGTGATGCCGGGAGGCGCCGGCGAGCTCCTGCTGGACCAGTGTGGGCACAAGCGGCACCCCGAAGAGCTGTGAGTGCGAATGCTCGAGCGAAGCACCGGATTCTCTGCCGTGGTTCACGATTATGTGGATGTAGCGTATGTCGGGGTTCTCGCTGTTTGCGCGGTATCGGTCCCTGTAGACCCTGAGGACTAACGCCACTTCCTCGACGGACATGGTGGTCAGGCTCTTGTGGTGATCAGGAGTGTGGATTATCACCTCGTGTGAGCCATCAGCCGGCCGCCTGGGGGGCATCGCCGAAGACTCCTCCACTCTCTCCCCTGCTGCAAACGCCGGGAATTTGTTGGGTACTACCCGTACCTGCCACCCTGGCGAGTCCGGCTCCGTGTCATCGGGCCTGATGGCGACCACCTCGAGCGGTGTCATCGTCTCGTGGCCGGGGTCGAAGGGGCAATCCCCCGTCTCGGGTTCGGTGACGCGGACCAGAGAGAAATCGGTGGGCCTCATGGCCCTGTCGGTGGCGATAACCACCCAGGAGCCCGTAACTGTATCCTGCCTGAGCTCGGGCATCTCACCTCCCCTCGTCCCAGGCGACATCGGCCGGGTTCCTGCGGTACTTGATCATCCTCGCTGGGACACCGCCTACGACCGCGTAAGGGGGGACATCGCGGATCACGAGGCTCATCGCCCCTATCACCGCACCCTCCCCTATAGTGGTACCCCGCAGTATGGTGGCCTTTTCCGCAACCCACACGTTCGGCCCCATCACGATGTCCTCTTTTCGAATGCCCTGACTGCGGATGCTCATGTTCGGGTCTAAATACCAATGGTCGAAGTCAACGATGTATATGTTGTCAGCAAAGAGACACTCCTCTTTGATGTCCACTCGCTGGTAGCAGTTGATCGTGTTGTTGCCGCCGAATGTCGTCTTGCGGCCGATGGACAGATGGCCCTCGTGCGCGCGGAAGGCGCATCCGCTCCCGATCCAGACCCACGCCCCTATCGTGAACTTCGCGTTCTTTCCCTTCCCTATGTCGTACTTCCTCGGCAGGAACACGAAGCCCTCGGTCTTTATCCCAGGGTGAAAAAGCTTGAACTTGACGAACCGGTAAAGCTGGCGAAAGTAGACGAACCCGTACAGGCGGTTCTTGATTATGAAGCGCACGTTGCGGACGAGCCAGTTCCCCTCGTTCGCCGTTCTTAGAGCACTCTTACCGTCAGCCATCGCCAACCCCGACATCAAGCAGGCTTTCTCAAGTAAAGCAGCATGTTATAGAACCACGAAGCGGGTAGAAAGCGATAGATGCGCTCGTCAAAGCGGCTCAGCCTCAGGTAAGTGTTGTAAGACCAGTAGCGCCAGCGGAAGGTCAGGTTCTCCTCTGCGAGCTTGTTGTCGATGGTGCGCGTTATCCAGCCGACGAAGCTCGAGACGAGCTCCTCGGACTCGTAGCGTACCTCGGAGAACCCGACCGAGCGTGCGAGCTCGCAGACCTCTGGGGGATCGAACGTGTGTATATCGACCACGTCCTCGAACCCGCGAGGGCCCGTATCTTCGTCGCCCCCCGGCGCCTCCTCGCGAAGCCGAGCCGGCATCCCCCCGAAGTAACCGCCCAGTGACACGTACCACTCGACCGCCTTCGCAGTCGCCGCCCTCGCGAACCTGCCGAGCCTGTCACCATTTCGCGTCGGCTCCCCCGCCAGCATGCATATGCCGCCGGGGACCAGCACGCGGTATATCTCTGCGAGCGCCTGCCTGACGTCGGGAATGTGATGAATTATCGCGTGACCGACGATCATATCGAACTGGTCGTCGGGGTAGGCGAGGTTCTCGAGCTCGGACCTCTTCGCGTGCACTTCTATTCCGAGTTCTGATGCGTTCTTACTGCAGACGTCCACCATCCCCTGGCTGATATCGCAGGCGTAGAGCCCATCAATTTGATCACCGCCAAGGCAGAGATTAAGGCCCACGTAGCCGGTTCCGCAACCAACCTCGAGCAGCTTGCCGACGTGCGGGAACGGCCCGCGCAGCAGCTTCTCGAACTTGCGCCGCACGCGGCGGGCGTTGTCCTGGTCGTAGAGGATCCCCCACTTGCGGTCGTAGTTATCGCTCTCGAAGTCGTGGAAGAGCTCGTTCGCCTTCCTCAGATCTACATCCAAGCGCGCTCCTTTTACCTGCCGTTTAACTCCAAATAATACACCAACGCCGGGCGTTAGGCCCGGCGCCGGTTACTCTTTGAGCCGTATCAGCAGGCTTACTGCTTGAGCTCCTTTACACCCATAAGGTTCGCCGCGATTGTGTAGCGCTGTATCTCGGCGGTTCCCTCGTAGATCTGCATGATCTTCGCGTCGCGCATATACTTCTCCACCGGGTAGTCCTTCATGTAGCCGTAGCCGCCGAGAACCTGGACGGCATCCGTTGTCACTTCCATCGCCATGTCTCCGCAGAAAGCCTTCGCTATTGACGAAGCGAGCGAGAGCCTGCGGGAGAACTTGCCGGTCTCGGCCATTTTTGCCGCGAGCCAGCCTGCATAGTAGTAGAGCCGCCTTCCGGCCTCTATCTTCATCAGCATGTCGGCGAGTTTGAAGGAGATCCCCTGGTATGTAAGGATCGGATTGTCAAACTGCTTGCGCTCCTTGGCGTAGGCGAGCGCTTCCTCGAAGGCCGCCCTGGCGACGCCGACGGCCCCGGCCGCAACCCCTGCTCGGGTCTGGTCGAGAGTCTGCATGATCGTGATGAAGCCGCCGCCCTCCTCGCCCATCAGGTCCTCCTTGGGCACCTTCACGTTGTCCAGGAAGACCTCGGCGGTGTGCGAGGCGCGGATCCCCATCTTGTCCTCGTGCTTGCCCATGGTGAGGCCCTCGTAGTCGCCGCCCACTATGAAGCTCGAGATGCCCTTCTCGGTCACGGCGAAGATGGTGTAGACTTCGCTGATGCCTCCGTTCGTGATGAAGCACTTCTGGCCGTTTATGACGTAGTGGTCCCCTTCATCCTTGGCGGTGGTCTTGAGGCCGGCCACGTTGCTTCCCGCCTCGGGCTCGGTCAGGGCGAAGGCCGCGAGCTTGGGCTCGCCGGTGCACAGGCGGGGAAGCCACCTCTTCTTCTGGTCCTCGCTCCCCGCGATGAGGATGGGAGCGACTGCCAGGTTGTTGGCTCCGATACTGGTAGCCAGTCCCGCGCACCCCCAGAAGAGCTCCTCGAATACCATCGCGCTCGTGAGCGGGTCGAGGCCCCCGCCGCCGTACTCATCGGGGATGCCGGCGGTGGTAAGTCCCGCATCACACGCCTTCTTGAGGATGACATCTGACGGGAACTCGCCCTTGACATCCCACTCCGCCGCGATCGGCCTGAGCTCGTTCAACGCGAAATCGTGAGCCATGTCCACAGAGGCTCTCTGCTCGTCGGTCAAATCGTAATCGATCACTTTCCTCCTCCTTTCTGAAAGCTAACGTTTATATCTCTGCCTTCTGGCGCTTTTCCCTATAGCGATTCACCTCCCGCAGCCGCAAGCATTATATCGCAACCGGCCCGCGGTTTATTCACTCATTCTTACTTACCCGTAAACTTGGCCTTTCCCGGACCTTCCTCGATGAAGGTCTTCATGCCGATCTTCTGGTCCTCGGTCGAGAAACAGAGCGCGATCGACTGCGCCTCGAGAGCGAGGCCATCGACGAGAGAGCAGTTGATCCCGTGGTTGACGGACCGCTTCGCCATGGCCAGTGCGATAGGCGGGTACCTGTCTGCGTATATCTTTGCCACTTTCTGAGCCTCGGCGATAACTGCCGAGCCGTCTCCCTCCGCCACTTTATCGACAAGCCCGCAGGCGAGGCTTTTCTTCGCGTCGTAGGGGCGGCCGGAGTATATGAGCTCTTTTGCTTTGGCTGGGCCTATGAGCCGCGGCAGTCTCTGGGTGCCGCCGGCTCCCGGGATGATGCCTAGCAGTATCTCAGGGACCCCTATCTGCGCGGTCTCGCCGGCGAACCTCCAGTCTGCGGTGAGAGCGAGTTCGCAGCCGCCGCCGAGCGCGAAGCCGTTGACCGCGGCTATCACCGGCTTGAGCACGTTCTCGAGCCGTGTAAGCGAGTCCTGCGCGACGCCGATTATCTTCGAGACCAGAGCCGGAGTTGCATCCACCATCTCCTTGATGTCAGCCCCCGCCGCGAAGATTGTTTCTCCACCCGTTATCACGACTGAGCGAACGTCATCATCATATTGAAGCTCCATCGCGCACTTGCTTATTTCAAGGAAAACCTCGCCGTTCAGCGCGTTCACCTTGGGGCGGTCGAGGGTCACGGTCGCGACCATGTCCTTGACCTCAACCCGCAGAAACTCGAAATCGTATGCCATCCGGAACACCTCCAGCGACTGCTTTCACTCTCGGGGCGATGATTGCGGGCCTGTCCACATCCGCTGCTCAGGGACAAACCTTAGCAATTCTATTACAACTCGAAAAAAATGCAAAAAGGGCTCAAATGCAACATCGGTGCCTGGCACCAAATGTGTCATCTTTCAAGGCCTGGTCCCATCCTCTGGACGAAATCCACTATCTCGGAGGTCTGGGTGCCTGGGGTGAAGAGCCTTACGACGCCCATGCGCTCGAGCTCGGCGATATCCTCATCCGGGATGATGCCGCCGCCCATCACCTTGATGTCGGGAGCGCCGCGCTCGCGCAGGAGCTCGATCAATTTGGTGAATATCGTCATGTGGGCACCCGCGAGGCTCGATAGGCCTACGACCTCTGCGTCCTCCTCTATGGCGGCCTGCACTATCTGCTCGGGGGTCTGGTGGAGCCCCAGGTAGATGACCTCCATGCCTGCGTCACGGAGCGCCCTTGCCACCACCTTCACCCCCCTGTCGTGCCCGTCCAGGCCCGGCTTCGCCAGGAGTACCCTCTTGCTCTTCTTCTCGTCTGCCATATGAACCCGCCTTGTCGCCCCGCTAGAACAGCGGCCTCTCTCGGTACTCCCCGAAAACCTCCTTCATCACCAAGACTATCTCACCGAGCGTCATGTGCGCGCGGACGCAGTCGAGGATCGCGGGCATCAGGTTATCGGTCCCCTCGGCCCTTCGTCTCAACTCAGCGCCAGCCACCTCCACCGCGGCCTGGTTCCGCTCTCGCCTCAGCTCCTGGACCCGCGCGACCTGCTCGCGCTCCACGGAAGGTTCTATGCGGAGGAGCTCGATATCCAGCCGCTCACCCTCGTTGGCGAAGCGGTTGACACCGACCACTGCCCTTTCACCTTTCTCTATCTCCATCTGGTACCTGTACGCCGAATCTGCTATTCGCCTCTGGAAGTAACCCTTGTCTATAGCCTCGAGCACGCCCCCCTCCGCCTCGATCTCGTCGAAGTATTGAAGCGCCTGCTCTTCGAGCCTGTTCGTGAGGTGCTCGACGAAGTACGAGCCGGCCAGCGGGTCGATGGTGTTTCGCACACCGGTCTCGTACGCCATTACCTGCTGGGTCCGCAGCGCGATCTCGACGGCCTTCTCGGTAGGCAGGGCCAGCACCTCGTCCATCGAGTTAGTATGCAGGGACTGGGTACCCCCGAGCACCGCTGCGAGCCCCTCGAACGCCGTCCTCACGATGTTGTTCTCCGGTTGCTGTGCAGTGAGTGAACAGCCGGCCGTCTGGGTGTGGAAGCGCAGAAGCAGCGACTCCTCCTTCTTCGCCCCGAAGCGCTCCTTCATGACGCGGGCCCATATGCGCCTCGCGGCGCGGTACTTCGCTATCTCTTCGAAGAAGTCGATGTGCGAGTTGAAGAAGAAGGAAAGGCGAGGTGCGAAATCGTCGACGTCGATGCCGGCGTCGACGCCCGCCTGCACATAGGCGATGCCGTCGGCGAGGGTAAAAGCGAGCTCCTGCGCCGCCGTTGAGCCCGCTTCCCTGATGTGGTAGCCGCTTATGCTGATGGTGTTCCAGCGCGGGACCTCCGAAGCACAGAACCGCATGACGTCGGTTATTATGCGCAGCGATGGCTTCGGCGGGAATATCCAGGACTTCTGGGCGATGTACTCCTTCAGGATATCGTTCTGGATCGTACCACCCATGTCGGCAAACGCGGCCCCCTGCCGCTCGCCGGTCACCAGGTAGAAGGAGAGCATTATGCTCGCGGGCGCGTTCGTTGTCATGGATGTCGTGATGTTGTCCAGTGGTATCCCGTCGAACAGCTCCTCCATGTCCTTGACCGAATCGATAGCGACGCCGCATCGTCCCACCTCGCCCTCGCTCAACGGGTCATCGGAGTCCAGCCCCATTATTGAAGGCATGTCAAAAGCGACCGAGAGACCGGTCTGCCCATGCTCTAACAAGAACTTGTAGCGCTGATTCGTCTCCTTCGCGGTGCCGAACCCGGAGAACTGTCGCATGGTCCATGGCCTGCCGCGGTACATGTTCCCGCGTATGCCCCTCGTGTAAGGGAATTCACCCGGGAACGAGAGGTCGCTCTCGTAGCTTAGATCTTCGATATCTCCCGGGCCGTAAAGCGGCTCGACGGGTTCGCTCGATACGGTCATGAAGGGACCCTCTTCCTCGGGCGAACTGGAGTATGACTCCCTGAGCCAGCGTGCTTTCTCTTCCTTGTATTCGCTCGCGTCCATAAGCTCAGTACTCTATGCCCTCGCGCATCTCGAATCCCGCCTCGTAGCAGTGCCGGATGTTTTTCATCTCGGTAATAATGTCAGCCCTCTCGCAGAATTCGGGCGGCGCGTACCTCCCGGTGAGTACCAGCTCCACACTTCCGGGCCGTTCATCGATCAGCGGCAGTACGTCCTCTGCCTTGAGTACGCCGAGCTCTACCGCCACGTTGACCTCGTCCAGGATCACAATGTCGTACTCGCCGCTCATGATGGCATCCTTTGCGAGGTCGAGGCCCCGGCGGGCCAGGCGGATATCCTCCTCGGTCGGTTCGCCCTTCTTGACGAAATCATCGAGCCCCGACTGGACGATCTTGAACCTGTCTGAAAGACGCTTCGCGCTCTCGAGCTCTCCGTATTCCCGCCCCTTCAAAAACTGGACCATGTAGACGGAAAGCCCCCTGCCCGTGGCCCTCATAGCGAGGCCCAGCGCGGCCGTCGTCTTTCCCTTACCGTCACCCGTGTATACCTGAACGAGCCCCTTCTCCATCGCGAGCCCCCGAAGATATGATCAATCCGTCCGTCTCCCCGGTGTTGGCGGATAAAAGTATATCAGATGCGGGGGATAGGTAACCGGGGGGCTCTTTCGCGCGTTTTACATGTCAGTACGAAAGCCGCGTATGCCTGATATCAAGCATTGCAATTAAGATGCGCGTTAACCATAATTTCCGTTAACAAGACCGGACCCAGGGAGCTTTCGGGAACTTGAAGGCAATCAACGTGCCTATAGAAAACCATTCCGATGGATTGCACGGGCTTCGCCGCACGAGCTCGGTCCTTCGCCGCGCGAACAAGCGGAGGCTGGTGCTGCTTTCCTCTGGCGTGTTCCTCCTTATGGCGATCGCGGTCTTCTTCGGGTTCCTGCTCATCGGGGACATGGTCGACAGCGGGGAGATATTCCCGGGCATAACCATCGACAGCCAGAAAGTGGAGGGGCTATCCCGTGCAGACGCGGCCAGGATAATCGACGAGAAGGTCAAGGTCCCCTTGAGCCGGATGCTCGTGCTGTATCACGGGGACAAGCAGGTCACGCTCGACCCCAAGGCTGTAGGCCTGGCGGTGGACACCCAGAAGATGGTTGATGCGGCTTACTGGGCGGGCAGGAGCCCGAACATGTTCTCCCGGATGTTCCGAAGGCTCTTCGGCAAACCGATGAACCTCGACATCCCCGTCCTGGCAAAGTACGACACGGTGAAGTTAATGGCTTTCGTCGCGGGCCTTGCCAAGGATCTGGATTATCCTCCAACGAGTGTAAGCATCGACGTGTCCGAGGGTTATCCCATCATAAAGCCCTCGCGGAACGGACTGCAGGTAAAGCAACAGGAGACTATAAACGTCTTGAGCGGCGCCCTTTCGAAGCACCAGCGCAAGGTGCCTGTCCCGACGGCGGCCGTCAAGCCGGACCTTACCGAGGCGGACATCGGCAAGATCATCGTCATAAAGAAGAAGGAGCATACCCTGTACCTCTACGACAAGGAAGACCTCTTCAACTCGTACGTAATTGCTGTCGGGATGCCGCAGTATCCTACACCCAACGGCAAGTTCCACGTCACCTACAAGGAGAAAAATCCCACCTGGCTTCCGACCTCGGAATGGGCGAAGGACAAGAGGGGGATACCCCAACCGCCGGGCCCCGACAACCCACTCGGCGGTTACTGGATGGACATCGGCGGAGGCCTCGGGATCCACGCCACCCCGTACGAAGGCACGCTGGGTGAGGACGCCTCGCACGGCTGCATCAGGATGGCGAGCTGGGCTGCGGAAGAGGTCTTCAACAGAGTCAAGGTCGGGACGCCTGTCTACATCATGGACTGACCCGCGAGTTCTGCGCCGCGATATTCGCCAGAGCAACTGCTCCGATGTACTCTTCTGCGCTGCCGCTTCTCGAAGTATCGGCGAGGCACAGCGAGAGCGGGAAGTAGAGCGCTCCTAGGGAACCGCCCGAGCCGAGCCGCGTCAGTGTCCTGTATATCAGGTTTCCGGCCATGCCGTCCGGAGCTATAACGCAGTTGGCCCACCTCAGGGCTTCTTCTATCGTTATATAGGAGTGCTTGAAGCCTTCACGCGCGGCGAGCCTGTCACCCCTGCGGACACTCCTCTTTATGTCCCGCCCGCGCTTCACGTCCTCCGCCCTTCCATACGATAGCACGGCGACCCTCGGCTCCCATCCCAGAAGCTCCGCGAACACCCGGCAGTCACCCGCCAGCAGGTGCATCTCCTTCAAAGTCCTTCCCTCGTCTATCCCGACCGGGCCGAGAAGGAAAGGCGTACCGTCGGGCAGGGTAAGCAGCGCGATCCTTCTTACACCCGAGCGGTGTCCCGCCTTAAGGCCTTCTAGAAAAGGGTTTGCCGGAAGGGAGCCACGTACTGCGGCATCGATCCTCCCGCTTTTGAGGTCCACCAGCATCTGCAATCCGTCGCGGTAGGTCATAAACGGGCAGAATGTGGCACGGGATCTTATCACGACTTCACGCGGGTCACCGGGGGCAAGCCCTATCCCGACCGTGACCCCGGGCGAGGCGCGCCGTGCGAGCGTCTCAATGTCTGTCCGGTGCGCTTCCACGTCAGGCAGGGTGCCTGCGGTAGTAGTCCCGCAAAACGGCGAGGACTTCCACGGCTACCTCGGGGCTGTCGAACACCGGGTAATCCATCCTGCTCTGCACGTCACGGAAGTACCGGCACGCCGTGATGAGCGCGAGCACAACGGGCTTGCCGTATTTCCTCATGATCGCTCCTACGTCGGCGTAAACCTCGCGGGAAAGCCCCGAGTACGCCCCTTCGTATTTCGAGTCCGCCCGGCGCAAGAACACGGCGACTACGCCGTCCACGTATTCCTGGGCCAGGATCTTGTCGAGCGCGTAGACTATCGCGTCACTGGATAGCACGTCTCCGAGGTCGAGCGGGTTACCCAGCCGTATCACGTCGGACCTCACGTGCTCGCGGACGCTTTCCAGCATCTCGCCTCCGAACTCCGGGAAGGAGAAACCGCGCTCGTGTGCCCTGTCTGCTGTAAGCACCGTGTAGCCGCCGGCCTGCGAGACGATGGCGATGTTGTTGCCCCTCATCGGCGGGAGCATGAAGGCGCGGGCCATATCCATCAAATCCCTGATGGCGCCCGCCCTGATGACACCGGCCTGCTCAAACATGCCTTCGATAACGGTGTCGTCGTTAGCAAGCGCGGCGGTGTGGCTCTCGGCGGTTCTGGCGCCGACCTCGGTTATGTTCGCCTTGTACACGATCACCGGTTTTTCGAGTGCGCTCGCGACCTCGAGGAACCTGCGGCCACGCACGACACTCTCGAGGAACATGCATATTACCTTCGTACCGGGGTCCCGGCCGAGATACTCGAGGAAGTCTATCTCGTCCATGTCCACCTTGTTCCCAACCGAGATGAACTTGTTGAAGGTGCTCCCCGAGTCATCCAGGAACGTTATCAGGCTTACCCCCACGCCTCCGCTCTGGCTTATTATCGATATCGTCCCGGCGTTGCGCTTCTTCAGTGTGACGAACGGAAGGCAAAGGCCGTTCTCAGCGTTTATGATCGTCAGTCCGTTGGGACCGACGAACCTTATCCCGTATTTCTCCGCCTTCTCCTTGATGACGTGCGTGAGCTCCGCGCCGCTTTCACCGAACTCACCGAACCCGCCCGACGGGATGGCCATGTAGGATATCCCTTTCTTCGCACACTCGTCCATGATGCCCGGGACGGCGCGGGCGGGGACGAACGCCACCGCGAGGTCGACCGCATCAGGTATTTCCTCGATAGAGGCGTATCCCTTTACACCGAGGACCTCCTCGCCTCGCGGGTTCACCGGAAAGACCTTGCCCTTGTACTTCCAGGTGTTGAGGTTCTGGACTATGTTCCTGCCAATGTTCTTCGGGCTAGAAGAGGCGCCGATGACGGCGACGCTGTCGGGGTAGAACATCTTGTCCAAACCTGTTTCCGGCTGGCTCATTGGGCGACTCCTATGCCTCGACCCGCGGGTAGTATAGCAAAAGACGGGTGGAAACACTCGGGCCTTTGCCGGCCTAGTGAGCTACCTTGCAGACTCCAGGACCAGCTCTACGAGGTCCAGGACGGGGAGGCCCTGTCCCAAGGCGAGGGCATCGGCCAGGTTCATCTCGCAGAACGGGCAACAGGTGACAAGCGCCCCGGCGCCCGTCTCGAAAGCCTCCTGCTGCCTCTCGCCCGCTATTCTAGCAGCCTCCTCCGGGTGACCCGTGCGAAGCCCTCCCCCGCCGCCGCAGCAGCGTGCGTTCTCGCCCGCCCTCGCCATCTCGACGAGCTCGAGCTCCGGGATAGCCTCGAGGACCTTCCTCGGCTCCACGGTGATCCCGCCGTGACGCGCGAGGTGGCACGGGTCGTGGTAGGTGACCTTGCGAGGCAACGGCCCCAGCTTCAACCTGCCCTCCGCCACAAGCTGGGCAAGCAATTCTGAGATATGGAGCACTCGGGGTTCCAGGTCCCCAATGTCAGGGTATGAGAGCCTCATTATCCCGTAGCACCCGGAGCACGCCGTGACCACCTGCCCTACTCCCAGCGAGTTTATCTTCTCGATGTTCTTTCTGGCCTGCTCCTGGAACAAGCTCTTCATGCCGACCCTCATGGCGGTACTCCCGCAGCAGACCTCGTCCCTGCCTATTATCCCGAAGTCGACCCCGGCAAGCTGCAGGACCTCGGCCGTCGCGAGAGCCACCTTCTGCACGCTCGGGAGGTAGGCAGCCGTGCAGCCGGGATAGAAGAGGACACTCGCCTTCTCCCCGGGAAGGACCTTCACTCGCCCGGAGAGCTTCTTCGACCAGCGGTCCCGCTGCGCCCTCGGGAGAAGCCACGGATTGTCGTAATTCTCGACACTCTTGACCATCTCCTGCTGTTCCGGCAGTGGCCCTTCGCCCCGCTCGACCATGACGTCTCGAAGCAGGTTCACGAGCTCGGTCAGGCGGATCCCCATCGGGCACCTGACTTGGCACGAGTAGCATGCCGAGCAGTAATAGAGGACGTCCGGCTTCATTATCTCTTTCTCGCCGCCCGTGAGGATGAGCCGCACCAACTCTCTGGGGCTCCTCTCCGAGAAGCGCGCCGAGGGGCAGGAGGCGGTGCAGGTCCCGCACTGCAGGCAGGAGCGTACCTTTTCCCCTATCTCGTAAGTCGCCACAACCCGGTCGAAGAACCCGCCCGTGATCTCGCTCAAAACCGGCTTCTCGATGTCGGTCACGTCCCTTACTTTCCCTTCCCCGGCAGAAACTGTTTATCCACGATATTCGTCGTCAATCTACCAGCATGTCCCTTTTCGACCACACCCTGCTCTTCCATGAACACGATGTACCGCCCGAGCTTCTTCTCGTCGAGCCCGTATGTGAAATCCACGTTCTTCATGGCGCCCTCTACGATTCCTTTTTCCAGTCCGGTAAAGAGCCGTGCCATGTCTGTCGCTTCCAATGGATTCTTCTTTATATAGTCTGTCGCCTTGACGTGCGCCGCCACCACCCGGTTCACCGTATCAGGGTTGCGCTGGATGAACGCCGAGTCTGCGACCAGCACGCAGCACGGGTGTCCCGGCCATATCCCGTCAGAGGTCAGAAGCACGCGTCCGGCCTTTTCTTCTACAGCCTGTGACGGAACGGGCTCCGATGCGAGAAAAGCGTCGATCTGGAACCCGCGGAGGGCGCCGACCATGTCCGAAGACCCGAGCGAGATAGTGCTGACGTCAGCTCTGGTGATCCTGGATTTACGGAGCGCCATCCCGAGCAGCATGTCCTGGACTGTCGAGAAACCCGGTAATGCGACGGTGTGCCCCTTGAGAGCTGCGGGGTCCTCCCCCTCCAGGCCGCTTCGCACGACAAGGGCGGAGCCCTCCGTGTTGACCGCCGCTACTATCCTGATGTCGGCCATGTCCTGCGCCTCGAAAGTGACGGCCGATGCAACTCCCACGTAACCCACGTCGAGCTCACCGGCGGAGAACGCACTCATCAGCTCGGCCCCCGAGTTGAAGGCCCCTCCCTCGCGCACGTCAAGGCCCTCATCCTGAAAGAACCCTTTCTCGCGGGCCACGTAGTACGCAAGGTCGTGGATGTCGCCGTGGAGAAAACCCATCCGCACAACGCGTGTCTGATCCCCGCCGCCGCAGCCACCGCAGACAAGCACAGAAGCGGTAAAGACTGCGACAAGCGCAAGCAGAAACAAACGGTGCGCTGACCGCTCATCCCGGTCCTTGCAAGACATCCCTTACTCCTGTCCTATGGGGCAGACCTTCAAGCAGTTGAAGCAGAAGTACTGGAAACCGATAGAGCCCGCCTGGTAGAGCTTCCAGTAAAACTCATCGGCCAGCATACCCTGCTGTTCTGTGACCGGGCTCTCCGCGAACCTGCTCCAGAACCTGATGTTCGCACCGATGCCGTAAGGCTGGTTGTTACGGAGGCACTTCAAGACGTCCGTCTTACCCTCCTCGTCGAGCGCGCCACCCGGGCAGCTATCGACACAGTCACCGCAGTCTGTGCATAGCCTCTCGGTGATCGGCGGGTCTGACGAAAGCTCGAGGTCCGTCATGACGACTGTGAAGATGACGCGCGTGCCCATCTCGGGATGGATTACGAGGTTGTGCCTTCCGAAGTTACCCAGCCCCGCGGCGACCGCCGCATGCCGTGTCGAGACATCCGCAATCGACCCGAGCGTCTCTCTGGTCATTGGGAGGGGGTACGAGACCGGCACCGTCATTGCACGAGCCTCGAACTCTCTTTCCAGAAAGCGGGCGAGCTTGTAGTTGCACGAGCGGGAGAACTCCATCAGGTCCAGGCGACCGTTCATCGCTATCTGCATGTTGTCGCTGTCGCAGCTCGCGAGCTCCTTGTAAGCAAGGACGACGAGCGACTTGACCTTCGGGAAGATGCTTGAAAGCTCGGGAGACCTGGGGCTCCTGTAGTCCGATGCCGCGGCGACCCCGAAATCCTCCACGCCAAGCGAGCGCGCGAACTCGCCTATGCGTTCCTTGACGTCATCACTCATCTCAGTACCCCCTCGATATTGGCGATTATCTGCTCGTCGTCATAAAGCTCGAGCACGGCAGCCCCGCCCAGGCAGGCTGCGGCGCACAGCCCGCAGCCCTTGCAGACCGCCTCGTTGACGCTCGCGGTCTTATCCTCGAGCGTAATGGCACTGTACGGACATGTATCGACACAGACCCCGCACCCGGTGCAAGTCTCCACATCTATCAGGCAGACACCGACCCCCACCTCGACCTTACCGCGGTCCAGGAGGGCTAGAGCCTCGGCCGCGGCCGCGCCGGCCTGCGCCACGGTGTCCGGTATGTCCTTGGGTCCCTGGCAGCAGCCGGCGAGGAATATACCGTCCGCTTGCGACTCGACGGGCCTTAGCTTCGGGTGCGCTTCAGCGTAGAAGCCCTCCGGCCCCAGCGACACTCCGAGCAACCTGGCAAGCTCCTGCGTGCCGCGCGCGGGGACAAGGCCGGTCGCCAGCACCACGAGGTCGACCGGGAGTTCCACCTGCCGCCCCAAAAGCGTGTCCTCGGCAAAGACCTTTAGCTCGCCCCCGATACGGGCGACCTCGGCGCACTTCCCGCGCACGAAGAAGACACCCTCGTCTCGCACCCTTCTGTAGAACTCCTGGTACCCCTTGCCGAACGCCATGACGTCGATGTAGAACTCGTAGACCTCGGCGCCGGTCCTTTCGCGTGCCAGGTGTGCCTGCTTCATCGAGTACATGCAGCAGACCCTGGAGCAGTACTCGTTGGCGTTCTCGTCGCGGGACCCTATGCAGTGAAGGAACGCGATACTCGCGGGCTCCCTCCCGTCAGGCAGGACTACACGGCCGCCGGTCGGACCGGACGGCGCGAGCATCCTCTCGAACTGCAGACCGGTTACGACCTCCGGGTAGCGGCCGTAGCCATATTGGGAAAGCTCCTCCGCAGGATATTCGTCGAAACCTGTCGCGACCACGACGGCGCCTATTTCAAGCTCGCGCTCCGACTCTTCCATGTCGAAATCGATCGCCCCGGCGGCGCAAGCATCCAGGCAGGGCGACTTGCACTTGCCTTTCTCGATGAGCAGGCATTTCGTGCGGTCAACGGCCGCCGCCAGCGGCACCGCCTGCGGGAAGGGAATATATATCGCGGAACGGTTTGAGAGGCGGGCATCGAATTCCGAGGGGATTTTTCCACTGAGAACACAGGCTTCGTCGCAGTCGCCGCAGCCGGTGCATTTTGCCAGGTCCACGTGCCGAGGGTTGGCACTGACGCGGGCCCTGAAGTTCCCCACGAAACCATCAAGCCCTACTAGCTCACTGTCGGTGAGGATGTCCACGTTTGCATAGCGCTCCACCTCGACCATCTTGGGCGTCAGTATGCAGGCGGAGCAGTCGAGTGTCGGGAAGGTCTTGTCGAGCTGCGCCATGTGGCCGCCGATGGAAGGCCCGCGCTCCACCAGGTAGACCTTCTTGCCCGCGGTGGCAAGGTTCGTGGCAGCGTGAATACCGGCGATGCCTCCGCCGATCACCAGAACAGACTGCGTGACCGGGAATTCGCGCCGGGGAAGCTCCCTCAAGAACCCCGCCTTGGCCACCGCGCCTCCCACCAGCACCCTGGCCTTGGAAGTCGCCTCGCCCGGGTCTGAGTGCACCCATGAGCACTGCTCTCGGATGTTCGCCATCTCCAACAGGTACGGGTTGATGCCCGCTTCCTCGAGAGCGGCGCGGAAGGTATGTTCGTGAAGGCGCGGCGAACAGGCCGCCACTACCACCTTCTCCAGCTCGAGCCCCTCGATATCCTCCCTGATAAGGGCCTGGCCGGGATCAGAGCACATGTAAGAGTACTCCCTCGCGACCGCCACGCCCGGAAGGCTTGCCGCGTAGTCGCATACCAGTTCGCAGTCCACCGTACCCGCGATGTTGGTTCCGCAGTGGCAGACATAGACGCCTATCCTTCTCGCCATAGAAGCTGTATCCCTCACTAAGGATCAATCACGGCCAAATTGTGTCTCCAGTCGCAACCGGAAGTAAAGCGATAAGAAACGTGCGGTGAGCTCCTTGAGCGGAAGCAGCAGCCCGGATGCCTCCGCCTGCGAATCCTGTCCTGATTCGATCCTCATTTTAAGCGACTTCGAGAAGCGAGTCACGTTCGCGTACCCGTTCGCCAGCGGCTCGAGCTCGCCGGACGGGTCCATAAGCTCTGCATGCTCCTCGAGGAAAGGCAGCCTCTCCCAGGCGCACTCGAGGAACATGCGGATCTTCTCCGGCTCCCATACCTTGCGTCCCAGTTGCCAAGCGACGGGCATCTTCTCGAGTCCGAACCCGACGATGCGCGCGTTGCTCACCTGCCTCTTTATCTCCTTGAGAAACAGCGCCGCGTCGCCGTTCGACATGCTGGAACGGGAAGGCTTTATCACTCTTCTGGGTCTTTCCGCGCAGTGTGCCTGCAGTACGTCGGCCGCGACCGCGTTAGCAGCGGGATAAAGCGGGTGCTCCAGGTGAGGCCCGCTCACGACGACGTCACCCCCGTCCAGTTTGGAGCGGAGCACCGCCGCCCGCCCCATCATTAACTCCTCCGCTTCCCGGCGCGGCCACAGGTAGGCCGCCCTTTCTGTGAATCCAGAGTACTCCGCGAGGACTTCGTCCGGCAATGCTTCACCTATGACCGGCCCTCCGAAAATCGGCGCGTTGACACGGAGACCTGCTTTCCGATATCGAAGTGCGAGCGTCACCTCTCCGTAAACAGGGTGGAAAACCCAGCCGTCACCGTAGGCGGACTTGTACTTGTGTTCCAGGCACCTCGGCTCCGGCGGAGCCGCCATCGTGTTCAGCATCCCGCCGTCGATGAGGTTGAATGGAGTGAACGGCTCGAGGTCGACCCCGGACAGCACGAGGTACGCGCCCGCGCACGAGCCGAAGTAGAACCCGCCGTCCCTGACGAAACCTTCGATGGCCCTCGCGCCGTCTTCGCCCAGCGAAGAGGCCGTCTCGTAAGTGTCACCGCCCCCGATGAAGAATGCGTCGAAACCGGAAAGACCGGGGTTCTTCACCGACGACTCATCGATGAAGCGAACATCGAAAAGCCCGAGCCTCTCGAGGATATCCGCGAACCATATCCAGGAGTGCGATGCGCCGCTCCCCGCATAGACGGCGATTCTTGGGTAAAGCGTTGAGCTACCGGACAGGAACGTATCGCGGTAACGGTCGAAGACGGGATCTCCTGCGGCTCTTCTTAAACGACCCTTCATCCCTGTGAGGCCCTAGGAGAACATGCCGGCGACCCTGGAAGAGTCGAGCTCTATGCCCGCCGCCGCGGGGCAAAGCCCGAACAGGCCTGCCGTATCCACGCCGGAAGCCAGTAGATATATGGGACAGATTCCGAGTACGTAACCGACCTGGTTCGCGAGCAGCCATTCCTCTTCAGCAGCCAGCGGGGGGGCCCACGGGCCAAAAAGTGATTCAGGGGAAGCACCTGCACCGGGCCAACCCGCCTGCTCGCTACCGGAAAGCCCGCCGACCGCGCCGTCTATCCCGCCGGAGTCGCCAAGGGGCGACCGTGCCAGCTCACGCGCGCCCCGGATAAGGTCGACACCCGTTCGCGCCATGGCCTCCATGGCGCGGCACGCCTGCTCAGCCTTCCAGCCCCCCGAAAGCAGCCAGGCCGCGGAAGCCGCACCGGTCACCAGCATCCCGGGCTCCTCCACGCCGGTAGACTCCAGAACAGAAGGCTTCTCGTTGTACTTCACGAAGGTGTTGCAGGCCGCCGGGCACGCAAAGCATGAGCGGTACCTGTGCACGAGGGGCTTCAGCCAGCCGTCTATGTCGCCGGCGCCGAGGCCGCTGCTGACCTTGTTGAAACCGTTCCAGGCCGGCGACTTCGCAAGTAGCTCTTTCCCTCCACTGTAACAGTCAGACGGCCCCTCAGCGTCCAGCATGCCGAGCCCCCTCAGGGCTACGGCCTTGAGCTTCTTCTCACCCATGCGCGCTCCGAGCGCCGCTGTGTCACCGCTTCCCCAGTAGTTGATCGAGTATGAGGCAAGCTTAGAAGCAGCCTCGCCCGCGGGCCCGATCGAGACGACCTGTACGAGGTGCTCCCCCATCTCGGCCCTTACAGCGTCCGTGGTCCCCCAGGTGTCGCGCCCCCACAGCTCCGTAGCATCAAGTATGTCCGCCACGCCGTCGTGCAGCCAGAGATAAACGGGGCCGGGCGAATCCCCTCTGACAACGATCATCGAAAAGCCGGAAAGCTTCATCTCGGCGCCCGAAAAAAGCGAAAGCGGGCTCACGGCAGGCTTCCCCGTCAGGGGGCTTTTGCCCAGTACGAACCCAAGAGAGGAAGCGGGAGCCGTCGTTCCCGTCAGCAGGCCGGAGCCCATCACCAGCGGGTCGTCGGACTCGTATTCACTGTAGAGCGCAAGTCCGGCCGCAAGGCCGGGGCCGTTGTCCGTGAGCATCTCCGGCCCGAAATCGACCTCCTCGGTCTTCCCGCTCGGCAGGTCGACGATGAGAGTGTCCCCGTAGTACATGGTGTCCATCGTGACCCCCTCACTCCAGGTAGAGCGCATCGTGAGGACATATCTCGACGCACTGCGGGTCCGCGCCCGCGCTCTCACAGAGGTCGCAGGCCTGCCTGATGAGGATCGGTTTCGCCGAGGCACCGCCCCCCGCGCCCTGCTTCTGTATCTCGCCGAGCTTCATCACCGCGGTGCCCTCCGGCCTCCCTATAAACAGGTCTTCCTCGGTCTTTACGATAACACCCATATAGTCCTTCTTCTCCTCGGCGCGGTAAAGAAGAATGCTCGAGGAGATGAGCGAGAAAGCCTCGTCCCAGTGGAAGCCGCACGCCAGTTCACAGAGCGCGCAGCCGGTACACTCGAGCGGTTTGACCTTAATCCTCAAAGCAACCTCCCATCATCAAGTGCCTTGCCGCACAAGACTATATAGTGTAGCCGCCGTCGACCGTGAAAAGCTGGCCCGTGATGTAATCACCCTTCTCCACTAGGAACCCCACGAGGTCCGCGACCTCCTCGGGCCTTCCCCAGCGCCGCATCGGTATCGTTTTGAGGATCTTCTCCCTCGTCTCCTCGCCTGTCTCGATGTTCATATCGGTCTCGATGAAACCCGGCACCACCGCGTTCACGGTGATGTTGAACCGGACGAGCTCACGGGCGAGGGACTTCGTGAAACCGAAAAGGGCCGCCTTGGTAGCGGAATACATGGTGTCGCCGGGGAAGCCTGTCACCCCGATGACCGAGGAAACGTTGACGATGCGCCCCCAGCGGGCTTCCTTCATGAACCTGACGGCCGGCCCTGCAAGGTAAAAAACGCCCTTTACGTTCGTAGCGATGAGCCTCTCGAGTATGTGCGGCTCCACGTTCTCGATCACTGAGGGACGCCAGACGCCCGCGTTGTTGATCAGTATGTCGAGGCGTCCGAACGCGTCAAGTGTCTTCTCGACGAGCGAATCGCACTCCTCGGGATTGCCGATGTCGGCCCCGACGGAAATCGCCCGGCGACCCATGGCCTCTATCTCCCGAACCACTTCGGCGGCGGCGTCTTCCCGGGTGCGGTAGTTCACCGCCACGTTCGCGCCCTTCGAAGCGAGCGCGAGCGCGGTCGCCCTGCCGATGCCCCTCGACGACCCGGTCACAAGAGCGGCCATTCCTTCAAGCGTCTCCATCACAAATCCATCTCCCGGCAGACACGGTCAGAACGGTTTCGTAAGATGATATCCGATTGGAGCACCTCTCGCACGTTGCAGGAGGGGCTAGTCCGGGGGCGCCTTGAAAAGGAAACCGGCTATTTCCTCGGCCGCCGTGTGGGGGTCTATCTCGCGGGCGGCCATCCGCCTGAGAAGCTCTTCGCCGGGTCCTTGGGCGGCCAGCGCCCTTTCTGCGGCGCGGCCTACCCTCTGGTTCAGTATCTCCCGGACCTCGGCCTTCATCCGCAGAACCGTCTTCTCCTCGAGCTTTCCGCTTTCCACCAGGAACTGTCGGTGTGAGCTTACGGCGTCGGCAAGCTCGACTACCCCTTCTCCATCCGGGGCCACGGTCGAGACAATGGGAGGTTTCCAGCCTGCCGCGTCGTATCCCGTCTTGGTCTCGAGCATCATCTCCAGGTCCGCGGCCGTGCGGGCCGCGCCTTCACGGTCGGCCTTGTTCACAACGAATATGTCACCGATCTCGAGTATCCCCGCCTTTATCGCCTGAACCTCGTCGCCGCCGCCGGGCATGGTGACTACGACGCAGGTATGGGTGAACTTGACTATCTCAATCTCGACCTGGCCGGCACCGACCGTCTCCACCATAATCACGTCCTCGCCGAAGGCATCCAGTATGTTGATGACGTCGTTCGTGGCGACCGCGAGACCGCCCAGCGCCCCGCGGCTTCCCATGCTCCTTATGAAAACCCCGGGATCGGAAGACAGTTCCTGCATGCGTATCCGGTCTCCAAGCAGCGCGCCTCCGGTGAAGGCGCTGGTCGGGTCAACAGCGATTATCCCGACCGATGACCCCTCCAGGCGGTAATGTGCAGCCAGCCGGCAGGCGAGGGTGCTCTTACCCGAACCGGGTGAGCCGGTTAGCCCGATTATGTGGGCCTTTCCCGAATGACGGTGAAGCTGACGGAGGACCTCCCGGGCTTCCGGGTCGCCGTTCTCCACCTTGGTGATGAGGCGGGCGGCCGCGCGCCGGTCTCCCCCGAGGAGATTTCTGTAAAGGTCGGCCGCTGATTGTTTCACCGGCCCCCCTTCCGTTCATCGATGTAGGCCACTACGTCCCGCCTGTCATCTCTCCGTCATCAATACGACCACAAGATTATATATGTAAAAACGGGTTCAGACCCCTCTTATTGTACGACGCCAGGCAGAAGCAGCGCCGTACCCGCTCACGCCCGTTGTGCTAAAATACGACAAAGTTATCGAGGTACATAGATGGCGAACAAACGTATAGAGCTGGAACAGTACAAATCCTACATGGACCTCATCGAGGAGGAGCCGAACCGGAAAACGGTTCGAAAGGGCCTCACCGTCGTGATCGTGACGGCGCTGCTGCTCGTCGTCTTCCTGTTCGTCATGGTTGTCTTCTCCAACAACCTCGCGAAGAACCCGCGGAACGTCCTTGAGAAACCACCCGCCAAAACACCGTCCATACCCCAGCAGACGGGAGGTCAGGAGCTTCCCGCGGGGACTCAGTTACCTCAAGGGACGCAGTTGCCTGAAGGGACCCAGCTCCCCGCAGGAACACAGATACCCGGCGGAACGCCGATACCTTCCTCCCCCGGACAGGGCGGGCTCCCGATGGCGCCTGACAAAGATGCGGGCGTCGGGGTATGGGACTCAGGCGGTCCTCCCCTCGCTCTGAAGGAAGGCGCCCTTTATGCCCTGCAGACTCAACCGGTAGCACAGACGCCACCTCCTGTAACCGTTCCCACTTTGGGACAAATCACACTACCCGTGCAGTCGGGGACCGAGACCCCGGCCGGCACACAGACTGAGAAGCCGGAGACAAAGGGACCCGGCCAGGAGACGAAGGGAGCAGGCAATCTCTCGAAGCTGGCAACCGGGGCCGGAGGGCGCGGCTTCATCATATATGTCTTCGTCCTGTCAATCGTCCTCGCCGTAATCATCTACATGGCCCTGTGGCGTGCTCGTAAAGAGGTTATTGCGAGATGAAAGCGAACGTCATCGTCTTCGAGGCGGCCGTTTTCATCTTGTTCCTGGCCTTTTACTACGGAGCGCGCCGCACTCTGGGCAAGAGGCGTAACTGGATGTTCCTGCTCGGTGCTACACTCTTTTCACTGGCCATCGAGACCGTTGCGGTCCTCGCCGGCGTCATGAACTTCTTCTGGTACGCACAGAACGACTACTACACGCACTATCCACTGGGCGGTCACATCATATGGTTGGGCCTCGTCCCTCTTGTATCTCTGCTGCTGTGGTACATGGTGACCGCGACCTCTTACCTCGCCGCGAACGCGCTGGTCAAGAAGCGAGGCGTATGGGTGAGATCCGCCGTCACGGCAGCCATCGCGCTAGTATTCTACCTGGTCATCGAGCCGATCGCCGTGACCAACCACTGGTGGACCTGGAACTTGAAGAGCTTCTACCTGATAGACGTACCATTGATAGCATGGCTCGGCACCTTCATCGCCGTCTTCCTGTTCAGCGCTGCCTATCGCCTGACGATCGTGGAGAAAGCCGACATCAAGCGCTTCACCGCAATTGAGAACAATACCGTGAAGCGCTGGCCCATCAAGTCCAAGAAGCTCACAAAGAACCTGACCTGGGTACAGCTCGAGGGGGTCTTTCTCTTCAGGCTTTCTGCCTGCTTCGTGCTTTTCTGTGCGGCGATGGCACCGCTCATTGCCTTCCTCTGGGCGATTGCGAACCGCGGCCAGATACCGCCAGGCTGGTAAGAGAGCAGATCTGGATCAGCCGGGGAACAGCCCTGTAACGGGGTCTTTTTTCCAATCCAAGAACAGGGCGCTCTTTCTTCCCAGCCGGACCAGGATCTCTGAACCCTCCCCCACCTCGCCTATCCGTGTCCAGTCCACGCAGGCGGCATCAAAAGCGGCACCTACAGAGCCGACGTTCTCCGGCGGCGCGGTCAGAAGAAAGCCGTACGACGGGTAGGCCTTGAGCCACCATTCGAGTCCAACACCCGCCGGCACCGGAATGTCGTCGAGTGAGACCCGCGCGGCTGCTCCCGCGGATTCCAGCATCATTGCAAGCGTGCCGAGCAGCCCGGGGTTTGAGATGTCGCGGCAGGACGAGCATAGCTTCCTTTCCGCAAGCTCGCGCAGCACCTCCAGCTTTAGAACCGTGCGCCCTCCTTCGGCGCGGGTAACCGTGTCCCATGCATAGAAGCTCGGATGCCTCCTGCCTTCGAGGTCATACGCGACCATGAGTGCATCCCCCGGCGCCCCACCATCACCCCTTAGAAGCTCCTTCGCGAAACCCGCGATTGAGACCGCCACAAGTGAGACATCGTCCCACGGGCTCGTGTGTCCCCCGAGGAGGGGCACATTGTAATGCTCTAGGCCCTTCTTCATCCCGGCAATGAACTCATCGCGCCGCCCCCGTGAGAACCCCCCGGAGAATATGACGGCGACGAGACCGAGGGGGCGCCCGCCCATCGCATAGACATCGTTTACGTTGACGGTCACCGCGCAGAAACCGGCGAAGAAGGGGTCCTCGAGCAGCTCCGGCCAGATGCCCTCGCCGGAAAGGAGCACGTATCCTCCATCGACGGCTACCGCGCCCGCGTCATCACCGGGGCTGAACGGTGACGTATCGATGAAAGACCGCGCCCATTGCCCGATGCTTGCCTTGCGCTTCAATCCCTCGTACTCCCTGAGCTCCCGGAGCAATCCTTCGAGTTCCATAGGCCAATTCTACCGCACACTGTTGACGATAACTGCGGTTACATGTGTGTGCCAGATTGTATAATCAGACCCGAGGGGGTGAAACGCACGCAACACCAGTACGTTGAAGTCATAATAGACACCCCGGTCCAGGAACTCGACCGACCGTTCCATTACTCCGTACCGGAAAACTTGAGGGACAGGGTGGAGATAGGTTCCCTCGTGCTGGTCCCTTTCACGAACCGTATGATGCTCGCCTACGTGGTCGGGTTTCCAACCCGACCCGATGTCGCCCGCGTCAAGAGCATCTCGCGAGTCCTCGACGAGCCGCCGCTTTTCGACTTCGACGCACAGCGGCTCTGCCGCTGGATAGCGGCCCGCTACTCTTCGTCGCTCTCCTCCGCCTTCAGGCTTGTCATGCCCCCGGGCCGCAGTCGCAAGGTCAAGCAGTACGTCTCTATGGCGGTGGATCGCGAAGAAGCCCTTGGCATGCTCGGTGAGCGGCAGACCGCGCTTCGCGACACCGTGGAGATCGTCTCTGCATCCGAGCGTGAGATGGAGATGGGTGCGCTGAGGAGACATGTCGGTGCCCGCTCGGCATCATCCGCGGTCGCCTCGCTCGAGGAGAAGGGCATAGTCAAACGCAGGTTCGTCCTGACTGAGCCCGCGGCGAGCCCTGCGGCCCGCTTGGCAGTAAGGTCTAGCCCGGACGCTTTGGATACCTTCGAGCGGGATGAGCTTCCTCGACGCCAGCGCGATATCATGGGCCACCTGCTGGCCCACGGCGGGATGGAGTTCCAGAGCGACCTCTTACGCGTTACCGGCGCGAGTGCGGCGAGCCTTAAGTCGCTTGCGCGCAAAGGTCTTGTAGAGATTGCAAACGAGGAACTGCTGCGCCAGCCGAGGCTAGGGTACGGCCTGGGGACGCTGGAGATACCGACACCCAACGATCACCAGCAGACCGCAATCGACCGCATCAACGAAGCGCTCGAGGAAAAGCACCACGGGGTCTTCCTCCTGGAAGGCGTAACTGGTTCGGGTAAGACGGAGGTCTACCTGCGCGCAATCGAGAGGGTCCTCGCCCTCGGTCGAAGCGCCATCGCGCTGGTCCCCGAGATCTCGCTCACACCACAGACCCTCGAGCGCTTTTCCTCGCGCTTCCCCGGAAACGTAGCGGTCCTTCACAGCCGCCTGGCGACCGGTGAGAGGTTCGACCAGTGGAGAGGGATCCGGGAGGGCCGCTACAAGGTCGTCGTCGGAGCACGCTCCGCCCTATTCGCTCCCCTCTCCGACCTCGGGCTCATCGCCATCGACGAGGAGCACGAGCCTTCGTACAAAAGCGATACCGCGCCGCGTTACCACGCGAGGGAGGTGGCCGAGTCGCGGGCCCGCATGTCAGGGGCCGTCGTGATACTCGGCAGCGCTACTCCGTCACTGGAGTCTGTCGAGAAAGCGCGCGCGGGCATCTACGAGCACCTCGTCCTTCCCTACCGCATAGACAACCGACCCCTGCCCGCGGTGGAGGTAGTGGACATGAAGTCCGTCGGGGGAGCGGGCGAGGTGCCGCTCGTCTCGCCCCTTCTGCTCGACGCGCTGGTCAGGACTATCGGGGCAGGTGAGCAGGCGATACTGTTCCTCAACAGGAGGGGGTTCGCCAACTACCTCCAGTGCCGCGCCTGCGGATACATAATGAATTGCGACGAATGCGAGGTGAGCCTCTCTTATCACAGGAAAGGCGACGTGCTCATGTGCCACCACTGCGGAAAGACGTGGAAGGTCCCGGAGAAATGCCCCAACTGCGGTGGGGGTCTGCTCAAGCAGTTCGGCGCCGGCACCCAGCGTGTCGAGGAAGAGGTAAGAAGAAACCTGCCCGGCGTACCGATCATCAGGATGGACACAGACACGACGACCACCAAGGACGCCCACGGGAAACTCCTCGGCGCGTTCAGCGCAGGAGAGGCGCAGGTGCTCATCGGCACCCAGATGATAGCCAAGGGACTTGATATCCCCGGCGTGACCCTGGTCGGGGTCATCAACGCCGATACCGCGCTTGCGCTCCCTGACTTCCGCGCGAGCGAGCGTACATATCAGCTCTTAACGCAGGTCAGCGGACGGGCCGGCCGGGGCTTGAGGCCCGGGCGGGTGATCGTCCAGACGTTCAACCCCGAGCACCCGGCGGTCCGCGCCCTCACCGGCGATACTGACGCGTTCGTCGAAGCAGAGCTCAAGACGCGTCGAAGCGCCCTCTATCCGCCGTTCGTGGACCTTGTCAACGTCCACATCACCTCTCCAGACCTCACCGCGGCCGCCCGCTCCGCGGAAAGGATGAGAAAGATACTCGACGGCGACCTCGCCGGCGACGGCGTCACTATACTGGGGCCCGCCCCCAGTCCCCTCTCACGCCTGCGAGGCCAGTACAGATGGCACATCCTGCTCAAATGCGGTGACGTGGACACGATAGCCGGGAAGCTCAAGTCCTCGGTGGGCCGCTTCTACGAGTACTCAAAGACTTTTCCGACCGGCAAAGACGTTCGCGTCTACCTGGATGTCAATCCTACCTCGGTGCTTTAAAACAGCAGAAACCGGCCGTTTATTCCATGGGGATGCGGTCCATGGGGTAAGGGAGTGGCGTATCGGGCGGAATCTTCTTGATGTACTTGCGGCGGAACTCGGGGTCCTGCATCCTGCACGGCACCGTCTTCTTCCTGTACTCGGGGTGTGAACGCATCCTGTTCCAGATAACCCTCAGCGGCTCTTCGGTGACGTTCCCGAAATGCAGCGGCGTGAAGTCACACGGCGTCACGAACCCGTCGTGCGTTATATGCAGCTGGAACTTGGCCCCGAAGCACCCGATGATATCGGTCTCGTTCACGTAGGACATCGTCACGATCTTAGGCCCCGACTTCCTGACGAACTGGCCTTCCTGGAGTTCGGAGAGGGCGCGGTGCTCCCCTGGTGTTAGAAGAAGGTCCTCCCGATCCATCATCTTTCCGGTCGGCGTCACGTCGAAGATGGTAAGTTCGCTGACCCCCATTCTCTCCCCAAGCCTGAAGAACCGCTCGGGGTACTTCCGCGCGACCGCCTCGTGGGTCGCGAACGTGCTTATCCCCACGGAAATACCTTCGCCGACCGAGTAACTGATGCCATCGCAGGCCCTCTCGAAAAGGCCCTGGACTCCCCTGCCCCTGTCGTGTTCATCCGCATCGGGGCTGTCCAAGCTCACGAATACGACCTTCAGCCCGGCTTCTTTGAGCTCTTTCATCCGCTGCCTGTCCATGAAGTAGCCGCTCGTGAAGATCTGCGGGATCGCCCCGCAGTCATCAACGTGCGATATCAGATCCGGGAGGTCCCCGCGCGTCATAGGCTCTCCGCCGGTCAAGACGACAGTGCCCACCGACATGTCGGCGCACTGTCTTATGACATCTTTGGCGAGCTCGGTGTCCATCTCTCCGCCCGACGGTCGGCGGTAAGCCGAGCAGTGATAACAGGAGCACGGACACCTGGACGTTACGGCGAAGGTAACAGCTGCAGGACCGCTCGCCATGTGAAGGTCGCGTCTCACTCCAGCGCGCATTACCCTGCGGTACGCCTCCGTGCCGAACGGCGGGATATAGAAGGTGTAGTGGCCGGGAGACGCGTACTTTGTGAACGGTATCCTCTGCCGGAACGTGCTGACCAAGAAGCATCCGAGCGAGAAGGAGAGCGGCATCTTCGGAGGGCCCAGGTTCCGGTAAAAGAAACGGCGTAACCTCCGTAGAGGTGGGCGGTTTATCGCAAAACCGTTACCGCCCGCCAGCTCAGATTCTTCAAGACGGTGTTTATCGGTCAAATCATCCACGGGATTCGTGTCCTCCTATGGAACAGCGTGAACCAAGTGGCTACGAAGGCCCGCAGCGCGAGAACCCGCACGAGCGGCAGACTCTGCATCCACCCTCGAGTTCCATGGCAGCGCCACACTCCGGGCAGACCATGTAACCCTCGCCCTCCCTGCCGTTCGCAAGAAAGAAGCCGTTCGCCGCGAGGTAATCCTCTATCGCCCGGCCTATCGCGTCGGGACAGGAAAGGACCTCGGCCTGCCTGCTCTTTATCGAAGAGAGGCAGCGTATGCCCTTGAGCTGCTCGGTTATCTCACCTATGTCTATCCCGGAGCGAAGTCCGAGAGATATCAGGCGGCTCGTTGCCTCTGATTGGGAAGGGCACCCCCCGGCCCTCCCGAGGGCCGTGAAGACCTCGCAGATCCCGTCGTCGTCGGAGTTAACGGTGACGTAGAGGTTACCGCATCCTATCTTCACCTTTTTTGTAGTACCGCTCGTCACCTTCTTGCGCTCGCGGGGCCTGATGCCGTATCCAGGCAGACCGTGCCCCCGGTAAAGGACCTGCTGCGGCCTGCTACCGTAACGGTATATCGTCACTCCTTTGCACCCGAGCTCGTAGGCGAGCAGGTACAGCCTCTCAACGTCCTCGATGGTGGCGTCCTGCGGCAGGTTGACCGTCTTGCTCACGGCGTTATCCGTGAATTCCTGGAAGGCGGCCTGCATCCTTATGTGCCACTCAGGCTCCACCTCGTGCGCACCCACGAACACCCTTCTCACTTCCTCGGGTATCCCGTGCATGTCTGCTACCGAGCCGTATTCTGCCACCAGATCGACCAGCTCGTCGGAAAGGAAGCCCTTTTCGCGGGCAACCTTGAGGAACTCCGGGTGAACCTCTTGAAGCCTCTCGTCATCCAGGACCCTCCGCTCGTACGCAACCGCGAAGATAGGCTCTATGCCGCTCGAGCACCCTGCGATTATGCTGATGGAACCGGTCGGGGCGATGGTGGTCGTCGTCGCGTTCCGCAGCGGGGAGGAACCTTCCCCGGCGTACCGGCTTCTATCGAAGTTCGGGAACGCGCCACGCTCCGACGCCAGTGTCCCCGAAGCCTCCCTGGAGACGCGCGATACGAAAGACATCACTTCGCGCGCGGAAACCAGCGCCTCGTCCGAATCGTACGGGACGCCGAGTCTTATCAACATGTCGGCGAACCCCATCACGCCCAGGCCTATCTTCCTGTTTTCCCTGGTGAGCTTCTCTATCTTGTCCAGCGGGTACCTGCTGACGTCTACCACGTTGTCCAGGAAGTGGACCGCCTCGCGCACTAGAAGATCAAGGTGATCCCAATCTATGGTTGGCCCTTCTTCCCTATCGCTCACCATCAGCCCCAGGTTTATGCTCCCCAGGTTACACGACTCAAAGGGAAGCAGCGGCTGCTCACCGCAGGGGTTCGTGCTCTCTATTTCTCCAAGGAAAGGCGTAGGGTTCCCCTCGTTCATACGGTCCAGGAAGATGACCCCGGGCTCGCCGGTCTTCCAGGCCACCGCGGCTATCTCATCCATGACCTCGCGTGCATCGAGCCTGTCGGTCATCTCCCCCGTGTTCGGGTTAACGAGGTCATACTCGTTGCCCTCAGAAAGCGCCTTCATGAAATCCGGGGTAAGCGCCACGGAGATATTGAAGTTGTTGAGCAGGTGGTACTCGGCCTTCGAGTGGATGAACTCTGATATGTCGGGGTGGTCGACGCGGAGAATGCCCATATTAGCGCCGCGCCTCGTACCGCCCTGCTTGACCGTCTCCGTCGCAGCGTCAAAGACGGTCATGAAGGATACAGGCCCGCTCGCGATCCCCTTGGTTGACATCACCACGTCGTTCCGTGGCCTCAGGCGAGAGAAGCTGAAGCCGGTACCGCCTCCGGACTTGTGGATGAGGGCCATATCCTTAACAGCCTCGAATATCCCCTCCATACTGTCGTCCACCGGCAGCACGAAGCATGCTGACAGCTGCCCCAGGTTGCGGCCCGCGTTCATGAGCGTCGGTGAGTTGGGCAGGAACTCGAGCGATGTCATCATCTCGAGGAAGGCCACATAAGAGCGCTCGACTTCCTTATCACCCCGGTAAGGCCTGTCGGCGTCTGCGACTGCGCGCGCCACGCGCTCGAACATCTCCATCGGCGTCTCGGTCAGAGTGCCATCCGCATCGCGCGCCAGGTAGCGCCTCTCTAGCACCTTTATGGCGTTATCTGAAAGCATCAGCTCTCTGGTCAAACAAGTCACTCCAAAGACTGCTTTAGAATATTAAGGGTCGCTATCGCCATCTGGCGGCAACCCGACGAAACGTATGCTTCAGTTTCCAACTGCACCATCTATTTCCAGTTTAATTATGACACATCGGTGCCAGGCACGGATGTGTCAGCGGCGACGCAATAAATGCGCGCCACCGCCGTCCCCTGGCATCTTTTATGATGACCTTCTTCCTCCTTTTGTGATATACATATGTTGTTTCGAAGCCTGCACTCGCAACTGGAGGTGGTAGGGAATGGCAGCAAAGTCCGACAAATGCATCATCACCGCTGCTCTGGCGGGCGCGGCGACACTCAAGCAACAGAACCCGAACGTACCTTATACTAGGGACGAGTTCGTCTCCGAGGCGGTCAAGTGCTACGAGAACGGCGCGGCGATAGTGCACATCCATGCCCGCGACCCGGAGAGCGGCATGCCCACCGCCGACCTCGACATCCTCGGAGCAATCGTAGAAGGTATCAGGGCCGAGTGCCCGATCATCATCAACCTCAGCACCGCTATAGGGGTCGGGGCGACCAAGGAACAGCGGATATCGGTCGTGGAGGCCTTCAAGCCCGAGATGGCATCGCTCAACACCGCGACCATGAACTTCGCGGTCGGGGACTGGAAAGAGCACAAAGTAATGTTCGAGATCACGTTCGAGAACACGTTCGAGATGCTCGTCTTATACGCGAACACCATGAAGGAGTGCGGAACGAGACCGGAACTGGAGATCTACGACATGGGCGGTCTCTACAACGTGCTGTTCGCACGGCACCAGGGGATCTTCGTCGAGCCGATGCACTTCCAGTTCGTGTGGGGCGTGCTCGGCGGGATGCCGTTCTCGCCGCGCAACTTCTCTCTGTTCCTGGACACCATACCCGAGTACGCCACCTGGAGTACCTGCGGGGTCGGGCCGGCCCAGTTCGCGGGAGCCATGTACGCTGCCCCCATCGGCGGGAACATCCGTGTTGGGCTCGAGGACAACATCTGGGTGGGTAAGGGCAAGCTGGCCGAGGGATCCTGGGAGCAGGTGAAGAAGGCGGTCGAGATAGCGAAGATCGCCGACCGAGAGGTTGCCACACCCGACGAGACACGCGAGATGCTCGGCCTCAAGAAAGCCTGAGAAGTTTTATGCTTTAGGCCGGGCTCTTAGCCCGGCTCTTTCCCCGGCCTGAGAGGCCGGGCTAAAGTTTTGATTGTTTTCTCGGGTTTGTGATATCTTCATCGACCGTGAGACTTGCACGCGGGCCAACCGACAAGGAGGTCGAACCACGTTGTACGAGGATTTAATCGACCTGGAGCAGGGAACCGAGGAGCTCTTCGTCGACCCCGACCCCGACAAAGCCAGGGCGTATTTCCTTCACAAGAACCGTGGACTGGTCAACAAGGTCACCACTGTGGAGCAGGCCGTGAGCGTTCACATCCACGACGGTGATTACCTCGCCGTCGGGGGTTTCGGCCACGTGAGGATCCCGACGGCAGTGCTCTATGAGATCGTGCGCCAGAAGAAGCGCAAGCTCGGCATGGCCGGACACACCTCCATATACGACAGCGACCTACTGGCCTCATCAGGCTGCATGGACCGCTGCGACATATCCTACGTCATCGGCTACGAGATAAGGGGGCTCTCGGCCAGCGCGCGCAGGGCCTTCCAGAAGAAGGACATCAGGAAGACCGACTGGTCGAACTGCGCGCTCGCATGGAGGTTCTGGGCCGGTTCCGCCGGCCTGTCGTTCGTGCCGTCGAGAAACCTGCTCGGTACCGACACCTTCAAGCATTCGGCGGCCAAAACCATAGAATGCCCGTTCACCGGCAAGAAATTCGTTGCCCTTCCCGCGCTCTACCCGGATGTCGGGATCGTCCACGTCCACCGAGCAGATACCTACGGCAATTGCCAGATAGACGGTATCCTCGTCTCCGACCCGTACCTCGCGAGGGCCTCCAAGAGGGTTATCATCACGGCCGAGAAGCTGGTCCCCCACGACGAGATACGGGCGAACCCCCAGGCCACCGTCATACCCTATTGGTGCGTTGACGCGATCATCGAGGTACCGTACGGGAGCCACCCGGGAAACATGCCCGGCGAATACTGGTTCGACGAGGACTTCTTCAAGATGTATCTCGAGACGGTGAAGACGGAAGAGGGAACCGAGGGATTCTACAAGGATTACGTCCATGGCGTGAAAGACTTCGAGGAATACCTCGAGAAGATAGGCGGCGTGAGGAAGATGCTTGACCTTCGCGCTATAGAGAAACTCATCTACTCGAAAAACTCTTGAGGAGGAAAAGAAGAGATGGCCGCCAAGTACAACCCGCTCGAACTGCTGGTCTGCGTGGGGTCGAGGATTCTCGAGGACAACTCAACGGTGGAGGTCGGGACCGGGGTCCCCATGGCCGCCACGCTCCTTGCACAGAAGCTCCACGCCCCGAACATAATAGCGATGTTCGAGGCGGGTGGCGTCGCGCCCATTATGCCGGGTCTGCCCATATCGGTCGGCGACTCCCGTACCTGCTATAAAGCGCTAATGGCGAGCACGATGAACGACGTGATTGAGACGTGCCAGCGCGGGATGGTCGACTACACTTTCCTGGGCGGCGCGCAGATCGATATGTACGGTAACCTCAACTCGACCATGATAGGCGACAACTACCAGGCGCCTAAGGTCCGCCTGCCGGGAAGCGGCGGCGCGAACGACCTGGGAAGCCTCTGCTGGAAGACAATCGTCATCACGCCGATGGACAAAAGGCGGTTCGTCGAGCAGGTCGATTACCTCACGACCCCCGGTTACCTGAACGGCAAGGGAGCGCGCGAGCGGGCCGGCCTCCCCGCCGGCTCCGGCCCGTACAAGGTAATCACTAACCTCGCGATACTGGGATACGACGAGGAGACATGCCGTATGCGGGTTGAATCGCTTCATCCCGGCGTCTCGCTGGAGGAGGTCCAGGATAACTGCGGGTTCGAGCTTCTTGTTTCCGGCGAGCTCGAGATCACCCCGCCGCCCACCGCGGAAGAGCTGCGCGTCTTGCGCGAGGAGGTAGACCCTGATGGCTACATCATCGGAAGGTAAGGTCAAAATGAAACAAGACCCTATAATCACAAAAGCGCTCGAGCGCGGACAGAGCACCCTGTCCGAACACGATTCAAAGCTACTCATCGAGAAGTACGGGGTGACTATCTCTACCGAGAAGCTCGCGAGCACCGCCGACGAAGCGTCGGCTGCCGCCAACGAACTCGGTTACCCGATAGTCCTCAAGGCCTGCGGTCCGGAGGTCTCCCACAAGACGGAGCGCGAGCTCGTCGAGATAGACCTCAAGAGCGAGGACGAAATCCGCAAGGCCTTCGAAAAGATCAGGGCTAATCTGGGCAGTGATCCATCAGAGGGGGTCATCGTTCAGAAGATGGTGCCAAGCGAAAGGGAGCTCGCAATCGGGCTTATCAGGGACCCGCAGTTCGGACCTTGCGTGATGTTCGGCCTTGGCGGCATCTTCACCGAGATACTGAAGGACACCTCCTTCCGGGTCGCGCCCATCACGGAGGAGGACGCGCTTCAGATGATGGACGACATAAGGGCGAAGGATATCCTCGGCCCGGTGCGGGGTAAGCCGCCGGTTGACAGGAAGCTACTCGCGAAGGCGCTCGTGGGCCTGGGGAGGATGGGGATCGAGCAGGAGAACGTCGCGGAGATCGACGTCAACCCGCTCATCATCGCACCGGACGGAGCGTCGATTGCGGTGGACGCCCTCGTCGTGCTCTCAAAGGACAGCTCGTAGGGCCGGTTTCTCCCCGGTACCCCTTCCGAGGCGTAGATTGAGCAAACCTTTGAAGATCCTCATAATTACCCTGGCGGTCATTCTGGTTCTATACACCGCCAGTGAACTCCTTATCCCCATCGGTGCCTCCTGGTATATCAAACGCGAGATCAAGAAGAGATACCCGGAGGCTGCCGACGTATCGGTATCGGTAAGGGCCTTCCCGGCTTTCAGGCTCTTCTCCAAGAAATATAGCGGTCTCACCATAGAAGCCAGGGGGATAAAGCTCGAGGGCATCAATTTCGATTCCATAAGACTGTTCAGCAGCACCTATCCGAACGGGACATTTGACGCGGTCATCGGGCAGGATGAGATAGACAACTTCTTTTCGATCTCCGGATCGTACCTGGGAAACCCCCGGGCGGAGATCCAGGATTCCCAGATCAAAATAACAGGTCAGTTGGACCTCGGGTATGGTCTTTTGAACGTGAGCGGGACAGGCATTCTCGTACCACAGAAAGGGCGTGACGTGTTCCTGGTCCCCGACAACGTAACGGTCGAGGGAACGAGTCTTTCGGGACAGATGACGGCTGAGGTCAGGCAGTACGTGAGCGAGAACCCGATCTTCACGGTGCGGGCAGACCTGCCGCTCACCATCACCGCGATAAAGGCGGGCAACGGGAAGCTCATTATAACCGGAGACGTCGACATCGAGGAAGCGCTGAAATTCAAGTAGTGAGCAGTTTGCGGTTTTTGCCTGTCAGCGCCGCCGATAATGTATAATCATCCATCGGCGTATCGGAGATCGGAGGGGTAATTGGCCGATCCGAAATCGGGCAACGTAGGGTCCGCTTCTCACATGGGAGACAACCAGCTCCCCCGTGACTCCCACTTCATCTTCGATTACACCGGAAGAAGGGTCCCGATACCGGTCAATGCCTACATGGCTATCGCGGACACGCCGGTGGAGCACCCGGAGGGAGAAAACGCGAGCAAGCTCGCCCTCGACATGCTTCGCGACCTCATCGAGCCGGCGGCCATCACGGAGGATGAACTCGCGTCCCCGCACATGGAGGAGCTCATAAGGGACTCGCTCGCGAAGATAAACTCGGGGCTTCTCGAGCACGCCCGGCAGGAGAGAGTACCGGAGACCATGCACGTCTCTCTGACGTTCGTGATGACCGACGGTAAACGCGCGTACATCGGCCACGCGGGAACGAACAGGGTCTACCTGCTGCAGGACGAACGGCTTTACGATTTGACACCTACGGTCGGGCTCCCGGCCGCACCCTCCCCCGAGGAGCCAAGTCTTTTTTCTCTCCCGCCAGACGGAGAACAACCGCCACCGGAACAACCGCCGGCTCCGCCCGCGGAACGGGGCCGCTTCCTCGGCCAGTCCGAGTACGCGGGAATCGGCTACAACGAGGTCGAGATCGCGCCCGGGGGAGTCATTATCCTGGCGACCGACGGGCTGTGGAAGGCAGTATCAGAGCAAGAGATGGTCGAGCACCTGCTTTCAGGGGTAAACGTGCAGAGAAGCGCCAGCCATCTCACCCGGCTCGCCTTCAGCCGCGACTCATCCGACAACGCGACCATGGTCGCCTGGAAACACGCCCCGGCGGGTGAGGTCGCACGCAAAGATGTTAGAGAAGTCCGGGTCCGCGTCAGGAGAGAGCGGACCGCCGATACGCTGATCATCGCGCTGCTCGTCATCGTGCTTGCCGGCATCTTCGCGGTCAGCTTCGCGTTCGGCTGGAAGATAACCGACGCCTTCAGAAAGCCCGCGAAGGAATCGAAGAAAACGACCCAGACCAAAACAACCGAGAAAAAGACCACCGAGAAAAAGGTCGAGGAGCAGAGCGCCACCCAGCCGCAGCCGGTGACCCAGACGGCAACCGTAACGGCGCAAAGCGCCCGGATAAGGGCGACCGCCGCTCCGACGGGCCAGATACTCGGTACGCTCTCAAAAGGCCAGCAAGTAACGGTGCTGGGCGAAGTGACCGGGACCGACGGAAAGGCGTGGATCAAGGCGAAAACCACGGTCAAATCGGGGAACACGAGCACCGAGGTCGAGGGCTTCATCAGGAAAGACCTCGTCCGGGTCACGGCGACCACGACGAGCGCCACTTTACCCGCCGAAAGCGCCACAACTCCCTAGACGAATATCCCGAGTACCGCCCCGGATATCATCCCCGCAATGAAAACCGAAAGAATGACGGCCGTGGCGATAAGAAGCTTTCTGCGCAGGTCGGCCTCGGGCGCCAGCAGTGAAAGCTGGCCCTCGGTGCTCCTGACGCGCCTGGCCTTCGCGACTTCGGTGCCCTCCCGGAAGAAAGGCGCACCGCTCTGTTCTCTGTCGTTCATCAGTATTTCAGTTCCTCCAGGTCACTCGAGCCGAGATCGTACAGGAAGCTCTCGATCAGCTTTCCCACAGTCTCCTCTTTACCGGCAAGCACGCTCTGATACGTATCGTCGGTCTGCAGGCTCCCGCCCGAACTGCACCATTCAATCCAAACCGCGGGCATCTGCGCATCTTCGAACGGAATATTATCACTGTCGTTCGTGGCTTTCAGTGCCACCACCGGGGTGTTGTGACCGTTCGCGTAGGTCGCAAGCTTGTCCTTGAGCCTTTGAAGACCTGTTTCCTGCGTGCGGAGAGCAAGCACCTCGCCCTGCGCAACCGAATCTAGCACGATCACCCCCACGACCTCTTTCCTCTCCATGGACCCCAGCATGTCCAGGCAGCGGCGCGCGCCGACAAAGCGGTCCTCGGTGTCTCCACCACCGGGACGGTTGGCTCCGAAGAAGACGAAACGGATGGTAGGCGCGAGCTCGACTTTCGAAAAGACCCTTGCGAGCTCCAGGGTTACGCCGACACCCGAGGCGTTGTTCACAGCTCCCTTCGTCCCCTCCGGCGAATCGTAGTGGGCCCCGATCATAATTGTGTAGCCTTCCCTGGAGCCGCGCCTGCTTGCGCTGATGTTCCTCGAGCCGAAGCCGTCCGGCATGGTAAAAGGCTGTTCCTCGACGCTGTAACCGTACTCCGCGAGCTTCGCCACAATGTAATCCGCCGCCGAGGACTCTTTGATGGAGCCGGCTCGACGGTTGCCAATCTGTTCTGAGAGCGCGAAGGTGTGGGCCATCGACTGGGAGACGTTGAACCGGGGCACGGCTGGCTTTTTCGCCTGTTCGGAGGGCTTCTTGGCCTTCCCCGAAGTAGCGCTCGACTCCTTGCCGGTTTCGCTTTTCTTCATTATCGCGGGTTTCGTCTTCCCGAAAAGGAAGTTCATCCCCACTCCCAAGCCCGCACCCACGAGAAGGGTTATCAGGAAGACCAGAAGGAGCCGTTTGGTCTTCTGCCTGCGGGACCTGGCCCGCTCATAGCGGGTTCTGCTTTTGCGGTCGTCCACCAAGAACCATCACCTGTAGAGATATTCACTCGTAACGATCGAGGGCCGGCTTTCCAGAATATAGCAGATGGCCGTGCTCGTTATCAATTAACGCCGTGGCGATTATGCCTTAGAATTAGAATGGTAATCGAGAGAAGAGGTTCTGTTGGCAAAGGTATTTATTGAAGACTATCCGCACAGGCCTGGAGGGCACTGCTCGAGCACCGCGCTCCGGGACCTTCTCAAGTTCTACGGCCACGACTTCACCGAGGACATGGTGTTCGGCCTCGGCGTGGGGATCGGGTTCATATACTACAGCCACCCGGAGATGAAGCCGCCGGTTTACATAGTTGGGCGGGCGCATGACATGGAGGAGCAGCTATGCTCCCAGCTCGGGATCGGCCTCGAAGTGGTGAGCGGTCTCGCGCCTGAAGAGGGCTGGCTGGCGGTCAGGCGGATGCTGGACTCCGGCGTGCCCACCATGGTGCACGCGGACGTCTACTACCTCGACTACCTCAGGGCCAAGACCCACTTCAGCGCTCATCGCATCATGCTGGTCGGCTACGATGAAGAAAAAGGCGTCGCGTTCGTCGCCGATAACGACCGCGACGATATACAGGAGTGCTCGCTTCAGAACCTCGCCACGGCCCGCACCTCCGCCTACCTACCGCAGCCCGCGGAGAACGCTTACTACCTCTTCGGGATGCCGGAGAAATTGACGGATCTCGAGGAAGCCATTCCTGCGGCCCTCGACAAGGCAGTCAGGTCCAACCTGAGGCTTGAGCCCGAACAGGAGGTCGTTGATTTGGATGGAGCGAGGATCGTGGGCGGCGTCAAGGGCCTTGGGGAATTCGCCGGTGTGATGGACAGGTGGCCCGAGGAGATGGACAAGGAGACTCTATCCCTCTTGTGCAAGACCATTTACGTCACGGCTGAGAAGGGCGGCACCGGCTACGGCGGCAACTTCCGGCGCATGTACGGCCGTTTCCTGAAGGAGGCGGCACCCCTGATGGGTGAGCCACGCCTGACCGAGGTAGGCGAGGATTTCATCGCGGTCGGCGACCTTTGGACACGGCTCTCGCTCACCTTCAAGGATCTCTCGGAAGACGGGGCAAAAGCAGTAAGAGAGGCAAGTCCGATCGCGCACGAGCTACACGGCCGCGAAGTCGCGGCGTTCACCGCCCTCGAGGACGTCGTAAAACTCGTCCGGGAAGGCGCGTGATGGACCTTTTCGACCAGAGCCCGCAGACGCTCCCCGGGACTCCCCTCGCGGACCGCATGAGACCCAGGACGATCGATGAGTTCGAGGGCCAGGATAAGATCGTCGGCCCCGGCGAGCCTCTGCGCGTCGCCATCGAGGAAGATAACGTCTCTTCGATCGTTTTCTGGGGACCCCCCGGCTCCGGCAAGACCACTCTTGCCCGCATAATCGCAGAGGCGAGCAAGAGCGAGTTCGTCAGGTTAAGCGCTGTCACGGCCGGCGTTCCAGACCTTCGCAGGATAATCGCGGAGGCAAAGGACAAGCGCAAGTTCAACAACGTCAAGACGATCCTTTTCGTCGACGAGATACACCGCTTCAACAAGGCCCAGCAGGACGCGTTCCTTCCCCACGTCGAGGACGGCACCATCACCCTGATAGGCGCGACCACTGAGAACCCCTCCTTCGAAGTGATCGCCCCGCTGCTTTCGCGGGTCAGGGTCTACGTGCTGGAGAAACTCGAGCCTGAGCACCTGGAGAGGATCGTGCGTCGTGCACTTTCGGACAGTGAAAGGGGGCTCGGGTCGCTCGAGGTAGACGTCGATGGCGGGGCTATCGAGGCGATGGTCGGGATCGCGGACGGCGACGCCAGAATAGCGCTCAACCTTCTCGAGCTTTCCGTGTTCACAGCCGAGCAGGAGAGCGGTAAAACGCACGTCACCGCCGAACTGGTATTGAAAGTCGCCCAGGAGAAGACCCTCCTGTACGACAAGGCCGGAGAGGAGCATTACAACTTGATTTCCGCCCTCCACAAAAGCTTGAGGGATTCAGACCCGGACGGCTCCCTCTACTGGCTCGGCAGGATGCTCGAGGCGGGCGAGGACCCGCTCTTCATAGTGAGGCGGCTGATACGGTTCGCCTCTGAGGACGTCGGGAACGCCGACCCGCAGGCGCTCGTGGTCGCCGTCTCGGCGATGCAGGCCTGCCATTTCGTGGGAATGCCGGAGTGCGACCTCGCGCTCGCCCAGGCCGTAACCTACCTGGCAGCCGCGCCAAAAAGCAATTCCCTGTACGCCGCGTACGGGGAGGTCAAGGCCGACGTGAGGAAATACGGGGCGCTGCCGGTGCCGCTTCACATCAGGAACTCTCCGACCCGGCTCATGAAGGAGCTGGGCTACGGCAGGGGCTACAAGTACGCCCACAACTTCCCCGGCCACATAGTCGATCAGGAGCACATGCCGGAGAAGCTAAAGGGAAGGCGTTATTACCAACCGACGGACCAGGGTTTCGAAAAGCGCATAGCCGAGCGACTCGAGCGCTGGCGCCGCTAGCCGTTAAATGCTACATCGGTGCCAGGCACCGATGTAGCATTTCTACTTGCCGAGGAGGGCGCGCGCGATGACTACCCTCTGCACCTGGTTCGTGCCCTCGTAAATCTGCGTTATCTTCGCGTCCCTCATCATGCGCTCCATCGGGTAATCCTTCATATATCCGTAGCCGCCCATCAGCTGGACACAGTCGGTCGTCACCTTCATCGCGGTATCCGTGGCGAAGCACTTGGCCATAGCAGAAATCGCTGAGAAACCGGGTAGCTGCGCCTCGACCGCGCACGCCGCCCTGTACACCAGCTGTCGCGCCGCCTCTACCTGCATCGCGAGGTCGGCCACCATGAATTGCAGGCCCTGCAGCGCCGCGATCGGACGGCCGAACTGCACCCTCTCCTTCATGTAGTTGATGGCATACTCGAGCGCGCCCGCGGCGACGCCCAGCCCCTGCGCTCCGATGGATGAGCGCGTGCGGTCGAGTGTCATCATGGCGAGGTTGAAACCCTTGCCTTCTTCCCACAGCAGGTTCTCGGCAGGAATCTCGCAGTCCTCGAACAGCAGTTCTGTCGTCGAGGAACCCCGGATCCCCATCTTCTCCTCGTGCTTCCCGACGCTGAACCCCGGGAACTCCTTCTCGACTATGAACGCCGAGATGCCGCGCACGCCTTTCTCGGGGTCGGTCATGGCAAAGACGGAAAAGATCTCTCCTACGCCGCCGTTGGTGATGAAACACTTGGTCCCGTTCAGGATATACTTGTCACCCTTCTTGACCGCGCGCGACTTCATGGAGGCCGCGTCGCTACCTGCCTCGGGTTCGGTCAGGCCGAAGCCGCAGAGCTTCTCACCGGAGGCGAGAGGCGGCAGGTACTTGTTCTTCTGCTCATCGCTGCCGACAAGCTTGATAGGAGTTGAGCCGAGCTCCTGGCAGCCGATGATGAGCGACGTGTTCACGCACACCTTCGCCAGCTCCTCGATCGCAACACACAGGGTGAGCAGGTCGGCTCCCTCTCCCCCGTACTCCTCCGCGAACGGGAGACCCATGAAGCCGTTCTTCTTGAGTTCCTCGACCATATCCCACGGGAACTCGCCCTTCTCGTCGATCTCCATGGCCCGCGGCTCTACCACGCTCTTTGCGAAGTCCCTTATCGATTCCTGGAACATCTTCTGCTCGTCAGTCAGGTCGTATGGCATATTGCACCTCCGATTTGCTTGCTCTACTCCTACCCGGCTTATCGCTCTACCTCTACGATAACCGCGTCGCCCTGCCCGCCACCTCCGCAGATCGCCGCGGCGCCAAGTCCTCCGCCTCGCCTCTTGAGCTCGTTTACCAGGCTCATCACGATTCTAGCGCCACTCGCCCCGACCGGGTGCCCGAGCGCTATCGCCCCGCCGTTCACGTTGACGTTATCGGCGGTCGCGGGGTCCAGCCCCAGCATTGTCGCCGAATGCCAGCATACCGCAGCGAACGCCTCGTTTATCTCGAACAAATCTATGTCCTCGATCTTCTTCCCGATCTTCTCGAGCGCTTTCTTTATCGACTTGGCGGGGACCGTCGCCAAATACTCCGGCTTGTCCGCGACCATACCGTTCGAGACAACGGTGGCGAGAGGCTCGAGCCCGAGCTCCTCGGCTTTTCTCCTCGACATAACGACCAGCGCCGCCGCCCCGTCGTTAATGCCCGACGCGTTGCCGGCAGTGATCGTCCCCTCCTTGCGGAACGCGGGACGCAGCTTCGCGAGTGACTCCACGGTGGCGTCGGGCCGCATATGCTCGTCCTTTTCAAAAAGAACGGTCTCCTTCTTCACCTTTATCTCGACCGGGATTATCTCCGTTGCGAACTTGCCCGCTTCCTGTGCGGCCGCTGCTCGCTCCTGGCTCCTCGCGGCCCACAGGTCCTGATCCTCGCGGCTCGTGCCGAACTCCCCGGCGACGCGGTCCGTGCCCTCGCCCATGTGCCAGTCGTTGATGGCGCACCAGAGCGCGTCCTGTATCATGCCGTCTATCAGCTTGCCGTTTCCCATGCGGTATCCGAAACGGCCTTTGGGCACGTAATAGCAGCCCTGGCTCATGCTCTCCATCCCGCCTGCCACGACTACGTCCATGTCCCCGGCCTTTATCGCCTGGTCCGCCATCACGAGCGCGCTTATGCTCGAGATGCAGACCTTGTTCAAGGTTATGCACGGGACGTGGAGCGGAACACCGGCCTTCAGTGAAGCCTGCCTGGCGGGAAGCTGCCCGCACCCCCCCGTTATGACCTGTCCCATCATCACATAATCCACAATGTCGGCAGGCACTTTTGCCCGCTCCAGGGCGCCCTTTATCGCGACCGCGCCCAGTTCCATGGCACTCAAGTCGGCGAGCGAGCCGCCCATTCGGCCGAACGCGGACCGCGCCGCTCCAACAATCACGGTCTCCGCCAAGTGAATCTACCCCCTTGTCAAGACAATCAAAGAAAAAGCATCCTAGAGGCCGAGGCTCCTGGCAAGAACCAGCCTCTGCACCTCTGAGGTTCCCTCACCGATCTCCAGTATTCTCGCGTCGCGGAAGTACCGGCAGACGGGGTAATCCTCTATGTAGCCGTATCCCCCGTGTATCTGGACGGCCGTGCTCGCCGCCCGCATAGCAGTCTCCGAGGCGAAGAGCTTGGCGATGGAAGCCTCCCTCGAATGCGGTTTTCCCTGGTCGTAGAGCCAGGCGGCCCTGAGCGTTGCTAGGCGGGCCAGCTCGACCTCCACGAGCATGTCGGAGCAACGGAAGCTTATCGCCTGGAACTTCCCTATCGGCTGGCCGAACTGCCGCCTCTGCCTTGCGTACTTGACCGCCTCATCGAGGCACGCCTGGGCAAGGCCGACCGAGAGGGCAGCGACCCCGATCCTGCCGCAGTCGAGCACCCTGAGGAAGGTCTTCAATCCCGCTCCCCGGTCACCGAGAAGGTTACCGGCAGGGACCCTGCAGTCGCTGAAGGACAGTTCGTGGGTATCGGAGATGTGCCAGCCCATCTTCCTGTACGGCGGAGAGACCGTGAAGCCCGGTGTGCCGTGGGGCACGATTATGTTGCTGATCTCCTTTTTGCCGGCCTTCTCACCGGTCACCGCGGTAATGGTGACCATTTTGGATATCTCGGTACCGGAGTTGGTAATGAAGCACTTGGTGCCGTTTATCACCCACTCATCACCGTCGAGGACGGCGGTGGTCTTTGTGGCGCCGGCGTCCGAGCCAGCCTCCGGCTCGGTGAGGCCGAACGCCCCGAGTATTTTCCCCTGTGCCATGGGGATAAGCCACTCCCGCTTCTGTTCCTCGGTCCCGTTCAGGTAAACGAGCATTGCCCCGAGCGACGTGTGGGCGGATATCGTTATACCCAGTGCGGCCGAGACGCGCGATATCTCCTCGACTGAAAGCGCGTACGTAACAAGGTCGGCGTCGGCGCCACCGTACTCCTCCGGGAACGGCAGGCCGAAGAGGCCGAGGTCCGCCATCTTTTTCTGTATGTCGTAAGGGAACTCCCCGATCTGGTCCAGTTCTTCGACTTGGGGAGCAATCTCGGCCTCCGCAAACTCGCGCACCGTGCTCCTGAACATGCGTTGTTCTTCCGTCAGGTCAAAATCCATCTTTTCTCCTTGGGGTATACGACTGGCTCAAGAAAACACTTAAGGCCGGGCTCTCAGCCCGGTTCTCCGATCCCGGCCTAAGAGACCGGGCTAAAGACGGGCCGAACCGATTCAAAAAACTATCACACAGGGCCACAAACTTCAATCGGTTAACTGAACCGTCTGGTGCCCCGCTCTAAAGGAATTACGCGAAAGTGCCCGAAAAAACATGCAGAGAGAAAGGCGGTGGCAGTTTGGCCTCTAAGACAACCTCGAAGAAGGAAAAAAGCAGAAAGCGTCTCCAAACCCTCATAGTGATATTCCTGGTCGTCATGCTCGCGTCCGGACTGGGGCTTGGGCTTTACTTCGGCCTGCCCGGGAACAAGTCGGCCACCCAGCTTCTCCAGGAAGGAGAAACGGCCTTCAGCGAGGGGAGATACGAGGACGCCGTCGAGCTTTACAAGAATGCCCTCGAGAAAGAGCCACAGTACCCCGATGCCTACAACCACCTTGGTATGGCCTACCAGTATCTTTATAACAAGAGCGGCGGGGCGATCAACAAAGAAGAGGAGTTCAAAGCCTTCAGGAAAGCGGTCGAGCTCGACCCGAATAATTACAGATTCCTTGTGAACCTTGGCCTGGCGCTGTTTTATGAAGGTGATAGGAAGGAAGCGGCTATATATCTTGAAAAAGCGGTCGAGCTCGACCCGAACCCGAACGACCCCTACAAGGCCACCCTTGAAGACCTGATCCGCCAGGCTGAATCGGGACAGTGAACGAGCGGGAGGCTTCAAGTTGAAATGCGCGCGTTGCGGTGGGGAGATCCCGGAGGGTAGACCATCCTGCCCCGGGTGCGGACTCAAGATCAGGATGCGGGCCCCCGTGGCAGGAACGACACCTCCAGGCTAACAAGCACCTCCGGCACCGGGTCAACCCGAGTCGCCGCCACCAACAGGAGTTCCTCCCGAACAAGAACTGCCTCCGGGCGCTATCGACGTCTCCGGGCCCTCTGCACCCGGTGAATGGCCGTCAAGAGATCTATGTGCCGGGCCTGCGTCCAAGCCGTATAAAGTGAACCGCAAGACCCCTAACGCCCTCATCGCCATCATCGTCATAGGCCTTCTGTTAATAGGTGGAGCGGTAGCCGCCTACTTCTTCCTCCTGCGCAACAAGAGCAGCGCAACGGGACCCGAAGCGGTATTTGAAAACTCTCAAGGAATCAGGCGATGAAGCGGAGGTCGAGATAGTCAATTTCACTATGACCGTTTCAACAAAGGGAACCACTGTGACCATGAATCTGAAGGATTATCTCCAGGGTCTCCAGGCGACTGGCAGGCAAGTCGTAGAGAAACTGAAGAAGCTGGACGGCAAGTGGCTCATCACCGGGGAAGAAATGCGTTAGTCACTCCTCTTCGGCCCTTGAAAGCGGCGCATATCTCAGAAGCAGTCTCTTCTCGCCCGTGCCGGGGAAATCGACGGTAACTTCACAGTCACCTTCAAGTTCCAGGATCTCTATTACAGTCCCCGGACCCCACTTGTCGTGAACGACCTTCTCTCCGACATTAACTTCGATGAGCTCGCGCTCCTCTTCTTTCCCTTCCTCCTCGAACTCTATCTCTTCGATATACCCACCCGGTATCTCGACCAGGAAACGAGAGGTCGGGTTCGCAGATATCCCTCCCCAGAGGCTGCGGGTCGCTGCATGAAGAAGGTAAAGCCTCTCGCGCGCACGGGTCATGCCCACGTAGCAAAGCCTTCGTTCCTCCTCAAGGTCCTTCTCGTCCTCCATGGAACGGATGTGCGGGAAGATGCCCTCCTCCATGCCGACAATGAAAACGACCGGGAACTCGAGGCCCTTCGCGTTGTGAAGCGTCATGAGAGAGACGTATCCGCCAGACGTATCGAGGTCCTCCGTGTCATCGACGAGCGAGACCCTCTCGAGGAAATCGGTCAAGGTAACGGCCCCGTACTCGTCCCGGAAGTCGTTCACGACACCCAAGAGTTCCTTCAGGTTCTCGATGCGGCCCTCGGACTCGATGGTACGCTGCGCCT
>Ga0315281_10000069_pt1 | contig 113842 bp, 113 predicted proteins | sample YL17G07_0_MG_FD_204540 | JGI IMG/M metagenome (GOLD analysis project Ga0315281, IMG submission 204540) | Sediment microbial communities from Yellowstone Lake, YNP, Wyoming, USA - YL17G07_0 | ecosystem: Environmental > Aquatic > Freshwater > Lake > Sediment | place: USA: Wyoming | collected...
CCAAAGGTTGATAAACTGCGGGAATTGACACAAGAATTAAAACATAAGGAACTATCCCTTTGTCGAGATTGTTATCAAACCACATACAAATATGAGGATTTAAAAAAGAGACAATAAAGGAGCCGATTATGGGTTTTGTAAAGATTAAGACAGAAAAGGAACTCAGCACTTTCGACAAACTGGGTAAATGCGCTGAAGAGAGCCCTTTCTCAATGGTGGATATACTGAACAATTTCAGTGTCTACACCCCCAGGCAAACCGTTGCGAGGTTTCTGAATAGGTATGAGATGTTTAAAAAAATCCTCGATGTGCATGGGTCCATCCTGGAATTCGGGGTCTACAAAGGAGCAGGCGCATTTTCGTGGCTTCATTATTCTTCCATATTGGAACCCTACAATATCAGCCGGAAAATATACGGTTTTGATACATTTACCGGGTTTCCTGACATTTCAGAAAAGGATCCATCAACTCATTCCAAAGGTGATTTGGGAGACGCCTCATATGATGAATTGGTCAAAGCAGCAACAATTCATCAGGAAAACATTGCAGTCACCCATGTTCCCAGGATGGAATTCATCCGCGGCGACATCTGTGAAACTCTTCCAGCATTCCTGAAGAAGAATCCCCATGTAATCGCCGCGCTGGTTTACATCGACGTTGACATCTACAAGCCGACCAAAACCATTCTGGAGATGATCGTCAAACGCGTGCCGAAAGGCGGCATAATCGCCTTTGATGAGCTAAACGACGAACGTGACCACGGTGAATCAATCGCCTTACTGGAGGAAATAAACATCAATAACCATCAGATCAGGCGCAATTATTTCGATAGTTTTCCCTGTTATATGGTTATCTGAATCTTAATGCGTCTTGTTTTTCTCGACAATCGCAGGGACGTGTCGACTGCGGCAACATCTATCGCTCCCTCTGGTGACGTGAAGTTCATCGCACTCACGGCTGAAGCCGCACAATACCTTGAAGAACTCCAAATTGTGTACGAGCCGGTATCTGCATATGCCGACACCGGGGAGATGGATGACAGTATTTATGACCAATTCAACGTTGAGAGTTACGGTCTGGCAAAGGAGATCGAAAGTTTTATTGCGCAATATTATCAAGGGGCACAATTTGAAAACCCTGGTTTTTTGAGCGGTCTCAGTTATTACCTGCAGTATTCCGTGAATATCATTCTAATGCAGTCATTTCTGATGAGAGAGACCATTCGTGCCTGTTCACCTGACGTGGTAACCGTTTTTGATGCGGGCATGGATCCCTGGTTTGCCGATAATGGATATGAACACTTGCCTTGGTTTGACGTTATTGAAGATTTGAGCCGCCGGCAGGGTTTTCAATTTGAAATACTGCCTCTGCCGGATCCGGATACCGCCAATAATGAGGCAATGAAAAACCAGTGGCAGGCCAGGAATGACTTCATCTCACGGGTCAAATCTCGCCTGAGAAAAAATTCTGTCATCAAAAATCTCCTGTTTCGAAGAAAACTAAACACCTCTCCACGGTTGAAAAAACAGGATGCTATTGAAGGACTGGAGGGCCTACGGCTCCTCATGGTTCAATCCTATAGTATCGATTGGGCACCCATTTTATCGGCCCTTTCTTATTTAAAGGGGAGCGAGTGCTATTATATTGAAGGCGTAAAGCATGGAAAGCATTCGTGGGCATACTATTATGAATCATTTGTGTATCACCTGTGGCATCTGAGCGGGCATTGCTTGAGGATTGATCCTCCGCAGATTGATAAAGAGGAAAAGCGTCTTCTCAGCGAGTTGTTCGATAGCTGGTTGCGGAAGAGATCACAGCCTGAATTAAACGTATTTGGCATGAACCTTTTCCCGGCACTTATAAACCATTTGAGGACAATGGTGTCTCTTGGCCCTGCCCTTGCACGCCATGCCGACAGTTACGCTGCTCAGATACTGGATAAGATTAAGCCGCATGTGGTGTGCTTTGTCGCGATAATCAACATGGCCGATCAACGTCTTGCATTCCAATGCCGCAAGAAGAATATCCCCGTTGTCTGCTATCAGCATGGAGGAGGGTTTGGGGTAATGCATTGCGCAAAAGACGAACAAACTGAAGTAGCCCACGCCGACTATTTTCTTACCCATGGCAAATTAGTACAGCCACGTGATAAGCCTGCCTTTCCCATAAGGGCGCGGTATATTCCGGTCGGCTCGACTCGTATTGAATCCATGATCAAGGACACGCAGCGACGTATTGCAAAAAAAACTGGGCTAATAAATATTCTTTGGATCGCGGAGACATCGACGCGAAATCGCCTTTCTGTCCCATTCACTCTTGAAGATACTGAACGATATCTGATACAAAAAAAAGGACTGGAGATATTGGCTGGCGCAAAGCATTTGCGAGTGATCTTCAGACCTGTGAGAGCGACTCTTCCATGGGAAGGAACGACTCGCTGGCTGAACAATACCAGGCTTTCTTCCATAAAGGTTGACGTCAAGAAGCCTTTACAGGACCTTATTCATGGAAGTGATATCATTATAAGTTCAACAGCCAGTCCTACAACATGGGAAGAAGTGATCGGGTTAAAGAAACCGATGATATTATTTACTAAAGCTCCGATGTCGAGCTACGCAGATTATTTTATTCGTGATCTTCAAAAATCATGTCTCTGGTGCAGATCGGAACAGTCTCTCTATATCGCACTGAGACGATTGGTCTCTGAGGGCACGGATTTCATAGCCGACCTACAACAATTAGACACGACGGACTTTATCCGCAATTATGTCCTCTACGAGGATGACGGTCGGTGCGTGCAGCGCGTATTATCGGTTTTGAAGACGGTTTGTCAAAAAAATTAATGGACCCGGCATAGGATATTGATAGTGACTGAGAAAAAAATAATAATAGACGTTAACGCGAATTTCCACCACCTTGCCGGTGAGAATCTCTTTGAGAAGAAAGACGAGCGTTATAACGAATACCGCCGAAAATGGAAAGAGTGCCCTGAGACTTTTCGCGTCGAAGAGTTTCCGCTGTTTATCGATATCGAGTCAGCGAGCGCCTGCAATCTGAAATGTCCGTTCTGCGCCACCACGTTCAGGGGAAGCAGGGTCAATAAAGGATTAGCCTCATTCGACATGGTGAAGAAAATAATCGATGAGGGGGCGGACAGGAACCTGTACGGCGTGAAGTTCAATGTTCGGGGGGAACCGCTTCTGCATCAGCAAATAGCCGAGTTTGTGAAATACGCAAAGGCGAAGGGCCTTATTGACGTCTATTTCAACACGAACGCCATGCTGCTCACCAAAGAGAGTGCGGCCAGGCTGATTGACGCGGGCCTTGACCGTCTCTCCATATCCTTCGAAGGACATACAAAAGAGGTGTACGAGAAGTATCGCGTGGGCTCGGACTATTACACGGTGTTGTCCAACATAGAGAAGCTCCAGCTTTTGAAACAGAGGCTCGGCGTGGAACATCCCAAGATACGCGTCCAGACGGTCATGCTGCCCGAGATCGTATCAGCTTTCGAGGAATACAGAAGCTTCTGGTCCGTTCGGGCGGACGAGGTCGGATTTCTTGACTATAAGGAAATGAAGGATAAAAAGAAAGGGATTGTATACGGATGGGCCTGTCCCCAATTATGGCAGAGAATGGCCGTATGGTGGGACGGCACTATATTACCCTGTAATCATGATGACGACGGACTGATTGCGCTTGGCAATATAGGGGATATGACGATACATGATGCGTGGCATTCTGAAAAATTGAATGGAATAAGGGCCGCACACCGTGAGGGGCTGGCCCATGCCATACCAGCTTGTGACGGCTGCTATTTGCGGGACAGTGAAATTTCAAAAATTATGCAGCGTGAAGGAGCGGTATGAGCACGTTCAGAGTCCTTCTTGTCTATCCGAATCTTCAGATGGTTGCCCTGCTTCCTTCAAACATTGCCCTTTTGTCGGCTTGCCTTAAGAAGGCGGGATTTGAAGTCAGGCTTTTCGACACGACACTGTATCGTACCTCGGAAAAAAGCGTTGATGAAATACGAGTGGAACACATGCAGCTCAGGCCGTTCAAGTTCGAGGAAAAGGGTGTTCTGTACAAAGAAACAGATGTCATTGCGGATTTCAGGAAGGTTGTGGAGGAATACAAGCCGGAGGTGATAGGGGTGTCGGCAACCGATGACACGGTTGATCTCGGCATGACGCTGCTTTCCGCTGTCAGAGAGGCGGGCGCCCATGTGATAATGGGCGGGGTGTTCCCCACCTTTTCGCCGGAGGAGGCGATAGTCAACAAAAATGTGGACAGCATCTGTATCGGCGAAGGGGAAGAGGCCATCGTAGAACTCTGCACGAGATTGCGTGAAGGGCGGGATATAAGAGATATTCAAAATCTTTGGGTGAAGGCCGATGACAGGATATACAGGAACGGCATTAGGAATCTCATAGACATAAGCACGCTGCCCTATGAGGACTTTGAGGTGTTCGAGGAGAAGCGGTTTTTCAGGCCCATGCAGGGCAAGATATACCGTATGATCCCGGTCACCATAGACAGGGGATGCCCCTATAGCTGTGCCTTTTGCGCCGCTCCCTTGCAGAGAAAGTTTTATTTTGATTCGGGCCATTCCGGCTATTTCAGGATAAAGCCCACGGCAAGGGTCGTCGAGGAGCTGAAATATCATGCCGAAAAGTATCGCGCTGACTACATTTATTTCAACAGCGAGACTTTTTTTGCCAGGGAAGAAGAAGATATAGAGGAGTTTGCGCGGCGCTACTCAAAGGAAATCGGCCTGCCCTTCTGGTGTCAGACAAGAATCGAGACGATAACGGAGAAGAGGGTGAAAATGCTGGAGGATATGAATTGCGACAGGATTTCCTTCGGCCTGGAGCACGGCAATGAGGAGTTCCGGCAGAAGCTCCTTAACAAGCACTTTACGAACAAACAGGTCATCGATGCATTCAGGATCCTGGAAAAGAGCAGGATACCGGTTACGGTAAACAATATTATCGGGTTCCCTGGCGAAACAAGGGAACTCGTGTTCGACACGATAAAGCTGAACAGGAGCATAAAAGCGGACAGTATAAATGCCTATTTCTTCGTTCCCTACAGGGGCACTCCCTTACGGCAATACTGTATTGAAAAGGGATACCTTGACCCCTCTGCCAGGACCGACAGCCTGATGAGGAGGTCTATCCTTACCATGCCGCAGTTCAAGCCGGACAGTATTAAAGGGCTGGTGAGGACATTCCCCCTGTACGTCAAGATGCCTGAATCCTATTGCGATAAAATAAAGATCGCTGAACAGCTGAACGAAGAAGGGGACAGGATGCTTGAAGAACTCAGGGAGATATATTTCAGTGAATACTTCAGGTGAGGTGAAGGTGAGATGATCGTGGCTCTTATTATGGGGCGCAAGGGCAGTCAGGGGTTTCCAGGCAAGAATACGCATAAGATACTCGGTCGGCTGCTCGCCTCGTATCCGATGAGGGCGGCGCGGGAATGTCCTGAAATCGACAGAACCTATCTTTCGACGGACGATGAAGTTCTAATGGAACTTGCATCGGAAAACGGCATCGAAATAATAAAGAGGCCGCCCGATCTCTGTACGAACGAGGCCCTCGGAGAGCACGTGTACGTGCATGCATTCAACACGGTGAAAGAGGCAAACAAAGAAATCGAACTGGTGGTCCTGCTGATGTGTAATGCCGCGACCGTCACGGCCGCAACCATATCCGAGGGGATAATGGCGCTTCGGGAGCATCCTGAATACGACTCGGCGGTTACAGTATCGAAGTACAATATGTGGAGCCCTCTCAGGGCCAGGAAGATAGGGAGCGACGGCCTGCTGCATCCCTTTGTCCCCTTTGAGACCTTCGGCGACCCGGAGACGCTGAATTGCGACAGGGACTCGCAGGGCGATGTCTGGTTTGCCGATATGGGGGTCTCTATCATCAGGCCGTGGTGTCTGGAGCGTCTTGACGAGGGACTTCTGCCACAGAAATGGATGGGCCGCAGCATATACCCTCTTAAACAGTGGGGCGGTCTCGACGTCGATTATGAATGGCAGTTTCCACAAGTCGAATACTGGCTTCGCAAGCACGGTCTTGGCGGTCCTTCGTATGAGTGAAACTGACAAACAACTGAAACACAGAACTGTGTTTGTGACAGGCGCTGCCGCCGGCATTGGCAGGGCGATAGCCCTTAAATTCGCGCGGGAAGGATGGGATGTCCTGTGCCACTATCACTCTTCCGCCGAAGGGGCGCGGTCTCTTAAAAAAGAGATAACGGAGCTTGGGCGTAGTTGTGACCTGCTTCAGGCCGATCTGTCGTCTAAAAAGAGTCTGCATCGTTTGCTCGGCAAACTCGGAGAGTTCCGTATCGACAGTCTGGTCAATAACGCCGGGTCTTATTCCGCAAGCAGGTTTTTCCCCGAGTTGACACTCGATGAACTGGCATCTGCGTTTGCGGTAAACACCTTTGCCCCTATTCTCATTGCCTCCCGCCTTTTTTTGACAATGAAGGAGCAGGGGTTCGGAAGGATCGTGAATATAAGCTCCATCGCGGCCAAATACGGCGGGTCGGCGCAGTCCCTGCATTACGGCTGTTCCAAGAGAGCCCTTGAGGGTCTGACAAAGACTCTCGCGAGAGAAGGCGCTGCACATAATATCCTGGTCAACACGCTTAGACCGGGGGTTATCGATACGGACTTTCACCGGAAATTTCCCAAAGATATGAAAAAACGCATCGCAATGGTCCCGGCAAAAAAAATGGGCAGACCTGAAGATGTGGCGGAACTCGTCCATTATCTCGGGAGCGAAAAAAATGTGTTTATCACCAATGAGACGATCGCGATTTCCGGGGGGGAATAATCTCTCCCCTTTCATGAGGTAAGATGGCCGCAGGCGCTTATCAGTCCGTCAGAAACTATCTGAAAAATGTCGTCTATTCGATGTGGGGCAAAGCCATTGACAAGGCGCTGCTTGAGCAGGGACTTGCAGGGTTGGTTGCTGATCTGGAGCGGTTGGTCCCGGATATAACCAGGCAGTACAGCATGTTTGAAGTTAACACGCCCTACCTCCGGAAAAAGGTCAGGGGTCTGCACGCTTTCCAGATATTACTTGTTAACAAGGTGATAGAGGAGTTTGAAAAAGTGACCATCGTCGATATCGGCGATTCATCAGGGACGCATATAAAGTATCTCCTTGGGCTGCACTCCCAAAACAGGGGAATGCATTGCCTTAGCGTCAACCTTGACAAGAAAGCTGTTGAAAGGATCAGGGAAAAAGGACTGGAAGCTGTTTGTGCCAGGGCTGAAGATCTTCCGCGTTACAACATCAACGCCGACATCTTCCTTTGCTTCGAGACCCTGGAGCATTTGATGAACCCGGGTCTTTTCCTGCACGAACTCTCCTCAAAAACGGGTGCTGACTATCTGATTGTTACTGTCCCCTATCTCAGGAACAGCCGGGTCGGCTTGCATCATATCAGGGGGAATGCCGAGGTCCCGATGAACGCGGAGAATACACATATTTTCGAACTCGATCCCGAAGACTGGAAAGTTCTGGTAAGGTTTTCAGGCTGGGAGATAGCAGAGGAGAAGATTTTTCTCCAGTATCCCAGAAGAAGTTTTTTCAGGATGCTTAAGCCGCTTTTCAGAAAATACGATTTTGAGGGTTTTTACGGTCTGATATTGAAAAGAGACGATACCTGGGCCGCGCTTTACTCGGACTGGTAGGAGACTGAAATGACAAAAATAGCTATTACAACAACTTCTTTCGGAAAGGACGACCCGTCTCCCCTGACCTTGTGCAGGGAGAAAGGCCTCGAAGTAGTCCTCAACCCCTACGGCAGGAAACTCAAAACCGAAGAACTGAAAGAGCTTGCACGAGGGGCGACCGGCCTCATAGCCGGAACGGAAGCAATAACGGAAGATGCCTTGCTGGCATTACGTGACCTTAAAGTGATTTCACGCTGCGGCACAGGGCTCGACAATGTTGATCTGAAGGCTGCTGAGAGGCTGGGAATAAAGGTGTTCAATACCCCCGACGCCCCCACACAGGCCGTCGCCGAGCTTGCCGTGGGCTTGATGCTGAACCTTCTTAGGAAGGTCGGCCGTATGGACCGTGCCGTCAGGGCGGGCCAGTGGGAAAAGCTGATGGGAAATCTTCTGAGCGAAAAGACCGTGGGAATAATCGGCCTCGGCAGGATAGGAGGCAGGGTCGCAGAGCTTCTTGGATGCTTCGGCTGTAAAATAAAATACTACGACAGGCGCGAGGGAGACCTTTCCACGGCGGCACAAAGAGTCGGCCTCGATGAGTTGTTCAGGACATGTGATATTATATCGGTACATGTTTCTTCCACGGAGCGAATCATTGCGGACAGTGAGATCGGCAGTATGAAACGGGGGGCATGGCTGATAAACGTATCGAGAGGCGGGGTTGTTTGCGAAAACGCTCTGTACGACGCGCTCAGGGAAGGCCGCTTGTCGGGTGCCGCTATCGATGTTTTTGAAGTCGAGCCCTGTTCCGACAGATTTAAGGACCTTGAGAACATTGTTCTTACCCCTCATATCGGCTCTTACGCTCATGAGGCCAGGGTGCAGATGGAAATGCTGTCGGTGAGCAACCTCCTTAAGGGATTGGAGATTGAGTGATGAAGGTCATTGTTTTCGGAGGATCGGGGTTCCTCGGCAGCCACGTGGCCGATGCTCTCACCGATGCGGGGCACGAGGCGACTATCTATGACCTCAAACCATCTCCGTATTTGAGGAAGAGTCAGCGGATGGTTGTCGGCGACATTCTGGATGAGAAGACGGTCAATGAAACTATTGCCGGCGCGGAGGTGGTATACAATTTCGCGGGCATAGCGGATATACATGAGGCGAGTCTGAAGCCGCTGGAGAGTGTGAAATACAACATAGTGGGCAACTCGATTATCCTTGACGCCTGCCGCCATGCGGAGGTAAAAAGGTTCGTTTTCGCAAGCTCCCTTTATGTATACAGCAAGGCGGGCTCTTTCTACAGAAGCACCAAACAGGCCTGTGAGCTTTTGATCGAAAACTACCGCGAACTATTCGGCCTGCCTTATACCATCCTCCGGTATGGCTCTCTCTACGGTCCGAGGTCCGACGAAAATAACGCCATTTACCGGTTTATCAAAGAGGCGCTGACACAAGGAAAGATCGTACGCCATGGAGACGGAGAAGAACTTCGGGAATATATCCATGTCCTAGATGCGGCAAAAGGGAGCGTACAGATACTCTCAGAGGATTTTGAAAACCAGCATGTCATACTGACGGGACAGCAACAGATGAGGATGAAGGACCTTCTACTCATGATCCGGGAGATGCTCGACAATAAAGTGGCGATAGAGTTTGTGCCCGCAATCGATAGTTTTCATTACGAGATAACGCCCTATTCGTTTGCACCGAGGATCGGCAAGCGGCTTACAGGGAAAACATACCTGGATCTCGGCCAGGGGATGCTTGATATTATATACTCAGTACATAAAGACCTGAACCCATTGCCCGTATACGATAACATTGTTATTAAAGAGGAAGGAAAACAAAAATGAAGGTTCTACTGATCTTTCCCCCGCGAAGGGATGATAACTGTTTTTTCCCGCCGACGAGTTTGCTCTATATTTCCCGGGCGATAAAGGACGCAGGCCATGAGGCGCAGATAATCGATATCCCGTATCTGCTCGAAAAATTCCCCCAGCAATTCAGCCTGCTTGACGACAGCCTGTACAATCATATTATGGGGCAGGAATTCGACCTTCTGGGGCTGGGAGGTGTTGTCAGCACCTATTACTTCTATGACGTGTTTGTTAGGAAAATAAAGGCGCTGAGAAGCGATGTGCCCATCGTTGTCGGCGGGTCCGTGGGCGTGCCTATCAGGGATGTATGGGAAAAACATAATCCCGTCGATTTTCTTGTTGAAGGGGAAGGAGAACATGTTGTCGGGAGACTCCTGAGCTGTCTTGAGCGCAAGGATTTTGAGGGCGCAAAACAGATCCCCGGTCTTCATTTTCTGAATAAAGAAGGGAAATACGAGTCGGTGAAACCTGAAATAATAACCGACCTTGATACCATCCCCTTTCTGAACTACGATGAGATAGATTACGAATATTACATAGACGAACTGTCACGGTTTGTCTGGGACACCCTTCCGGACAAAAGCTATGTAAAGGGAGGGAAGTTCAGGTGCCTGCCGTTACTTACATCGAGAGGGTGTCCTTTTACCTGCACGTTCTGTTTTCATTTCAATCGGCTGCACCGGTCCCATTCCATCGATTACGTTATTGAAAATATAAAATTTCTGAAAAACAAATATGACATAAACGGTTTTTATGTCATGGACGACCTTTTTACGGCAAACCGCAGAAGGACGATTGAACTTTGCGACAGCCTGTATAAGGCCGATCTCGGCGTGTATTTCATCGGCAGCGGCGGTAAACCCTCGCTTGTCACCGAAGACATGCTTCAGAGTATGAAGAGGGCGGGCTTTATCCGGTTCAGTTACGGCATAGAATCAGGTAGCCAGAAGATGCTCGATGTGATGGAGAAAAAGACAACCGTGGAACAGAACCTTAATGCCCTGGAGCTTACAAGGAAAAGCGGTATCCCATGCTTTGCGAACATCCTCTTTGGCATGCCAGGAGAGAACCGACAGACGATACTGGAAACGCGGGACTTCCTGATCAGGGCCGGTCTGAACTCGTCGAATTTCTGGGGGGCTTGGGCTACGGCCTATCCCGGCTCACCGCTGTTTTCATGGATGAAGGAAAGGGGCATGGTTTCCGATACAAGACAGTATCTGTTTGACGTAGGGTCCCTCGGGATATACAAATACAATTTCACGGAGTTGCCTTTTGATGAACTCAGGAAAATAGTTTATAAGGTGCCGACGCAGGTGGATATGGCCTATAACTTGAAAAATGAACACTACGCCGCGTATCTCTCAAAAGCGATAAAACTGGCTCTGATCGAACTCTATTTCCGCCTCCCTGAAAAGCTGAAGGGCGTTCTGCGGTGGGGGAAGAATGCGATAAGAAAGCTTGTAACCACGCAAAAAAGGACTGTAAGGAGTTCAGCGGCTGACATAGAAAAATTTGTTCAGGCCCAGAAACCTGGGCATTTCGACTGATCACTCGAAAAACGATTGCGTACCACAAATACCTCCGATGAGATACCGTTTTCTGTCATACGCCTTTACCGCTTCCATCCCTGTTTACGGAGGCAGGGCGGAGATGCCCCTTCTCAGCGTAAAATCGCTGGCAGGCGGTGACAGTTCCAATGTTTACAGCTTTTCGCTTCAAAACCACTGGGGCACCCATGTTGATATGCCGAATCATGTGTATACGGAAGGATTGAAAGTCATCGAGTATCCGGCCGACTTCTGGATTTTCAGGCATCCGCAGACGGTTGAAGTGGAGCTTGGGGCCACCGAACTCCTGAGATGCGGGCCGTGGCTTGAAGGCGTAAGGCCGGACGCCGATATCCTGCTCATCAGGACCGGATGGCACAGGCATCGGGGGCAGGACATCTATAGCCTTGAAAACCCAGGGATAGATATGGAGGTTGGATTTTATCTGAGGAAAAACCGTCCAGCGATAAGGGCTGTGGGAATCGACTGTGTATCGATTTCGTCATACAGAAAGCGCGACAGAGGGCGCGCAGCACACAGAGCTTTTCTGGACCCCGAAGGGGTGAATAACCCAATTGTTCTGATAGAAGATATGGACTTGGGAGGGGAGTTTGACGCATTGATGGAAGTCTGGGCTTTCCCTATGCTTGTGGAAGGCATTGACGGGGCACCCTGCACGGTGATCGGAAGTTTTCGTGATTGAGGTTGTCATCTTTGATTTCGACGGAGTTCTTGTCGAGTCTGTTGATATAAAAACCCGGGCTTTTGCCAAACTTTTTGAAGCAGAGGGTGCTGAGGTGGTGGACAGGGTTGTCGACTATCATCTCCGGAATTCCGGGGTTTCGCGGTTCGAAAAGTTCAGATATATTTACACTGAGTTTCTCTACCGGCCCCTGTCCGATGTGATATTTCAGGACCTCTGCAGGCGCTTTTCGGAATTGGTGCTGGAGGAGGTGGTAAGCGCCCCATATGTAGCAGGGGCGAAAGAGTTCCTCGAAAATAATGCCGGCGCATATTCCTGTTTTGTCTGTTCGGCCACGCCGCAGGATGAAATTGAAGAGATCGTAAAATTGAGGGAGATGGAACGCTACTTTAAGGGGGTCTTCGGCGCGCCGCGAACCAAGGGAGACATCGTCAGAAATATTCTGGCCTCTTACGATGTGTGTCCAGGCGACGCCGTCTATATCGGCGACGCCTGGAGTGACTACGAGGCGGCAACTGAAAATTCCGTCAATTTTGTAGCGAGGATAAACTGCGATGAGACGGTTTTTTCCGATGTGGATTGCGTGAAGGTCAATGACCTCACAGGACTCAAGACTTTGCTGGATTCAATGCAAATGACCGGTACTTGATAAATGTCGGATAAAGACAAGCTTAAAGCGGCATTTCAACTGATATCCTCGGTTAATAAAGTGGCTTACAGAGATTTATTTTTACTTTCCAATCAGGTGCTCAGTAAAAACTTTTACTCGAATAATTTCATAAAAAATTTCATAGCTGATGAACAGCCGGGGCATCAGGGAACGCTGATTATCTGCTACAAACTTATAGTGTATTATTACAAAAACATGATACTTTTCTCTCTGTATCTGTTTGGGTTTATTGCTTTTTTCTTCTCAGGGGTGAAGCGTTTTGCCGCTGAAAAATATGAAAAACTTATTGTTATAGATGTTTTTTTACTTATGAAACAAATAATAAAAGCAAAGACATACAAAGATCCATATTTCCCAGGACTTGACGATATCCTCCTGAAACTTAAAAAAAACTATGCTTATCTTCCAGTGTTCGACAGTTCAAGAAATCCGTTTGCTCTATTTAAGACTCTAAGAATTTTAAAAAAAGATAATGTCCCTGTGTTATGTGAATATCAATTGCTCTCATTTTTTGATATAATTTGGCTTTTCTATTTTATAGTGGCCTACCCGTTTCGTGTTTTAGCGTTTGCAATAAAACTTCCCATGGAAGATGACGGCAAGGGTTTGTTGCGGTCCGAGCTGATAAATACCCTTAACCACTCTGTGTTTAATGCATTTTCGAGATACCTTCAGGGAAGGAAAATTGCCTGCTTGAAATGCGGAGAAATCAAACTCCTCAGTTGGTATGAAAATCAAACCACAGACAAAAATCTTTATAAAGGCATTCGGCATAACCCTCAGAAAATTACAATTTACGGAGCACAACTCTTTCTGTATTCCAAAAGTATGCTGAATATCACCGTGGATGAAAATGAATCGGAATTTGGAGTTGTGCCGGATAAAATAATTGTTAATGGAAGATATTATGTTCCGGAAAAGCCGGGAAACAATTTTATTGTCGGGCCGTCGCTGCGTTATGCAAAGTTATTCAGCACGATTATCAATAAGATTCATCAAAGAAACATCCTGGTGCTCTTGCCATATTTCCCTGATAAAGCCGGGAATATCTTAAAATTGTTAACCAGGGCACGACTGCCGCATGACAGTGTAATAATTAAGGCCCATCCTGCTTTAAGACTGAGCATGCTCAAGAAAATGAACACAGGAGATTATAAAGTCGTTGATGATGATCTTTATCGGCTTTTTCAAACAGCCAAGGTAGTAGTGAGTGCGGATAGCGGAACCCTTGTTGAGGCATGCAGTTTAGGTATTCATGCCATAGTGGTCACGAGAGAAAAAACTATCTCGTGTAATCCTCTTCCAGATCTCGGCAAAGGGGTAATTTGGGATGAGGTCGCTACTGAGGAAGAACTAAGAGAAACGATAAGAAGAATGGATCAACTGCGACATGAGCGTGGAAACGAAATGGATAGCCTCGCCCGTGAGTATAGGGAGATGTTTTTCGGAGATTGCAAAGAAGAATCCGTAATTCGAGCCTTTGATTTATAGAATAGTTGTTCGTTTTTCCACAAATATGGCTAAAATGCTACTTTCTAAATCTGTTATCGGTCCCGGAGTGAATGTGGAACTGCCATTTTTTAGTATCATAATTCCAACATTTAACAGGCTGAATAAATTAAAGCGGGCCCTGGATTCGGTTCTTCGGCAAACGTATCGGAATTACGAAATAATTATTATCGATGACGGCTCAACTGATGGAACAGACAAATATATTGCCCAACTAAGCGAAAGTAACGACAGGATTCGCTATAGGTGGATACCAAACAGCGGACTACCTGCAGTTGCAAGAAATCATGGAATTGAAATATCCGGAGGAAACTATATATGTTTTCTTGATAGTGATGATTACTGGAAAGAAAGCAAACTGGCTGACGTGGCGGCATGCATAGAGAAATATCCTGAAGCTGCGGCGATCAGCCATAACGAAGATGAAATGGTGAAAGGACACTACACAAGGGTACTTTATAATAGAAGAAAAATTAAAGGGAGTCTTTATGAAGACCTTCTCTTCCGGGGCAATTTTCTCTCAACATCCGCAATGACGGTGAAAAGGGAGGTCCTGCAGGAAACGGGCCTCTTCAACACATCCCCGGAATTTTGCATTGTGGAAGACTATGATCTCTGGCTGAGAATCGCTCAGAAAGGGACTATGGCTTTTATCAACAAATCCCTGGGTTGTTGTGTCGTTGATGACGAGGGCATCTCCTCCGATATTGAGAGACTGCATGAAAACCTGAGAAATGTCGTGACCGCCCATATCTGCGGCCTGGACAGGACAAGGTATGACATTGAGAAACTGATGAAGATTCACCATGCAAGGATAGATTACTATAAGGGACGAAGTTATCAGATGAAGGGAGATTTCGAAAAAGCCATTCCTGTTCTTCGTGAATCGATAATAAAATATCCCTTTGCGGTCAAAAAGTGGATTTCCCTGCTTTTTGTGCTACTACGAATAAAAAAATAGTAATGTATAAGCCTGCAAAAAAATGAAAAAGAAGATGAAAGGTCGGCAGTGGAATCCGTAGCCTGCGATTTATGCGGGGGGACCGATCAGGAGATTGTTGTTTCCCAGACCGATATTTATCACGGTGTAACGAGTGAGTTTTTTAATGTGGTGAGGTGCGTGCATTGCGGCCTTCACTTTCTGAATCCGAGGCCTGCTGAAGACGAAATCAGCATATACTACAGCCGGCAGTATGACTTCCACCGCCGGAGGTCGAGGCTCGAACTTTTTGCCCTCGGTCTGCTGCAGAAACTTGCGAATTCCCGGCTGCATAATATACTGAACCTTGTACCGCTTTTGAACAAGAAACTTGTAACCTATATAAAGCCCCCGGTTGCAGACCCGGTTATCGATATCATAGCTAAAAGCCCGAACAAGGTTGCACTGCTGGATATAGGCTGTGGAGCCGGGATTACCGCTCACTTATGGGGTTCCAAGGGGGCGCTTTCACACTACAAAAGAATCGCGAATGTTTTCGGGGTCGAGGTGTCCGAAACCGCGCGGAAGGTGCTTGAGAGGAACGGCGTCATCGCCTATGACAGCATACATGCCGTTGCCGGGGAGATGAGGTTCGATATAATACGGATGAACTGGTCCTTGGAGCATGTACACAGGCCTTCAGAATATTTCGAGTTCATCGCGCGCAGCTTGACAGGCGATGGAAGGGCGATTATAGCTGTGCCGAACTTTGAGGGGCTGCTTTACCGGATTGCTATTGATTCGGTGGAGGTCCCTCTCCATCTGTATCACTTCAGGAGGGAGGACATCGAGAATTATTCCCGCCGCTTCGGCCTGAAAGTGTTGTCCGCAGTCACCTTCTCTTATCCGCAGATGTATCGTTTCCTGAGTGAGAGAAACCAGAGACTCGGAGGTGTTTTTTCTGACATGAGCCTCCTGGAAGCGTATTATTTTCAAAGAACCTTATGCCGCTTTGATTCGCTTGGCACAGGCAATGATATGATTTTCGTGCTATCCAGGGCGTGAAGGCGTCACTGACAGCAGAAAATGTGATTTTCGAAGAGTTAGTCGGTCATTCGCGTATCCGCTACTTCAGTTACGGACGTCACGCTCTTGCCGAAGGGCTCAAGGCTGCCTGTATCGGCAAGGGCGACCGTGTGCTGCTGCCGGCATTCATATGCCGGGACCTCTTGTCCTCAATCCACGCCATTTCCGCAATTCCTGTTTACTATTCAGTTGATGAAAAGCTGTGTTTATCAGTACCACCGGAAGAACTGCCTGAGGCAAAAGCGGTCATCGCTGTTAATTATTTTGGGTTTTCCCAGGACCTGGCGCCCTTCAGGGACTATTGCGACAGGACCGGCGCTGTTCTTATAGAGGACAACGCCCATGGTCTTTTTAGCAGCGATGAAGCGGGTCAATTGCTCGGTACCAGGGGCAATCTCGGCATTTTCAGTCTGAGAAAAACGATTCTTATGCCTGATGGCTCTGCTCTTGTTCTAAACAAAGAGAATAGCAGCTACAGGCTTGCTCCCCAAGTCGAATTCAGCAAGAGCCCGGAGCCTGTTTCATTAAAAATAAAACGGTTACTGATGAGGCTGACCCCTTTAACCGGTACCGTTCCCCTGATGACCTTCACCATAATTGCCAGGCGCGTGCGGCGACTGGCAACCGGACATGAGATATTACCCTCGCCCCCGGATGCCGAACAAGCGCTTCCGGGAAGTCCTAATCCCTGCAGACACCTTCTTAACTATCTTGCAGCAGTTAACGTTGACAAGGAAATTGAGCGCCGTAGAAAACGCTACAGAGAGGTTCAGGCGATTCTTTATGGTATGCCCTGTCGTCCGGTCTTCGAAGTTCTTCCTGATAAGGCGGTTCCCTACGGTTATCCGTTTTATTGCCCGGAAAACGGGATTGCAGGAATAAGAAAAATTCTCAGAAAGCATGCGCTGGAATGCTTCAGATGGCCTGAACTTCCGGATGAGGTAAAGCCTTCGGCTCCTGAACACTATAGAACTATCTGGTTCGTGAATTTTCTATGATAAGATGGCAGGTTGTTGCTGAGAGTGAAGCTGAAAAAGAGTGGAACATGAATCTGCTGCGTTTTGCGGACTATTCGCTGTTTCAGACCTACGAATGGGGGGAATACAAAAGCAGGTTTGGCTGGACAGTGTACCGTTGTGCTGCCTTTGATGACGAAGGAGTGATTGTCACGATGTTGCAGGGACTGATACGAATTTACCCGTTTGGCACAGGTATTATATGGGTCCCCGGCGGACCCGGCGGCGACCTCTCGGCCATCGGTAGGGATTTATTCGGGTTGATAAAGCGAACAGCCGGCCTTAAAAGATTTTTCCTGCGTTTATTCCCAACCAGGGGGGAAAGCCCGGCTGATGAGCTGGTTCTTCTAAAGTGCGGCATGAGGAAAGCGCAACATGCCATTAACAGCGGGCTGAGTATGCTGTACGATCTGACTCCTGGCAAAGAACTTCCGAGGGCCACCAAAAACTGGCGACATAACCTGAAGAGGTCAGAGAAATACAACCTTTCGGTTTATCTGTGGGTGCGGCCTGATATAGAATTAATAATGTCTGTATACGAATATATGGAAAGCATGAAGAACATCGTCCGCCAGTATTCCCGGGAGGAACTGTCAGGACTCTTCGAGAGTCTGGGGGAGAGGATTAAGCTTTACAGATGCGACAACGCGGACGGTGAGTTGCTCGGGTTCAGGGGCTGCGCGGTGTTCGGCGAAAAGGGGTGGGACCTGTTTGCGGCAGTGACCGAAGAGGGGAGAAAAGTCTATGCCTCGTATGCGTTGTTTGAGGCGTTGATGCGACATTGCCGGGCGGCGGGGGTTTTACATTACGACATGGGAGGCGTTGACCCAGTCGGGAATCCCGGTGTCTATGACTTCAAGAAGGGCGCTGGTGCGGTCATCTACAAATACCTGGGTGAGTGGGACTGGGCAACCTCGATCCCGCTGAGGTGGGTCTCCAACTGGGCGATCTCCCGGAAAAGGGGTGGCCTCTGAGGGTGAAAAGAGTGATTGCGCGGGGTGTTGCAGAGGCGGCTTCCTTTGTAAAAGGGATACTGGAGCCCCCAAAGGGACTTCGCATATTGCTCTACCATTCCATTGGGACTAAACTGCCCCATGGCTTGTACGGCATTAGTATGAAAGGCGATGTTTTTGAAAAACATATGGAGGCCCTGAAGGATTTCAAGGGAGCGGTCATTACGGGCCTCGATAATCCGGGCATAAGCGAAAAAGAGCTGCGGGTTGCCGTGACCTTTGATGACGGATACAGAGATAATCTTGCTATAGCTGCTCCGATACTTTTAAAATACGGGATGTCTTTTACTGTATTTATTACCACCTCGTTTGTCAGGAAAAGCTCTCCTTTTTACCTTTCTTGCGAAGAGCTTAAAGAATTGTCCGGTCTTGAAGGGGTTACTATAGGTTCTCATGGCGTGACACACGCTCACCTTGCACAATGCAGCGATGAGGAACTTAGGAAGGAACTAAAGGACAGTAGAAGTTTTATTGAGGATATTATCGGGAAGCCTGTCAGGTCATTATCCTATCCGTATGGTTCAGTGAACCGCAGGGTGAGGGACGCAGCCGGTGAGGTCGGATATGAAATAGGCTGTTGCAGTCTTTTCGGAGTGAATGAAATCTCAAGGGACCCCCTCCTGCTCAGAAGGACTGAGGTAGTATCTGGTGATTCAGAGAGGGTAATGCTTCAGAAAGTCGCCGGAGCATGGGATTGGTACGCATGGCGGCAGCAAGACCCGGCATTAACATGAACCTACCTGTTACAGGGCAGCGGCATTGAACATTCATTATAATAATCCATTAAGCGTAGGGGGCTGAACATGCCTTTTATTTCTGCTGTTGTCCCGGTATATAAATGTAATGAATGTTTATATGAACTATGCCGCAGACTGGATCTGGCCCTGTCTGAAATAGACGAAGAGTACGAGATCGTCCTGATAAACGATGCAAGTCCCGACAATGCCTGGGATACCATCAAGGATTTGGCGGCCAAAGACAGAAGGGTGAAGGGTGTCAATCTGTCGCGAAATTTCGGACAGCACTGTGCAATTACCGCTGGACTGGATCACGCGAAGGGAGACTGGGTTGTCGTCATGGACTGCGACTTACAGGATCAACCGGAGGAGATTTTAAGATTTTATAAGAAGGCGTTGGAAGGCTACGACATCGTTCTGGGCAGACGGGAGGAGAGACGGGACGGAGCAATAAAAAAATTATTCTCCCTGTTTTTTTACAAGGTGTTGAGCTATCTTACCGATACTCACCAGGACGCAGCTATCGCAAATTTCGGTATTTACCATAAAAAAGTTATTGGGACCATCCGGAGCATGAGGGAGAACCTGAGATATTTCCCGGTGATGGTGCAGTGGGTCGGATTTAATACCGCGACGATCAATATAGTCCATGCCAAAAGGGTGATGGGCAAGACGAGCTATTCCTTCAGAAAGCTGTTTAATATGGCCGTAGACGTGATGATAGCTTTTTCCGACAAGCCTCTCAGACTGACGATAAAACTCGGGATAATAATATCGTCCCTTTCTTTCCTGTACGCGGCCTATATTGCCGTTCGGGCGCTGCTCGGCCTGCGGGGGTACGAAGGATGGCCGACCATTGTTGTCTCTATCTGGTTCTTTTCTGGCCTGATAATATTAATCCTCGGGATATTGGGATTATACATCGGCAAAACTTTTGATGAGACAAAGAAGAGGCCGATTTATATAGTGAAGGACACGGTGAATGATTAGAAAGCTGGAATGGGATTCGGACTTTTTTGGGTGCAACATAGCCCATATAGACATAAACGGAGAGCTTGGCGATCTGTCGTTTATTGAAAATTTCAGGGAAACACAGCCCACTGACCTTGTCCAGTGCTGCTGTGCGGTGTCGGACCTCCGGACTATTCGTATGCTCGAGGATTATGGTTTTCATTTCGCCGACCTCAGGATCGATTATTCCGCATCACTCGATGCGGCTGACTTTCCAGCATGCGAACCGGTGACAGCTCAGGTGGAGGATTTACCGGCCTTAAAGGAGATCGCGCAGGCCGCGTTCAGAGACAGCAGATATCATCACGATAGATTCGATTCCTCAAAAGTCCGGAGTTTTTACGAGACCTGGCTGGAAAAATCGATACAGGGGTCTTTTGACGATGTATGTTTAAAGGTATCGGAGCAGGGACCGGCTGGCTTTGTCACGGTGAAATTTCTAGAAGACAGGGCCGCGCGCATAGGACTTCTGGGCGTGAAGGACAAATGCCGGAATAAAGGCATAGGCACTAAACTGCTGCAGTCTCTTTTTACTTTCCTGCGGGAAAGGAATACCAGGACCGTTGAAGTCGCGACGCAGGGGAGGAATATAAAAGCTAATAATTTTTATATAAGGAACGGTTTTTTGATCAGGAATATAAGAAGCTGGTATTATTTTTAACACGCGTGCCGGCATGCAGGAAACATACAATCCCCGATATTTTGACGCCGAGAAGAAATTGCTGAGGAGCGGTCTGCGGTTGCCTTTTGGAGGACCGCTTTTCCTCGCAGCAAAGAAATTCGTATGACGATGATACCTTTTAATAAACCGTATATGACGGGCAAGGAGTTTGCCTATATGGAGCAAGCCCACAGGATGGGGCACTTGTCCGGTGGCGGCGAATTCACCCGGAAGTGTCAGGCATGGCTCGAAAAACGTAATGGATGCCGGAAGGCTCTGCTTACCCATTCCTGCACGGCCGCCCTGGAGATAGCCGCACTGCTGGCTGACCTTAAGCCGGGGGACGAAGTCATAATGCCCTCCTATACCTTTGTCTCCACGGCAAACGCTTTTGTGCTGCGCGGCGCCGTGCCGGTATTCGTCGATATACGCGAAGATACTCTCAACATCGATGAAACACGGATAGCTTCCGCGATAACGGAAAAAACACGGGCAATTGTTCCGGTACATTACGGCGGAGTAGGGTGCGCTATGGATGCAATTATGGAAATAGCAAAAAAAAACGATCTGACGGTTATCGAGGATGCGGCGCAGGGAACGATGTCTTCATATAAAGACCGTCCGTTAGGCGGTATCGGACATATGGCGGCCCTCAGTTTCCACGAGACAAAAAACATCATTTCGGGCGAAGGGGGCGCCTTGCTCCTCAATGACCCGGAGTATATTGATAGGGCGGAGATCATAAGGGAGAAAGGAACGAACCGCGCCAAATTTTTTCAGGGTCTTGTCGATAAGTATACCTGGGTGGACGTAGGATCGTCATACCTTCCAAGTGACCTTATCGCCGCATTTCTCTGGGCGCAGATGGAGGAGGCGGACACAATCACCAAACAACGCCTTGCTTTGTGGCGCACCTATCACAAGGGCTTTGAAGAGGCGGAGAAGCAGGGGCTGTGCCGCAGGCCGGTGGTCCCGGAAGAATGCCGCCACAACGCGCATATGTATTATCTTTTGCTGCCCGACGATGGAAGCAGGCCGGAAATGCTCGCTTATTTAAGGGAGAAGGGGATAAATGCCGTTTTTCACTATGTGCCGCTTCACTCATCTCCGGCCGGGCTCAAGTACGGCAGGACGAGCGGCTCTCTCGCGACGACGGATGCGGTGAGCCGGCGGCTTTTACGGCTGCCCTTGTGGATCGGGCTGGAAAAACGGATCGATTATATCATAGACGAGATGCGCTGCTTTTTATTAAACCGTTTTACAAGCGGGCGCCATGCGGAGCGGCGGACAAAAAACAGTAGTCTCCGCCTGAGGTGACCGAAGTGAATGACATTTTGCTGATAGTTCCCGCTGTAAACCCGGCCTCGCAGAGTAAGATAATCAACTCTGTGATTATAGCCACATTCCCGAGCAGTATTGCCGTTCTGGCCGGGTACCTGCTGCGTGATACCGTGGAATCCATATCAATCGCCGATGAGCAAATTCACCCTCTGTCGGACGACGGCCTTGCCGAAAAACTTTTTGCCCTGAGAGAGCCGAGGATCGTCGGGTTCAGTGTGCTGACCCTCGGCTGCGCCAGGGCGTATGAGCTTGCGCAGAAAATCAAAATGCTCGATCCCGGCGCCACCATCATAATGGGCGGGATACATCCGACGGTTTGTGCCGAGGAGGTGCTGAAAAACGGGGCCGACATTGTGGTGAGAGGCGAGGGCGAGGAAACCCTGCTGGAACTGGTGTGTCTCATACGGGACCGAAAAAATTACCGGCATGTTTTGGGCATTTCTTACCGTATCGGGGATGCGGTACTCAGCACTCCCGAAAGACCGCTGATCGAAGATCTGGACTCCATACCGCCAATCCCCTACCACCTTTTCGAGAATGATCTTGACAAATATACGTCTTTCTCTACGATATTCGGCTCAAGGGGATGCCCTTATTCCTGTATCTTTTGTTCGTCACGGAGCATAACCGGGAGAAAGTACCGTTTTCATTCCGTCGAAAGGGTAATCTCTGAAATGAAAACCCTCATTTATACCTATAAGCAGAATTCCGTCTGGCTCCTCGACGATAATATTGCCGTAAATAAAAAACATTTTATGGAGCTGTGCGACAGGATAAGGCAGGAGGGATTGCACAGAGACGCCTTTTTCCTCGGCTCCATGAGGGGAGACAACGCAACCGACGAAGTCCTGGAAAAGGCCCGCGAAGCAAATTTTAAACTTATTTCACTGGGACTTGAGACCGGAAGCGAAGACCTTATGAAGGTCATCAATAAGGGAGAGACTTTGGCTGAAGTGGTGGAAGCCATTAAAAGAACGGCTATGAAAGGCATCCCGGTCGGAACGACGCTTATTTTCGGCCTGCCGACGGAGACGAGGAGAGCCCGCTGGAACGCCATTAAACTGGTCCGTTCCCTGCCTCTGTCGTCGGTGCGGTTCAACACGCTCGCTCCGTATCCCGGCACCCCGGTCTACAAGATGCTGGAGCCCCAAGGAAAGATTATGATAAAAAAGAATTGGGAAAACTTCGGCGTTCAATATATGTGGGAGAGCGACGACATTCCGTATGTGCCGGACGGCTCCGATAGAGTTGAGCTTATTTTTGACACCATGTTCGCAAACGCTGCGTATTACATGAGCTTTGATAAGCTGAAAAAAATATTTACCCTGCCGGTCTCCGGTGGAAACGCCTTGAAGTTCGGGAAGAAATGGTATTTGTCGTTCGGGGAGTCGAATAAATTGATAAAACTTTTCTTTTATCTCTTCTTCCGGTTTTCAGACGTTACGGTCAGGATGCTTTTCGGGATGTTAAAAAGAAGGCTTGTCCGGACCTTCGGAAAGAATAAGTCGGAGATATAATCCGTATGCGCAAACAGACAAAGTCGCTTCTGGCTTGCTTTGGCTTCCTCTGCTTTATTTATTTGGGAACCGGTATTTATGCCGATGAGTTAATATTGACGACCCGTGTCCCGGCGTGGTCGTTAAAGCAGCTTTTAACGCTGAATTATCCCAACGGCCCCCTATATATCTTCTACAATTTACCTGTATATTATATGGATTTCCTCGAATATTATTTTTTCAAGGACCATTTTTCCCTTTACGAAATTATGAAGATACTTATCTCCTTCTCCGGCATTTATGCATTCTACTTTTTTGCGAAGGACTACATGAGCAAGCAAAACGCGTTACTGTTAGCGGCTGTCTTCGTCTTGTTTCCAATCCATGATGCGGCAAACTATGAACTCCAGATTGCCCAGTATTTGTTAACGTCCTTCAGTCTTGTGGTGTTTTCTCACGCCCTGATAAATCATGGCAGAGTAAAGAGCGGATTCGCGACGGGCCTGGCCGGTTCCTTTTTCAGTTATGCGTCCCCCCCTTTTGTATGGGGTCTTTCGATACTATTTCTCATGAGAAAGGAGACCAGGAAATTCTTTATTTTTGTGATTCCGCAATTACTGTATACTTTCTATATTTTGTTTATCACCAAGGTGTTGGCCCTCGAAAAGGTCAGGACCGTAGACGCCGGTAATCTCCCGAAGCTTATCAAACAGTTTGTTTTTCAAGTGCTGACGTTCGCTGATGCGGGGATCGGGCCATCCTTCTGGCTAAAGATTTATTATTCTCTCGGCGCTCTTTCAGGGCTGTCTTTCGTTGTCGGCATCGTTCTTGTTTATTTGTTTTATACCTCCTTCAAGACCGAAAATAAATTTTTTGATAAAAAACTCTTCTATGCTTTTTCCGCCGTGGCGTTCTGCGCATTTGCTATGTATGCATTGACCGGCAATTATCCCCAGATAGCTTTTAGCCTCGGCAACAGGGTGACGGTTTACGGTTCATTGGTATTGTCCTTGTTAGTTGTTAGCCTTGCCTCAACAAGCAGGAGAATTGCCTCGGTGGTATTTGCCGTCTTTATTTTCACTTCCCTAGGCATCTCCGACCACTGGAAAGCATGGCACAATAAGCAAACGACTATCATGCACAATATAGCGAATAACAGGGATCTCAGGGAGATCGATCCCAGGGAGCCTTTTTTTGTCGCACACAATCTATACAGCAAACTGGGCCATATCAGCCACATCGAGTTTTTTGAAACCAACACGGTCGCTTTCAGGATTGCAACCGGCAGGGAGTACATAGTATTCCCTCTGAGTAAAAGGTTTTACTTTGACGGCGACAGCCTGCACAATAAAAAATTCGATTATTCGGTCAAGGTCGGCGACCACATTTTCGTATATGATTCCGAGGCCGACAGGCTTTTGAAAATACCCGGTGAGGAGATCCAACGGTATATAGACGCACTTCCGGCAGACAACCGCCATTGGGTAGAGCTAGTCGATAATAAGTTCCTAAAAGGTCTTGCCGTTAAATTGATGCCGAGGCTGGAATATGCGCTGTGACGGCGGTCCCCGTGACCTTTGATGACGGGGACAGAGATAATCTTGCTATAGCTGCTCCAATACTCTTAAAATAAACGATAGCATGAAAAACCGCAATGTCATAATCATTTCATCCATAGACTGGACAACTATTTGGCAGATGCACCAGCAGTTGGCAGCGTCGCTCATATCATCAGGGAACAGGGTGCTTTTCATTGAAAACACCGGGGTGAGGGGGCCAAGACTGGGTGATTTGGGCCGCATCCGTGACCGTATACGCAACTGGCTGAAAAGTACGCGCGGGTTCAGGGAACATCAGCCCGGCCTGACGCTCTTTTCACCTCTTTTCCTGCCTTTCCCTTACTCCAGGCTTGCCGGTTGGATTAACAGGTTCGTATTGTCCAGGACAGTAACCAAATGGATGCGCATCGTCCGTTTCCATGATCCGGTTGTGTTCACTTTCCTGCCTACGCCCCTGGCCCAGGCGCTCATTCGAGATGTTGATCCTGCTTTGGTCGTTTACTATTGTGTGGATAACATGGCAGGCTCTTCGCCCGCTGTGTCCAAGGTGCGGCCCTGGGAGGATTTGCTGTTTAGTCAGGCCGATCTGGTATTTGTCACTTCTGAAGCGATACGTGAAAGGGCGGCGGTATATGCCAAACATGTCTATTTGTTCCCTTCCGGGGTCAATTTTGAACAGTTTGCCGCCGCCAGAGAGCATGCAGCTGTTCCTGATGACCTGGCTTCTCTGGGGCGCCCCATTGTTGGCTATGTGGGCGCATTGAGCAGCGTGATGGACCAGGAACTCCTGCTGAAAATGGCGATGCATATGCCTGCGGTGACATTTGTATTGGTGGGGTCACGGCATACCGATGTTAGCCGCCTTGCTGCCTGCCCCAATATCAAATTGCTGGGAGCACGCCCGCATGATGATATCCCCTCATATATAAAGGGTTTTGATGTCGCTTTGATCCCGTATGTCCGGACACCCTTCACCGATAGTGTTTACTCGTGCAAATTGAACGAGTACCTGTCGATGGGTGTTCCTGTTGTTGCAACCAATTTGCGGGAGATACGCAATTTTGTCGAACGTCATGGAGGGGTGGTAGAGATTGGAGAAGATACCGGGGACTTTATCCGGAAAGTTGAGAATGCTCTTGAGGGGGAGGATGCAGTAGAGAGCGGGAAACGCATAGCGGTTGCCAGAACCAACAGTTGGGAGCAGCGCTTTGCAGAACTCTCGGCTGTGATTGAGCGCCACCTGGAGGCGCGGATGGCCGGTGATAGCGGCTGGCAGGAACGGCTATTAGGTTATTACAGGAAGAATCGTATTTATCTGTTGACCAGGCTGGCGGTTCTGGCGGTGGCTTATGCAGTGGTATTTCACACGCCTTTGGTATGGTACGCCGGCAACCAACTGGTCCAAAAAGGGCAGCTCAAACCGGCGGACGCTATCGTGGTTTTCGGTGGTCATGGGGAGGTAGCCTATACAAATGCGAGCTATCAACAAAGGACCCGGGAAGCCGTCTCTCTTTACAAGGCGGGATATGCCCACCTCTTGATTATCTCTTCCTCTGTGCGGCAGACCATGTCAGAGGCCGATGTCATGAGGGCCCTGATATTGGCTGAAGGGGTACCTGCCAAAGCTATTTTGCTGGCGGACCGGGACGCCAAGAATACCTACGTGAACGTAGAGACGGTCAAACAGATGCTGGACGAAAGGCATATGAAGTCCATTTTGCTTGTCACCGCACCCTACCATATACGCCGGGCTTTAATGACCTGGAAGAAGAATGCGCCGTACATCGAGGTGGTTGCGGTCAAGAACATGGACTCGCCTCCGTCGACGCCGCAATGGAAGTCGAATGTTGGAGAGATCAGGGTAATTTTCTACGAATACCTTGCCATCGCTTACAACCGGCTGAGGGGTTGGATTTGAGGCAAAGGTCACCAATCCTCTCTGTGTATACCGGAAAACAATAAAACTATGTGCGGGATATCGGGATTTGCCGAGTTTGGGACCGGGTCCGGTTCAGACGCTTTGTACCGGACAGTGATGTCAATGGCTGAAGCTATTCGCCACCGGGGGCCGGATGATGGAGGCGCCTGGGTGGACAATAAAGCCGGAGTTGCTTTGGGCCACAGGAGACTTTCGATTGTAGACCTGTCGAAAGAGGGCCATCAGCCTATGCATTCCGCTTGCGGGCGATACGTCATAGTTTTTAACGGTGAAATCTATAACTTCAGGGAAATTCGCAGGGAACTCGAGGATTCAGGCGCAGCTCCGGCCTGGCGCGGTCATTCTGATACAGAGGTAATGCTCGCGGCGGTCAGCCATTGGGGCCTGGAAGCGGCGGTCAGGCGTTTTGTCGGTATGTTTGCATTTGCGCTGTGGGACCGGCAATCCCGTGTGCTTCACCTGGTGCGTGACCGGCTTGGAGAGAAGCCCCTTTATTACGGCCGGATGGGCAGTGTATTTATGTTTGCCTCTGAACTTAAGGCGCTGCGCATGCATCCGGGATGGCGCGGAGAAATCAACCGGGACGCTTTGGTATTGCTGTTGAAGTATAATTACGTTCCTGCCCCGTATACTATTTATAAAGATGTATTTAAGCTGCTGCCGGGGACCATACTGAGTGTCGTGCCGGCAGACGCGCCCGGTAACCGCTCCAGCGCCCCGGCGCCATATTGGTCTGCCGTAGAAGCCGCTGCCGCTGGTTTGAATAATCCGTTTCAGGGAAGCGACTCCGAAGCTGTCGAGCATCTGGACGGTCTTTTGCGTGACTCCGTACGGCGCCAGATGGTCGCTGATGTTCCCTTGGGCGCGTTTCTCTCCGGTGGTATTGATTCCTCGACCATCGTGGCCCTTATGCAGGCGCAAGCCAAACAATCCGTGAAAACTTTTACAATAGGGTTCAACGAAGAGGAGTATAACGAGGCAGAGGATGCGAAGCGGGTGGCGCATCATCTGGGAACTGATCATACTGAACTCTATGTCTCTCCCAAAGATGCAATGGCCGTAATCCCAAAGCTCCCCGCATTGTATGACGAACCTTTTTCAGATGTTTCCCAAATCCCCACCTTTTTAGTTGCGCAGCTGACGAGGAAGAATGTTACAGTGAGCCTCTCCGGAGACGGTGGGGATGAATTGTTTGGCGGTTACAACCGTTATGTCCAGGTAAAGAACGTATGGTCCAGGGTCGGCCATATGCCGAAATTTATAAAAGAGCTTACGGCAAAAGGACTAACGGCAATTTCTCCGGAGAACTGGGACATGCTTTTTCAACGGCTGGCTCTGTTTTTACCCAAAGCTCTCAGTGTTAGAAACCCTGGAGGGAAGCTCCATAAGCTGGCCGATGTTATGGTGTCCGAAAATCCTTTTGAAGTATACTTAAAGTTAGCGTCACATTGGTATAATTCTGCCGGATTGGTTCTTGATGCGAAAAGTCCCCTTACTCTTATCGATGATCCGGACACGGGACATATATTTTCCGATATTACCGAGCGGATGATGTGCATGGATACGATTACTTATCTTCCTGATGATATATTGGTGAAAGTTGACAGGGCAAGCATGGGGGTAAGTCTTGAATCCCGCGCCCCTTTTTTGGACCACCGGGTCGTAGAGTTTGCATGGCGCACGCCTCTATCGATGAAAATCCGCGATGGAGCCGGGAAGTGGCTGCTCCGGCAGGTTCTCTATAATTATGTTCCCAGGCATTTGGTCGAGCGTCCTAAAATGGGGTTTGCCGTACCAATCGACAGCTGGCTGCGCGGTCCGCTTCGTGCCTGGGCGGAAGACTTATTGGATGAAAAGAGGTTACGGAATGAAGGTTTTTTCAATCCCGGTCCTATTCGCAAAAAATGGCTTGAACACCTGTCCGGCAAGAGAGACTGGCAATACCATCTCTGGGACGTACTGATGTTTCAGTCGTGGCTTGAAGCCTGGGGAAAATGACGTGAAAAATCCGCGCTGTATAGTGGGCCGACCTGCCGACGAACAAATAATAGGGGTGAATTATTGAAAACTTTAGCTGTTGTGGGACTTGGATACGTAGGACTGCCTTTAGCCGTGGAATTCGGCATAAAATTTGATACTATCGGTTTTGATCTCTCCGAAGAAAAGGTGGGCCGCTACCGGCAATTTGTCGATCCCACCGGTGAGGTATCCGGTGAGGCGCTTCGCGCTGCCACTCGGCTTGAGGTGACCACGGACCCTTCTTTGCTTTCCCGTGCCGATGTGATTATCGTGGCAGTCCCCACTCCTGTCGATGAAGCCCACCAACCGGATTTCCGGCCACTCGTTTCCGCCAGCCAAAGCGTAGGCCGTAATATGAAGCGGGGAGCTGTGGTGGTGTATGAGTCCACAGTTTATCCCGGCGCCACGGAAGAGGTCTGCGTGCCCGTCCTGGAAGGCGCCTCAGGGATGAAATGGAAGCAGGATTTTCACGTGGGGTATTCTCCTGAACGCATCAATCCGGGAGACAGGGAACACACCCTGCAGCGGATTGTGAAAGTGGTGGCGGCTGACGATGGGCCAACGCTGGATTTAGTTGCCAGTGTATATGGCTGCGTGGTCGCGGCGGGGATTTGCCGGGCTTCCAGTATCAAGGTGGCGGAGGCGGCGAAGGTGATCGAGAATACACAGCGCGATCTGAATATTGCACTGATGAATGAGCTTGCCATTATTTTTGACAGGCTTGGCATAGATACGCTGGAGGTACTGCAGGCCGCCGGCACTAAATGGAATTTTCTGCCTTTCCGCCCCGGACTGGTAGGCGGGCACTGCATCGGGGTAGACCCCTATTATCTCACCCATAAGGCCGAAATGATAGGCTACCACCCGCAGGTTATCCTGGCGGGCAGGCGCATTAACGACGGGATGGCCTCGTTTGTGGCACAGCAGACGGTGAAGCACCTGATAAATACCGGCGTTCCCGTCAGGGGAGCCAAAGTGAACGTCCTGGGTTTGACCTTCAAGGAGAACTGCCCCGACCTGCGCAACTCCAAGATTGCGGACGTAATCAGGGAACTCCGGGACTTTGGCTGCGAGGTGAGGGTCCATGATCCCCTGGCCGATTCGGCTGAAGCCATGCACGAATACGGCGTCAGGCTGACGTCCTGGGACGAGCTTCCTGCCGGTGATGCCATAGTGGCTGCTGTGGCCCACGCGCACTATTTTTCCATGCCGCTTTCCGGCTTGCTTGCCAAACTCAAACCCAACGGAGTGTTTGTCGATATCAAGTCCTGCTATGACCAGGTTGCGATACGCGCTGCCGGGTATACTCTATGGAGACTGTAGACATGGATTACAGGGAACTTTCAGAACGCTTGCATAATGGGCCTCATACCTGGCTGGTGACAGGAGTAGCCGGGTTCATCGGCGGCAATCTGCTGGAGCGGCTTCTGGCCCTGGACCAGAAGGTGGTTGGTTTGGATAACTTCGCCACCGGGCACCGCAGGAACCTGGAGCAAATCCGGGCTGCTGTTACAACTGAACAGTGGGCGAACTTCCGCTTCATTGAGGGCGATATACGTGATCTATCCACCTGTTGCGGCAGCTGCGCCGGCGTGGATTATGTCCTGCACCAGGCGGCGCTGGGGAGCGTTCCGCGTTCTCTGGAAGACCCTATTGCCACTAATTCCGCCAATATCGACGGTTTTCTGAATATGCTGGTGGCTGCCCGGGATGCCGGTGTAAAGAGGTTCGTCTATGCGGCCTCGAGTTCCACCTACGGCGATCATCCAGCTCTGCCCAAGGTGGAGGAGAGGATTGGCCGCCCGCTTTCGCCCTACGCCGTGACCAAGTATGTCAACGAATTGTATGCTGATGTTTTTGCCCGCTCCTATGGGGTGGAGTCGATCGGGTTGCGCTATTTCAATATCTTCGGCCGGCGCCAGGACCCTGACGGGGCTTACGCGGCGGTAATCCCCAAATGGATTGCCGCCATGATTCACGGTGACCCCGTTTATATAAACGGCGATGGAGACACAAGCCGGGATTTCTGTTACATCGACAATGCCGTGCAAGCCAACCTGCTGGCCGCGACAACAGGCAATCCCGATGCGGTGAACCAGGTCTATAACATTGCCGTAGGGGAGCGGACCAGCCTTAATCAGCTTTTTGAATATCTGCGCTCGGGCCTGGCTCAGCGATTCCCGCACCTGGAGGCCCTGAAGCCCTCTTACCGTGCTTACCGGCCCGGTGATGTGAGGCATTCCCTGGCTGATATAGGTAAAGCTGTGCGCTTGTTGAATTATGCTCCCACGCATCGTATTGGTGAGGGCCTGGCGGCGGCGATGCCCTGGTATGTTGAGTTTATCAGGTGAGTATTATTTATGTTTCGGATATGGCCGGAGATACAAACACTCTGTCAGAGAAGAAAAAAATATTATTTCTCGTTTCTGAGGACTGGTATTTCTGCTCTCATCGTCTTCCGCTTGCCCGGGCAGCGAGGGACGCGGGTTTTGATGTCGTGGTGGCTACCAGAATACGGATGCATGGCGCAGCGATATCAGCTGAGGGATTTAAGTTGATACCTCTTGCCCTGGAAAGAAAGAGCAGGAATTTTTTGCATGAGTTGCTCGCTATTTTTGCAATATTCAAAATTTACAGAACGGAGAGACCTGATATAGTGCACCAGGTAGCTTTAAAGCCGGTGCTGTACGGCTCAATCTCCGCTTACCTGGCGCGCGTGCCCTTAGTGGTAAATGCCCTTGCAGGGATGGGATACGTATTCACTTCAGACCAGTTTCTTGCCAAAGCGCTTCGGCCCGTTGTAAGAATATTGTTCGGGGTTTTGCTGAACCGGCAAAACAGTAAGGTGATAGTACAGAATCCGGATGACCGAGCTATGCTCATCGGGATGGGAATCAAAAAAGAAAGGATTTGTCTTATACGGGGTTCCGGGGTGGACACTGTAAGGTTTTCACCGAAACAGCCGCCCGGGGGGCCGCCCGTCGTAATGCTGGCATCGAGAATGCTTTGGGACAAGGGGGTAAGGGAATTTGTTGATGCGGCAAAAGATCTGAAGGATAAAGGCGTGCAGGCCAGGTTCGTATTGGTCGGCGAAAGCGACCCCGACAATCCGACTGCCGTGTCAAAGGATATACTGGATGCGTGGCAGAAAGAGGGGGCAATCGAATGGTGGGGGCATAAAGAGAACATGCCCGAGGTGTTCTCCCAGGCCCATGTTATATGCCTGCCTTCTTACCGGGAGGGGTTACCCATGGTGCTTCTTGAGGCGGCGTCATGCGGCTGCCCGATTATAGCAACTGATGTCCCCGGCTGTCGTGAAATCGTGCGCGATGGTGTTAATGGGCTGCTCGTGCCCCCCCGGGACCATATTGCGCTCGCCGGAGCTCTTATAGCGTTGATAGAAAATGCGCAGTTACGTGAGGAAATGGGGAGAAGGGGAAGAGAAATCGCGGTGGCCGAATTTTCGGTGGAAAAGGTTGTCAGCGGGACCCTGCCCATCTATAGAGAGTTACCGGTTTGAAGAAGGTCCTTGTAACCGGCGCTAACGGCTTTGTCGGAAAGATATTGTGCCGTGCTTTTTCCGAAAGGGGATATTTTGTAAGGGGGGCCTTTCGCTCTGCTGAAAGATTTCCCCTGAAACCCGGCCGCATGGAATGTATTGCTGTCGGAGAAACAGGTCCGTCTACTGTCTGGACTGAAGCATTGCGCGGCATCCATACGGTTGTTCACCTTGCCTCCAGGGTCCATGTGATGAAAGATCTGAGCTGTTCGCCGCTGGATGAGTACCGGCGGGTCAACACGGAAGGCACGGAGAGGCTTGCGCTCATGGCGGCTTCAGCAGGGGTCCGGCGTCTGGTATACGTCAGCACGGTAAAGGTAAACGGTGAGTGCACGCATGAACAGCCTTTCAGGGAGGATGACACACCCAAACCCCTCGACCCGTATGCAGTTTCCAAGTCTGAGGCTGAAGCGGCTTTGAGGCGCATAGCCCCGGAAAAGGGTTTGGAGGTGACAATAGTCCGGCCTCCGCTCGTGTATGGTCCGGGTGTAAAAGCTAATTTCCTCCGGTTGATGCAATGGGTGAAGAAGGGCCTCCCACTGCCTCTTTCTCTTGTAGACAATAGACGCAGCATGGTATATGTGGGTAATCTGGCAGATGCCCTTATCGCATGCAGTGAAAAGCCGGAAGCGGCGGGGGAAACTTTTATGATAAGTGACGGGAGATATCTGTCAACTGCTGACTTGATAAGGATGATTGCGGCCGCTATGGACCGCAGCCCCAAAATTTTCCCTTTCCCGATGATATTTCTGAAAGCTTTTGGAAGGCTTGCCGGCAAAGCTGGCGAACTGGAGAGGCTGACAGGCTCACTCTGCGTGGATAGTGGGAAAATCAGGAAGGTCCTTTCGTGGACCCCCCCCTATACTATTGAGGAAGGTATTGGTGAGACGGTTCAATGGTATATGAAGCGTGGCCGGTGAGTATAGCGGAGCAAAGAAGTGCTAATAGGTTCAGGCCCGGTGTACTTTTACGGGAACCGGGAGCACATTAGATGGATTTAGCTTTGATTGCCAAATATTCCGCAATTCCCTTCCTTGTGAGTTCAGGCGGCGCTCTGCTTATTTCCCATATGGGCCCGAAAATATCGCTGCTTGATGTGCCTAACGAACGGAGTTCACATATGCTTCCTGTTCCCCGTGGAGGGGGGGTCGGCATCTGGCTGGCATTCCTTGTTGCCGGAGTTTTTTTCCTGCAGGATGTTTATTTTACCGTGGTTGCCGGGTCCGCAGGGTTTCTGGGACTTCTGGAGGACCGTTTTGCATTTTCATCCCGCTTGCGGTTATCGGTCCAGTTTGTCCTTGCCGCCTTTGCCGTGCTCCTGGTGAAGGGCTGTCCTGCCTCGATTGCCGGGATGGCGCTCTTTGGGTTCTGGATGGTTTTCATTACAGGTACGGCTAATTTTTATAACTTCATGGACGGGATCAACGGCATTGCCGGACTGACCGGTGTCGTTGGCTTTGCCTTGCTGGCACTATTCTCATTGCTCATCGCCGGAGATTTTACCGCGGCCCTGCTGTCCCTGACGCTGCTCTCCGCCTGTGCGGGCTTCCTGCCTTTTAATTTTCCCGGAGCGAGGGTGTTTATGGGTGATGTCGGCAGCGTCCTCCTCGGATTTGTGTTCGCCTCTCTGGTTGTCAGGCTGTCCTCGGACGTCAGTATCTTCATGTGTCTCTCCATGTTTATAGGCACTTTCTATGCGGATGCGCTTCTCACTATCTACCGGCGCCAGCGAAGGAGAGAGAACCTGATGGCGGCCCACAGGAGTCATTTATATCAATATTTAAGCAATGAACTAGCTGTCCCTCACTGGAAGGTATCTCTCATATATGCTATTGTGCAGTCCATTTTCGGATTATTGTCCGTGACAGCGTATATGAGCGGCGTGCATTGGCAAATTGTGCTTTTTTTTGCATTTGGTTTATTATCTATTTTGACGTATGAGCGCATTAAAAGATTAGAGGCTGTAATTCCAAAGGTTGAGAAAAGGGAAAAATGAAATTAGGATTTAAACATTTGCTGGCTTCTTCTCCCATCAAACGCACCCTATTTTTCCTTTTTTCAGACATCCTCCTCATTACAGCCTCCCTTTATCTCTCCTTCCTCCTCCGCTTTGATTTTTCCCTCGTATCAGGCATCTCGATTATGATAATAAAGGCCTTGCCTGTGTTTATTGCCGTAAAGGTAATTGCCTTTATTGGGTTCAGACTGTACAAGATCACCTGGAAATACGTGGGTATTAATGACCTCTGCAATATCGTCAATGCGATCGTTGTCTCCAATTCCGTGCTCATGATCCTGATACTGACACCCCCCATTTTCGAGACTGAGCTGCCGTTCCAGTTAACTGCATTCCCCAGGAGCATATTCCTCATGGACGGGATACTCTCCATCTGTTTTCTATCGGCACTCAGGATATCCAAGAGGCTCGTTTCTGAAATTGTCCTCAAGCAGAGATACGGGAAGCAGGGCAAAATAACCGTTATAGTGGGCGCGGGGAACACCGGGGAAATGATACTGAGGGACATGGTAAAGCAGGGGTTTTCAGATTTTTATCCCGCAGCCCTGCTCGACGATGACAGGGCAAAAATCGGCGCCTACATGCATGGAGTCAAGGTGTTCGGCACGACCGGCGAGTTGAGAAAAGCGGTTGCCGAATTCAGTGCTGAAGCAGTTATTATCGCGATCCCTTCCCTTAATTATAAGACCCTCAGAAATATTCACAGTGTGGCAAAGGACTGCAGGGTAACTACGATCAAAATTGTCCCGAGGATTTATGACTATCATAAACCCGATGTGAATCTGAAGGGCCTCGAGGAGATACGTGTAGAAGACCTTATCGGACGGCAGTCGGTAACGGTGGATTACGAGGAGATAAAAAAATTTCTGGGGGACAAGGTAATTCTCGTTACCGGAGCCGGAGGATCGATAGGGTCTGAAATAGTTTTGCAGGCATGCGCTTTTCATCCGCGCAAGGTAGTCCTCTTCGATATCGACGAGACCGCGCTGCACAACATGCAGCTCAGGCTGAAAAGGAGTTTTCCGCACCTCTTTGACCGGCTCCATTTTATCGCGGGTAATATAAGGGATGAACACAGGGTTGAGGAGATCATGGAGATGTTCGCTCCGGAGATCATCTTTCATGCCGCTGCGTACAAGCATGTCCCGATGATGGAATGTAACCCGAAAGAGGCTGTAAAGGTGAACATGTTCGGCACGCACATTCTGGCCAAGGCAGCCGCAGGGCACGGGGTGAAGAAATTTATCATGATTTCAACGGACAAGGCAGTGCGGCCGACGAGTATTATGGGCGCCACAAAGAGAATGGCTGAAAATATCTGCAAAGCATTTAATAACAAAGACGGCACCGGATTTGTATCGGTGAGGTTCGGCAATGTCCTCGGGAGCCGGGGCAGTGTCCTGCCTCTCTTTCTCGATCAACTGAAATACGGAGGCCCGCTTACCGTCACGCATAAAGACATGAAAAGATATTTCATGACAATCCCGGAGGCGGTTTCCCTTGTAATGCAGGCGTCTGTTATAGGAAACGGAGGAGAGGTGCTTGTTCTTGATATGGGGGAACCGGTCAGGATTGTTGCGTTAGCAGAGGAATTGATCAGAATTCATGGGTTGGAACCATACAAGGACATTGATATAGAGTTCGTAGGTTTAAGGCCCGGGGAGAAACTTTTCGAGGAAATACTCACCGCTGAAGAGGGGACAGTGGCAAGCAGGCATGAGAAAATTTACATAGCGAAAGGCAGTATAATCTATTCTATTGAAGAAATAGAGCAGGTGCTTTCAAGAATGAGAAGACTCTTCCTGAATACTTCCCCGGAAGACGAGAGAGAAATAAGGGATATGCTGAAAGAATATGTAGTGCATTATGAAATCCAGTGCAGGGATTGAGTCCGCTGCTGTCCGGATATGTTAGAATCCAAAGGACGTCCAAGGGAGCATGAAAATTTGACAGGCCGGACCAAGAGATACCGAAATGAATAAGAAAAGATACTATATAGACCTGCTTTTGGTGCTTACTAAAAAAGAAATGAAAGTAAAATACAAAAGCAGTTTTCTCGGCTACCTCTGGTCTGTGGCCAACCCGCTTGCTTTTGCTTTCGTTTTCTATATTGCTTTCAAGGTAGTAATGAAAATCCAGATGGAGGAATATGTATTGTTTCTTATCACCGGCCTGTTCCCGTGGCAATGGTTTGCCAACTCCATAAACGCTTCATCGATGGTTTTTCTTTCCAATACATCGATAATTAAAAAGGTAAATTTCCCCCGGCAGGTTCTGCCGCTTGCCGCAGTGCTTCAGGACATGATCCATTTTATCCTGGCTATCCCGGTTATTATCCTCTTTATGTTAATTTACCACCATCCTATCAGCTGGGGTTGGATATATGGTATTCCCGCCCTCCTGGGCGCCCAATTCCTGATGACATACGGATTATCCCTGGTTATCTCGTCGGCCAATCTTTTTTTCAGGGATATAGAGCGCATAACAACGATATTCACCACTCTGCTCTTTTATTTTACGCCTGTAATTTATGCTGAAACGATGATTCCGGAAAGATATAAAGTGTGGGTAAATCTCAACCCTCTCGCACCCCTGACAATATCCTGGAGAAGGCTTTTCCTCACTGGAAATCTGGAGGCAGGCGATTTGTTTGTCAGTTACGCTTATGGAATTATCTTTTTTGGCGTCGGGTTCTTTGTATACAAGAAACTCTCCTGGAAATTTGCTGAGGTGCTATGAGTGGCGCAGCAATAAAGTTTGAAGGTGTCAGCAAGAGCTATCCTATGTACCACCACCTGACGGGCGGGATCAAAAACCTGCTGTTCCATTTCCCGAAGTACCTTCGCTCAGTCGGGGGGGGGAGGTTTGAGGCCCTTCGGGAGGTGTCGTTCGAAGTGAACCGCGGAGAGACTTTCGGCATCATTGGCCGCAACGGCGCGGGAAAGAGCACCATTCTGGGTCTTATGGCGGGAGTGCTTAAGGCGACTTCGGGGACGGTAACGGTGCGGGGGCGCATCTCCCCCCTGTTAGAACTGGGAGCGGGGTTCCATCATGAACTGACAGGCAGGGAGAACATTCTGATGAACGGTGTGCTTCTCGGACTGACACAGAAAAAGGTCCTCTCCAAGATGGATGAGATTATCGACTTTTCTGAGCTGGGAGAATTCATCGAGCAGCCTATCCGAACATACTCCAGCGGCATGCTCGCGCGCCTTGGCTTCTCGATTGTCGCCTCTCTTGACCCCGAGATCCTGCTTGTGGATGAGATTCTTGCCGTGGGTGACTTTAATTTCCAGAAGAAGTGTCTGAAAAGGATGGCGGAGTTTAAGGGCAACGGAGTGAGTATCGTCCTCGTGACGCACAGTACCGGGGATGTGCTGCAGATATGCGACCGGGTGGCCTGGATTGAGAATCATACGGTAAAGGACATAGGCGCCCCTGCGCTGATCATCGATGAATATATGGAGAATAATGGATAGGGCGGCAGGGGAGCTGCACGAATGAAGGTCGGCTTCATCTTGCCCGGTGACGGGGTTTCGGGCGGCATCTATGTCGTCTACCGGCATGCACACTATCTTTCAAGCCGCGGGCACGATGTTTCCATCATCTTCTCAGCAACGGCATCTCCGAAAATAGAGTCTGTACGGGACTACCCGCTGCCTGTCCTGCTGCTGGAGGAGGCTGTGCAGGCTGAAACGACCTATGACGCGGTGGTTGCAACGTGGTGGGAAACCTATTATGACATGTTCCGGATCGACGCGAAACGGTACCTGTATTTCTGCCAGAGCGACGAGAGGAGGTTCTACCCATCCTCTCAAATCGATGAGATTCTTTTTGCCGAAAGGACGTATATCGACCGGACAGTGGGGGTCATCACCATGGCGCGCTGGCTTGTGGAGTGGTTGTCCCGCGAATTCGGGATTTGCGCGGAATACGCTCCGAACGGGATCGACACCGGGTTGTTTAACCCCCACGTAAAGCCGCTTGTGCCGCGGGGAGAGAAAATACGGGTCCTCATCGAGGGGCCCGGGGGCGTTCACTTCAAGAGAATCGATCTTGCGTTCCGGACGGCGGCCAGGGTGCCGGGCATCGAAATATGGTATGTAAGCGGAGATGGGGTTGTAGAGCCGCACTGGAAGTACGACAGGGTATTCCGGAAGCTCCGTCTCGACGAGATGCCCCCGGTATACGCCTCGTGCGATATCCTGCTGAAACTTTCCGCCGTGGAGAGTTTTTCATATCCGCCCCTTGAAATGATGGCGTGCGGAGGCACGGCGGTTGCCAGCCGGTTCACCGGGCATGAGGAGTATCTCAGGGATGGAGAGAATGCGCTTCTGGTTGGAATCGATGACGAGGAGGGCGCCTATCTGGCGCTGAAGCGGCTTGTGGAGGATTCCGCATTGCGGGGAAGCCTGTCTGAAGCTGGGCAAAAGACTGCGGCTGATATGGAGTGGAAGATGCGGGCCCCTCTTTTCGAGAAGGCGCTGGAGACACTGACCGGAAGGATGCGTCCCGTGTCGCGGGCCCGCAGGAACATGCATATGCTTTTCGGTCATCTGAGGCGCGAACGAAACAGACTGTCTGTATCCCAATCGCAGATCCAGCTGACCCAGGCACAACTCCAGTCGACCCAGGCACAACTCCAGTCGACCCAGACACAACTCCAGTCGACCCAGACACAACTCCAGTCGACCCAGACACTGCTTGAGGAAACCCAGGACAGGCTGCGGAATACCCAGGAAACGCTTGAAGTGCTCCTTCGTTCAGAGACGTTCCTGATAGGGAAAGCGATTGTTTATGTCCCACGGCAGATACTCATGCTGGTTCGGAACTTTCACAAGCGCATGAGGAAGCGGGGAGATGCCTCATGACTGGTGGGACGGAAAACAGTCTCAGAGGAATGGAAGGCCTTCTCTTTTTGTTGGCGCGCATACGCGGCTTTTTCCCCCTTATGGAGCGGAGGCTTGCAGGCCTGCTCTCCGCGGGCTCGCTCGTGTATTTCGTCGTCAGCATACCGGAGGGCGCGCCGGGGTACGCGGCTCTTGTCGCGACGGCACTTGTGGCCTTTGCAGAGTATGCGAAAACCGGAGGAGGGTTCTGCCTTTTCCTTTTTCTCTGGCCTGCGATGCTGCCGGTCAAGGAATACTGCATCGTACATTTTGGAGCGCAGTGGGCCTCGCTCCCTGAGTTTTGGGGATGGCCAGTTGCCGCAGCTCTGCTGTTTGCTCTCTGGATAAAGGATGAAGCAGTGTCAACGTGCCGCTCACCGCGCGGTGACGTAATGGCGTCCTCCGTCGTGCAGGTATGGAGTGGGATATTCCGTATCTTGTTCTGGATTCTGGCTTTTGCATACTTCGTTGCATGTGCGATGGCTGCGGTGAGGCTGTCTACCCCCCCTGCGGACTGGATTGTGCCGAAGGGGGCCGAACACGCGCTATGGGAGAATGGCATGGCTTTTATCATCCCTTTGCTGCTCGGTACGTATCTTTTGAATCGACTTTCAAATTTTGAGGGGAAGCCTATTGGACCGGGTGGGGTGACTGACGGCCTTTTCCCCCTGCCGTACGCCAGCATGATCGGATTCTCTCTTGCGGGCGGAGTGCTTGCCGCTGCACTCTTTATCTATCAGGTTGCAAGTGGAGTGGTATGGAGTTTTAACTTCAACGCGGCGCTGTTAGCCGGACCATTTCAAAACAAGAATACGACTGCCCCATTTTTCATATTCTTAGCCCTCCTTTCCTTTGCGGTGCCGGGAGCGGCCAGGTGGAGGCGGGTATTGCTGATCATATTGAGCGCTGTTTTTTTTATGCTGGCTGTAAAGACCGGCTCCCGCAACGGTATCTTCATGATCGTATGCGTTGTTGCAGGAAGTCTGCTGGTACGCGCCAGTTTGAGGAAAGTCCTTCTGGTATTCCTGCTGCTTGCAGCTCTCTATTGGGCCCCTCTCACTGTCATCGGCAATATCCCTGTGAAGGCACTCTCCAGGTCTGTCCATACGCTTGAAGCGAGTGGGGGCGTGGCCTCGTTGGTGGGTGAACGTGGAAATATCTATTCTGCGGCGCTCCATATCTTTTATGATTACCCTTGGTACGGCTCCGGCCCGGGGACCTTCTCCATGTTGACCGCTAGAGGGGCACGCTATGGGATTCTCGATGGGATGACATACTATTCGGCGCATTCCATGCCTTTCAATCTTCTGGCTGAAACAGGGGTGATGGGTTTTGCCGCATGGACAGCTGCATGGATCGTTGTTCCCCTCTACGCGGTGATAAGATGGCGGACAGGGAACGCTTTCGCTCTCATTATTCTGGTTGCGGGGCTTGGAAATCTGTTTGACACCGTCTGGATGGTGCCGGCTATAACAACTTTCAGCGTCCTGTTGATTGTATGGGCGTGCGCAGCTCACGGGGTCTTCCTGAGCAGCACTCCTATGCCTGAAGGTGCTGCCGCGCTGCAGGAGGGGAGGTAGCATGTGAAGGCATCGGTCATTATTCCCACCAAGGACGGCGGCAAGCTTTTCGAGGCGGTGCTGAGCCGGGTGATAGAGCAGGAACTGGACGGGGACACCTTCGATATCGTAGTGGTCGATTCCGGATCGCAGGACGGCACCATATCTTTTGTGCGTGCGATGCAGAGGAAGCATAACAATGTGGTGCTTCGGGAGGCGCCTCCCGAGGAGTTCAACCAGGGTTGTACGTGGACGCTGGGGGCATCCTTCGCCCAAGGGGAGTTCCTGGTATTTATCACCCAGAACGAGCTGCCGTACGGCAGCTCCTGGCTGAAAAACCTGCTTGGGCCTTTGGCCCCCGACGAGGGGGTCGCCGCGGTAGTCCGGCGGGAGGGAATTGCCGGGCATAATCTGGCTGCACTTAACCAGACCATGGGCGAGGGGCCTATTGCCCGGCTCAGGCAGGTCCTGGCCGAACGGGATGCAATGATAAACGCGATGGCCTCATCGCAGTCATGGCGCATTACACGTCCGTTGCGCTTTATCGGGCATCAACTCAAGAGATTCTGGCATGTGCTGTATTTGATCCATCGCCTTCTTCAGCGTGGAGGTGGAATCAGGAGCACGGTTGATAAAGCTGTTGTGGTGTTTCGGCGGGAAGGCTGGGCAGGACTCAAGGGCAAGCTTGTTTCCGTGATAGCCCAGCACTACCAGTCTGCAACGTACGGCAATAACTTTGACCGGAACGACTACACGGAATGGGTCCGCCGATACGACACACTCACCGACGAATTGTGTGCCGGGATGTGCGAACAGATCGAAACATTCGCACACAAGCCGCTCATCTCCGTGGTCCTGCCAACCTACAACACCAATGCGAAATGGCTTGTCGAGGCAATCGAATCAGTGCGCGGGCAGATTTATCAGAATTGGCAGCTCTGCATTGCGGACGATGCTTCCACGGACAAGGCTATTGCCCCGATCCTGGAGGGTTATGCTAAAGAGGACCCCCGGATCAAGGTTGTCTTCAGGCAAAAGAACGGTCACATTTCCGCTGCTTCCAACAGCGCTATCGAATTGGCAACGGGTGAGTGGATCGCGCTGCTCGATCATGATGACCTGCTGACCGAGCACGCTCTTTTCTGGGTGGCGGATACAATTAATAAGCACCCCGGCATGCAGCTCATTTACTCGGACGAAGACAAGATAGACAAAGCCGGCAGAAGGTTTGCCCCATACTTCAAGAGCGATTGGAACGTGGATTTGTTCTATTCGCAAAACATGTTCAGCCATCTCGGAGTCTATAGTGCCGCGCTGATACGTAAAATCGGCGGTTTTAGAATTGGCTTTGAAGGTTCCCAGGACTACGACCTGGCTTTGCGTTGTATCGAGCAAATTGAACCAGAGCAGATTATCCACATTCCCCGGGTGCTTTATCACTGGCGGATGCATGCTGAAAGCACCGCACAATCATCGGATGCAAAACCTTATGCCATGCTGGCCGGGGAGCGTGCGATTAATGAGCATTTTCAGCGCTGCGGCGTTTCAGCTAACGCCGAACTCATAGGCTTCGGCTACAGGGTCAGGTATGCCCTGCCGGACCCGCCGCCGATGGTCAGCATTATCATTCCCACCAGAAACGGACTGCATCTGATTCTGCAATGCATCAGGAGCGTGCTGAAAAGAACAGCCTATCCGAACTATGAGATTTTGATTATTGATAATGGTTCGGATGATCCGGAGACCCTTCGTTACCTTGAATCGCTCGAACTCGAACCAAGAGTCCGCATTCTCCGTGACGACCGTCCTTTTAATTTTTCAGCATTGAACAACGCTGCCGTGAAAAAGGCGCGTGGTGAACTGGTTGCGCTGCTCAACAACGATATAGAGGTCATTTCGCCGGATTGGTTGTCGGAAATGGTGAGTCATGCGCTGCGACCTCATGTCGGGACAGTCGGCGCCAGACTGTGGTATTCGGATGAAACACTTCAACACGGTGGAGTTGTTCTGGGCCTGGGGTTGGCCAGGGTCGGAGGGCACGCACACTATCACATGCCGAGATTTCAGCATGGCTATTTCGGGCGCGCAAGCCTCACCCAATCTTTTTCCGCCGTTACCGCCGCCTGTCTGGTGGTCCGAAAGGCAATTTATGAAGAAGTCGGCGGGCTGGATGAAACGAATCTGCAGGTTGCTTTCAATGATGTCGATTTCTGTTTGCGCGTCCGCGAAGCCGGTTACCGCAATATCTGGACACCCTACGCCGAGTTATATCACCACGAATCAGCCACACGGGGTTTTGAAGACAAACCCGAAAAACAGGCGCGTTTCCTCAATGAAGCTCAATATATGCGGCAACGCTGGGGCGATTTGCTGCTGAACGACCCGGCCTACAGCCCCAACCTGACGCTTGATCACGATGATTTCAGTCTCGCGTGGCCGCCACGCGTTACTCCGGTCCCCAAAGGCGCCGGGGCGCCTGCGTCTGAGGTTGAATGAGTTCTCCCGTCAACAGACACCAGGTGCTCGTCGTCGACCTGGACGGCACCCTGATTCTCTCGGACATGCTTGTGGAGAACCTTTTTTTGTTTCTGCGGCTTCATCCGCTGCGGCTTCTTGAAATTATCGGCTGGCTGCTGCGCGGCAAGGCATATTTTAAGACGCGCCTGACCGATGAAGTAATGCCCGACATTTCCCGCTTGCCGTATAATCAACCTTTGATCGAGTGGCTGCGTATGTGCCGGGAAGCCGGGGCATCTCTGGTCCTGGCTACTGCGACGGATGTGCGCCTGGCGCGGCGCATAGTGGACCACCTCGGCCTTTTTGATCACGTACTGGGAACAGAGCCCGGCAGAAATCTCTCCGCCCGCACCAAGAGGGATGCGCTCGTGGCCCGCTACGGGGAGCAGGGGTTCGAGTATGTGGGTAACTCCAGGGCCGACCTGCCGGTCTGGCTGAGCGCTGCTGCCATTCATGTGGCCAACCCGGAGTTTGGCGTGCTCGCGGCGGCCCGGCGATTGGGTCCGGTAGATAATATCTTCGATCAGCGCCCGGCTTACCCGGGCTCTTTATTCAAGGCCCTGCGGGTGCACCAGTGGCTTAAAAATTTCCTCATCTTCGTGCCGCTGCTTGCGTCTCACCGGGTGTTCGAACCTGCGCTTGTCGTACAAGGCCTGATCGCCTTCACAGCTTTCGGGGCATGCGCCTCCAGTGTTTATCTCCTGAATGATTTGCTCGATTTGCAGGATGACCGTCAGCACCGGACCAAGCGCTTACGTCCCCTGGCGGCCGGCACCCTGCCCGTTAAGCATGCCCTGTTTTTCATTCCCGCGCTGCTCTCCCTGGCCTTCGGCCTGGCTGCTGCATTGCTGCCGCCGGCCTTTGTCGGCCTGCTTGCCGGCTATTATGCCCTGACGCTGGCCTACTCCCTCTGGCTTAAGCGTGTGGTCATGCTGGATGTGGTGACGCTCGCACTGCTCTACACCACGCGGGTCATAGCGGGAGTCGCAGCCATGTCGCTGTCGATCACCTTCTGGATCCTTGCGTTCTGCATGTTCATCTTCCTGAGCCTCGCTTTTATCAAACGTTACACTGAACTTCGTGACGCACGGGAAAAGGGCCAAAAGAGCAAAGCTGCAGGCCGCGGTTACTATCCGGCTGATTTAGAGCTATTGGCCTCTTTAGGCGGCGCCTCCGGTTACCTTGCGGTGCTTGTGCTGGCCCTATACATCAACGAGGCTTCATCAGGGACTCTCTACCGGTCTCCGGAGTATATGTGGGCGGCCTGCCCGCTGCTCCTGTTCTGGATCAGCCGCGTCTGGCTCATTGCCCACAGGGGCGAGATGCATGACGACCCGATCATTTTCGCTATTCGGGACAAGGTCAGCCGCTGGGTGGGTGTTTTGTTCCTTATCGCGTTTGTCGGGGCCTCATTATGAGCAGCTCTTTGCTCTCATGGGGACGATATCCGCGCCTGCCTCAAACCGGGCATGCGGTCCATTGGCAAGATGATATTTCCTGCACGCTCTCCGGTATTGCCGCCGGCGTGGGCGATGGCGCTCTGGCCTACGGCTGCGGGCGAAGTTACGGCGACTCCTGCCTGGCGGCATCGGACCACGTGCTTGCAATGCACGGGCTGGACCGTGTCGTGGCGGCTGATTGGGAAACCGGCCTCTTTTGCGCCGAAGCCGGCCTCACCCTGGCCGAACTGATCCGCATCGCGCTGCCGCGCGGCTGGTTTCTTCCCGTAACACCCGGGACCAAGTTCGTCACCCTGGGCGGCGCTGTGGCCAATGACGTGCATGGAAAAAACCATCACGTGATGGGCACCTTCGGGCGGCATGTTCGGCGGCTCTCGCTCTACCGCAGTGACGAAGGGGTCGTAGAATGTTCGCCGGCGCAGCGTGGCGAACTGTTCGCCGCCACGGTGGGTGGGCTGGGGCTGACCGGTATCATTGTCAAAGTAGAATTACAGCTTAGGCGGATCGCCTCGGGCGAGATCGAGCAGCACTGTATCCGCTTTGGCGGGCTGGATGAGTTCTTCGCACTTTCGGAAGCGCACGACCGCAACTATGAGCACTCCGTGTCGTGGATAGACTGCCTTGCAAGCGGCAAAAAGTCTGGTCGCGGCCGCTATATCGCGGGCAACCATGCACAGGACGGTCCACTGGTCCCAGCCCCCGAGGCCGGTCTGCGCATGCCGTTTGATCCGCCTGTGTCGCTGGTCAATCCGCTGAGCCTGCGCGTGTTCAACACCCTGTACTACTACCACCAGTGCAGGAAGGAAGTCAGGGGGCGCGTTAACTACGACCCCTTCTTCTATCCGCTTGATCGTTTACTGCAATGGAACCGCATATACGGCCGCGCCGGGTTTCAGCAATACCAATGCGTTGTTCCGCAAGCCGGCGGGCGTGAAGCCATTCGTGCTCTGATGAATGAAATCGCCCGCAGCGGCACGGGCTCATTTCTGGCGGTACTCAAACAGTGCGGCACGCTGGAGTCGCCGGGCCTTCTGTCCTTCCCCCTTCACGGCGTGACGCTCGCCCTGGATTTCCCGCAGCGTGAGGCTGAAAACCAACGCTTGTTTGCCAGGTTGGACGCTCTTGTACATGAAGCCGGGGGGCGCCTGTACCCCGCCAAGGATGCCCACATGAGCGCTGCCCATTTTAAACAGGCTTATCCCAACTGGGAGAAGGTGGAGGCGCTGCGCGACCCCCGCCTGCTTTCGCGATTCTGGAGGCGCGTGACACAATGACCCAAAACATCATTATCATCGGCGCTGCATCGGGCATTGCCGGGGCCGTCGCCCGGCTTTATGCAGAGCAGGGCGCAAGACTTTTCCTCGTGGCACGGAACCAGTCAAAGCTTAATGCCGTGGCAGCCGATCTTCGCGCCCGGGGCGCGTCTGAGGTAACAGGCTTTCTTATGGATGCCAATGAGCTGGACAAACTGCCGGCCATGCTGGAGACTGCCTGGGGAGCCTTGGGTAACGTGGACGTGGCCCTGGTGGCCCACGGTACGCTACCGGACCAGAAGCGCACTGAAACCGATATTTCTTATGCGGTAAGCGAGTTCCGTACCAACTCCGAAAGTGTTATTGCCTGCCTGGCCGGACTGGCACAACGGTTTGAACTACAGGGGCAGGGCGTTATTGCCGTGATCGGCTCCGTGGCTGGTGACCGTGGCCGGGCGAGCAACTACCTGTATGGCGCGGCTAAAGCGGCGATTGATACTTACGCTTCCGGCTTGCGCGCACGGCTTTTTCAGCACGGTGTGCATGTGCTGACCATCAAACCCGGGTTTGTAGCAACGCCGATGACTGAAAAGCTGAACTTGCCGGCACGGCTGACCTCCACACCGGAGTCCGTGGCGCGGGACATTCACCGGGCCATACTGAGAAGAAGCGACGTACTGTATACGCCGTGGTTCTGGGCAGTGGTGATGCTGATCATCCGCCTGCTGCCGGCCGCAATTTTCAAGCGTTTAAAGTTCTGAGGATACACTGTGAAATCCGGGAGTGCACGACAGTCAAAAGGCATTGCAGGGGCGTCCCCTGTGCTGATGTTTTTCTCGTTTGCCGCCCTTCTGATGGGGATCAAGCTGTGGCTCATAGGCAGCTTCGGCAACGCAACCCCCTATTGGGATCAGTGGGGCGCGGAAGCTGATTTCTTATACCGCCCATTTCTGGAAGGTACGCTCAAGTGGACGGACCTCCTCCTGCCGCACAACGAGCACCGAATCCTGACCACGCGCCTGCTTGTGCTTTTTCTTCTGAGAGTTAACGGAATCTGGAATCCGTTGCTCCAGATGGTAGTAAATGCAGCCATACACATCGCAGGTCTCCTGTTTTTCATTGCGCTCCTCGGTCGCGTACTTGGCCGCATCCATCTCCCGGCGCTTCTGGTTTTTTCTCTCTCGCTTTTCGGAGTGCCTTACGGTTGGGAAAACACCCTGGCCGGTTTTCAATCACAGTTTTATTTCGTCTTGTTCTTCAGTGTCGCCTGTTTGTGGCTTACTACCATGCAGCCTCCGCTGTCGTCCCGCTGGTGGTGGGGGCTGATTTGCGCGGTGCTCGCCTTTTTCTCCCTCGCATCAGGGATTTTTGCCCTTGCAGCCCCTGCTGCGGTCGGGCTTTTGCTTTATGCTTCCGGGCACTCACGTTCGAATAAGCAGTTGATTGCTGTTGCCATTCTTGTGTCTCTGTTTGTAACCGGGGTCATGCTGACGCCCGCGCTGCCTGGTCATGCAGCGCTCAAGGCAGGTTCGCTCCGGCAATTCTTTAATGCGCTGATTTCCATCCTCAGTTGGCCGTTACCGGAAAGTCCCATTGCCGTCATGGTCCGTAATTCACCCATATTGATTTTTTCAGGGTATATGCTCTGGAAACGCCCGCAGGCGAATGATAGCAGGTGGTTTTTGGCGGCGCTTGTCGTATGGGTGCTTGGGCAGGCCGCGAGTATTGCCTATGGAAGGGCGACCGGCAACCTCTCATCGCGTTACCTGGACTTGTTTGCCGTAGCTGTCCTGGTGAACTTCGCGTGCCTGATTTCGATCGCCCGGGACCATATCGGTAAGCGGCATGGCTGGACAATCAGCGGTGTGGGTGTTTGGACAATAGCAGTTTTAATTTCTTTAGGACTGCACGCCGTCAAACACCTTCCGGTTGATCTTGCCGCAAAACGCGATACCGGTCTGGCACAGGAAATCAACGTGCGAAATTATTTGTCCACCGGAGATCCCGCTCACCTGAAAGGCAAGCCTTTTCTTCATGTGCCTTACCCCGATTCCGAACGCCTGGCTTCAATACTTGCATCGCCCGCCGTCCGGGGGATTTTACCGGTCAACATCAGGCAACCCCTGGTGCACACTTCGGTTGAAAGCCAACCCGCCGATGCTTTTGTGCCTGACGGCTATTATCCCACCACCCCAAAGCGCACCGGCATGACCGTGGGCAGTTATAGCGCACGGGGTGATGCGGCAACAGGGCATGCCTCGATACGGTACGACACCAACACATGGAGCGGCCTGTTGGCAATCCCGGTGGCAGGGTATCCGCTGGGCAGCGGTATCAAAATCGAAATCGAACAGAACGGCTGTTGTACCCCCGTAATCATAAAAAGAGATCCAAAGGAGTCCTGGGGTGTGGCTTACGCGAAGGTCGGACGCGGCGCGTTCGCCATCCATCTCACTGATTCAAGCGCCGCAACGTGGCTGGCGATCGGCGACCCTTACGTGACGGGCAGATTGGACCCGCTCACCAATGATATGCTTGCCAACTACCCTGTGCTCCTGCTGCTGGGGCTTGCAGCCGGAGTTTTGCTGTTGACGGTATACAGCCTGACGAGCGGGCGGGTGCACGGTGATTGCGGTTAAAAATTAATGGAAAGGAATAACATGAACGGAAAAATATTGTTGCCAGGTGGCGCCGGCCTCGTCGGCCAGAATCTTGTCGCCCGGCTGAAGGCTGCCGGTTACAACAACCTTGTCGTACTCGACAAACACAAGGCCAACTTAAAAGTATTGCAGGAAGTCCAGCCCGATATTGCGGCGGAGTACGCTGATCTTGCCGAACCTGGTGAGTGGCAGCGCCACTTCCGGGGCGCAACCGTGGTGGTCATGCTGCAAGCCCAGATCGGCGGCAACGGGTATCAGGATTTTGTGCGAAACAATATCGATTCAACGCGTCTGATACTTGCTGAAATCAAGCGTAACAACATCCCTTACCTGGTGCATATAAGTTCCTCCGTGGTTGAGTCGGTTGCAAATGACTATTACACCAATACCAAGAAAGAACAGGAAAGAATGGTGCTCGACAGCGGCATAGCCTGCATTACTCTGCGGCCCACGCTGATGTTCGGCTGGTTTGACCGCAAGCATTTGGGCTGGTTGTCGCGTTTTATGAATAAAGTCCCTGTTTTCCCGATCCCCGGGCATGGCCGCTACATGCGGCAGCCGCTGTATGCAGGTGACTTTTGCGACATCATCATCAGTTGTATTGAAAAGCAGATGAGGGGCGGAGTCTACAACATTTCCGGGAGGGAACATGTGGATTACATTGACATCATCCGCGAGATCAAACGGACCACGAAAGCGCGAACGGCCATCGTGAAAATTCCTTACAGCCTGTTCTACGCGCTGCTTTGGGTTTGGGGTTTGTTCGACCGGAACCCGCCCTTCACCACACAACAACTTGCCGCACTGATGCAGAAGGATGAGTTTGAAGTGATCGACTGGCCGGGCATTTTCGGGGTGCAGGCCACACCTTTCCGAGCCGCGGTGGAAGAAACTTTCACACACCCCGTATACAGCAGGGTTGAACTGGAGTTTTGAACGTGACAGGTAAAGTTAAGAAATCTATAGCGGTTGTTGGCGCTGGGCCTATGGGCCTGGCAGTGGCCTATCAGTTGGTGAAGGACGGTCATCATCCGGTCATCTTCGAAACTGATGATCGCATTGGTGGTATGACGGCATCCTTTGATTTCGGTGGCTTGACAATCGAGCGTTTCTATCACTTTCATTGCATTTCCGACAAGGCCTTTCTTGAGGTTTTGGACGAGCTAAGACTCACTGACAAGATGCACTGGGTTGAGACCAAAATGGCCTACTTTTATCAAGGTCGTGTTCAGCCCTGGGGTAATCCGTTCGCGCTGCTGCGGTTTCAGGGGCTAAGCTTGACAGCAAAGTTTCGCTACGGTTTGCATGCCTTCCTATCCACAAAGCGGAAAGACTGGAAACCCCTGGATAACGTGGAGGCAACCGGTTGGATCAGACGTTGGGTGGGCGACGAAGCCTGGGAGGTCCTGTGGCGCAGGTTGTTTGATTACAAATTTTATGACTATGCTAAAGGGCTCTCAGCCGCCTGGATTTGGAGCCGTATCCGGCGCATTGGCCGCTCACGCTATGATCTTTTCCGCGAAAAGCTTGGGTATCTTGAAGGTGGTTCAAATACGCTGTTGCAGGGTTTGAAGAACTCCATTGAAGCGGGTGGCGGCGAAGTCCGTTTGAATTCTCCGGTCTCCCGCGTGATTATTGAAGGGGGCGTGGTAACAGGGATCGAAACAAAGGGTGTATTTCATGCATTCGACAAGGTCATCAGTACGGTTCCATTGCCATATTTGCCCATAATGATGCCGGCATTGCCTGAGGTCATATTGAATGCATACCGGTCGGTGAGGAACATGGCTGTGGTATGTGTCATCGCCAAGATACGCAAACCTCTGACCGAGTACTTCTGGCTCAATACAAATGATCCGGAGATGGATATTCCCGGCCTTGTGGAGTACACAAATTTGCGGCCGCTCAATGATCACGTTGTGTATGTACCTTTCTACATGCCGGGCGAACACCCGAAGTTTCAAGAGCCCGACCAGGCCTTTATGGACAAGGTGCGTCGCTATCTGATGAAGGTCAATCCTGCTTTGCGGGACAGCGATTTTATAGAGATGCATGCCAGCCGCTACCGCTACGCCCAGCCAATATGTGATCCCGGGTACCTCGGACACATGCCGCCTGTTGGTCTGCCCATTAACGGCCTGTGGGCCGCCGATACATCTTATTATTATCCTGAGGACCGCGGGATTTCCGAGAGTATACGGCTTGGGCGCGAAATCGCCGGATTATTGTAGGCCCCCGTGCGATTGTTTGTTTCCCGCCAGTTTATCCTGTTTCTGCTGACCGGAGGTCTTGCTGCCATAGTGAATCTGGGCAGCAGGATTGCGTACAGCCGGGTGGTCAGCTTTTCAACGGCTGTCCTGTTGGCTTATCTGACAGGCATGGTGACGGCATTTGTCCTTGCGCGGCTGTTTGTTTTCAGGGAAACACGTAATTCACCCTTGCAATCGGCCGGCTTTTTTGTGCTTGTCAATGTCCTGGCCGTACTTCAGACATGGGGCGTCAGTATGGTTCTGGCCCTATACCTGTTACCAAAGCTTGGTGTAGTGCACTACAGGGAGGAGATCGCGCATTTCGCAGGCGTGGTCGTACCTGTCTTTACCAGTTTCATCGGCCATCAGCGGCTTTCCTTCAGAAAATGAGCGTTCAGAATCCCCCGTATAGCCTGAAAATGCCTGATGTTACTATCATTATCGTGAATTACAACGGAAAGGAGTTTCTCCCGGAGTGTCTGAGCTGTCTTGAGCGCCAGACCTTCAGGAACTTCGATGTAGTAGTTGTTGATAACGGGTCAACCGACGGCTCCCTGGAGGAGCTTGGCAGGTTTCTCCAGGGCAGACTGCTGCGGAACCGGGTACGGACGCTTTCGCTCCGGAGTAATACGGGGTTCACCGGCGGCAATATCGAGGGGATGCGTTATTGCAAAGGTGAATATGTTGCGTTACTAAACAATGATACGGAGGCTGATGAGAGATGGCTGGAAGAGCTTGTTAAAGCCATGGATGCGGCTCCCGAGGTTGGCATATGCGCCTCAAAGATGATCGCTTACGGCACAGATCTCATAGACAGCGCCGGCGACGGCTTTGCGACATTGTTAAAGGGGTTTAAGACCGGAGAAGGAGAAAAAGAACAGGGATATAATCAGCCGGGATATGTTTTCGGCGCCTGTGCCGGTGCGGCCCTTTACCGTCGGGCGATGATCAGGGAGATCGGTTTTCTTGATGAAGATTTTTTCCTGATACACGAGGATGCCGACCTGAACTTCAGGGCGCAGCTTTCAGGCTGGAAAGTGATGTATGTCCCTTCAGCCATTGTCTATCATAAAGTCAGGTCCTCCATCGGGCATATGAGCGATACCGCGGTTTATTATACCTTGCGTAATAGTGAGTTTGTAAGAATCAAGAACATCCCCTGTGGTGTATTCTTAAGGTGTCTGCCGGCATTTGCCCTGGGGATGGTGACCGAATTTATTTTTTTCGCAATAAAGCACAGGAAATTCCGTATCTATTGCCGGGCAAAAAAAGATGCTCTCGTTATGCTTCCGGGCATGTTTAAAAAGAGAAAAACAATAATGAAAAGCAGAGTAGTATCCAATGAGTATCTGTTTGGTAGCATGTCCTCTGTGTTTGCCGCGGGGTTTTTAAAGACAAAACTCAGGAAATTTTTTCATGGTTAGTATTGTTATTCTTACTCTCAACTCAGGGAGATATATCAAAGGACTTCTGGAGCAACTTTTGGTCCAGAGTATAAAACCGGGAGAGGTCATTGTTATAGACTCCTCATCGACAGACAATACAGCCGCTCTCGCGGAGTCTATGGGAGCGAAAGTAATTGGTATAGTCAGAGAGGACTTTGATCATGGCGGCACAAGGAATATGGCTGTACGCCAGGCAAAGGGTGAAATCATTATTTTTCTCACGCAGGACGTATCGATTGCGGACAGGTATGCACTGGAGCGGTTGATCAGCCCCTTTGGGGAAGATGAAAGGCTCGGGGCCGCATACGGCAGACAGTTGCCTTATCCTGACGCAACGATCTTTTCTGAACACCTCAGGCTTTTCAACTACCAGAAACAATCGTATGTTAATTCACCCGAAGACAGGGCAAGAGGAATCAAGGGGCCTTTCCTTTCCAACTCCTTTGCTGCGTACCGGAAAAAGGCACTGCAGGATATAGGTCTTTTTAAAGGGAATCTCATTTCAACGGAAGATACTTATGCAGGAGCTAAAATGCTTATGGCAGGCTATAAACTGGCATATGTAGCGGACGCTATGGTGTATCATTCCCATAATTATACGGTTTTGCAGGAATTCAGGCGGTATTTCGATATCGGGGTTTTCCATAAAACTGAAAACTGGATTGAAAAGGAGTTTGGGAAAGCTGAAGGAGAAGGTCTTAAGTACTTGAAATCTGCCGCGCTTTTTTTGATAAAGAAAGGGAAGTATCATTTGTTCCCTGCATTCTTTATAAGGAATGGGTTAAAATATTGGGGTTATAGTCTGGGGAAACATTATGAGAAAATACCAAAGGGGATAATCATGAGGATCAGTATGCATAAAAGCTGGTGGAACAAATCCCTTGACCGGGGACTTGTATGAAAGGCATAATTCTGGCCGGCGGGAGCGGGACAAGACTTTACCCGGTAACCCTCTCGGTATGCAAACAACTTCTGCCTGTCTATGACAAGCCGATGATCTATTACCCCCTGTCGGTGCTGATGCTCGCGGGAATAAAGGAAATCCTGATAATTTCAACGCCAAAGGATTTGCCGAAGTTCAGGGAAATTTTCGGAGATGGTTCTGATCTTGGCCTGAGTCTCTCATACCGGGAGCAACCACGTCCCGGCGGGCTTGCAGAGGCCTTTATTATCGGAGATGATTTTATCGGCAGCGGCAACGTATGTCTTGTACTGGGGGATAACATATTCCATGGGCATGGGCTGACTGACCTTCTGAAAAAAGCTGTATCCGATACCAGCCGGAAAGGGGGGGCTATCATATTCGGCTGTTATGTTAATGATCCTGAAAGATATGGGGTCGTTGAATTCGGCCCTGACGGGAATGTTCTTTCCCTGGAGGAAAAACCGGAACTTCCAAAGTCGAACTATGCAGTTACAGGTCTTTATTTTTATGATAACCAGGTCGTTGGTATTGCAAAAAACATCAGGCCTTCCCGCAGAGGTGAACTTGAGATAACGGATGTAAACAGCGAGTATCTGAAAAGAGACATGCTGAGGGTTGAGCTTCTGGGGAGGGGATACGCCTGGCTTGATACGGGCACCCACGAAAGCCTTCTTGAGGCGGGAGATTTCATAGCCACGATAGAAAGGCGGCAGGGATTAAAGATAGCCTGCATAGAAGAGATAGCCTATACGTTAGGGTATATAAATGAGGAGCAGCTTTTGCGGCTTGCAGAACCTATGAAAAAGAACGGATACGGGCAATACCTCATACGGTTGCTCAAGTACCCTCATGCCTTATAAAAGGGGATAAATTTACATGCCTTTTGATTTCAGGGAGCTTGCTTTGTCCGGAGTTGTAGTTGTGATGCCCCGCATTTTCGCTGATGACAGGGGATTTTTTATGGAGACATACAAATATTCCGATTTTTCAGCAGCCGGAATAACAGAATACTTTGTTCAGGATAACCATTCGAAATCATCATATTCCGTTCTGAGGGGACTTCATTTTCAAAAGAGTCCGAAGGCGCAAGGCAAACTGGTACGGTGTTTGAGGGGGAGCATTTTCGATGTGGCTGTGGATATTCGGAAGGGGTCTCCATCATATGGGCAGTGGGTTGGCGCCGAACTGACGGAAGCGAATAATCACATGCTCTACATTCCACCCGCATTTGCCCATGGATTTGTGGTTTTGAGCGACACTGCTGAAATCATCTACAAATGCACTAAAGAATATTCTCCGGAAGATGACAGGGGGATAGTATGGAACGACCCGGACATAAATATTGACTGGCCGGTCAAGGCCCCAATCCTCTCGGAAAAAGACAAGAGGCTGCCTGCGCTGAGAGATGCTGATAATAATTTCCGATATTAAGTGAGGTGCTGTGAAAGTCCTTATAACCGGGGCTAACGGCCAGCTTGCCACCGAGTTTCAGACATACCTTGAGAAGCGGGAGCCCCGTCAGGCCGTCGCCTTGGGCAGAGAGCAACTGGATGTATCCGACAGCCGGATGGTGTCCGAGGCGCTTGCCTATTACAAACCGGACATGGTTTTAAACTGTTCCGCCTACAACGAGGTGGACAAAGCCGAAACTGATTATAATGCCGCTTATCAGGTCAATGCGTCGGGAGTAAAAAACCTGGCTGCAGCCTGCAAGAATAATAACGCACTGCTGGTCCACTATAGTACGGATTATGTATTTAACGGGACCAAAGAGGGTTTTTATACTGAGGATGACAGCACCGGGCCGATCAACAAATATGGGGAGAGCAAACTGGCGGGCGAGGAAATGCTTGTTACGGAAGCTGATAACTTCCTGCTGTTCAGGGTCAGCTGGGTGTTTGGGCCGGGTCCCCAGAATTTTTTCTATAAATTATCGGAGTGGGCAGGCCGGAATAATGTTTTGAAGATAGTAAGCGACCAGGTTTCAGTGCCGACCGGGACCGAGGACATTGTGATAACTACCATGCGCGCGGTCAAGGAAGGCGTAAGAGGACTGTTTCACCTTACGAACAGCGGCTATGCCTCACGGTATGAGGTTGCACGGTATTATGCGGAAAAATGCGGGTTCCGGAATTTAATACTGCCTGTGAGCTCGGATTTTTTTCCTGCAGCGGCCAGGAGGCCTTACTTTACGGCCATGTCAAATGTCAAAATTTCAGGCGCTCTAAGTTGTGGAATCCCCGATTGGAGGGATGCTGTTGACAGATATATTAAAAGGACGGAGAAATAGGTGAAGAAATTATTGATTACCGGCGGGGCAGGGTTTATTGGAAGTGAATTTGTCAGGCAAGGCGTGGATAGGGGATATGAAATCGTCGTTATCGACAAGCTTACCTATGCCGGCGACCTGGAAAGGGTAAAGGATTTTGAGAAGAAGATAATTTTCTACAAGGCTGATATAACGAATACTGATTTTATAAGTCACATTTTCAGGACGGAGAGACCCGGGGCTGTTGTCCATTGGGCGGCTGAAAGTCATGTGGACAGAAGCATACTGGACGCCGGGCCTTTTCTGGAGACCAATATACAGGGCACCCAGAATTTGCTGGAGGCGTCACGGCAGTGTGGAGTGGAGAAGTTCATAAACATATCAACGGATGAGGTATACGGAGAGCTTGAGGACGAGGGACAGTTTTACGAAACCACACCGCTCAACCCCAACTCCCCCTATTCCGTCAGTAAGGCGTCGGCCGATATGATAGGCAGGGCATACTACAGGACCCATGGGGTCCCTGTCATAACAGTGCGGCCCTCCAATAACTACGGACCGTGGCAATACCCTGAAAAACTCATCCCCGTGGTAATACTCAAGGCCTTCAATAATGAAAATATCCCGGTCTACGGGAAAGGAGATAATGTTCGGGAATGGCTGTTCGTTTCCGACTGTGCCAACGCAGTTTTTTCCATATTGGAGCAGGGCGGTGCGGGTGAAATATACAATGTGGGAAGCGGGGAGGAAAAAAGGAACATAGAAGTGGTCAATAGTATAGTAAAGATACTGGGAAAGCCGGAGAGTCTTATAGAGTTTACGAAAGACAGGCTTGGTCATGATTATCGTTATTCACTGAATTCCGGAAAGATTATCGGGGAACTCGGATGGAAGAGGAAGGTATCTTTTGACGAGGGAATAGAAAGGACGGTAAAGTGGTACAGGGACAATATGGGCTGGGTCGGAAGTAAACTTGAGCCCCTCGCCAAATATTGGAAGACGGTGTATCAGAAATAATGATTGGTAGACTCAGGGGGGGCTCCGGCATAGTATCTCTGATTCTGTTTGATGTCCTGGCATTTTACAGCGCTCTCTTTCTTGCCTATTTCACGAGGACCTCTCTCAATACTTTCTTCACGGGTCTTGCTCCTCTCAAATTCCCTTTGTCCCATTTTTTTCAATTCTGGTGGATGCCGCTCACCTTTCTGGTTTTTATCGCACATGAGGGCTTGTATGTAAAGAGGGTCCCCTTCTGGGACGAGGCAAAAAAGATGATAAGGGCCCTGACCGTCTCGGTGACGGTTGTCCTGGCCATTACTACGCTCGGTAAAGAAACTGAGGCAGTGTCCCGGCTTACCCTGCTCCTGCTTGGCTGTTACAGCACGGTGCTGTTCCCCATCGTAAGATTTGCCGGCAAGAGAATTCTTTACAGGGCAGGATTATGGAAAGAGAACCTCATTATTCTAGGCGCAGGAAAGGCTGGGGTGGAAATAGCGAAAGGGATAGATAATGAAAGACATCTTGGATACAACATCATAGGGTTCCTTGATGATGATAAGGAAAAGATTGGCAGAAAAATATCAGTAAATAATAAGAAGTACAAGGTCTTCGGGAAGGTCAGGAATTTCAAGAAATTCCTTGTTTTTTTGAACATATCAACAATAGTTATAGCTATCCCGTCTCTTTCCGTGGAGGAGTTGTCGAAACTGACAAACAATGTCCAGAAATATACAAAACGGGTTTTGCTTGTTCCTGACCTGAAGGGGATAGCTCTCGTTAACACGGAACTGCACCATTTTTTCGTGCAGCAACTGTTTTTGCTCAAGATCAACAACAATCTGAAATCATTATCCAATAAATTTATAAAAAGGACCTTCGATATTGTTTTTTCGGTTCTTTTCCTCCCCGTGCTCCTGTTTATAATAGGCATTATCGGGATAGCAATACGACTGGACTCTCCAGGTTCGCTCTTTCTCATACAGGACAGGTTAGGGAAGGACGGTAAAATTTTCAAATGCATTAAATTCAGGACGATGTATATGAATTGCGAAGAAATCTTCGGGAAATATTTAAAAGGCAACAATGAGGCGGCAGAAGAGTGGATTAAGTACAGGAAATTGAGGGAGTACGATCCGAGAGTCACAAAAGCAGGTCTGTTTTTGAGGAAGACCTCGCTGGATGAATTGCCGCAGATATTTAATGTTCTGACGGGGCGGATGAGTTTGTTCGGCCCCCGGCCCTATTTGCCGTCTGAAGAGGCGGATATGAAGGATTACCGTGACCTGATTCTCCTGACCCAGCCCGGCATAACTGGATTGTGGCAGGTCTCGGGACGTAATGAACTTGCTTTTGAAGACAGGCTGAAGCTTGATGCCTGGTATGTTCTGAACTGGTCCTTATGGCTTGATATAGTCATACTGTTCAAAACAATCAAGGTTGTTCTCTGCAGGGAGGGAGCATACTGATGGGACGGGTCCTTGTTACCGGCGGAGCAGGGTACATCGGCAGCCATGTTGTAAAAGCCCTGGGTGCGGAGGGGCATGATGTTGTCGTGTACGATAAGCTCTCTTCAGGGCATGAGTGGGCGGTTCTGAGCGGCAGGCTGCAGAGGGGTGATCTTGCTGACACAGTCCTTCTGGACAGGGTCATGAAAGATTTCAGGCCGGATGCGGTCATGCACTTCGCTGCGCTGATACGCGTGGAAGAATCGGTGCGGGCGCCCCTTTCCTACTACAGGAACAATACCGTCAATACGCTCAACCTTCTCGAAACCATGGCACGAAACAGCGTAGGGGCCTTTGTTTTTTCCTCTACCGCAGCCGTATACGGAAATCCCGTAAACATACCCGTGAAAGAGGACGCTCCGCTTGCTCCTATCAACCCCTATGGTTCTTCAAAGGTCATGGCGGAGAGAATGCTTGAGGACTTGTCCAGTTCTTCAGAATTTCGCTATGTCTCGTTACGGTACTTCAATGTTGCCGGAGCAGACCCGGAGGGTCGGATAGGGCAGGCCTACAGGGAATCGACCCATCTGATAACCAGGGCGTTGAAGACCGCAAAAGGAGAATTCGGGAAATTGCAGATATTCGGCGCCGATTATCCTACTCCTGACGGGACCTGCATCAGGGATTATATTCATGTGGATGACCTTGCGACAGCCCATGTGCGTGCCCTGCGCTACCTCCTGGACAACGGGGCAAGCGATGTTTTCAACTGCGGCTACGGGCACGGCTATTCAGTGCGGGAAGTGGTGGAGATGAGCAGGAAAATCACAGGCGTGGATTTTTCCGTAGAGGAGACGCAGAGACGCGAAGGAGACCCTCCCGCCCTTATTGCAGACAGCGGTAAGATACGGGAGAGACTTGGCTGGAAGCCGCTGTATGACGATCTCGCGTATATCATAAAGACCGCGTGGGAGTGGGAAAAGGACAGGTAATTCCTGTTGCTGCGAGCTTAACAGGCAATCCTGGAATTGACATAAGTAGCGGAAATATGATAAATTTTTTAGATTAGTCGTTCAGCTCTGTGAGGTGCGGCAGTACGACAAACGTATTGTCAGGTGCGGTACAGTGCCTCTTATTGCGGGTGTAGCTCAGTGGTAGAGCACAACCTTGCCAAGGTTGGGGTCGCGGGTTCGAATCCCGTCGCCCGCTCCATTAAAATATATCGGTCAGTGGCGAACCGGTGCCAAAAGAAGTCCCGCAGACGCTGTTGACCGTTTTTCAGCAATACTCTTTAACCGGCGACGTACCCAAGTGGCAAGGGAGAGGTCTGCAAAACCTTTATCCAGCGGTTCGAATCCGCTCGTCGCCTCCATTCCCCCCCCCCCTAGTATTTCTGGATCGCGAGATGATCCCTTAAATCAGGCTCCTCGTGTCCCTGTACGGGAAGGAGCTTTTGCCGTACGCCCTCCATGAATTTTGCCCTGTCACCCCGGAATTCCTGGTCTTTTTCTATGGCCTGCGCTATAACGGCAGAAGCATCTCCGTAGCGTCCCGCCTTGTTGTAAACAAGAGAGAGACGGTAAAGGGGGAGGGTAGATGAGGGTGAACGTTTTAGAGCGTCTTTAAAGGATTCTGCGGCCAGAGCATAACTCCCTTCTCTATAGTAGGCTATCCCCATATTGTAGAAAGCCTTATCAGGTGTCTGGTACAGGACGTTGGCAAGAGCGTTTTTGAAGGCGGCTATGGCCTTGCTCCACTGTTCTCTTCCCATGTACGTGACGCCAAGATTGTTGTATGCTTCGGAAAAGAGGTGGTCGATGGAGACGGCCCTGAGAAAGAGCGCTTCGGCAGACGGGAGATCTTCGAGCTGTAGATACACCAGTCCCAGGCTGTTCAGGATATCTTTATTGTCAGGGTCGAGTTGCATCGCTTTCTGGAACTCCACAAAGGCGGCCTGTGTCTTCCCTTCATCCAGGTTGGAAAGCCCCATTTTATAGTGGAACTCGGCTTCCTTCTGCTGTTCGGATGACATGGTTGCGCAGCCCCCTGCGAGGGACAAAAACACTACTCCTGCAAGAAACAAAACGCTTCTGATTTTCGCTGTTATCCGAATGTTATCGTACAGTACATTTTTCATCATTTCAGTTTACTCCTTCCGGCATTAGTTGTCCATAGGCCTGTCCATGGTTTCGCGCATTTTTTCCGCCAGGTCCGTCAGCGTATCTTCCACGCTGGTGATGCCGTCTTCCGCAGAGGCGCCCCGGACATCCAGTTCAAACCCATCGGGGAGAAACCTGAACTTTCTTCCTCCGGCAGGTGAATGGGAAGAGAGCTCAAAAAGAAATTTCAGCAGCGTATCGAAGAAATTCTCCGGTACCCCGTACCTGTTCTCCTCATCCGAAAGGAAGATGAAACGGTACCTGCCGTCTATATCGTAAGCTTTTACAATGTACAGCATCTTTGCAAGCAGCTTTATCCTGATAATATGCAGGAGATTTGTCACCTCCACGGGCAGGTCCCCGAATCTGTCGCGTATCTCCTCGCGCAGGTCGGCGAGAGCTTCGGGTGACGCTACTGAGGAGATGCGTTTATAGATGCTCAACCTGAGAGTGATATCCGCGATATAATCCTCCGGAATAAAGGCCGAAAGCCTGAGCCGGATCCGGGGCCCGATCTCTTCGCGCACTCTCTCGCCCTTAAGTTCGGAAACCGCCCTCTCCATCATCTCCATATACATATCGAACCCCACCCCATGTATGTACCCGGACTGTTCAGGGCCAAGCAGGTTTCCCGCCCCGCGGATTTCGAGATCTTTCAGCGCCAGTCTGAAACCGGCGCCCAGGTAACTCATCTCCTGTATGGCCCTCAGGCGTTTTTTTGCTTCGTCGGTGATGAAGTCTTCGCCCTGTATCAGAAAGTATGCGTAGGCCTGTGTCGTGCCCCTGCCTACTCTGCCCCGGAGCTGATAGAGGTCGGACAAGCCGAAGGTGTCGGCCCTGTCCACTATGATGGTATTGGCCGTGGGGATATCGATCCCCGAGCCGATGATGGCCGTGCATACGAGCACATCGGTATTCCTGTTCAGGTAGTCCATCATGATGCGTTCCAGTTCATGCTCACGCATCTGGCCGTGCGCATAAGTTACCCGGGCCCCGGGAAGCAGCCTTTTAATCAGCGCCGTTACTTTCTCTATATCGTTTATCCTGTTGTGTACGAAGAAGGCCTGCCCGCCGCGCTTCATTTCCCGTTCAAGGGCCTCCCTGATTGTCTTCTCGCTGAAATTGGTCACACTGCTTCTGACCGCAAGTCTCTCTTCCGGAGGTGTTTCTATAGTTGCTATTTCCCGGATACCCGATAGCGACATATGAAGTGTGCGCGGTATGGGTGTTGCCGTAAGGGTCAGCACGTCCACCCCTTTTCTCAACTCCTTAAGCCGCTCCTTCTGGGCCACGCCGAAGCGGTGCTCTTCGTCGATGATGATGAGGCCGAGATCATGGAACCGCACCTTCTTGTTCAGGAGCATGTGGGTGCCGATAACGATGTCCACTTCACCCTGTGAAGCGGCTTTCAGGCATTTTTTCGTATCGGCGGCAGACCTGAACCTGCTCAGGTAGTCTATCTTTACCGGAAAGCCCGAGAACCTCGTTTTAAAGGTCCGGTAGTGCTGTTCGGCCAGAAGGGTGGTGGGTACAAGGACCGCCGCCTGTTTGCCGTCGAAAACAGCCCTGAAAGCGGCCCTGACCGCAACCTCGGTCTTGCCGTATCCCACGTCACCGCAAATCAGCATGTCCATGGGCTGGTCGGAATGCATATGCTTCTTTATTTCCTCAACGGCGGAGAGCTGATCGGGGGTCTCCTCATAGGGGAAGAAATCGTCGAACTCCCTGTGCAGGGGCGTGTCGTCACTGAACACGAAGCCCCGGGAGACCTCTCTCTCTGCGTACAGTTTGAGAAGCTTTTCAGCCATCTCCCGCACCTTCTCACTGACACGCTGTTTTGTCTTTTGCCAGGTCTTGCTCCCGAGTTTCTCTAAAACAGGCACATGCCCCTCACCGGCGCTGTACTTGTTCAACCTGTCGATGCTGTGAAAGGGAACGTATATCTTCCCGTTCGCGTAATCGATACTTACCAGGTCTTCCTCGTACTCATCGGTCTTCTGTCTCTGTATTCCCGCAAACCTGCCGATGCCGTGGTCTTTGTGTACCACGTAATCCCCGGGCTTCAGATCATCGATGCTCACCAGCAGGCGGGAAACCTTGGATTTCCTCAAGGGCCGGTATGAGGGCCGCTCGCCGAAAACCTCTTTATCGGTGACCACCAGGATAGCCGGAAGATGCATGCCGGAGGATAGCCTGCCCGTGGTTATGCAGAGGCTGCCCTCGTATGCGGCAATGTCCTTTTTCCTGACCACCGGGGCAACGACCTCTCCGTCCAACAGAATCTCTTTGAGGCGCAGGGCCTGCGCTCCGGAAGGCAAAACCGCCAGCACCTTCTTCCCCGTCCTGTTCACTATCGGCGGAATATCCTCGATCCCCTTTCTTTCCTCGGGCAGCAGGCCGATACCTTTCATGGAAAGCTCGCCGGAATCCATACCTTCGCCCGCGAAGGGCAGGTGAGAGATAATCAGAGGTTCCTTATAAGCGCTCCCGAACCCGCCATCGGCTACCGCATCGACATGTACGAATATATCCAGGTCCGTGTACTCCAGGACATCATCGATGAGACTGCCTTCCCTTATGTCCTCTGCGGCGGGGAAAAGTGATATCTCATCGAGTTCTTTGATGGAGCGCTGTGTTTCGATATCGAAGGTCCGCATAAGTTCCACCTCGTCCCCGAAGAACTCTATTCGGACGGGGTCTTCCTCGGTCACCGGGTATATGTCGAAGAGCCATCCCCTCTGGCTGTATTCCCCCTTGTCCATGACCACGCTGACGCTTTTGTACCCGTTATCAAAGAGCCATTTCTCCACTTTCTCCCGCGCCATCACGCCCTTTTTTCTGAGATGGAGGACCTTTGCGTTGATGCCGGCTATGGTGAAACCCGTCCTGTACGCATCCTGTGAGGTAATAAGGGACATTTCTCCGCCCGCGGCATAGTTGAAGAGGACCCGGGCGCGTTCACCCGGCGCCTCCTGGCCCGAAGGCGGCGGAAAGTATGCTGTGCGCCTCTGGGTTTCGGCAGTGGTGGAAAGAATCTCCCTGAGGAAGGCCAGATCGCCATGCAGGGCTGCTGCCGATGCAGCGGACTCCTCAATGACTATGAAGGGCCGCTGGCGGAAGAGAAGAAAGAGCGCAAAGTGGGGTATGGAGAGATTATATATCCTCCGGGCCCCGCATTCTTCAAGGCGGCGGTCCATGTCATCCACATTATTTTTGAAAAGTGTGTACAGGGTAGACATGATGAGTTGATCTCCGATAGGTATATATCTATTTTACCTCTTTTGTCCCTCTAATTTCCGGCAGGCAGGTAATGCCCGAAGGGCCCGATTAATGGTATATTCAGAAGAAAGGGGTTTGTCGTGGAAATCGGAAGATTCAATCACCTGAAAGTAATAAAGAAAACGGCTTTCGGTATCTTCCTGGAATCGGATGCCGGCGATATACTTGTGCCCGCCAAACACGTTCCAGAGGGCACGGAACCAGGGGACATGCTGGATGTCTTCGTGTACACGGATTCGGAAGACCGGATAATCGCCACCACACAGGTCCCCAAAGCGCTTGCCGGAGAATTTGCCTTTCTCCGGGTAAAAGAAGTGACCCCTCACGGCGCTTTTCTGGACTGGGGACTCGATAAGGACCTGCTGGTACCCTTCAGCGAGCAGCATACGAAAATGGAGAGGGGCAGAAACTACCTGGTAAAGCTCTTCGTCCATGAGGAGACAGGCAGGGTCACCGGCAGCACGAAAACAGAAAAGTTCATAGAGCACGAGAACATTACTCTCCGGGGAGGAGAGGAAGTCAGTATCCTGATTATCGGGCTCACCGGCATCGGGATAAGGGTCATCGTCAATGACCGGTATTTCGGCCTGCTCTACAAAAACGAGGTTTTTCAAAAACTGAACATAGGGGACAGGGTAAAGGGGTATGTGAAGAGGGCGCGGGAGGACGGCAAGATTGACGTTATGCTTACTAAAGGCGGGGCCGAAAGCATAGAAGAGGCGAGGGAGGCTATCCTGCAAAAGCTGAAGGAGAGCCCGAAGAAATTCCTGCCCATGGGAGACTCCACTTCTCCCGAGGTAATCCGCGAAATTCTGCATATGAGCAAGAAAGCTTTTAAGAGGGCTGTAGGCGGCCTGTACAAGGATGAACTCATAGAGCTGACCACCGAAGGCATCCGGCTGAAAAGAGTGGACAAGAGGAAGATCGTCCACAAGTTCAAATTCTGAAAGTTTCATAAGACACCTATGAAAAAGACTGCGGGTATTATCATAATCGGTGACGAAGTTTTGTCCGGCATGGTGCAGGATTGCAACTCTGCTTTCATGGCAAGGGAGTTGCGCCGGACAGGCATCGAGGTCCGCCGTATTTCCGTGATAAGCGACGATGCCGATACCATTGCTGAAGAGGTGGGTAAGTTCTCCGCGCGGTTTGACTATGTCTTCACTTCCGGAGGTATCGGCCCGACGCATGACGACGTCACTATCTATGGCATAGCCGGGGCCTTCGGCGTACAGCCGGTCATCAATGAGCATTTGAGGGATTTCCTCCGGAAGGTTTTTGGCAATAACCTCAGCCCCGCCCAGTTGAGAATGGCGGAAGTCCCCGAAGGCGCTTCCGCCATACGTGACGAGACTATAGGTCTCCCACTTATTCATTTCAGGAACATCTATATACTCCCCGGCGTCCCCCGGTATCTCAGGGAGAAATTCCATCTCATAGCGAAGCTGCTTTTCAATGGCGGGCCGCCCCTGATGAAAAAAATATACATTACGGAGTATGAATCAGTGATTACGCCTCTCCTCAACGGTGTCGTGGCGCAACACAGCGAGGTGAAGGTAGGCTCATACCCTGCGGTCGAAAAAAGCGACTATAACGTAATGATAACCATGGAATCCTACAGTGAGGAGCGGCTTAATTCCGCGGTGCGGCAGTTTCTGGAAAACATTTCTCCAGAAAAGATTGTGCGGGTGGAGGGCTGAACCCCGGCTCCCGCACCCTTGCCGTATCCTGTGCGGTTAAACTTCTTAATCTACGGGAGTTACCACCGCCATCACCACGAACTTTTCTCCCTTGTCGGCCCTGAAGCCGTGGGGGGTCATCGGCTCGCAGAGAATGGCGGTCTTTTCTCCGACAACCGCTTCTTCCTCTCCCACGATTACAGTCCCTTTGCCCTCCACACAATACATCATGAGCCTGAGGGGCGCCTTGTGGGGCTTCAGTTCCTGCCCTGCTTCAAGACACATGAGTGCAATACGCATCTCGGGCTTGTCGGAGAGCATTTCCCTTGAGATCTTGTCCGGGTGAAAGGCGATCAGTTTTTTCAAGTCCAGTATTTCCATTGTATCCTCCTTTGGGGTTGTGAGCTATAGTAACGTTTTCAGTGCTTTTTATTCATGCATGCTGTAATGAAAGAGCCCCCTGCCTTCGCCGAGTTCTTTGTGACATGCGGAGATGCACGCGCCGCAGTTTACGCATGAAATGTCCCTTTTGTTTCTCCTGGGCAGTATGTTCATAAAACAGGCCCTTTCGCAGCCCCTGCAATCAGTGCATTCCGCGATTCTTGAGCTGTCCATCTTCAAGCGCAGCGAGATGGGGCTTGCCCAGCCGAAGAGCATCTGCATCAATCCCGCCGCACAGACATATTTACAGAAGGCATGGCGTACAAAGAGAGACCCTATGAGCAGGTAAACGGCTACCCCTATAATCCCGGCTTTCACGCCGAAGGTAAAGTGCCACTGTATGATCTGGTCCCATACCGTCGCAGGGGCGACAAAATATCCGGTCAGGGCAACGCCGCCGAGCAAGGGAATAACTATCATGCTTGCAAGGGCAAGAAGGCCGAATATGACCGGGTTCCCCTGCGCCCCTGCCTGGTCGTTATATCTGCTGCCGTAGAGGCTTCTTCTGCCCAGGAGTTTCAGGGTGAGGTAGTCGGACCATTCGAAGAGCGCGCCTTCCGGGCAGAACCATCCGCAGGAGAACCTTCCGAAGAGAAAGCCTGCCAGGGGGAATATGGCGAGGACAACGACCCAGGGGAGTATGGCTTTCAGAAAGAATTGTATCGCAATGTGCAGAGAGCCGGTCATGCTGTGGTCAATGTAAAACCCCTCCCTCAAGCCCAGACTCCAGACCTTGCCGAAAACCATCAGCTCATGTGTCGCGGTATCGTAGCGCAGGATGTCGAGCACAGGGATGAGGGCGATCAACACGATAAAGCTTACCTGTGTCACGCGTCTCGCTATGTTCAGAAATCTGCCGGTTGCCATGTTATAGATATAACATGTATGGCCCTCTTTGCGGTATGAGGTAAATCATAAGAAAGACAAACGCCAAACATAGACAAGTCAAAAGCAGAACAAACACAAAACATTGAGGAAGGGCAGGGGCAAGCCCTGCCCCTGCATAAGATCATGTAGGGGTGCCCCTTGCGGGCACCCTGTCTTCTTTTGTTTGGTGTTTGGTTTGTTTTCTCTTTGTATTTGCCTACCACCATCTCCATAGAGATATAATGAAGACAATGACGAAGGTTAGGGAGAGGTTCATGTACGCCATGAAGTAAAAGAGTTTTATATGGAAAGGCATTGCAGGTTTTTGTACGGAATAGAGGAGTTTCCCGAATACCGGCATGGCGAGCACCTTTTCTTCACCGTGGGGCGCCGTCTTGAGCAGTGCAGTCAGGTCCTGGCCGGCAGCATGTTTTTTCAGGTGCGAGCCGTCCTTCCAGAGTCTGCTCAGCGTGACCGTGTAAATAGTCCCTTTATATGCAACGCAGGCCGGCCTTTCCTCCTTACCATCGTAGTGCGCAAGCTCCTCAGGCGTGAGGTCCCTAGGAACATTCTCCGCTACTGCTGCTCCCTTCTTCTTGCGCAGTCTGGGGCCTATGAAGAGCGTCACAATCAGCGCGCTGGTGAACATGACCATAAAGAGCGCGATTTTCATGCTCAGCAGGATGCCGAACCGGGTGGTGTAGAAGGCCTGCCACGAAGGCATCTTTGCAACGGTCAGCAGTATGCCGGTGATTAGCAGGATGATCATGGAAATCCAGCCGAGGCGCAATTCCCCTTTGGGCAGCCCTTTGGCGGCATAGGCGGGTTTCAAAAGAAGATGGACATATAAAATAGCGCCGAACCAGATGACGGCGGCCATCATGTGAAAGTATCCCACCAGCAGGCGGACAACATGTTGTGTGGTGGTGAGGCGCCGGGAGAGTCCCCTTGCCTGTCTGTCCGCAAGAAACTGTTTCCCCCTGTGTGTCAGCGGCCCGCCACCTGCTTCATCGATATGGCAGGCCCCGCAGGCGAGACCGGTCTGTCCCGCGAATTCGACAGTGGCATGGGATACATTTGCGCTCAGTGAAGCGCCAAGGAAAAACAGCAAAGAGGAAAGGAGCAATTTCCACATACGATATATTATTCCATTAGTTCATGAAAAAAACATGCGACATGCGTAAACAGCCCCAGAGCAGGAGGGGGAGTGCGCAGGGGAAACCATCTTTCCCCTGCGCATCCGGGGGACGGCAATACCGTCCCTTGATCCGTAAGACTAAGCCTTCGCGCCGGCAATACCTAAGGGCTCTTTACCGAGCTTGAAGTAATCGACGACAAATATACCTGCACCGACAAGGAACCCGACGCCTGAGATAGCTCTGAAAATCCAGAACCAGAGGTTGTAATTGGCCTTGACAGCCACATAATCGAGGCCCATAAGCCGTTCCATGTAGACCTGCACCATTCCGGCTCCGGTGGTAATCAACACCATGAATACCATGGATATGGTCATCCACCAGAAAGCCTGGAAGGCCCTCGACGGATTGAACTCCTTGACGCCCCGTATCGCGGGCAGCGTTACGTAAATCATGGCGAGGACCAGAAGTACATATGCGCCGTAGAAGGCAAGGTGACCGTGCGCTGTTGTAATCTGCGTGCCGTGGGTCCATTTGTTGACCTGCGGCAGCGTATGGATGACTCCCCAGAGGCCCGCGCCTACGAAATTGAATATGGCATGGGCCACGGTATAGTACAGTCCTGCCTGGTTGGTCACGTTCCTGGATTCCCGTGTGGTCCTGAAGGCGTCCCAGACCATGATAAGCAGGGGAAGAGGTTCCAGGGAGCTGAATATGCCGCCAACCCACAACCAGTAGCCCGGAGTCCCGATCCAATAATAGTGGTGTCCTGTTCCTAAAATACCGGTAAACATGACAAGCGCGACTTCTATATACATCCATTTCTCGACCACTTCTCTCTTTACGCCGGTTAGTTTTATCAGCATAAAGGCAAGCAGGGCCGCGGCGATGATTTCCCAGGCCCCTTCAACCCAGAGATGGATGACCCACCACCACCAGAACTGGTCCTTGACCATGCTCTTGAAGTAGATCATTCCGGGCAGGTACATGAGGGCAAGGAAGGTAAGACCGATAAGCAGGGTCCCCTGTATGCCCGTCCATTTCTTTGTTTTCAGCATGGTCATGAAGCAGTTGAAAATAAAGAGCAGCACTGAAATGACAATGAGGATGTCGGCCCAGCGCGGGGCCTCGATATACTTCCTGCCCTCGTTCAACGCCAGCGTGCCGAATATGAGCTTGTTGGCCTGGGGATCGAACCCGGCCCATATATACCCGAGGACCACTGCTGTTATCGCTACGACGGTTGCCCAGAACTGGAGTTTTGCAAGTGGAAGGCTCCATAGTTCCGTTTCCGATTCCTCCGGTATAACGTAATAGGTAGCGCCCATCAGGCCGGCGAGCAGCCATACAACAAGGGCATTGAGATGGAGGGTCTTTATGACGTTGAAGTTCAGGATAAAAAAGTTCGGCCAGATGAATTGCAGCGCAGCAACAATGCCGACTACTACCTGGACCAGGAACAGGACCACCGCAAAGGTGTAAAAGTTCTGCGCGATTTTTTGACTTTCATATTTTATGCTCATCTGTTTCACCTCCTATTTAAGAGAAAGCATGTGATCACTTAGATCATTCAACTGCTGTTCGTTCAACTGCGCGTATGCCGGCATCAGGGAGTTGGGAACAAGCGCCCTGGGGTCCTTGAAATGACCGGCAAGCCATGTCTTGTCTCTCTTGCTTCCGACATGGGTGAGTTCCGGTCCCATGGTCCCGCCGACACCGCTTATCAGGTGGCAGTTATGGCAGTCGAGGCTCTGGTAAAGTCTTTGACCGGCAGTAAGCTCGATCCCGCCTACGCCTGCTGCGGAGGCAAGTATTGGTTTCGGGGGCCATCCATTGGTATCGACCTTCGATACCCAGTCAAAAAAAGCGACCAGGTCATCCGCTTCCTTCGGAGTTATGCCCAACTTGGGCATTGTAGCATTTGCATTGACCGATTTCGGGTCCATCAAAAACTGCTTCAGATAGGCCTTCGGTTTTGCTACCGTTATCTTTGTCATGTCCGGCGCAAAATAAGAGCCGGTGCCAAAGATGGTGTGGCATCCGATACAATCATACTTATGCCATACCATCTTGCCTGCATTTACCGCTTCCGTAATCTCGGGGGCCCTCTTGTCGAGCTTACTCATCGTGTCGACGGTAAGGGCGAGAAAGAGTACGAAGAAGAAGAGACTGCCGTAAATAAAGAGATTTCTTGCTGCTTTGTTCGTCATGAATACACCTCCTCGGTTAACATTCACATCACTGCCTGTTGCCGGACTATCCGGCTGTGATAGACTCAATTATACTACACTTTGGTTGGGATGGAAGCCATGATTTAAATCATGGTTTTAAACCCTGCCGGTCGACAGACTAAAAGGCAAGGAGGATTTATGGACCCCATATGCGGATGCGACATTGTTTCCGAAGAGGACTTGAGGGCGGCCCTCAGGGAAATGAAAACATATGTGGATATAACGGAAGAAGACCTCAGGAAGATTTATCTTATGGCCCTGAAGCACGCGCGTGACCGGGCGGCTTCACGAATCACCGTCCGCGAGGCGATGACGGAGCAGGTTGTCACTATAAGGGCAGATGCCCGTATCCGGGAGGCTGCCGGACTCCTCTCTGACAAGAGGATCAGCGGTCTGCCTGTGGTGGACGACGGGGGCCGCGTCATCGGTGTGGTGACTGAAGCCGATGTGCTTTCGCTGGCGGGCATGCGGCAGGGCCATGCTTTCAGTGACATTGTCCGCCGGCTTCTCGGGGAGACACTTCCGGAACACAAGGCAGGCGAGACGGTCCGGGAAGTGATGACATCGCCCGCAATCAGCATCGCACCTGATAAGGATGTCAGGGAAGCTGCATTCATTCTGGATAAGCGCAGCATAAAAAGATTGCCGGTGGTGGATGACAGCGGCGCACTTGTCGGTATTTTATCGCGGGGAGATATTGTCAGGGTCATGGGGGGCAAGACCTCATGAGCTTTTCCGATTTTCTTTCAAAAATGAAGGGCGGGGCAAAGGGTCCTCCCGGCGTGGGACTGAAAGAGGTGCTTTGGTCCTGGACCGGGTCCGTTTTGGGGATAGGAGTATGCGGCTATCTATCGTCCCGCTATTTCGAGCCGAAGGACCTGACACTTATCATAGGCTCTTTCGGCGCGTCAGCCGTGCTTGTATATGCGGCCATCAAAAGTCCTCTTGCCCAGCCGAGAAATCTGGTGGGAGGGCATGTCATTTCAGCGCTTGTGGGCGTGGCATGTTATCAATGGCTGGGGGACACGCTCTGGATTGCGGCGGCTTTAAGCGTCTCACTTGCCATTGCCGCCATGCTGGTAACAAAAACGCTCCATCCGCCGGGCGGCGCAACAGCGCTCATTGCCGTTATCGGCGGACCCAAGGTGCATGCCCTCGGGTTTCTCTATGCTTTTATACCTGCGGGTCTGGGCGCCCTTGTTCTTCTGTTCATAGCCCTTGTGGTCAACAACCTGGCGCGGGACAGGAAATATCCTGAATACTGGGTTTAAGGGCCGGGCTCTAAAAGACGGGCTTCCGTCACCTTCCAGTCTATGTTGCTGAAAAAAGCCTCTATATAATCCGGCCTCTTGAGACCGTAATCGATCATAAAAGCGTGTTCGAACACATCCATAATGAGGAGGGGGGTACATCCTGCGGGGTGTCCGGTATCATGCTCGTTGATCCAGAAGTTGAGGAGATTTCCGCCGCCGCTGTCCTGGTAGAGGGCCGCCCACCCGATGCCCCTCATGGCGCCTGTGGCCCTGAAATCCTTCTCCCATGCCTCATAACTGCCGAAATTCTCGACCATCTTCTTCGCCAGGTTTCCGCCCTGAACGAGGCCTCCCTTGCCGCCGAGGTTCTCAAAATAATACTCGTGAAGCCTCATGCCGTTGAACTCCCAGCCCAGCCGCCTCTTCATCTCGGCATACTCGGGCGTCGCGGTCCTGCCCTCCTTCTGCATAGCGGCAAAAGTATCCAGAAGCTTGTTCGTATTCGTTACATATCCCTGGTACAGCGTGAAGTGGTTCTTCAGAAGCGTTTCGCTGAACCCTTGCATCCCGATGAGCTTTCCGTAATCTTTGGCGGTGTATGACATACGAGCCTCCTTTTAACAGCAGCATTAAGGTAATTCTAGCCCTTTTTTGCGCCTATTATCAACAGTGGTTGGGCCTCAAGTGACTTTACGTGCTCATTGGCGTTTGTTCATTATAAACATTCTCCAAAACTTTTGGGGAACGCGGCGCTTTTTGCTGCAGTTTTAATGGATGGAATCCTGCCCAAAAAGAACTGCAAAGAGTTGTATAATTAACTGCAGCCTGCTGGGGAAAGCACGGGAGGTTCTGGAAAAATGGACGGAAATACCAGGAAATCGATACTACTTGTGGACGACGACGTTTTTGTCCTTGACTCAGCGTCCCTGCTGCTGGGGAGCTACGGCAATTCCGTCACCCCTGCGCACAATGCGGCGGACGCTCTTGCCAGGTTCAGAGAAAGTGCTTTTGACACCGTCGTAACGGACATCCGCATGCCCGGCGACACCGGGATCGTGCTGCTCGAAAAAATCCACGAACTCAACCCCGATATACCTGTGATCCTGATGACTGCTTACGCAGATCTCGATGTGGCCATAGACGCAGTGAAAAAAGGGGCCTTCGATTTTATCGTGAAGCCTTACCAACCCGAACAATTCATTCACTCCGTGGAAAAGGCCCTGAAGTACAACAGGCTTATACGGGTGGAAAAAGAGTACCGCCACATTCTCGAAGAGTTTAACCAGGAGATGGAGACCCTTGTGGCGGAAAGGACCATGGGCCTTATGGCCCTGACCTTGGCTGACAGGGTGCGCAACCCGGCAGCGGCCATAGGGGGCATCGGCAGGAGGCTCCTCGAAAAAGAGGACCTTCCTGAAAAGGCGCGCGGAGGCTTGGAGGACATCGTGATGGAGGCTGAAAAGCTTGATGTCATTGTAAAGGATTTCAACACCCTGCTCAGGAACAGGCAATCCATGTTCTCCTACGAGGACATCAACGACATCGTGGGAGGGGTGCTCGCCTTTATCGGAGAGGAGGCCGCGGGCAGGAAAGTGGGACTGGAAGTGCATCTCGCGCGTCAACCGTTGAAGATCAACGTCCAGAAGAACCTCCTGCGTGTCGCCATATTCCATGTCATGCGCAACGCCCTCGAAGCAACGCCGCCGGGGGGCCATGTGTTTGTCACCACCTCGGGTAACGACGGCACGGTCTGCCTCACCATTACGGACACGGGGAGCGGTATCCCGCCGGAGGATCTCCCACGGGTCTTCGACCCTTTTTTCAGTACGAAGCAGCACAAATTCGGCATGGGCCTGCCTCTCGTAAAACAGATCGTGACAGAGCACCTCGGGGAGATCGGGGTAAAAAGCGGACCCGGCATGGGCGCTTTATTTACCATGACCTTTCCCTCGCACTGGATTGAAAAAAGCGCCAAAGGGGGCAAGACGGATGGACCTCTGCCCCTCGCGGACTATCTGAGCGCTCCATAATGAAAGAATTCATCTTAGAGAGCAGTGATCACATCGAGCTTAACCATCTCCTGAAAATCATGGGGCTCTGCGACAGCGGAGGCATGGCGAAAGCAGTCATTGCCGAAGGGCTTGTCACGGTGGCTGGAGAGGTGGAGCTGCGCAAAAGATGCAAGATACGGAAAGGGCAGGTGGTTGAGTTCCAGGGGCACAAGGTCATGGTGAAATAAGCGCCTTAGCAACCCGCCGCACTATCATGCGAGTTCCACCGTAGCAATCTCTCTTCCCATGCCAGAATATATAATTCAAGATATTTATAAAAGTCCCGATATTAGATTAGAAGTATGCTTGAGGAGGCAGAACTATGGTAAATACAATTTCGGGAAGCAATGCATCATTGGCGCAGGCTGCGTCAGCGAAGCCTGATACAACGAAACAGGCTGATTCATCTGCCTCTAAACCAACACTAATTGAGCCTAAAGGAGATACCGTAAAGCTTACGGGCGCCGCTCAAGCTCGGTTTCTAAAGCATCAGGGCCAGACAGTTGCCCAGATTGCCCTCACCATGGGCTTGGATGCTAAAATTGTAACTGGCTACATCGCGGCAGGAGCTACAAAGCAAGCTGCAACATCCACACCAACAGCGGCTCCAACAGTGACAGCGACACCCCAAAATGCTGCGAACGACAAAGGCAGCGATAACAGCAAGCCTGATGTTCAAAAGACTATCAACAAAATAGTTTGATTCTTACAAGGGGGAGAGAGTTTGGTCGGACACTCTTTCCCCCTTTGTATTGCAAACTGGCTGTAACGCCAAACTGGCTGTAATTACCGACTGAATTGTGATAACCTTCAGAAGAATTGTCAGACGCACATTACAGTAGAACATTTCGGGGAGGAATATAAACATGAAAGCAATGCGCATATTAGCTCCTTACATTCAACATGCTGCAATTCCCCTCATAGGACTTTTCTTATGCCTCACCACTGGTGTGGAGGCAAGAGCGAGCGGCGGGGTGGAGACTGCGGGTGATGTGCTGCAGCTTGTTTTACCGGCTACTGCAGTCGGGCTGACAATCGGTTACAAGGACGGCAAAGGAGCCTTGCAGTTTGGGGAATCGGCAGCACTTACGCTCGGAGTCACCTACGGCCTCAAATACACTGTGGACGAAAGGCGGCCCAACGGTGGAAGTCATTCCTTCCCATCAGGACACTCTTCTATTTCCTTCGCAGCTGCCGAGTTCATGCGCAACCGATATGGCTGGGAATATGGGATACCATCTTATGCAGCGGCGGCTTTTGTGGCTTATAGTCGTGTTGAGTCCCGACAGCATCATACTCAAGATGTCATAGCCGGCGCCGGCATCGGCGTCCTCAGCAGCTACCTTTTCACCACACCATACAAAGGCTTGCATGTTCAGGCAGAGGCCGATGGCAAGTATTACGGCATGAAGCTGAGTTACGCCTGGTAAGGTGAGAGATACTGCAATGCCCTCACCCGGTTCTCCTTATTCGCTGTATTTCTTTATAAGCCGTGAGCCGTATGCAAAGAACCCCGCCGCATAGAGAAGCAGTACAATAAGGGACGCTATGCCCTCAATGTCCAGGGCCGTCTTGCGTATGAGGATATTGGTGTGGGTAAGGGGCATGATGTAAACCAGAGCCTTGAGCAGACCCGGCATCCTGTCCAGGGGGAAAAAGGTGCCGCTGAAAAAGGCCATCGGCAGGATGAAAAAGTTCGCGTAGGTGGCAGTGTCTTCATGGGAATTAGTCACCATGCCGGTAATGATCCCCATGCTCGAAAAAAGAAAGCAGTTCAGCAGGAGCGTCAGAAGAAAAAGCGGCGTAACGGCAAAAGACGATGAGGCAAAGAGGCCCACGATGATAATCAGGAATGAGGCAAAGAGGCCCTTGACCATGCCGGCAAGCACCTCGCCGATCATGATGGACGAAGGCCTGATGGGCGACTGCACGAATATCTGGAAGGTCTTGAAATAGATCCTGTTGAGGTTCAGGGCGCTAGCCACCCAAGTATACGAGTTAATCATGGAACTCATGGCAACCAGTCCGGGGATCAGGAACCCGAGATAATCCTTCCCCTGTATGCTCACGTTCCTTCCCAGTCCGAACCCGAAGGTGACAAGATAAACAATGGGCACTACCATGGCGGAGAACAGATAGCCCATACGGAGAAGCTTTCTCCTGAAGAGAAGCATCTCCCTCAGGAACAGCGGATACCATTGCATCCTCATTCGATGCGCTCCCCGGTAATTTTCATGAAAACATCTTCGAGATTGGACCGCCTGATGGTGACAGGATCGGTAATCTGCCGCGCGCTGTCATGGGCTTCGTCCCTGTCCCGGCATATTTTCTGGATAAGTTTGCCCTCTTCATCCACAAATTCCACCACATAGTCCCCCACGCCGGCCCTCAGGTTAGAGGGGGTATCGAGTGCGATAAGCCTGCCCTTCGACAGAACTCCTATCCTGTCACAGAGCGCTTCAGCTTCTTCGATGTAATGCGTGGTGATGATTACCGTCCTTTTGTCCTTTCGTATCTTTCTGATGACATCCCACATGTGGTGGCGTATCTGGGGGTCGAGGCCGATGGAGGGCTCGTCCAAAAATAGCGCCGTGGGTTCCGGCAGGAGCGCGCGGGCCAGGATAAGCCTCCTCTGCATGCCACCGGAGAAGTGCTGCACCACGGAGTCCCTGCGGTCCCATAAATCCACCATGTCCAGGGCCTCGCGAATTTTCAACTCCCTGTCCTCCACATTATGGAGCATGCTGTAGATAAGCAGGTTCTCATACGCTGTGAGTTCCCTGTCGAGGTTGTTCTCCTGCGGCACAACGCCGATGCGTCTCTTGATCTCGAGGGGATGTGTTGAGATAGAAAAACCGTCGAGTACGCAGGTGCCCGCATCAGGCCTGCTCAGGGTGGTGAGGACTTTGATCAGCGTGGTCTTTCCCGCGCCGTTGGGCCCCAGGAGCCCGAAGACTTCACCCTGGACAATCGAAAAAGAAACGTTGTCCAGAGCATATAGCGCGCCGTATTTTTTGGTGATTCCTTTTACTTCAATCATGACTGTCTTAGCGTCCTGCCCCGTCAATGGGCCGGTAGCGCACTTCCACAATGGTAAAAAGCGCGGACCCCTTTGGTCTCTGCACCGTTACTTCGTCGCCCCCGGCTTTTTTCATCAGGGCACGGGCCATGGGGGAATCTATGCTTATATATCCCTTGTCCGGGTCGAACTCATCCGGCCCCACAATACGGTATGAAAATGTCTCGCCTTCCACGCTTTCAAGCCGCACCCATGCCCCGAAGAAGACCCTGTCTTCCTCCTCGGGAGTACGGTCCACTATAACCAGCTCATCCAGTCTTTTGGAGAGGAAACGGACGCGCGCATCGATTTCTCGCAGCTGTTTCTTGCCGTATATGTAGTCTGCGTTTTCCGACCTGTCGCCCATGGCAGCCGCTTCAGCCACCGCCTGTGTCACCTTCGGCCTCTTCACCTTCCAGAGGTGCTGCAATTCCCTGCTCAGCCGCTCATGGCCCTCAGGAGTAATGTACCTCGAACGCGGCGGCTGGGGCGCCCTGTACCTGCTCATTGTTCAATCCTCATAAAAACCTCGTTGAAAAACCCCTCTTCAACATTCCACCGGACCTGCAGGCAGAGGAGATTGCCGGGCAGTTCCATGCTTCTGAGCTTGACCATGTCCTTCTCGGTTGTTACAACAAAGTCGCAACCAGCCTTATCGGCCCGCCTGCTGAGACTGGCCAGGTCGGTCATTGTATAGGCATGGTGGTCACGGAAGGTCTGTATGCCTTGCAGCCTGAAACCCCGGGCTTCCAGCGTTTTGATAAAAGATGCGGGATTGGCTATGCCGCAGAAAGCGTAAACCTTCCGGCCTCTTACTTCTTCCAGCGGCACATGCCTGCCGGCGCCATCCCGTAAACCCTGCACTTCGTATTCCGCAAAATAGGACGGTCTGCCGGGAGCTATTACCGCCAGTTCATCGCACAGCGCCTGATTGCGCACTTTTGTCACCACAAACAAATTCGCCCGCCTCAACTCTGATAGCGGCTCCCGCAGCGGCCCCATAGGCAACAGTCTCCGGTTGCCAAAAGGATTCAAGCCATCGATTAGCACAATATCAACATCCCGCGACAGCCTCCAGTGCTGGAACCCGTCATCGAGTATGAAAAGAAAGGGGGTTGGAGCAGGCCGGAGCGCCTCAAGCGCAAACATTCCTCCTGCGTAACGGTCCGCGCATTTCACAACAGGGACGTCCCGTAATCTCTCAGCCATCAAGACCGGTTCATCACCTGCCTCCTCAACTGATGAACAAATGCCGGTTTTCATATCTCCCGCTGTTGTCACAAAGCACGGACCTTTTGCCTTGCCCCTGTATCCCCTTGTAAGGATAACCGGGCTGTAGCCACGCTTTTTCGCCTCTTCGGCCATGGCCATGGCTGCAGGTGTCTTTCCAGCGCCGCCCACCGTGATATTGCCCAAGCTGATGACCTTGTGCGGCAGCCGTTTCGAATGATTTGATACATAGCCCTTATTCATACGGTAGCCGGTATAGTAGATAAACTCTAAGGGTGTCACAGGTAGCGCTCCAGTATTTCCATTGCCCGTCCGGTGGCTCCCGCATTCTTGTCGTAGAGTTCCCGCGCGCGCCTGCCCATGGCCGCCCTTTTGTCCGGTGAAGACAGGAGGTCCATAAGTGATGAACCGAGGGAAGCGGCCTCGACCCGGAGCGCTCCTCCCTTGAGATAAAAATTGTCGATAAAGGGGAAGTTCTCCATATGCGGACCGCAGACAATGGCCTTTGCCCAATAGGCGGGCTCAAGAGGGTTCTGTCCGCCGTGTTCGATAAAGCTGCCGCCGAGCACCGCGATGTCCGCAGCGCCGTATACCGTGGAGAGTTCGCCCATTACGTCAAGGAGGACGACGAGCCCTCTCTGTTTTGCTTCCTCGCTCTCTTTCCTTTCGGACCGTTTCATATACGCCAGGCCTTTTTTCTTTATCAGGTCTTCCACCTCTTTAAACCTTTCCGGATGCCGCGGCGCTATGATGAGACTTGCCTCAGGGAACTCCTGCGCAATATTGCTGAAAGCATCGAGGACCAGTTCCTCCTCTGTCCTGTGGGTGCTTCCCGCAATTATGACAGGCCCTGTGAGAATCCGTGTCCACTCAGGAACAGCGGATGAGGGGCGCGTGTCGAATTTGAAGTTGCCCGTCACCCTTACTTTTCCAGTATCCGCTCCCATTCCCCTGATCCGCTCCGCATAGAGGTCGTCCTGCATGCAAAAGAGAGTTACGTCTCCAAGCATGTTCCTGATGAAGGGCCGTATTTTTTTATAGCCGTCCAATGATTTTCCGGAGATCCGCCCGTTCATGAGCAGCACCGGGACCCCGCAGCCGCTCACTATCTCCACCATATTCGGCCAGAGTTCCGTCTCCATGATGACAAGGACGGACGGGCGGATATGACGCACCGCACTCTTGAGTGCAGAGGGGAGGTCGAAGGGAACGTATAGGATTTCGGCATACTCTCCCACCCTTTCCCGCGCCACCTCCTGTCCGGTGTCGGTCACGGTGGACAGAACAATCCTCAGGGCCGGATGGGCCTCTTTGAGTTTCTTAATGAGGGGGACTGCCGCGATGGACTCGCCCACGGAGACGGCATGTATCCAGATTGTTTTGTTATGTGAAGGAGTGTCAGCGCGATGCCGGTAGGAGCCGAGTCGCTCACGCAGCCAGCGTTTACGCGTCTCTTGCGGCCTTTTCAGGTATTGGTAAGGCAGCAGGACCGTGAGGACCGCGCCGTACAGAAGGGTATATACCAGCGCTGCTATCCGCATTACAGGACCCTGAAGATCATCCCTGCGCTCCCATTTCCTCGAGTATCTCAGCCACCCTGAGCGACGCACTCTTGTCCCGGAACAGGTCCCTGACCAGTGCAAGCTGGCGTATCATTTCTTCCCTGTAAGAAGCCTCTTCCATAAGCCTCGCAATTTCAGCCATGATATTTTTTCCGCTGGCAGCCCCCTGCAGCAATTCCCTGACGCGGAGGGCCGTGCAGCCCTTCACGGATTTATCTAAAAGGATATTCACCAGCGAGATGTATTTTACTTTGACAATAAGTTTCCCGAGTAAAAAGGTGATGGGTGAAAGACGATAGATGACCACCAGGGGCACGCCTGCAAGCGCTGCCTGCAGGGTGGAAGTGCCCGAGGCAATGATAGCGTAATCGGCCGCTAGCAGGGTCTTCACCGAATTATCACTAAAACGCAGCGCGCCGGCAGAAGCAGTTCCAAGTCTCTCTCTCAGTGCTGCCAGCACATCCGGCTCCAGGTTGGGGGCCACAGGCACCGTCAACTGGCAGCCCGGATACTTCAGCGTTATCCCTGATACCGCTTCCGCGAGGGAGGGGAGGAGCATTTGCACCTCATGCCTCCTGCTCCCCGGCATGACTGCAAGCACGGGCCTGCTGCTGTCCAGCCCCAGTTCCTTCCTGAAGTGCGCTTTCAGTTGCGCACTCCCCAGGTCCTGCATGCCAAACCCCGCGGCCTGAACAATGTCCCTTATTTCGTCCATAACAGGATGGCCCACAAACTCGCAGGGGATGCCGGCCTTCATATAGATATCTTCCTCAAAGGGCAATATCACAGCCATCTTGTCTACCACACGGCCTATGACCCTGACGCGTCCTTTGCGCCAGGCCCAGACCTGGGGGCTTACGAAATAAAGGACTTTGATGCCGGCGCTTTTCGCTTTTTTCGCAACACGAATATTGAAATCCGGATAATCGATTGTGACGAGCACCTGTGGGTTGAAGGAAGATAGGGTTTCAACGACAGTGTGGTATGTCCTCTTTATTTCACGGTACGCCCGCACCGCCTCCACTGCTCCAAAAGCGCTGGCAATGCGCGCAATAAGCCGCACTCCCGCGGCCTGCATCCTGTCCCCCCCCACACCCTCAAGAGCGATGCCGGGATTGCGTTCCCTCAGGGCCCCGGCGAGAAAAGATCCGTACAGTTCGCCGGAACTCTCGCCGGAAATGATCATTACCCTTTCAAGCATCGGTGGATGGCATCCGACGTAAGGCGGATATCCTCTTCATCCAGCTCAGGATAGATAGGCAGTGAGAGCACCTCATCAGCCGCCTTTTCGGCAACCGGGAAATCGCCCTTCGTATGCCCCATGAAGGCCATGGCCTCCTGCAGATGGAGCGGGATGGGATAGTAGACGACAGAGGGTATGCCGCTTTCCTTCAACTGCTGCTGGAGAGTGCCCCTCTTCGGACTCCTGATGGTGTACTGGTGAAACACATGGTAGGCGCCCTCTTTCTCGTGGGGACATGCCACCGCATCGGAGAGCAGGCTGCAGTACAGGGCGGCCTTCTCCCGCCTCTTTTTGTTATATTCGTCGATCCTCTTGAACTTAACGAGAAGGATGACGGCCTGCATCTCGTCGAGCCTGCTGTTGTACCCCACGCATTGGTGCCGGTAGCCGCCCGCGGAGCCGTGGTTCCTCAGCTTCTTTATTTCAGCGGCAATGGTCTTGTCGTTGAGAACTATCATTCCCGCGTCGCCGTAGGCGCCGAGGTTTTTGCTGGGATAGAAGCTGAAACAGCCGGCATCGCCGAAGCTCCCGGTCTTCCTGCCGTGCAGTGAGGCCCCGAAGGACTGGGCACAGTCCTCCACCACTTTGAGGTTGTGGCGGGAGGCAATGCTCATGATGCTCTGCATGTCCGCGGGATGGCCGAATATGTGTACCGGAAGGATGGCCTTCGTCTTGTTCGTGACCTTCTGCTCGATAAGGGACACATCGATATTGTACGTTTCGGGTTCGATGTCCACAAATACGGGTTTCGCACCGACATACAGGATGGCCTCGGCAGTGGCGAAAAAAGTAAAGGGCGTGGTTATCACCTCGTCTCCCTCTTTGATACCGAGGGCCCGGAGGGACAGATGAAGGGCGTCCGTACCCGACGCAACACCAATGGCCTCCTTCACGCCGTGATATTTCCTGATACCTTCCTCCAGTTCCATCACCTTCCTGCCGAGTACGTACTGGGAACTTTCCAGGACTTCGTTAAGCATGTAAAGGACCTCTTCCTTGATGTCCAGGTATTGTCTTTTCAGATCAAGCATCGGTTTCATAATGCTGCACCACCATTAATCATATTTTATGGCCTTTCACGGAATTTCCTGTTCTGCATTTTTATCGTCTCCCCTATCTGCAAGGCCAGCTTAAGCGCATTCCTCCCCTGGAGCGCGCATACCCGCGGTTTAGTCCCGCTGCCGATACAACGCGCAAAATCCTCCAGTTCCTCTTTCAGGGGCTCTTTCTTTTCCACGGGAAGGGCTTCTCGGACAACGGCGCCACCCTGCCGGCTGAAACGCGCAAGCTCCATGTTCTGGTAATCCACAAAAAGGTAGGAGTCCTCCTGGTATATCTTTAATGTCCTTGCCTTGATCTGTGAGTGCCTGCTGGCCGAGACCAGGGCTTGAATGCCGCCGTCGAATTCTAGCCAGGCCTTTGCCATATCGATGGTCTCTGTCATGACATTAAAACCAGTTGCCCTTACTTCCACCGGTAAAGACGGTATGCCGTCAATAGTCTTCTTTTGCGCCGCATGGCTGATCAGGGAGAGGATTATATCAAGGTCGTGGATCATGAGGTCCAGGGGGATATCCACATCGATTCCCCTGCCTAAAAAGGGCGAAAGGCGTGAAGCCTCGAAGAAACGGGGCTCGCCTATAAGCGGGTAAAGCGCCGCAACCGCGGGGTTGAACCTTTCAAGATGGCCTACCTGGACCATGACCCCGGCTTTGTCCGCTGCGGCGATAAGGGCATCGGCTTCCTCTATGGTCGCTGTGATGGGCTTCTCGATGAGGACATTCTTTCCGGCCAGTATGCAGCCCAATGCCACGTCATAATGCAAGGTTGTCGGCGTGACAATACTGAAAGCATCCACTGCGTCAAGGGCGTCCCGGTAATCCGTAAAAGCGGCGCAGCCGTATTTCCGGGCAATCTCGGAGGCCCTTTGCCCGTCCGGGTCCACCACGGCGGCAAGCTTTACCCCTTGCAGTTCGGAAAAAATACGGGCATGATGCTGCCCGAGATAACCGACACCTATGACTCCCGCCCTCAACATTCCTTATGCTCCTTTAACTCAGATGCACTCCTTGAGGGCTTCTGCTTCGCGCCGCCGGTTGCGGCACGGAATCTCTCCAGGACCAGTTCGCGCGCCTTTGAGGCCCCCTTAGCGCGGAGGGTCAGGAGGACTTCCGGAGAACCTGCCTCTATCAGAAAACGCTCCCGCGCCTTTTTGTCCGGGATGTTCCGGAGGGACTTTGCGCGCAGACTTCTTAAAAAAACGAGGAAGCCGCCTATGTCGGGGCCGTACAGCGTTTCTATTTCCTTTCGTATGGAGCGTGCCAGTGCAGGGCTTGAGCCCGACGTCGAAACAGCCACCGACAAGGCCCCCCTGCTGATTACGGCAGGCACGATAAAGTTAGCCAGTTCCGGAGTGTCCACCACATTAACAAGACAGGGGGCCCCGGCAGCGATCTCCCGGTTCGTTTCCTCATCCGAGGTCGCTGCGATGACTAAAAGGGCGTCTTTCATATCTCCTTTTCTGAATGCCCTGGGCTTGTGTATCAGCGCCCCCTCCTGTTTCAGTTTTCCGAGGGTTTGCGTCAGCGCAGGGCTGATTAGAGTGATCCGGGCCCCTGAACGCAGCAGCGAGAGGACCTTTCTTTCGGCCACGGCGCCGCCTCCAACCACAACACACCGTGCTCCCTGCAGGTTTAAAAAAGCGGGATAATAACGCGGAGACACAACTAAGCCGTATCTCTGAAGAGCGCAGCGATCTTCAGAATGCCCCTTTTCTTGCTTCCACAGCAGACTTGCCGGAGGGATATTTTTCAACCAACGTCTTAAACGCCTCTTTTGCCTTATCGTCCATTTTAAGAGCTTTGTAGGATTTACCCAGCAGCAGCAGTACCTCATCGCCGCTCTTGTAATCGGGGAACTGTTTCAGCAGGCCCTCGAACCGGTGGGCCGCAGCGCTGTATGATCCTTTCTTGTAATAAAACTGCCCTACCATGAACTCGCCGTCGGCTATGGTGGTACTGCATTTCTCAATCCTAAGCCCGATGATCTCCTTATAAGGGTTCCTCGGGTAGAGGTCCTTCAGGCGGGTGAATTCCTGCAAAGCCTTTTTTGCCGCACCGGAGCCCCTGTCCGGAGCTTCAATCTGTGAAAAATAGGCCATGGCTATCTGGTACTGCGCATAGGAAGCATGCTGGTTATCGGGGTAGAGGTCGAGGAACTTCCTATACTCCTCGATGCCCGGATCGTAGTCGCCGTCCTTGATATACGAATCCGCAATCCTGAGTTGCCCAAGGGGAGCGTACTTCTTGGAGGTGTCCCTGTTCTTCACCTCAAGCAGGATCTTTCTCGCTTCCTCGTAGTCCTTGTCGGCAACAAGCTTGTCCGCCTTTGCCAGGAATTTCTCTGCGTCAAAGGGCTCATCATTCTTCAGCCCCTTGTCCCCCCCGCATCCTGACAAAAGGACCAGTGCTGCTAATATGACCGCAATTGCCATGCCCCTGATTGTTCCCATAGAGAGTATTAAAACCTTTAATAATCTGTTTAGTCAAGGGTTTTGACTTATAGATAACCTATATTTTAAACTGTTTAGACAGTAAAAGAATTGAAGGGTGTTTCCCCTGCCACAATTATTCATGTCGGAGGATAGTTAACATAAATGACGGCTCTCTATAATAAAGCAATTACATTGTTTCTGCTCTCCTCCTGTCTCTTGCTGGTCCCGGCGCAGCAGGCCCTCTCTATAACCGAAGGAGAGAAACCGGCACACTCCAGCGAGGGCTCTTCGGCAGCCAATAACCGTCTCAGCGAACTGAAGGATGAAACGCTGTCCTACTTTATTCACGTTTCGGGAATGATTACCTCTGTGGAAGGGAACACTGTAAAGATCGACGCCGGCGCCTCCAGGGGGGTAAAATCCGGCATGCGCCTCCAGGCGTTCAGGGAGGGAGTGAATTTTATCCATCCGGTCACCAAGGAGCCGCTGGGCAGGATCGAAACTCCCCTTGGTATCCTGGAAGTCACCTCTGTGTCCGAAAACAGCGCTTCAGGGCTGATTATTGCCGGGGAAAGCCGGGATTATGCGGGCGCACGGATAAAACTCCCGGGCACAAAAGTAAAGCTGCTCTTCAGCCAGGGCAATGTGGACTGGGTCCTGGGCGATATCTATTATCAGTCGCTCAAAGAGAGTGGTCGTTTCGAGATGATGGATACGGGGCTGGACAACGGTGATACCTCAAAAATACTTGCGGAAGCGCGGTCACGGGGCTCCGAGGCCGCTTTAGTGCTGAGTTCAGAGGAAAAGGCCGGCAAGGTCTCCCTTGTCCAGAAGCTCTTCTGGGTAAACGACGCTCGGCAGTTTTCGGAGAAGGCGGTCCCCGTGGAGGCCCTTCGCATAAACGAGATGAAGTTCAAGGCGGGCCTTTTCGGACCCAGGTCTGAAGAAGCGCTGCTTTCCTTCCACCTGCCCTTCCGCGCACGACATATTGTCGTGGGTGACTTCGACGGCAGTGGAAACCCCTCCATAATCCTTGCCGCGGACGACAGGCTCAGGCTGTACAAGCCCGGGGTCGACCTCAAAGTGCTGGAGGAGTTGAAGCTCCCGGCTACGGACGAAATCCTCCGGCTTGACACGGCATACAGCAATAAAAACAAAAGGGACACGGTATTAATAACCGCCATTCAGGGCAGAGAGGTTACTTCGTATATTTACGAGGTGCAAAGCGGGATTTTAGTGCAGGTCTGGAAGGCAAAAGGCCTCTTCATCAGGAAATTGGGGGCGGGAAACATTGCAGCCCAGGAGTACAGCAGGAATGACGGGTATTCGGGGAGAGTCTACACCCTGGTCCCTGCGGACGGCGCTTACAAGAAGGGGGAAGACCTGAAATTGCCCCTGAATATAAATATCTATGACTTCCAGTTCGTCACCTCACCCGACGGCAAGCAGGGCATCCTGGCATGGGACGACAGAGGCTATCTTAACCTGTACAACGACAAGGGCATCCGCCTGTGGATGAGCAAGGAGGATTTCGGGGGCTTCTCCACCGCCTTCAAGCGGGAAGCCCCCACCGTTATGGTGGACAGTGGCGCCTGGTCGGTAAAAGACAGGCTCGTTTTCAGGAGAAGCGAGGTCCTCGTGCCGAAACGCAAACCGCTGGTCGGCATGGCACGGGGTCTGGGATACAAGGATTCGGAAATCAGGAGCCTGTGGTGGAACGGCATAGGCGTGGAAGAGAAAAGTTTCATCGAGAAAGTGGGGGGTGAACTCCTCGATTTCGAGGTGACAGGCGACAAAATCATTGTGCTTTCGAAAGTCCCCTTTTACACGAAAGCCACCAATATTTTTAAAGGGGAGAGCCCTTTCGGCGTAATGCTCTATTTCTTTTCGCTGAAAGGCAGATAGCGGTCAGGTAACAGGGGGGTTGTTTTGGACCACAAGAAAATACCCAGGCACATAGGTATTATCATGGACGGTAACGGCCGATGGGCCGAGATGCGCGGGCTCCCGCGTTTCGAGGGCCATAAAAGGGGCGTTGAACGGGTCCGGGAAATCCTCGAGGCAGTGATGGGTATGGGGGTGGAAGCGCTTTCCCTCTACGCCTTCTCCATAGAAAACTGGATGCGGCCCGAAGAGGAGGTTTCCGTCATCATGTCCCTTTTGGAGAGTACCCTCCAGAAAGAGTTTTTAACTTTCATGAAAGAAGGTATCCGTTTCCGGGTAATCGGCAACAGGGAGAGGCTTCCTGAAAACGTACGTATGCTCATCGAGACGGCGGAAAATGAAACGGCCTCCAACACTAAGCTCACCTTCCAGTGCGCCCTCAGCTATGGCGGACGTGACGAGATCATCAGGGCGCTGAGAAAGGCCGTTCACCGGAAAGCGGCTGAAGAAGAAATAACCGAAGACTATATTGCAGGGCTGCTGGACACGGCCGGGGTCCCCGATCCCGACCTTATCATCAGGACCAGCGGGGAGAAGAGGCTGAGCAATTTCCTGCTCTGGCAGGCCGCATACGCTGAATTCTATTTTACCGGCACCATGTGGCCCGACTTCAACAAGGAAGAGTTACTGGAAGCCATCCATGAGTACCAGACACGGGACAGGCGTTTCGGCAGGATAGACACAAGCCGCGAATCCCCGGAGGAAGACCCCTCCGGAATGCGCAGCGGGTGGAACGACTAAATGCAGTGGAAACGCCTTGTCGTCGCCGCCGTCGTCTTGCCCCTGCTCTATCTTTATATAACGAGACTCTCGCCTCTATTTTTTCTAATACTCCTCTCCCTGGGGGCCGTGGTTGCGCAGGCTGAATTTTATGCCATGTATAAGGTGAAGAGGAACATTCTTTTCACCGGGCTATTTTGCGGGCTACTGGTCCTGGCCGGAGTCCCCCTTTACGGCCTGTATGCCCCCGGCCTCATGCTTCCCTACGTATACCCCGCTGTCTTAATGTTTTCCTTCATGCTCATTACCGTTATGCGGCTCTTTTGGGTTAAAGACCCGGCCGCTTCCCTGGCGGACATCGCCCCGGTGATTGCCGGCCTCCTCTACATTCCGCTCCTGCTGCTGCCGCAGTGGCAACTGAGGATGGAAGGTCCCGAATGGATACTCTACCTGTACGGGTGTGTATGGGCTGCGGACAGTGTGGCCCTCTACGTGGGGAAAGGTATGGGCAGGAGAAAATTGTATAAAGAGGTGAGCCCCAACAAAACAGTGGAAGGCGCCTTCGGCTCGGTCATCGGCGGCGCCCTCTCTTCAGTGCTGCTGGGCGCCCTGCTGCTCAAAGGCCCTTCAGCTCCCGTCCTCCTCCTCATGGGCGGCGTTATCGGCGCCGTGACCATTGTGGGGGACCTGGTGGAATCCATGTTCAAGCGTGATGCGGGGGTAAAGGACTCCGGCACGCTTTTCCCCGGACACGGCGGGGTCCTCGACAAGATCGACGGCGTCCTTTTTGCCGGGCCCGTCCTCCTCCTCATGAAACTGGGCTTATGAAAAATATCGTCATTCTCGGCTCGACCGGTTCCATAGGAACGAACGCCCTGAAGGTGATCGCGCAGTTCCCTTCCCTGTTCAGGGTTGCGGGGTTGACGGCGGGCTCCAATGTCTCCCTGCTGGCCGAGCAGATAAGGCTTTTCCGTCCCTGGAGCGTCGCCGTATCCGGTGAAAATGCTTACCGGCAATTGAAAGAACTCTGCACAGGCGCGGATGCCCCGGAAATCCTGTACGGGGTCGGGGGCATTAGCAGCGTAGCCGCCATGGAAGGCGCCGATATCGTCATTTCTTCCATTATGGGGGCCGCCGGGCTCCTGCCCACTTTCGCCGCCATCAGCGCCGGACGGACCGTGGCTCTCGCCAACAAGGAAACCATCGTCATGGCCGGCGCCCTGGCCATGGCTGAAGCGCAGCGCAGCGGCGCAATCCTGTTGCCGGTGGACAGTGAACACAGTGCTCTCTTTCAGTGCATGAGGGGATACGAAAAGAACACCATACGGAAAATCATCCTGACCGCTTCCGGCGGCCCCTTCATCGGCAAGACAAGGGAAGAACTGGAGCATGCAACTCCGGAGAGCGCCCTCAAACACCCCAACTGGAGCATGGGGAGGAAAATATCCGTAGATTCCGCTACGCTCATGAACAAGGGGCTGGAGGTCATCGAAGCCCATTATCTTTTCGATTTTCCGCCTGAGAAGATAGGAGTGCTCGTTCACCCCCAGAGCATTATACATTCACTCGTGGAATTTCTGGACGGCAGCTGCCTCGCGCAGCTTTCGCGGCCCGACATGAGGGGCCCCATCGCCTATGCCCTCTCCTTCCCGGAGAGACTTGACGCCGTAATGGAACCTCTCGATTGGCAGATGCTTTCCGGTCTTACTTTCAGGAACCCTGATACGGAGGCGTTCCCATGCCTCTGCCTGGCATACGACGCCATAGCGGCCGGGGGGACAATGCCGGCTGTGCTGAACGCGGCCAATGAAGTTGCGGTGGACGCCTTCCTGGGAGGTATTATCGGTTTCAACAGGATACCTGCTATAATTAAGAAAGTCATGGGGTCCCACACTGTACAGCCTGCCGGCTCGGTCCGGGTCATTCTGGAAGCTGATGCCTGGGCCAGGGAAGCGGCCCGCAAGGAGTTATCTGCATGAGCATACTTTCGGCGTTGCTGCTATTCGGTTTTCTGGTTTTCGTCCACGAACTCGGCCACTTTATCCTGGCCAAAATGAGCGGGGTCAAGGTCCTTAAGTTCTCCCTGGGCTTCGGCCCCAAAGTGGTCGGCAGAAAGATTGGAGATACCGAGTACCTGCTGTCGGCCATCCCTCTGGGCGGATACGTAAAGATGCTCGGACAGGAAGACGTGGGCGAGGCCGATGAGGAGGCGGAGGCCTCCGACGAGGGACGCTCTTACCGCAACAAGCCCGTGCTTAAGCGCGCCCTCATTATTTTTTCCGGTCCTCTCTTCAACCTTATCACCGCGGCGGTCATTTTCTTTTTTGTCTTCCTCTGGGGAATTCCCACACTCCTGCCGACTGTGGGAGAGATCATGCCGGGCACCCCCGCTGAAAAGGCGCAGCTCTCCAAAGGGGACAGGGTGGTGCGGATAAACGGCGCACCTATCGCCCAGTGGGAAGATATGACGAAAATTATTTATGTGAGCGCGAATAAAACTCTCACCCTGAAGGTGGACAGGAAAGGGGAAGTGATCACGCTGTCCATCACCCCTGAAAGCAAAAAAATAAAAGACCTTTTCGGAGAAGACAAGGAAGTGGGTCTCATCGGCGTGAGGCCTTCCGGAGAGACCTTTGTTGTCAAGGAAAATCTCCCTGGGGCCGCGAAGAGCGCGGTACTGAAAACCTGGGAAATATCCGCACTGACGATGACTGGCATTGTAAAGCTTTTTCAGAGAGTGGTCCCCGCCGACACTATCGGCGGTCCCATCCTGATCTTCCAGCTCGCGGAGAAACAGGCCAACGCAGGACTCATGAGTTTCTTCGTTTTCGCCGCGGTCATCAGCATTAACCTGGGCATATTGAACCTCCTGCCCGTCCCCGTACTTGACGGAGGACACCTCCTTTTTCTCGGCATTGAGGCCATACGGAAAAAACCCCTGGGCGAAAAATCCGTCATGATCGCCCAGCGCATCGGGCTCTCGCTTTTGCTGCTGCTCATGGCCTTTGCCATGTACAATGACATTTTCAGACTCTTCAGCGGGAAACCCCTGCCGTAATGAGACCCGCGACCCTTAAACATCTGCGCTCCGCCGGGGGCGTCATTTTCAGGAATACGGGAGATACCTGCGAGGTTGCCCTCATTGCCACAAAAGGCAAATCAGCCTGGACCCTTCCCAAGGGGATCATCGATAAGGGGGAAGAGCCTGAGACCACTGCTGTCAGGGAGATAAAGGAAGAGACGGGCCTCACCGGCAGGATCATGGAGACCCTCGGCGAGAAATCATACTGGTTCTACCTTAAAGATGAAAACACGAAATACAGGAAGACCGTCACGTACTTCCTTTTGGAATACGCCGGCGGCGACATCCAGAGCACCTGCCCCGAGGTGGACGAAGCCGCATGGGTCCCCCTCAGCAGGGCGGTGCAGCAGTTGTCTTACAGGAGCGACCGGGAAATTCTGCAAAAAGTCATTGAGGGGCTGAAGCATGGGCACGATTCTGTCGTGGAGTGAGTGCAGGGAAGCAGTTGATGACCTCAAAGCTGAAGGGAAAAGGATTGTCTTTACCAACGGCTGTTTCGATATTCTCCATACAGGGCATGTCCGTTACCTGCGCGCGGCAAAAAAACCGGGGGACATTCTCGTCATCGGCCTCAATGCCGATGCCTCGGTGAGCAGGCTCAAGCCGGGCAGGCCGATTAACCCCGAGGCCGAGCGCGCGGAAGTCCTCGCGTCCCTTGCGGTAGTGGATTATGTGACCCTGTTCAGTGAAGATACCCCCTATGAACTGATAAAATACCTCGGTCCCGATGTCCTTGTGAAGGGCGGCGACTGGAAGAGGGAGGACATTGTGGGCTCCGATATCGTGCCGGAGGTGCAGAGCCTGCCCTATGTTGAGGGCAGTTCCACAACGGAGATCATACAGAGAATTATCCGGAATGCAGGGAACTGATTCCAGAGCCTGTGCAGGGCGCGGTATGTGCGCTCACTATATTTTTCCAGGAGGTTTTCAAATGCTAAGACGTCGTGTTCTTTTTTCTCTGGTCCTCACCGTTCTTCTTTCCGCCGGTTTTGTTTTCGGAGATGCAAACAAGGGAGAGGAGGCCTTTACAAAACTCATGGACGGCAACAGGAGGTTTGTGACAGGAAGCCCGGCCCCAAAGGATGTTGGAACTACACGGAGACAGGAACTGCTTGCAGGCCAGCATCCGTCGGCCATCATCTTGGCATGCTCCGATTCACGGGTAGCTCCCGAGATCGTTTTTGATCAGGGCCTGGGGGACGTATTTGTCATAAGGGTTGCGGGCAATGTGCTGGACCCTGTTGCCCTGGGCAGCATCGAGTATGCGGCCGAGCACCTCCATACTCCGCTTCTGATCCTTCTCGGACACGACAAATGCGGCGCGGTGACGGCTGCCATAGAGTCGAAGGGCAAAGTTGAAGGGAATATAGAGTCCATTGTAAAAAGGATCCTGCCTGCGGTAAGAAAAGCGGTTGCCGAGGGTGGTGACAAAGAAGAGGTGCTCAATAACGCCATAAAAGAAAACGTATTGCGCTCGCACAACTACCTGCTCAGGAAGAGTCCCATACTGTCCCAATTGGTACAGGCGGGCAGATTGAAGGTGGTGACCGCCGTCTATCATCTCGGCAGCGGCGAAGTGGAGATAGTGGATGCCACCAAGGCTTCAGACAAGGACAAAGAAAAGGAAAAGGACAAAGAGAAAAATAAAAACGTCAAACATGCTCACTAATTTTACTTTCGAAGGGGACATTCGAAGGGGGCGCAGCTTGAAGTTGCAACCTGTTTGTTCTATACTCATATAAAATTTAAAGGACGGCTGAAACCATGGATTATTCTATCAAGGTCGGCGGCGAAGCAGGGCAGGGAATACAGACCATAGGCGATACCCTTTCGCGTGTCTTCTCCCGAAGCGGATACCACGTTTTCACCACCCAGGATTACGATTCCCGCATAAGGGGCGGCCACAATTATTACCAGATACGCTTCTCCGAAAACCCGGTGCTGGCGCCACGGGACATCATAGACATTATTGTCGCCCTCGATAACCAAAGCATTGTTCTCCACGAGAATGAACTCTCGCGGGGCGGCCTTATAATCTATGATTCTTCCACTTTGAAGAAGAGCTATGAAAAATCGAATTTTCTCGATATCCCATTCGTGACGCTTGCCGTTGAGCACGGTGGAAGTAAAATAATGGAAAACACCGTAGCGGTCGGCGCTGTACTGGGAATGCTCGGCATGGACCTCGAAATCCTCAAAGGCATCATGAAGGAGGTTTTTCACAAAAAGGGCGAAGCTGTCATACAGTCCAACATCAACTCCGCCATGGCAGGATACGATTTTGCCCTCAAGAATTGCCCTTCCTGCTCCTTCAGTGTAGCTCCAGTGGGAAAGGCAAAGATGCTTATAGGCGGCACTGAGGCCCTCGGGTTCGGCGTCGTAGCCTCGGGCTGTAAATTCTATTCAGCTTATCCAATGACCCCCTCCACGGGCATTATGACCTATGTGACAGACAAGGCCAAAGAATACGGTATTGTGGTGGAGCAGGCGGAGGACGAGATATCGGCCATCAATATGGCTCTGGGAGCTTCTTATGCCGGTGTGCGCGCCATGACCGGCACCTCGGGCGGGGGCTTTGCACTTATGGTTGAAGGGATATCGCTTTCCGGGATGCTCGAAATGCCGGTGGTCATCGCCCTCGGGCAGAGGCCGGGCCCTGCAACCGGTCTTCCAACCAGGACGGAGCAGGGAGACCTTTTCTTTGCGCTCCATGCAGGGCACGGCGAATTCCCGAAAGTGCTGCTTGCGCCAGGCACGCCCGAGCAGGCCTTTTTCCTTACTAACAAGGCCTTTGACCTCGCGGAGAAGTACCAGATACCGGTGATCATTCTCACCGACACGTATCTTGCCGATACACAGTGGACCTTCGACGGGTTCGACCTGGGGGCGCTGAAATATAAAGATTACCGTTTGAGAGGCGAGACCTTTTCAAAACTGCCGGACTATAAAAGATTCGCCTATACCGATACGGGCATTTCGCCGCTGGCGGTGCCCGGGGATGCGAAGCATGTGGTGGTGGTGGACAGCGACGAGCACGATGAAGAGGGCCATATCGACGAAACGGCCGAAACGAGAGTAAGAATGACGGACAAGCGCCTGTTTAAAAAGCTCCCTCTCATTACTCAGGAGATCGCGCCGCCTGTGCTGTATGGCAGCCCGGACCCTGAAACCGTGGTGGTCTGCTGGGGCTCACTGTACGGCGTGGTGAAAGAGGCGGTGAATGTGCTGTTAAAGGACAAAAAGATCGCCATGCTCCATTTTAGCGAGATCTATCCCCTGCCGCTCTCCGACAAATTCGATTACATGAAACTCCTGCGCAACGCAAAACATGCCATCTGCGCGGAACTGAACGCCACCGGCCAGTTCGCACGGCTGGTGAGGGCGGAAACAGGTTTCGAATTCAACAAGCGGATCAACAGGTATGACGGCAGGGCGTTCAGCATAGAAAAAATGATAGGAGAGATCAATGCCCACATTGGATGATTACAAAGGGCGCACCCCCGCGTGGTGCCCAGGCTGCGGCAATTTCCCCATTCTAAAGACCTTTAAAGACGCCATGCTGGAGCTGGGTCTTGAGCCCCATCAGTTCACTATCGTCTCCGGGATAGGCCAGGCGGGGAAGTTCCCCCACTACCTGCGCTGCAATACCTTCAACGGGCTGCACGGCAGAACGCTACCTGTTGCCACGGCCATAAGGCTTGCTAACCATGAGATGCCGGTCATCGCGGTTGCCGGTGACGGCGACTGCTACGGAGAGGGCGGCAATCACTTAAGCCATGCCATAAGAAGGAATATCAGCGTGAAACTCTTTGTGCATGACAACCAGATCTACGGGCTCACCAAGGGCCAGGCCTCTCCCACCAGCATGGAGGGCATGGTGACAAAGAACCAGCCTTTTGGAGTGCTCTCCGAACCGCTCAACCCCGTGGCGCTGGCCATAGCCCTGGATTGCGGGTTTGTGGCGCGGAGTTTCGCGGCAGACGCGGAGCACCTCAAAAGCATGGTCAAAGAAGCGATGAATCATAAGGGGTTCAGTCTTGTAGACATCCTCCAACCCTGCGTGACCTTCAACAAGATCAACACCTTTCAGTGGTATAAGGAGCGGGTGTACCATATTGAGCCGGAATATAACCCCGAGGACAGAACGGCGGCTTTCAAACGGGCGCTTGAGTGGGGAGACCGAATTCCCCTAGGGGTCCTGTACCGCAATAACAGGCCCAGTCTCGAAGAAAGAGTTCCCATCATCAAGGATTTGCCGCTCGTAAAGCAGCCCTTCGACAGGAAGAAGACGGAAAGTACTCTCAGGGAATTCTATTAATCATTTTCATGCCGAGGATACGAGAGACATTGCCCGGTAAGGATAAGCTCGAAAAACTGGCACGGCTTATACGCTACTTTATTTTAGTGTCCACCACTGAGGCAGGCTCCGGTCATCCCACCTCCTCCCTTTCCGCAACTGATTTAATGACAGTCCTTTTATTCGGCGGTTTTTTCCGCTTTGACGCGGACAATCCCCTTCATCCCAATAATGACCGTCTCATCTTCTCAAAGGGCCACGCCTCCCCGCTCCTGTATGCTCTCTGGGCTGCTGCAGGAAAGGTGACGGAACGGGAGCTCTACGGCCTGAGGAAATTCGGAAGTCTCTTAGAGGGACATCCCATGCCCGCATTCCCATACGCAGAGGCTGCCACCGGGTCGCTGGGGCAGGGCCTCTCCATCGGCCTCGGCATGGCATTGAATGCAAAATATACCGACAGGCTTCCGTACAGGACATATGTGCTTCTCGGGGACAGTGAGATGGCCGAGGGGGCGCAGTGGGAGGCCATGCAGCTGGCCGTCCATTATGGTCTGGACAACCTCATCGGCATTGTCGATGTCAACCGTCTCGGGCAGCGGGGAGAGACCATGTACGGTCATGATATGGCCGCCTACGAGAAGCGGGTTGCTGCCTTCGGCTGGAGCACTGCCGTTATAGACGGCCATTCCCTTGATGAAATAACTGCTGCCTTTGAGTCGGCGTTTAAGAATGGGGCAGGCCCCTTCATGATCATCGCAAAGACGCTCAAGGGAAAGGGTGTGTCATTTATTGAGGACAGGGACAACTGGCATGGCAAAACCCTGAACACGCAAGAGCTTGCGCGGGCGCTGGAGGAACTCGGCCCTGTGGATACTTCGCTGAAGGGCGAGATTGCACCCCCTGCCGACCTCTTTCCCCAGGCGGCGCCTGCGCGGGAAGCGGAAAAAATGCAGTATCAAAGCAATGCTGCTGTTGCCACGCGCAGGGCATACGGCAACGCGCTGGCGAGACTCCTGCCGCGCTATCCTGATATGGTGGTCCTGGATGCTGAAGTGGGCAATTCAACCTATGCCGAAATTTTCAAAAAAAAATACCCTGACAGGTTCTTCGAGATGTTCGTCGCCGAGCAGAACATGGTGGGCGCGGCGCTGGGGCTTGCGCGACGCGGCAGGATACCTTTTGTCTCGACCTTCGCCGCCTTTTTCACCCGCGCTTTTGACCAGATACGCATGAGCCGGTACTCTGATGCCAATATCAAATTTGCAGGCTCCCACGCCGGTGTTTCCATAGGCGAGGACGGCCCCTCCCAGATGGGCCTCGAAGACATCGCCATGTTCAGGACACTGCCGGACAGTGTGGTTCTTTATCCTTCGGATGCCGTATCCACGGAAAAGCTGGTTGAGGAGGCGGCGCGGCATAAGGGCATCGTCTACCTGCGCACCACCAGGAAGGACACGCCCCTGATCTACACGGAGAGTGAGGAGTTCCCCATCGGCGGGTGCAAGGTACTAAAGAGAAGTGACCGTGATGTTTGCGCCGTTATTGCCGCAGGCATCACCCTTCATGAGGCCCTTTCCGCGTATGAGGAATTGCTGAAGGGGGACATATACATTAGGGTGATCGACCTCTACAGCGTCAAGCCCATTGATGGCAGCGTACTGAAGGATGCTGTCAAAGGCTGTGCGTCAGTGATGACCGTGGAAGACCATTATCCCGAAGGCGGCCTGGGTGAGGCGGTGAGAAGCGCGCTACAGGGCGAGACGATCCCCATTCGTTGCCTTGCCGTGCGGAAGATGCCCAGAAGCGGAAAGCCGGCGGAACTTCTCGACTACGAAGAGATTTCCGCAAAGGCCATTGTCAGGGCAGTGCGGCTTATGTGATAAGGGAGAATTCGCTAAATTTTCTTTCTCTTTATTTTGAAAAACTCTTTTTTATGGGTTCATCCGGCTGATGCGTATTTCCTGCAATTGAGATATCTGGCTTTGCTGGAAATCATAAAGAGTACAAATGGGAATAGTTCTAATGATATAATAAAAATGGAAACCATGCAAAACAAACGGGAGGGCCAATAATGAGCACTGTATACGATGCCGTAAAAGTAAAAGGCAAGCTTCTAAAATATATTAAAGAATTGCCTGAATCTGATGCCTTTCAGGTCTTGGACTTTATAGAATTTTTAGAGGTAAAGCGGCATAAACGCAAAAACGCACCTAAAAGCAATAAACTTGCTGTCCAAAAAGACCCTATTCTAAAAATGCTCGGCATGGCAAATGTTGCTCCTTTTTCAGATAAGATTGATCAGGAATTATACGGATAATGCGCCCGCATCTTGTAATTGATACATGGGGTTGGATTACTCTCTTGAACAAACAAGAACCACGTTACGAAACAGTCAAGGCATACTATACCGATGCCCGCAGCAAAGGAAAGACCATCTATACCACCGATTACATCCTTGATGAGACATTTACGCTTCTTTTCCGCCGTCTGCCTTTCCCGGTGGCGGGCAAAGCCGTGTCATTTATTGACGAAGCTGTTGCTGACGGCTATTTGCTGGTTGAATGGGTCACTCCTGAAAGATTCAAGACAGCGAAGGCCCTTCGCCTGCAGTATAAAGACAAGCCAAAAATCTCGTTCACTGATATAAGCACGATAGTAATAATGAAAGAGTTGTCAATGACGAATATTCTGACAGATGATGACCATTTTCTGCAGGCAGGCATGGGATTTAAAATTCTCAAATAGCGCGGATACTTTCCAGCCCGCCCGGTAAAACTCTTATCGTTGGCGTTCAAACCTTTATAAAAGACTTCGGCCCAAAGCAGCAATAAGCGAGTATTCACCTCTCATTCATTCATTCATTGCTCCCAAATGCAAGAATGCAAGGCCCGGCACTCTCGCCAATATCAAATTCGCCGGCTCCCATGCCGGGGTCTCTATAGGCAGGTGCAAGGCACTAAAGAGGAGTGACCGTGATGTATGCGCCGTTATTGCCGCGGGCATCACCCTTCATGAGGCCCTTTCCGCGTATGAGGAATTGCTGAAGGGGGACATATACATTAGGGTGATCGACCTCATTTTCTTTCTCTTTATTTTGGAAAACTCTTTTTTATGGGCTTCAATGAATTCCAGTTTCTTTACTCTCCGCATTTTTTTGACTTTACACTCCAGCTTTCGCGCCCCGGTACTGTTTATGCAGGAAACCACTACCGACAGTTCAAAGGGACTGAAGGCCCTGACGAACTTGCTGCCCCTGCCTTCGCTGTGGGCCTTCAGCCGGCCCTCAAGGTCGTTAGTAATACCGCAGTAGAGGCGGTCACCTTTACACTTAAGAATGTAGAGGGACCATCCTTTTTCTTTCATCCATTCACTCCTGTTGAACCGAACCCCCCGCCGCCCCTTGTTGTTGCAGCCAAATTGTCTTCGGCGACTTCGGTAAAAACCAGCTCGGGCAGAGCGCTTATCACGCCCTGGGCGATCCTGTCGCCTGCCTTGATGACCAGAGGGGTCCGCAGGGCCCTGATAAAAGAAACGATGAACGACCAGATGCCTTCATAATTCAGGGCAGGGCCGTGGTAGACAATGATGCCAATCTCTCCCCGGTAGTTACTGTCTATGGTGCCGGGGGAGTTTGCGATAAAGAGGCCGGTTTTCAGTGACAGCCCGCTTCTGGGCCTGACCTGGAGTTCGCATCCCCTGGGCAGTTCCACCTTCAGGCCGGTCCCAACAAGCTTTTTCTGAAAAGGATATATGAGCGCATCCTCGGCTGCTGCAAGGTCAAACCCCGCATCCCCGCTGTGCGCGAACTGCGGGATCCGGGCGGTGTTTTTCACTTTTGACCATTTAATTTCGAGCATTATATTACTCCACTATATTTATGATACAATATATCAGATTTTGGCGGCGGGGAGAACAGATGTCTGATGCAATGAACAGAAAGGCCGGTATATGATATCACCTAAGGACCTGCTTGGAATAATCGGGGGACAGGAAGGGGCGTTCCCTGACAAGACTGCTTCAGTACAGAACAATAAACTCACCGGCGACAGCCCGTTTGAAAAACTTCTTACCGCATCCTTCGAGCAGATACAAAATGAAGAAGCCTCCTTTCAGAAGAATTTCATCGGCTCGGTGCTGCCTGCACTAAATGTCTCACGTTCCATCGAACCCTCCGCGGATATGAAATTCAGGGAGGGTCTTGCCGCGGTGCTCAAGCATGAGGGGAGCGGACTTGTGCGAAGGGACGGTGGAAGGGAATCGTCGAAATACGGTATCCTGCAGACCACGGCGCGCGAATTCGGATATAAAGGCGACATAAGGAACATCACGAAAGAGGAAGCCGAGGGCATCTACCGCAAGATATGGGACAAATCCGGGGCCGAGTCGTTGCCGTACCCGCTGAGCCTGGTCCACTTCGATACGTATGTGAACAGTCCGGCTGCCGCCAAAAAGCTGCTCGCGAAATCCGGCGGGAACACCGAGACTTATTTGAAGATGAGGGCGCAGCGTTATCACCGCCTTGCAGAGCTGCGGCCCGAAAGGTTCGGCAAATATCTGAAGGGCTGGATGAACCGCATAGCAAGCCTCAAAAACATTACGACCGAATATCAGACGCTGAAGAACATCGCGAGCAGCGGGGCCGTTCCTCCGTCCAAAGGGCCTATAGTCTGAAATAATACGGGCAGCCCTGCCCATTCATGTATTGTCCCGGCGCAGCATCCGCTCCCCTTGTAATGACCGCTAAAGAGTGCTATGATTCCCATATATCTTCAGGGAGGTGCATATGTCGATATACGATGAAGTTGCGCGGGTTGCTCACGAGCTGTTCGAAAAAAGCGGTCGGATACACGGCCGCGATATGGAGAACTGGCTGGAAGCCGAACGTATCGTCCACGCTGGTGCTGCAAAGGTGAAAAATCCGGGGGCCGCAACCGCAAAGGAGAAAAAGACGCCGACAAAGGCACGAGCTGCGAAGACCGCTCCGAAAAAGGAAGGGGTAAAAAAAATCGCTGCAGGGAAAACGGCAACAGCGGCCAAGAAAAAAAAGACATAATAATCCATGCAGGAGGCCGGGCTTTACGAGAGGATCTCCGATGGAAAGGTAAAATGCCTCCTCTGTCCACACTACTGTTCCATATCCCCGGGAAAGCGGGGGATATGCGCGGTGAGGGAGAACAGGGAAGGGACTCTTTATTCCCTTGTTTACGGAAAAGTTGTCGCAAAACATGTTGACCCTGTAGAGAAAAAACCTTTCTTTCATTTCTATCCCGGCTCGCACTCTTATTCCATCTCCACCGCAGGCTGCAATTTCAGGTGCCTGCATTGCCAGAACTACGGCATATCCCAATACCCGAAGAAACACTCCGATATCCCGGGGGAAGATATGACCCCGGAACAGGTGGTCCTGGAGGCTGAGCGCGCCGGCTGCGCCAGTATTGCATATACGTACACCGAGCCCACAATATTTTTAGAATTCGCTTACGCCTGTGCGCGGCTCGCCCGGGCGAAGGGCATAAGGAATGTCTTTGTCAGCAATGGCTACACGAGCCCGGATGCGGCACGGCTCATCGCGCCCTGCCTCGACGCGAACAATATAGATCTCAAGGGCGATGATTCTTTCTATAAGAAGGTGGCGGGGGCGCGGCTGCAGCCCGTGCTTGATACCATTAAATTGATGAAGGACCTGGGAGTATGGGTCGAGGTGACCACCCTGATCATCCCCGGTCACAATGATTCCGAGGAGTTTCTTTCCTTTGCCGCAGGGTTTATCAACTCCGTGGACCCTGCGATCCCCTGGCATGTAAGCCGGTATTATCCTACCTATAAAATGCTCGACAGTCCCGCGACTCCACTGAGTACGCTGAAAAAAGCGAGAGAGATAGGGCTGAAAGCCGGTCTCAAGTATGTCTACGAGGGGAATGTGCCGGGAGAAGGCGGGGAAAATACCTGGTGTCCCTCATGCGGCGCCCTGCTGATAGAGAGGCTTGGTTTCACTATAGGGAACGTGCATATAAAGGACGCACAATGTACACGGTGCGGGACCACCATCGACGGCAGGGGGATGCCCTAAATGTCCGACGGCTGCAGGATGGAAAGAGACAGTCTGGGAGAGGTGCGGGTCCCCGAGGATGCTTACTGGGGCGCTCAATCCCAGCGGGCCATCGAGAACTTCGCTGTCAGCGGCCTGCGATTCCCCCCGGTCTTTATCCATTCACTCGCTTTGATTAAGTATGCCGCTGCCGTTACCAACAGGCAATTCGGACTGCTGCCTGAGAATCTGTCATCAGCCATAGAGCAGGCTTGCAGGGAGATCATGGAGGGCCGGTACGCAACGGAGTTTCCCCTGTGTATTTACCAGACGGGGAGCGGCACCTCCACCAATATGAACGTCAATGAGGTTGCCTCCACGCGGGCCAACGAAATACTCACCGGCAGGAAATCCACTACGGCTCCCGTGCATCCCAATGACCATGTAAACCGGGGGCAGTCTTCAAACGATGTTATACCTTCCGCCATACGCCTGTCAGCGTATCTGGAACTTAACACAAGACTGCTGCCCGCCCTGCGCCATCTGCACGGTATCATATCCGGCAAGCAGCGGGAATGCGGGGAGCTGATAAAGACCGGCAGGACCCATCTAATGGACGCGGTGCCGATTACTGTCGGACAGGAGCTTTCGGGTTGGATGGCCCAACTGCAATTCGGCATTGACCGGATCGAAGGGGTGTTGCCGCGGCTGGCGCAGCTTCCCCTGGGCGGTACAGCAGTGGGTACCGGACTGACAGCTCACCCAATGTTCGGGGAGAGCGTGACCGGCATTATCACCAGGGAAACCGGCCTGTCTTTCCGTAAGGCTGACAATAACTTTGAGGCGCAGGCGTCCATGGACATAGCGGCGGAACTTTCGGGGCAGTTGAAAACCCTTGCGGCAAGCCTGATGAAGATCACCAATGACATGCGCCTTATGAACAGCGGCCCGTTTTCGGGCTTTTCCGAGATCCGGCTTCCTGCCATACAGCCGGGCTCTTCCATTATGCCGGGCAAAATAAACCCGGTCATCCCCGAAGCTGTACGGATGGTCTGTGCGCGGGTGATGGGAAACGATACCACCATAAACTTTTCCTGCTCTCTTGGCGAGTTCCAACTGAATACCATGCTTCCGGTTATCGGCTATGCCCTGCTCGAATCCATCGAAATCCTCTCTAACGGCATGAGAATTCTGGCTGATAAAGCCATCAGCGGCATGGCATACAATGTCCGGCATATCAGCGATGTGATGGAAAGAAACCCTGTTATTGCTACTGTTCTAATTTCCGTGCTCGGGTATGATAAGACTGCGGAATTGGTCCGGAAGGCTGTTGCGGAGGGCAGGAAAATCAAGGATGTTGTTCTTGAGTCCGGCCTTCTTACGGAACAGGAAATCGAAGCCCGTCTCGACACCGGCAACATGGTGTGACACCCCTTCAGCCCCATTTTCATTTTATTATTATCTTGTTATTTTTGTGGAGAATATCTGCTATAATAGCGCATACAATTATTGCAACGATGAAGAAAAGGGATTCCCTATCCTGAAATCTTTCAAAACATGCAAGGAGGAGTAAAGCTATGGCAAAGGCGAAAAAAGCGGTAATGAAACCGGCAGTGAAGAAAGAGGTAAAAAAGGCGGTAATGAAACCGGCAATGAAAGCGGCAAAACCTGCTGCGAAAAAGGCCGCGAAGAAAGCCGCGAAGAAGCCCCCTAGGAATCCCGCTGTAAGGACTCTTGCCAGTCTTTCCTATGAGGAACTCGTTTCCGCAAACCTCACCGGCCTGACACAGACGGTGAGCAACCTCGGCGAGACAGTGGATATCGTGGTACAGAAAATGGAGAACATGGCCCACCACATCATAGCTGTCGAAGCTGTCCTGGGCGATGTGGTATCTAGTGCAGGTCTTGATCTTGCCAGCGTTAACGATATGATTCGCGAGAAGATCGGCGACGGGACCAACGGCCTGGGCAATGCCAGCAAATCCATAGAGGTAGCGGCCATTATCGCTTCCACCAAGAAAAGGAAAAAATAGCAGTCGCTGACCGTAAAAACGCGGAGGTAAGGACCATCTCCCTGCCTCCGCTCTTTATTATTTGCCGCTAGTGCCGCGCGAGTCCGGTTTTCCGCGCTGTCTCCGCCACGGCGCCGGCAACGGCGGGAATCACTTTTCTGTCGAAGATGCTCGGCAGGATGTAATCTTCGTGCAGTTCATCGTCCTTGACCATATGGGCGATGGCCTTAGCTGCGGCGAATTTGACTTCTTCATTTACTCCCTTTGCCCGCACATCCAGGAGCCCCCTGAATATTCCCGGATAACTGAGCATATTGTTAATCTGGTTGGGGTAGTCGGACCTGCCGGTGGCAAGCACACGCACTAAAGGAAGAGCTTCCTCAGGTGATATCTCCGGGTCGGGGTTGGCGAGGGCAAAGACTATGGGGTCCTTTGCCATCATACGTATATCGCCGGGCGTTATAACATTTGGGGCCGAGAGACCCAGGAATACATTGGCGCCCCTGAGGGCATTGGCAATAGCGCCCCTGATCTTTGCAGGATTGGTTTTTTTTGCAAGCGCCTTTTTGTAGGGATTAACCTCGTTTCTTCTGCCGGCATAGATTGCGCCGGCCCTGTCGCACACTACGATGTCCCGTATCCCGTAGGCGGAGAGCATCCAGGCGTTGGCCATGCCGGCCGCCCCCGCTCCCGAGATGACCACTTTGAACTTCTTTATATCTTTTTTCAGCAGCCTGCCTACATTAATAAGCGCTGCGAGGACAATTACAGCGGTGCCGTGCTGATCATCATGGATAATGGGGATATCGCAGCTTGCCCGCAAACGTCTTTCTATCTCGAAACAGCGCGGGGCGGAAATGTCCTCAAGGTTCACGCCGCCGAAGGGGGTGATGATGTTCTGCACGGTGGCGATGATCTCCTCGGGGTCCTTGGTTTTGAGGGCTATAGGGAAGGCGTCGATGCCGGCGAATTCCCTGAAGATCATGGCCTTGCCTTCCATCACCGGCATGGCGGCCTCCGGCCCTATATCGCCCAGTCCCAGGACAGCGGTCCCGTCCGTAATAATGGCGACTGAATTCCCTTTGATCGTATAGCGATAGGCGCTTTCAGGGTTCTGCTGAATATACCTGCATATGCGCGCCACGCCGGGCGTGTAAACCTTCGAGAGATCATCCCTGTCCCTCATGGGAATCCTGTTGTGGATCTCTATCTTGCCTCCTTCGTGGGCGGAGAAGGTGCGGTCCATTACTTTGAGGACTTTGACACCGTCCGTGCTTTTTATGGCGCGTACGATTTCCCTTTCATGTTCATCGTCCCTGGCATTGACAGTTACATCCCTTATGACCTTTCCTTTCTCAACGCGGACGATATCGACTGACCCAAGGTCTCCTCCGGCCATGCTGATGGCCGTGGCAAGCTGGGCAAACATCCCGATGCGGTTATCTATCTCGACCCTTATGGTAATGCTGTAGCTCGGACTTGGAACGTGCGGCATGGCGCCCCCTTATATGACTGATAGCTGAACACTCTCTTTTTACAGCATTATATTGTCCGCTTGTCCGCTTAGTCAATATGGATATTTCCTGCCTGAATATGCAATCATGTACGACACGATTAATTTTATTAATAGTGCTATTGTCCGAGGGTGGATCTTGTGCTTCATTATTTTGATACTCTGATCATCGGTTCGGGGCTTGCCGGACTCAGGGCCGCCATAGAGGCCTCGAAGCACGGCACGGTGGCAGTGCTTACCAAATTATATCCCACCCGTTCCCATTCCGGCGCTGCGCAGGGCGGCATCGGAGCGGCCTTGGGCAACGAGGAACCCGATTCCCCCGAATGGCACTTCTACGATACGGTCAAGGGCAGCGATTTCCTCGGGGACCAGGATGTCATACAGGTCATGTGTGAAGACGCCATACGGACCATCGTGGAACTGGAGCACCTGGGGGTCCCCTTCTCCCGCACCCCTGAAGGAAAAATAGCTCAAAGAAGGTTTGGCGGGCATACAAGGGATTTCGGCGCGGCGCCTGTCCGTAGGGCCTGCTATTCCGCAGACAGGACAGGACATGCCATCCTCTACGCCCTTTACGAACAGAGTGGGCTTCAGGGAGTAAGTATATTCCCCGAATTCCAGGTGCTCGATATCGTGGTTGAAAACGGAGCGGCCAATGGCGTTGTTGCCGTCAATGTGAGGACAGGGGACATTCACTCCTTTGCCGCGAAAGCGACCCTTGTGGCCTCGGGCGGCTACGGAAGGGTATTCAAGACCACTTCCAACGCCCTCGCAAGCACCGGCGACTGCCTGAGCATCCTGTTTAATAAAGGCATCCCTCTTGAAGACATGGAGTGTTTCCAGTTTCACCCCACTGGTCTGCACGGCCTCGGCATCCTGATTACGGAGGGCGCCAGGGGCGAGGGCGGCATTCTTGTCAACGGCGCCGGCGAGCGCTTTATGGAGAGATATGCTCCTACTATTAAAGATCTTGCGCCGAGGGACATGGTGTCGCGGGCCATCATGACCGAAATTCGCGAGGGGCGGGGAATCGGGGGGAGAGATTATGTGCATCTCGATCTAACCGGGGTGGACCGGAACATTATCAGGGAGAGGCTGCCTGAAATATCAGGCTTCTGCAAAACCTATATGGGCCTTGACCTGTCTGAAAAACCTATCCCCGTGCTCCCCACGGCCCATTACGCCATGGGCGGCATCCCCACTGATCTGGACGGCAGGGTTTTGAAGAATGAGGAAGGAGCGGTAATCGAGGGCCTTTACGCGGCAGGCGAATGCGCCTGTGTCTCCGTGCATGGGGCCAACAGGCTCGGCTGCAATTCCCTTTTAGATACCGTGGTCTTCGGCAGGCGGACCGGCATGGCCATTGGCTCTTTCATCAAGAGCGCGGAGAAAAGGGAAATTCCAAAAAATGCCGCGGACGGGGTAAGGGGCTACATCGACTCCCTGCTCAATAGCGGGGGCGACGAGCAGGCTGCTGAGGTGCGGACCGGGTTTCAAAAGCTGATGATGGACAAGTGCTCCGTATTCAGAAACGAGCAGGACCTCACCAGCCTGATACGGCAACTGCAACCTTTCAGGGAGCGCGCCGGGAGGCTGGCAATAAAGGACAGGAGCAGGACCTTCAATACCGAACTCCTGGAAGCCATGGAACTGGGGCATCTCATCAATCTTGGCGAAGCCATAGCCGGGGCGGCCCTGCAGAGGAAGGAAAGCCGGGGCGCGCACTTCCGCGAGGATTACCCCAAAAGGGATGATGAAAACTGGCTCAGGCACACCTTCGCCTTCAGGACCGCCAATGGCATGGAATTCCGGTCCAGGCCGGTCACCATTACGCGCTTCCAGCCGGTTGAGAGAAAATACTGAATGGAAAACTGTACCTTCAAGATAATGAGGTTTGATCCTGAAAAGGAGAGCTCACCGCGCTGGGAAGAATTCAGCCTCGCTATGGAGCCCGCCGACAGGGTGCTGGACGGCCTGATAAAAATAAAGGATCTGATAGACGGCAGCCTGACCTTCCGCCGCTCCTGCGCGCACGGCGTCTGCGGCTCCTGTGCGATGAAGATAAACGGCAAAAACAGCCTTGCCTGCCAGACACTCATCAGGAACGTGACGTCTTCCGGCACTATTGTTGTTGAACCTCTACCCTCCTTCCCGGTGATTAAGGACCTCGTCGTGGACATGGAGCCTTTCTTTTGCAAGAACCAGCAGGTGCTGCCGTTCCTTGTCAATGACGAGCCGGCCCCGGAGCGGGAAAGGCTGCAAAGCCCGGAGGACCAGCATAAGATACTCCAGTCCATTACCTGCATCATGTGCGGTTGCTGCACCTCCTCATGCCCGAGCCACTGGGCGGACAAGGATTATCTCGGGCCTTCCGCTATTTTGAAAGCTTACCGCTTTATTTTCGACACGCGGGACAGGGCCATGGGAGAAAGGCTGGACAAGGTGGCGCAGATACACGGTCTCTGGCGGTGCCATTCGATTTATAACTGTGTGGAAGTCTGCCCGAAGGAGATAGATATTACCGGGCATATAGCGGCTATGAAGCGTCTGGCGGTAAAGAAAAAGCTGAAATTCGGCAGTCGCAATTCATGAATTGCCGTTACAACCAAAACGTAAAGGAGGACACGATGAAACGTATCGCGCTGGTAGTGGTACTGTTGTTTGTTGCGGCTGTGGCAACGGGGTATGCGGCGGAGCCTTTTAAGCTGACCATACCCCTGCCCCTAACCGGCTCGCAGGCTAAGTTCGGCGAGATGCAGAAGAAATCCTATGAGATCGCAGCTGAAGAGATCAACGCTCATGGCGGCATAAAAGGCAGGAAGCTGGCCCTTGAATTCGAGGACTCCTCAGGCAAGCCCGAGATCGCGCGGGCCATCGTCGAAAAACTTATCGATGTGAAGAAGCAGCCCATTATCGTGGGCGAGTATACCTCCGCCTGTGCAAAAGCGGTAGCGGCGGTTGCCGAGGAGAGGAAGACCCCCTACCTGGTTGTCTCGAGCGCCGCGGATGAAATCACCCAGCAGAAGTACAAGTATGTTTTCCGGCTGAACCAGGCAAGCGCGCACTACGCTGACGGTCTTATGACCTTCCTTGGGGATGTGGTGAAGCCTTCCACTATTGCTATTATATATGAGAGTTCCGATTTCGGAAGCTCCAGCGCCAAGGATATGGTGAAAAACGCGGAGAAGGCCGGCATCAAGGTACTGGCAAACGAGAAGTACGAAAAAGGCGCCGTCGATTTCAAGCCTATCCTCTCCAAGGTCAAGGCTGCCAACCCCGACGTCATCTACATGGTTTCCTATGTTATGGATGCGGCCCTGCTCATGCGGCAGATCAAGGAACTCCGGATAGACGCGAAGCTCTTTGCGGGCGGCGCCGCGGGTTTCGACATCCCCGAGTTCGTGGATAATGCAAAAGACGCCTCTGAATATGTGATCACCGCAACGCTCTGGACCCCGCAGCTCAAATATAAAGGATCGAAGGAATTTGCCAACAAGTTCAAAGCCAAATATGCCGACTTCCCCTCTTACCACGGCGCAGCGGCATATTCCGCCCTCTATATCGTGAAAGACGCGCTCGAAAGGGCGAAGAGTTTCTCCCAGGAAGACATCCGCGCAGCCCTGAAAGCGACAAGCATGGAGACCGCTTTCGGACCCATAAAGTTCGAGGACAAGGAAGGATACCAGAACCAGAACTTCACGGACACGTATGTGAGGCAGGTCATAAAGGGCGAGCATGAGACCGTATGGCCGGTTGCCAATGCGAGCCAAAAATATATCTATCCCCTGCCGAAGTGGAGAGAGAGGAGGTAGGCGGCCATACCGTGACAGCGCCCCAGATAGAGGTCTTCCTGCAGACCCTTATCGCAGGGCTCCTGCTGGGCGGCCTCTATGCCCTTATCGGCATCGGCATGACCCTTATCATGGGCGTGATGAAGATCATCAACCTCGCCCACGGCGAGCTCATGATGGTCTCCATGTACATCGCCTACTGGCTCTTCACGTTGTTCCATATCGACCCGTATCTCTCCGTGGTCATAGCGGCCCCGGCGCTCTTCTTCATCGGCGTAGGACTGCAGAAATTCCTCATCACCCCGGTGCTGAAGGTCGATTCCATACTCCCTGAAAACCAGGTCATTCTTACCGTGGGCATCGGCATGGTACTGGCGAACCTCGCTACCCTCTTTTTCAAATCCGACTATCGCTCTACAGCGGTCTCATACGCCACCAACGCCTGGTACTTAAGCGATTACTGGAAAGGTTCTCCGATTGAATTGTCTCTCTCCGTGCCGTGGTCGGTCTCATTCATGCTGGCGATCGTGATCACCGTAATGCTCTGGTTTTTTCTCGCAAAGACCGACACGGGGAAGTCGGTAAGGGCCACGTCCCAGGACCTCCAGGCCGCGCTCCTCATGGGAGTGAATGTCGACCGTATGCGGATGCTAACCTTTGGCCTCGGCTCCGCCCTTGTGGGGGCCGCAGGATGTCTTTTCATCCCCATCTATTACCTCTATCCGTCGCTGGGCGGGCAGTTTACCCTTATTGCTTTTGTAATCACCATCCTCGGCGGCCTTGGCTCCACCATGGGGGCGATCATCGGCGGCCTTGTCCTCGGGGTCTTCGAGTCCATGACCGCCACCTATATCGGCATGGGCTGGGCGCCGGTGGGCAGGTTCGGCATCTTTGTGGCCGCACTCATCTTCCTCCCCGGCGGTGTGGCGTCTCTCCTTAAGAAGAGGAGGTTCGGCAAGTGAAGAAGTACCTGCCTCTAATCATTCTTGCTCTCCTCGCCGTGGCGCCACTTATCGGGCTGAGTTCCTACCTCATGCACATACTAATACTTTTCATCATGTGGTCGGTCATCGGCATGTCCTGGAACCTTCTTGGCGGGTACTGCGGCCAGGTCTCTTTCGGCCATGCCGCTTTCTTCGGCGTAGGCGCGTATACCGCGGGGATCATCTACACCAAAACGGGAATGTCCGCCTGGTGGGGCCTGCCGCTGAGCATTGTCGTCGTGGCACTATTTGCTTTTATCATAGGGTTTATCGTGCTGCGTCTGCGCGGACCCTACTTCGCCCTTGCCACTCTTGCCATGGGAGAGGTGCTGCGGGTCTCAGCAGAGAACCTCACCGGCATTACCAACGGCGATATGGGCATCCTGATACAGGAGAGGACCTGGGTCCAGAAGATTTGGTACTACTACATAATCCTCCTTGTTGCGGCGGGCGCCTTCTACGTGGTGAAGAAAGTCATCGAATCGAAGCTCGGCTATTATTTCGTGGCCATCAGGGAAGACCAGGATGCGGCCGAATCCCTCGGCATCGACACCACTTTTTACAAGACCATAGCGCTCTGCCTGAGCGCCGCCATCACCGGTATGGCCGGGGCCTTCTACACCAACTACATGGGGTACATAGATCCGAAGGTGGTCTTTGCCCTGCATGATATTTCGATTATCGCCATCATGGTCGTCATGGTGGGCGGTGTTGCCACCTTCTGGGGGCCCGCGGTCGGCTCGGTCATCATGATCCTGCTGGCCGAAGTGATACGCTCCATTCCCAAACTGGGCGCTGCGCATAATGCCCTCTTCGGAGTGCTCCTCATCGTGATAATCATCTTCCTGCCCAATGGTATCACCGGGGATTTCGGAAAGATAAAGAAATTGTTCAGCCGGAGGGCCGCCTCATGAGCCTGCTCGAAGTCAAAGACGTCTCGAAGTTTTTCGGCGGACTCGCGGCGATCAGCGGCGTATCCTTCTCTGTGGACCAGGGGGAGATACTCGGCCTTATCGGTCCCAACGGGGCGGGAAAGACAACGCTCTTCAATATCGTGGACGGTTTTTACCAGCCATCCAGGGGAGAGGTCACTTTCAGGGGACAGACTATTTCCCGCCTGAAGCCGCACCGGATCTGCAAACTCGGCATTGCCCGTACTTTCCAGGTGGTGAAGCCTCTACAGAGAATGTCGGTGCTGGACAACGTGGTTACTTCCGCTTTTTTGCGCGCGAAGTCTAAATCCGACGCAGTGGACATCGCGGAGGAAGTGCTGAGCTTCAGCGGCCTGTACGACGACAGGGAGGTCATCTCGCGGAGTCTTCCCCTGGGCAAGAGGAAAAGACTTGAGATAGCGCGGGCCCTTGCCACACGACCCGAAATGGTCCTGCTGGATGAGTCTTTTGCGGGGCTGAACCCCTCCGAACTGAACGAATCCATCGGGATCATCCGGAAGATAAAAGACAAGGGCATCACTATCATGATCATCGAGCACCACATGAGGGTCATCATGTCCATTTCAGACCGGATCGTTGTCCTGAATTACGGCGAGATGATCGCACAAGGGACACCTGATGAGATAAGACATAACCCCCGGGTCATCGAGGCGTATCTCGGTGAGAGCCCTGAGGAGGGCCGCAATGCTTGAGATACGGGGTATCGATGTTTATTACGGCGACGTCCAGGTGGTCTGGAACGTTTCGTTCGCAGTTAAGGACGGGGAAGTGGTGGCCCTGGTGGGCGCAAACGGCGCCGGGAAATCCAGCATACTTAAAACCATATCGGGTCTCCTGCGTCCCCGCTGCGGGGAAATATTTTTTAACGGCAGTCCGATTCATACCGTGGAACCCTTCAGGCTCATCGAACGCGGAATTGCCCATGTTCCCGAGGGCAGAAGGCTTTTTGCCGAAATGACGGTGGAGGAAAACCTCGATATGGGGTCTCTCAAAGCGGAAGCGAAAAGGGAGAGAGAGAAGAGCCGGGACAAGGTCTATGCACTCTTCCCCCGTCTCAGGGAAAGGAGGAAGCAGCTTTCCGGCACCCTTAGCGGCGGCGAGCAACAGATGCTTGCAGTGGGAAGGGGCCTCATGGCGAAACCGAAGCTTCTTATGTTCGACGAGCCGTCGCTCGGACTTGCGCCCATCCTGGTGCGTGAAATTTTTAATGTCATCACACAGGTGAGGCAGGAGGGAGTGACCGTGCTCATTGTGGAACAGAACGTGAAGCAGACCCTTTCCATAGCGGACAGGGCCTATGTCCTGGAGAGCGGCAAGGTTGTATTGCAGGGTACCGGCGCGGCACTGCTCGGGGACGAGCATGTAAAGAAAGCTTATCTGGGAGTATAACCAAGGAGGAGATATGTACGTATCTGACTGGATGACGAAGAAGGTTTTTACCATTGCCCCCGAGGACTGTATTTCCGATGCGCTGAAGCTGATGAAGGACAAATGCATACGGCACCTCCCCGTGGTAAAGGGAGACAGGATCAAGGGTATACTTTCGGACAGGGACATCAGGGAATTCACCCCCTCCTCAGCCACCACTTTAGATGTATACGAGCTCCATTATCTTCTTGCCAAAACCAGGATAAAAGAAATCATGCGCGGCAAGGTCATTTCCACCACGCCCGATACACCCATCGAAGAGGCGGCCATGGTCCTTTACGACAGCCTCATCGGATGCCTTCCGGTGGTGGACAACGGGAAGCTTGAGGGCATCATCTCGGACAGGGACATCTTCCGCGCCCTTATCGACATAACCGGCGTGCGCCACGGCGGCAACAGGATATCCCTTTGCGTGGAGGACAGGCCGGGCTCCATCAAGGAAGTTGCGGATGTTATCAGGAAATACGGGTTCAGCCTGCAGGGCCTGCTGACCTCCTATGAAGGCGTGCGTTCAGGTTACCGGCATATCGTGATAAGGACAAAGGGCAGGGGCAGCTTCATCGGGCTCAAGAACGAACTGCAAAAGTTATACCGGGACGTTACCATAGGAAAGGGGAAATAAATGCGGTACAGGCTGAACACCGGCTCCATTGCATGGATAATCCACCGGTCCACCGGGATTGCCCTCACCCTTTACATCTTTGTGCATCTTTACGTGCTGGGGCACCTCAGGGACCCTGCGCAATACCGCTCACTCATGGCGCTGATGAAGAACCCCCTGGTGAAGCTCGGCGAGGCCGGCCTGCTGGCGCTGGTGGTGGCCCATGCCTTCAACGGAGCAAGGCTCACTCTTTTGGATCTCGGCGTATCGACCCGTATTCATAAGGCCCTATTCTGGGGTGCGGTGGCAACAGGCGGGATGCTCTGCCTTGTGGGTGCATGGGTTTTTCTTGGAGGCGGCCGGTGAAAGGCGTCCTGGGATGGCTGTTTCAGAGGGTAACCGGCGCACTGCTGGTTGCAGGCCTTCTGATTCACTTTATGATTATGCATTTCAGCGGCCCGGAGCAGATCAGCCATGCCGCGGTCTTGAGGAGGCTTTCAAACCCTTACTGGAAAGTCTTCGACGCTGCTTTCCTGTTGTCGGTAATTTATCACGGGTTCAACGGCCTGTGGGGTCTTGCCCATGAATACGTGCATTCAGCAATGCTGCTGAGGACGGTGCAGGCATCTCTTTTGACCTCGGCGCTCCTCCTCATGGCTGTCGGGATAGTCATTCTGACCCTGTGATACGGCCATTGAATTGAGTTCGACCCCTTCATTATTGACCATATGTTTAACTCAGAAAACCGTTTATAATTTCTCCAAGGACAGTCGATAAATCTGGCCCCCCGGCCTCAATTATACTGTCGTCTCCAAGATGCTTATGACCCTCAAAAGCCAATTTTGGTTTATGCTCCGCGTCACATACTCACTGAGTAACATACTCTATTTCCCTGAGTCGCTTCAGGTCTTCAGCAATCCTGTCTCTGATCTTCAACTCTCCGGTCCATTCAATATATTCCCGGTCACCATTTTTCATATTTTCGGCTGCAAATTCTTTTAAAAACACATCGGAAGTAATCTTATATTCCAGTTCAAAGCGACTGATCTGTTTTTCCGTTTTCTGAAAACCCATTTCCAGCCGTTTAATTTCCGCATGAAGAACTTCTGTTAGGGCACATGATATAATACATCAGGATTATTGCAGGAGGAGATATGAAACTTGTGATTGAAATAGATAATGTCAAAGAGCTTAAAAAAGCGGAACGGTTTGCTAAACAACTCAGACCTTCCGAGGTAAGAATCAAAAACAAGCTGCACAAAATCAGGAGTTTTCTTGATTATACGGATAAAACCGCTGTTTCAGTAAAAAAATAATCATCCCTTCCAGGGAAGAGAGAACCTCCGCTTAATCTAACATTAGTTTGAGTCGGACAATCTGTCGAACCAGTAGCGAGGCTCCCTATGAAGATGAGCGACAGCGATAACTACAATTGTATCGTTATCAACGCCGTAAACTATTCCATAGGGAAATCTTGAAAGAAGGCAGCGCCTGATGTCAGGGGCGATCTCCTCGCTTGAAAGCGGGAATGTAATAATTCTTCTGACAGTCCGGTCAATATCATCAAGGAATCGTATCTCCAGCCCCTGAGATTGAGCATTAAACCATGCTACCGAGTCATCAATCTCGAGCTGTGCAAGCTTTGAAATCAGGATTTTCATTTAGTTCTGTATTTGCCCATCACCTGGTCATAAGGCACTGTCTCCAGCTTGCCTGACTTGTACGCCTGCCAACGTTTTTTTGCCTCATCAGCCCATATGCGGTCAACTTCCGGATTCGGCCTGTCAAGCTGCATCAGGATGGTATCGACCAGTTCGATCTTTTCAATGTCCGGCAGGGATTTTATCTTCGCTGCAAGTTCATCGGTTATAGTTCCCATACTGTTTCCCTCCTTTCCTGTAGTTTACCAATTATTCATCCCCGTTTTCCCGCCCTGAGGTATCCAGCGTATCATCGGACGAATGTAATCATTAAGTTCCCGATTATGTCGTTCAATATAAAGGGTCAGTCAAGTGTTTCAAAAAACCAGCAAGCCCAAGCCCAGAGCCGGTTTGCACGTTTTCAACTATCTTTTTGTGACTGAATTCTTAGTTCCCATTTTCCTTTCTCCTAGTCTAAGGAGCTTTTATTGGGATATGTCGCTCTTTCTTCAGTTCGACATTTTACTGACTATTTCTCCGATCCTTGCCGGTTTTTTTCCATCCCTGAAAATTTCTTTACTACATGTCCCCCTTCATACACTACTAAAGGAGTGCGTGTCTGTTCTGCAATCTTTCTTGCCCTTTCAGCCGCACGACGCAGTGCGGTCTCGGCGCTTGCCAGGTCTTTGTCTCGAATCTGCTTTTTTACGGTACTCATATTTTCCCTCCGCCATCAAGCATGAAATCGCGGGCAAAAGTTGTTTTGCCTGCGCCGTTCGGCCCTGCAATAATAACGATTTTCTTGCCTCTGCTCATATCCACCTTATTGTATCGTTATCAATCCGTCTCTGCAATGTTTGATGTCGCAATATATGTACCCGTCCTATTTATCTCTATCCCTTTAAAAAAACTAATGTAATAATTTGAATAAGCCTAAGCATTGCTTGACGTGATCAACAGGATCCCTGTCATCGTATTTGACTACTACAGGAATATTATAACTAACAGGGTCACCCATTAAAAGGCCCTTTGTCAAGAGCAAAACGATCCCTATTGGAAAAGTATTATTTTTCCTTTTTCTTTTCTCCATTACGGTCACTCCTAATAC